>ENA-UEQL01000090-UEQL01000090.1-human-gut-metagenome-genome-assembly--contig:-NODE-90-length-49298-cov-12.687491_pt1 | contig 49298 bp, 43 predicted proteins | sample MGYA00242905_ERZ507926 | MGnify/ENA primary metagenome ERZ507926 (study PRJEB26167, sample SAMN06115531) | human gut metagenome | host: Homo sapiens | place: China:Henan | collected 2015-09-09 | study...
TTTGGGCTCAAGAAAACGAGTCGCATAAAGGCTTTTGTCTTCAGATTCATCTCCGTACCTGCCAAGTGGATCATGACAGCAAGGCAATACGTGCTGAATATCTATACTGAAAACCGGGCTTATGCAAGACCTTTCAAAACTGGATTCGGATAAAGTCCGTTCCTTATGGTTTTAATCTGCGTATTGCCTCAAGTCGCATTGTGGGGTAAGGGGAAGGTATGCACAAATCGGACAAAATTCACGCTCATACTATCATGATGCATAGTGTTCAAGCTCTTTACTGCAATTGAGATTGCCATTGAGATTGCTTGCGGATTTTAGGGTTAAGAAAAAATTTTTAAAAAAAGGCCGACACTTTTTAGGTGCCGGCCTTTTACGTGTTCGTAAACTGTAGATTAGATCATAAGAGCTGCTACAAGTGAAAGAATTGCATAGAATTCAGGAAGAGCAGCGTAGATCATAGTGTTAGTCTGCACGTCGTGGCCCTGGCTGATACCTACGATACCATTGGCGCAAACCTGACCCTGACGGATGGCAGAGAAAAGGCATACGAGACCTACTGCGATACCCACACCGAAAAGAAGCGGACCATTTGCAGCGAAATCTTTACCCATCCACATAAGGAATGCTACGAAACCGTAAAGACCCTGTGTAGCAGGCATCGCTGAAAGAATCATATAGCTTGATGACTTTTCAGGGTTCTTTTTAAGAGCGCCTTCAGCGGCATTACCGGCGATAGTTGTTCCGATTGAAGAACCGATAGCGGCGAGGCCGAACATAAGGCCCAGACCGAGATAACCTAAAATTAAGTTTAACATTTTGTTTTTATTTATTTGTTATTATTTTAATGGATTGTATTTTAAACCTTTACCCTCGAAGCCACTATTCTTGAAGTACTCCACGAAGGTAAGACGAAGAGGGTGGACGAATGCGCCTAGGCAGGACATAAGCAGGTTTAGGATGTGTCCGAAGAGCAAAATCACTATGGCCGCTATCCACTGCCAAGTAGGGTGTGCGCCGAGAACCATCATCGCCAAGTCGTTGAAGGCTCCTCCGAGCATACCGCCGGCAAGTCCGAGTGCGTAGAGACGAATGTAGCTGAGCACGTCTCCCAGAAGTCCGGTTACCATATTATAGGTGTCCCAGAGTCCCGAGCCTATGTTCAGAAGAGGATTGCGTCCCGGCTTGTTGAATATGAAGATACCGAGCGCAGACACTCCTGCTATGGACAGGATGATGATTTTAGTGATGTTCTCAGGCACCGCCATAAGCATAGATACCGATATGGTGATGATGCATCCCACTATCAGCAAGGTCCATCCGCAGGTGCTGATGCATTCCTTGAATCCGAATCTCTTTATGTAGCATGCGGTCTTTATGATCATGGCCAGACAGATGTGGAAAATACCTATTCCCAATGCGAGAACCATCTGTATGTCATAGTTTCCGACCTTACCCACTATCATGCAATTCTTAAGGGATTGCGGAACCCAAGCCGCCTCGTGCAGGTTCATGCCGAATGCCGTTCCCAGGAAAAGTCCTACCACCAGAGTCGCTCCTCCCAGGAAAGAGATGAGGCTTCCGATGTTCTTGAACATATCGATCTTCACCCACTTCTTGTTTACGGCTATGCCGAAAAGAATCAGGATAAGACCATATCCAGCATCTCCCATACACATCGCGAAGAATAGCATGAAGAAGATGGAAAGAACCGGAGTCGGGTCGAACTCGTCGTAGACAGGCATACCATACATACCCGTAAGAGTTTCGAACATCTTATTGAACCTGTTGTTACGCAGTTTGATAGGAGGATTGTCCTCTTTAGTCGCTTCTTCTGCGAGATAGAAGACGCACTCCTTATCCAGAGCCCCCTTCACCTTTTCGTCACATTCTACAGGTGCGAAACCTTGAAAGCAGCAAAGCATATTTTCGGCTGCATCCTCGCCCTTCACACCGGCCAAGTAGCGATCGAGATTCCTGCTGATTTTCGCGATTTGTGCGCGCAACCCCGGGATATCCTTTTTCCTTCCGGCCAATTCGTTCTTATACTCTTCTACCTTCGCATCGAGCGCAGCGATTTCGCCGTCGAGTTCGCTCCCACTTCTCTGCGGAGCATTGAGCGCCTTGAGAGGGAAGCCATCTGCGTTCACTATGGTAAAGTAAGTAACTCCGTTACATTCGTTTATGACCTGAAGGGCATATTCTTCAGCCCATCCGGGTTCGAATTTCTTAGTAGGGACGGAGTAGAAGCTGAGCTTGAGGCCTTTCTTCTCCAAGTCCTCTATGGACTTAGGGTCAAATTCTCCCCACGGTGTCACTGCGGCCTTTTCCTTTTCGAGGACGGCGCGCTCCGACAATAGCTCTACGAGATGAGGGTCGCTTCCTTTCTCTATCTGTTCGATCTCCGTCTTGAGCGAGGAAATCTTATCCAGCATAGCCGTAGACTTGTCGTCCACAGGCTTTACGGAGCGGGTGATATCTACGACACCCAGTTCCTGAAGATTGTTTAGGAACTGCTCTTTATCCGCGCTAAGCAGGATAAAGGAATATTTGGTCATCTTGGTAATCATAGTGACTCCTCCTCTTCTTCTTGGGCGTGACGAGTCTTGACGATCTTCGAAGAAGCCTTGCTCAAGTTTTCCTCGTCTTCCATATATCTCTTAATCTTTCTGATGGCCTCCTGGTATCCGGGAATCTGGACCTTTTCGTAGAGGTTAACCTTTTGAGTGGTCTTTTTTCTATTGAAATCCAGAATTTTACGGCGCTGCTGGTATATTTCGGACTCTATTCCCAAACGAGTTATGTCCTGAAGAATTCGAACTCCGTCGGCATACCAGGCAGGTTTGGTGAAGGCATTGAATTCCTTAAGCGTGTAGACTATGTCGTCCAGCTCCGGAATCTTTACGCCTGCCACCTTTACCGTACGCAACTTCACGTCCTCGATTCGGATGAGCCCCGGTTCGAATTCGTTCCACAGGGCTGCCAAGTAGTCGTAACTCTGCAGGGCCTGCGTCACTTCTCTTTCGAGTCTCTCCGCTTCGGATTTGGCATTGGCCACGCTCACCCTAAGGGCCGACTCCTTGTTCTTAAGGGTCGGTAGGGCATTCTTGCGTACTTTCAGTTGCTTTCCTAAAAGGGTAAGAGATGTCTTGTTATATTGAAACTTTATGGCCATTAGGCTTTCCAGTATTTATCGATTAGTGCTTTCTTGATGCCGGTCTCTTCCGGTTTGAAGTATTTGCCGAAAAGTTCCCAAGCCGTGTCAAGCATCTCGTCTATTTTAATATTGACATCTATGCTCAAAAGTCTGGTAGCATATTCCTTAGCATAGTCCAGACAGCGGAGGTCGTAGTCCGAGAGGTCGAAACCGTTCTCGAGCTTGGTCTTCGCATTCTGGGCGTCGGCGTAAAGACGTACACCGGCATTCATCACCTGAGAATGGTCCTCGCGGGTCTGTTTGCCCTGTACAAGCTGCTTAAGACGTGAGAGGGAGCGGAACGGATCCACGATAACCTTACCTGAGTCGGTGTCGGCACGAAGGAAAAGCTGTCCCTCAGTGATGTAACCCGTGTTGTCAGGAATGGCGTGCGTAATGTCTCCGTCGTTAAGGGTGGTCACCGCGATGATGGTTATGGAACCGCCGCTTGGCAACTGCACGGCCTTCTCGTAGATCTTCGCGAGGTCCGAATAAAGCGAACCAGGCATGGAGTCCTTCGAAGGAATCTGGTCCATACGGTTAGACACGATACTGAGCGCATCGGCGTAAAGGGTCATATCCGTCAAGAGTACGAGCACCTTCTCGTTTTTATCCACTGCGAAATACTCTGCAGCGGCAAGTGCCATATCCGGAATGAGGAGTCGCTCCACAGGAGGTTCCTCCGTGGTGTTCACGAAGCTCACTATCTTGTCAAGCGCACCTGCGTTCTCGAATGCGTGGCGGAAGAACAGGTAGTCGTCGTTAGTAAGACCCATACCGCCGAGCACGATCTTGTCTACGTCGGCACGAAGGGCCACGTCGGCCATTACCTGGTTATATGGCTGGTCCGGGTCGGCGAAAAAAGGAATCTTCTGGCCGGAAACCAGCGTGTTGTTAAGGTCGATGCCCGCGATACCCGTAGGGATCAATTGGCTCGGCTGACGACGCTTGTAAGGGTTCACCGAAGGACCGCCTACCTCTCTTTCTTCGCCTTCTACCTCCGGGCCGCCGTCGATGGCGTGTCCGTAGGCGTCGAAGAAGCGCCCTGAAAGCTGCTCGCTCACCTTAAGGGTCGGAGGAGCGCCGAAGAATGTAACTTCTGCATTGGTAGGGATGCCTTCCGTACCGGCAAACACCTGCAGGGTAACCATATCGCCTTTAGTCTTCACCACCTGGGCCAATCTGCCGGCGACTGTGGCCAATTCATCGTTAGATGCACCCGGAGCTTTCAGTGACACTGTGGCCTTCGTGATGGCTTCGAGGTGCGTATAGATTTTCTGATATGCTTTATTTGCCATTTGTCTCGAGAAGATTAAGGAGTTGTTTTTGGTTTTCGAGGAATTCTTCCGAACCGAAAGTAGAGTAGTTCATCTGACGCAAGTCGTTGATGACCATCTTGAAGTATTCACGGCATTTCTGGTAGTCGTCGAATTCGAATTCACGATCGCAGATGTCCATGATGAGGTTCAGCATATACTTCTGTCTTTCGAGCGGACAAAGCGCGTCTATGGCGTCGAATGCGTCCTGCTGCAGGAAGGCGAAGTCTATCATCTCGCTCTTCCAGAAAGAGATGTGATAGCTCATAGGTACACCGTCATCACCCAAGATGTCTATCTGGTCCTTCATCTCGCGACCGCGGCGCACGAGGTTCTTGGCCTTTATGACCTTTTCCACCCAGCCCTTTTCTACGGTCTCGTTAAGGTAATCGGCGATTTCCGGATACTCTAGATACTTAGAGTAGGACTCGATAGGGTTCACTGCAGGGTAGCGCTTCTGGTCGGCACGGTTCTGCTCGAGAGCGTAGAAGCAGCGAGCTGCCTTCTTCGTACTCTCGGTTACCGGCTCCTTAAGGTTACCGCCGGCAGGGGACACCGTTCCTATGAAGGTAACTGCACCCGTCTCGCCGTTATTCAGCACGACCATTCCGGCACGTGCATAGAAGTTCGAAATGATGGCGGAAAGGTCCACAGGGAATGCATCTGCACCTGGAAGCTCCTCCATACGGTTAGACATCTCGCGAAGAGCCTGAGCCCAACGTGATGTGGAGTCCGCAAGCAAGAGACATCTAAGTCCCATCGCCCTATAGTATTCGCAGATGGTCATCGCAGTGTAGACGGATGCCTCACGAGCTGCGACAGGCATATTGGAAGTATTGCAGATGATGGTGGTTCTTTCCATGAGGTGACGTCCCGTGTGTGGGTCTATCAACTCAGGGAATTCCGTGAAGATTTCCACGACCTCGTTAGCACGCTCTCCGCAGGCTGCCATGACGATGACGTCGGCCTCGCCTTGCTTGGCTATGGCGTGCTGGAGCACTGTCTTTCCGCAACCGAAAGGTCCCGGGATGAATCCGGTACCACCTTCAGCGATAGGGTTGAAGGTGTCGATCACACGCACACCCGTCTCCATTATCTTCTGTGGTCTCGGTTTTTCCTTATAGCCCTTCACGGCCACCTTTACAGGCCATTTCTGAACCATAGTCACGTTTACGTCCTCGCCTTCCTCGTCGGTAAGTACTGCGATTACGTGGTCTATGTTATATGAGCCGGCTTCCACAATGCTCTTTATGGTGTATTCTCCGTTAAATCTGAATGGAACCATAATCTTGTGAGGGAGCCATCCTTCCTTTACTTCACCGAGCCAGGAAGCGGCCTGAACCTTGTCTCCCACCTTTGCCAGCGGGGTGAAGTCCCACATTTTCTCGTGATCGAGAGGGTCTGTGTATTCTCCTCTCTTAAGAAATACGTCCGTCATAGTGGTGAGGTCATTCTGAAGACCGTCATAAACACTTGACAGAAGTCCCGGGCCAAGCGATGCCTCGAGCATCCTACCTAAAAATTCGACCTTGTCGCCACCTTTAAGTCCACGGGTGCTCTCAAATACCTGCACGGAAGCTTTGTCTGCGTTAACCTTGATGACCTCCGCAAGCAGCTTGGTTCCCTTCGTCTCGATGTAGCAGAGTTCGTTCTCCGCCACAGGACCGTCTACTTGTACTGTCACCAGGTTAGACACGATACCCGCAACTTTTCCTGTTGTACTCATTTTATTCTATAGATTTTTTATTGTTTCTAATTTCGTCGACCAACTGCTTGAACAGCTGTTTTCCTGTTTCGGCATCCAGTTTAAGCCATCTTGCGACTATATGAAGCTTGGCCACGAATGCGAAAATGACGTCGGCAGTGAATACCTGCAGTTCGCACAATTCGTCTATCTCGGCCCACATCAAGTCGTCCAATGCACGTTCTCTGGCCAGAATGTCGCTTCCTGCCAAGATATCGTTAACCTTAGCCTCGTCCTCGAATTCATAATCTTCGCCCAAGATGTTCAGGACATCGGTGTCTTCGGGACGCCCCAAGCGATGATTGAGATATCGCACGCGGCAATTCCTAACGCACAGGTCGTAGAGGAAGTATCCCTTTATGAAGGCATCGGCGCTGCTCAGTGCAGCCGTATAGAAGTCCCTGCCAAGCGAGTCGGAATCGAACCCTCTCAACAGCAATTCAAAACGGCTCCTGTCCTTAGAGGAAAGCTGCTCTTTTATCTGGTCCAATATGCTCTCACAGTCCAATTCTCCGCGAAAGTCGCTGGAAAGAACCGGAAGCGATGCTATTATGTATTCGTAATTATTCACCGAAAAGGATTTTTTTAGTTACCGGGCGAAGGTATTCGCAGATAAGTTCAGCAAATGTCTGGTCCGTAAGGCTTATGAAGTAACTTCCGTCCTTAGGGCCTATGGTGAATCCACCCGAGATTTTCTTCGAAAACTCTGCCTGAACGTCTTTACCCAAAGCTTTTTTCAATTCGGATGCAAGCCACGGCTCGACGTCCTTTTTAACGCTTTGAGGCAGCACGAGAGCGATGTCTTCGCTTTCCTGTGCAGAGAAGTTCTTAGCTACGTTGAGAATGATTTGCTTGAGAAGTTCAGTGTCGGACAATTCTTTCTGGATGTCCTTCTTAAGGGTCGAATTGAGAAGAAGGTCTTCAATGTCCTTTTTAGTGGCTTGAAGTGCTTGTGAAGAGGCCATCTTGACATCTGACTGAGCCTTGCTCTTGATGTCCGCAGCCTGCTGGTTAGCGCCTTCGATGATGTTTTCGGCTTCGGCCTTAGCTTTAGCGATGATCTCATCTGCTTGAGCCTTAGCCTCAAAGAGGAGCTTTTCACCCTCTTCTTTACCCTTGGAGAGGCCTTCTTGATAGAGCCTGTCCGTGAGTTCTTGTAGTTTGTTCTGCATATGATTTTGTTATTGTATTTCGATAATTTACAAATTTAATAAATTACCCTAAAAATGCCAAAAGTATACCTGCTGCAACTGCACTTCCTATCACGCCCGCGACGTTAGGCCCCATAGCGTGCATAAGCAGGTGATTTCCCGGGTCGGCTTCCAGTCCCACGGTCTCGGATACTCGTGCAGAGTCCGGAACTGCCGATACTCCGGCATTTCCTATGAGAGGATTGATCTTGTTACCCTCTTTCAGGAACAGGTTCATGAATTTGGCGAAAAGGACTCCGCAGCAGGTCGCGATGACAAATGAAATGAGACCTAATGCGAAGATTTTAATGGAGCGTCCGCTAAGGAAGACGTCGGCCTGTGTGGAGGCTCCTACGGTAAGTCCTATCAGGGTGGTTACCACGTCGATGAGAGGTCCGCTCGCTGTCTGTGCAAGACGTCTTGTCACGCCCGACTCCTTAAGCAGGTTCCCGAAGAAAAGCATACCCAGCAGAGGAAGTCCCGAAGGCACTATGAGTGCGGTACACAGGAATCCCACGATAGGGAATATGATTTTTTCCTTCTTGCTCACCTTACGAGGCGCCTTCATCCTTATAAGCCTCTCTTTCTTAGTGGTGAGTGCCAGCATTATAGGCTTTTGGATCACAGGCACCATAGCCATGTACGAATAGGCCGACACTGCGATGGCGCCCATCAGTTCAGGGGCCAATTTCGAGCTAAGGAATATGGCCGTAGGACCGTCTGCGCCACCGATTATGCCTATCGCACCGGCTTCGGCAGGAGTAAATCCCAGATGTAGCGCTATTATGTACGCCCCGAAGATTCCTATTTGCGCCGCCGCCCCTATCAGCAGGAGCTTAGGCTGGGAGATGAGTGCCGAAAAATCGGTCATGGCACCTATTCCCAAGAATATCAGCGGAGGATACCAGCCCTGTTTTACTCCCTGATAGAGAATGTTAAGAACAGAGCCTTCCTCGTAAATTCCTATGTTAAGACCATTCAGAAAAGGGATGTTTCCCACTATTATTCCGAATCCGATAGGCACCAAAAGCATAGGCTCCCAGTGCTTGACAATTCCCAGCAGTATGAAAACTACACCTATGATTATCATTATCAGGTGTGGCCAAGTGAAATTGGCAAATCCGGTATACTGCCAGAATTGTGAAAGTCCGTCTATGATTTGTCCCATTACTCGAGCACGATTAGAGTTTGACCTTCCTGTACTGTAGCGCCCCTGTCTACCAATACCTTAGCTACGGTGCCATCCTTTTCGGCGAGAATGTCGTTTTCCATTTTCATCGCCTCCAGCACGAGAAGTTTCTCGCCCCTCCTTACGCTTTGGCCAGCGGCCACTGAGATGCTCAGGATGGTCCCCGGGAGAGGGGATTTTATGGCCAATTCGCCCGCGGAGATAGTCTCTTCGACAGGACGTGGCTGCTCTGCCTGCATAACTGTCTGCTTCGGTGCGGGTGCTTTTCCTGAGACGCTCCGTATTCCTTCTTTTTCGATACCTACGCCGTAGGGCTTGCCATTTACGCAGACATCTGCATGGGTATCTGTCAAACTATTGATTTCAACCTCATAGAGGTTCCCGTTTATGGTGATTTTATATTTGTTCATAATTAGGATCTTTTAGGGGTTTTTCTAAAATTATGGGATGGTGACGACCATTCGCTAGGGTCCGGTGTCTCGAATGTGATGCATCGACTTGAAAGGCTTTTCCCTGTGTGCAGCTCGAGCGCTATGGCTATCGCTGCAGCTATTTCGCTTTCCTGCGAAGGGCTGGTCTTCGGCTCCGACGCTGCAGCTTCGGTGGCGGCGTGGGAATTGGCCTTCTCTCTGGTGAATATGTAACCTACCAGTGAGTAGACACCCCAAAGCACCAGCAGGCAGAAAAACACCGTACTGATGGCGATGGCGCTGAGAATCAGGCCATGCGGGTCGTTTTGAATGTAAAGTATCGTCATAATGGCAGGTTGTCGTGTTTTTTAGCAGGAAGGTCCTGTCGTTTGTCCGTGAGGCTGCGAAGCGCCCTTATGAGGCGGAAACGAGTCTCGTTAGGCTCTATTACATCTTCGACATAGCCTCTCTGGGCAGCCTGGTAAGGGTTGCAGAAAAGGCTGTCGTATTCTTCTTCTGTGATGTTCTTCAAGATGCCGACGGCTCCCTTGGCCCCCATTACTGCGATTTCGGATGTAGGCCAAGCGTAATTTATATCGGAGCGCAAATGCTTGCTGCTCATTACTATATATGCGCCGCCGTAGGCTTTTCGAAGGGTGAGCGCGATTTTAGGCACAGTGGCCTCGCCATAGGCGTAGAGGAGTTTGGCACCGTTAGAAATGACTGCACCGTACTCCTGCATGGTTCCCGGCAGGAATCCAGGCACGTCCACGAGCGTGATGAGCGGGATGTTAAACGCATCGCAGAAGCGCACGAAGCGGGCGGCCTTGCGGCTGGCGTTTATGTCCAGCACACCCGACATCTGGGCGGGCTGATTGGCCACAATTCCTACGCTCTGTCCACCCAGGTGGGCGAATCCTACTATTATATTACGCGCGAAGTTCTTATGTACTTCGAAGAATTGTCCGTCGTCTACGATTTCGCCGATGACCTCGTACATATTATACGCCTTGTTGGCGTGGTCAGGGATAATGTTATCCAGCAGAGTGTTGGCTCTGTTTTCGGGGTCCGTGCAGGCGATGCGCGGTGCTGTCTGGGTGTTGTTCGACGGCAGGAAACCAAGGAGCGTGCGGATGTTTTCGAGAAGGGCCTCCTCGCTTTCGCAGGCGAATTGGGCTACGCCGCTCTTAGTCGAGTGTACGGCAGCTCCTCCCAGTCTTTCCTGGTCCACGTCTTCGCCGGTTACGCTTTTTACGACGGCCGGGCCCGTGAGGAACATATAAGAGGAGTCCTCTACCATAAAGATAAAGTCGGTAAGGGCAGGGGAGTATACAGCTCCGCCGGCGCAAGGTCCCATTATGGCGGAAATCTGAGGGATGACTCCGCTGGCGAGAATGTTACGCTCGAAGATCTCGCCGTAGCCTGCCAATGCATCTATCCCTTCTTGGATGCGAGCTCCGCCGGAGTCATTAAGACCTATCACCGGAGCGCCTGTCTTAAGGGCGTAATCCATTACCTTGCAGATTTTTTCGGACATCGTCTTCGAAAGGGAACCTCCGCTCACGGTGAAGTCTTGGGCATAGACATAGACTATTCGGCCGTCTATGGTTCCGCGTCCTGTCACTACTCCGTCACCGTCCGTGTGGTTCGCCTCCATACCGAAATTAGTGCATCTATGATGAACGAACATATCGAATTCTTCGAATGAGTCTTTATCCAAAAGAAGCGCAAGACGCTCTCTGGCAGTTAGTTTGCCTTTAGCGTGCTGCGCCTCTATTCTCTTTTCGCCTCCTCCTAAAAGGGCCGAGGAACGTCTCTCTACAAGTTTTTTCGTCTTTTCGCTTTGTATGCTCATATCTTCTTAATTCAGTTAACCTATTTTCGTAAACCTGTTATCCCGGCAAATTTAACAAAAATTTTCCAAACCGCTTCGTTCGGGCGGGGTGTCCTTGTTTCGGCAGGATGTCCTGGTTTGGGCGGGTGTCCTTGTTTGGGTGGGATGTCCTTGTTTCGGCAGGATGTCCTCGTTTGAGCGTGGTTGTCGTTTGAGTAGGGTGTCTTTGTTTGGGCAAGGTGTTCATGTTCGGGGTAGGATGTTCTTGTTTGCTGCGAGCGAAGAGACTTGCCGTGAGCGCCCCACGTGAGCAAAGACACTAGTGCCAGCGCCGACCATTGCTAGCGAAAATGAAACTGCTTTCTTTAAGAAATACCATCGGTGTACTGAGCTCAGAAAGCATCTTGTCGACGAATACCTGGTGGGACATTCTTAACAGGCACTGGGATAAACAGTTTTCGGTCTTTAAAGCTCAATCGCTGCGCCGAGCTCGATGGGGCGGCTCGCTTGCGCTTGAACTTTTGTGATTATCCATTTTCGTCCGGGCAAACCTGCCTTTCGCCGGACGAAACGTCATTGGGAGCGTTCCCATCCGGCAAAATGGCCTTTCACCGGATGAAATACGTTTTTGAGCTCTGCCATCCGGCCAAACCGCCATTTCACCGAAGGAAACAGCATTTTTGCTCCAGAAAAGTCAATTGTCCAAAGAAAAATGTGAGTTCAACACAAGGTTCCCCCGGCCCGTCGATTAGAGGTTGCAGTCTCGACGAATTAGTCGTCGATTATGAACTTTTCGAGAGGGGTGTTCAGGGCGTTGGCTATGTCGAACAGCCTTTCGGAGACGAGTTGCGTCTTTCCATTTTCGAGAGTCCAGTAGCTCTGTCTGTTCATTCCTAGTCGGAGGGCCATCTGCTCCTGTGTAAGTCCCTTCGATTCTCTAATCGCGCGAATATTGGCCTTGATAGTATGATTGTCCATTCTTTTTTTCGGCAAAGTTAGGGCATTATCATACTCTTGTCTACCAAGCTGCGCTTTACAAAGTAAACCTAAATAATCCCAATTAAAAGAAATCAGCATTCCCGTCCGGCCCAAGCGGCTTTTCACCGGATGGGACGGCACACCTCACAGCACCAACTATTTCAGGCGGGAGAGGATGAGGTCGCCGAGGCGAGTCTTGCGGTCGATGTGGTCCAGCACTTCGTTCACGAACGGATTATCGTCGAAGCCGCCACCACGGACAGCATTGAAATCCTCGTCACGACGCGTCTTGTCCCCATCTGCGCCAAATCCCGTCATCGTGGTAAGCGCGAACTCCTTACGAGCGTCGTCGTAAATCAACTTATCCAGCGACACCACCGCATTCTTCCACTGCTTCACGATTTCCTCCACATCTGCCCGGGTAATCGTAGACAAATCTACTTGCCAATACCTCTCTATCGCATCGTAAGCCCACGTCCACTCGTAGCTGTAATAATGAGTAAAGACATCGCGGAATCTCTCGGAAAGTTCGGTAACATCATCTATCTTTCTATCTATCACATCGCTGCAAATCTTCTCTATCTCCGACGCAGGAGCTATGAGGCCGGAGATATCCACCCATTGGCCAGCCCCGACGGAAGTATCCTTTCGAAGAGCGCGACGAAGATTCTCATCGGTACTTATGTCAGCATCTTGAATTCTGGATATCAAAGAATTGCCCAAGAACTTCACGATGGCCGTCTGGTAATACTTGATGCCCTTGAACAAAGCCGCATTCCTTATAATAGCCTTCTTGTAGCAATAGTTGTCAGCCCTCTGTCCCGAAGCCTCCTTTAGACGCTCGAGAATCTCTATTCCGGAAAACATCTTCTGGACGGTATACGGGCTAAGATGATTGTAATTAATGTAATCCAGGCGATGAGGGTCTTTTCGTTTGTCTCTTTCCGGCCACTTCTTCACGTCACGTATCGTACCTACCGACTTGAGATTCACACCAGGAACGATATAAGTCGCGCCCTGCTGCTCTATAAGATATGAAAAAGGGAGGTCCGTGGTGTCCAGATTATTAACGTGACGCCCCATAACCAAAGAGAAAGGACCTATCTTCGCCGGCCACAGTATGTATGAATCTGAGGTCGTCTTGGCCCCTCTTTCGAGGATTCCCTGATGTATCGGTCCCAGCTTGTACATATGGTTGCTCTGATTCGAGCCCGACCCCGCATTCATAAACGAGAACATACCCGCTATCAGCAGCGTGGATTTGTGATGGGTTACCGTGTAAGGCCCTGCGAAAAGCGAACAAGCCTCTCCGTTTTCGCCTTGGCAATTACTGAAGAACAGCGATTCCGAAGCACTGTAGCCATGGCCAAGCACGCAGGATTGGCCTACGAAACATTTGGAAATCATAACTCCGTCCGTGATGCGGCTTCCGCTTTCCACGATAAAGTCATCTGCTATGACATTCATTCCTATCATCACCGGGTCCTCAGCGCACGAGATGATGGAGCCGTTACGCAGCCTGGAAGCGCCCTTAATCTTAGCGTAGGCGCCTATGTTCACGTTCACTATGTGCATAGCGTCCAGAATCTCCACATTTTCGCCGATGACCCCAAACGGCAGCGACACGCTCTCTACATATTTGGCCACCATAGCGTCCAGCGCCTCGGTAAGTTCCGGCTTGTGACGATAAAGAGCCGAAATATAAGCCTCGTGCGACGACAAATGATCGTGAATCGCGACCTCTCGGCCTCCCGTCTCATTCAATACGCTTACCTTAATTCCGTTACCGAAAGACGTCTCGCCGTAAGTGATGATATCCGTCACGTTTTCCAAATAAGAGCCACTTCCGATAACGTAATTAGCTATGTAGTTACGAATGTGCTCTATCATACAATCATCGCCCACTACCACGTTATGAAGAGTGGCGTGGAAGATTCCGCTATGCTTTTGGATTCCACCTGCCAGAGTAAAAACCTTCCGGAAGGCTCCGAGCTTAATTTGGCCTGAAAAATTAACATTTCTAACGAATTCCGGCGTAAACTCCGGATCGACGAGGACATTGCTCCAGTCCTCGCACCTGCACGATTGCGCTTCCAGCTTCGCTATCTGCTCCGCTGTCAAATTAACGTAGGTTTTCATTTATCCGTATAATATTTCTGATAAACAATATATTATCAGCGCAATATACGAAAAAAATAAAAAAGGCCAACTTTTGGGGTGCATGTCACGAATGCACGACCTCATATTCTCCTTATCATAAACCACCTCAAATTGCAATCAACTCCCTACCCAGACTATGCAGAGAGGAGATAATCTCCTGCTTGCGTTTCTCGCTCGGCTTCTTAATTCCGTAGATGTACTTTGAAAGCAGGCTCTTGTTAATACCTATGCTTCTGGCGACCTCGGAAACATTCAGCTGAGGGAACCGTGCGAAAATCATAGCAATATCATTTGTGCAATCGGGCTCCGCCGTCTCTTCCATAAAGCTAGAAATGTGGATGTCTTCATCCAATGACGGCCAGCGAATATCATCACCGAAGCGACCTATCTTATAACCAAGACGCTCTTCCTCAGTGGCTTCAAGCAGTACAGGAAATGCCTCCAAAGGTCTTGAATATACCTTTGCAGCATCCGTCTCTATATAGACTCGCCTTGAGTCGAACCAAACTTTACATATCTTCTCCATGGTATTCAGCCCATTTTTCAATTATATCCTCTTGGTATATCTTCACTATCTGAACGGCCTTCTTCAGGTCTTTCGGTTTAATACCTTAATTCTCTACAATCTCCAAAGACTTGACATTTATCTTAGCCCTTCCATCTCCATTCTCTACATGCACGTGGATTGGTAAGTGCTCAAGAGAATAGAAGAAGAATCGCATTCCGAATAATTCAAATAGTGTCGGCATAGTATCTCGTATCAAATTCTATGCAAGAGTAGGGATAAATTTTTATCCCCGCAATAGTTTTGAAGATTTTCTATCGATCCCAAGATAATTGTGAAGTCAACACAGGGTTTTCCACTGAACGAAAAAAGGCCAACCGCGATGGTTGACCTTTTGTGCATCCTTAGGGATTCGAACCCTAGACCCACTGATTAAGAGTCAGTTGCTCTACCAACTGAGCTAAGGATGCAGAACACTCGTGACTCGTTCGGGGCTCGAACCCGAGACCCCCACATTAAAAGTGTGATGCTCTACCTACTGAGCTAACGAGTCTTCCGCCCTTCTTCGAGAGGGATTGCAAAGGTAGACATTTGCTTCGAAATATCCAAATTTTATTTAATAAAAATTTTAATTTTTGTACATTTCTTTGAATCCCCACCTGAAAGCGTCGAGCGTTTCGGTTAGCGCCGGGTCCAGTCTCAGGAAGTTAGTCGTCTGTTCTCCAGCATAATCGTTACAATTAAACCACACTCCGCCCTTAAGAGGGTGAAGATAGGGATTAGAATCGTAGTTTAGAAAATCTTGGAACATTCCACGCACCCACTCGGCCTGATAGTGACCATTTCTCATTTCTTCCCCGGTGGTGGCTCCCCCGCTTCCGCAGGCAAACTCGCTTATTATCCAAGGCATCTGCGAGAAAAGCTCCTTATTCGTATTATACACGAGAGTATACCTATCCCTGAATGACTCGAAAGGCACATTGTTTCCCATCTCGTAATTAGTCACGCCCAAAGCCTGCACATAGGCATCGCCCGGATAATATGCCAAGTCCTCTCCCCATCTGGAATAAGGGCAGCTCACGGCATTGGGATTGAATATCCAGATACAGTTATCCACACCCTCGCTTTCGAAAATGTCATAGAGGTATCTCCACGTCAGGATGAATATCTCCGGATCGCAAAGCGTCATCATACCGCAATAGCTAGTCCAGTCCGTATTCATCTCGTTATTTAGCCTGAAAAGCACCGGATAGCCATAAGCCTTTATCGCAGACGCCAGCTTTCGAAAATCCTCGTCATACACTCCGCGCAATATGTCAAACATAGGCGTCTGACACTGAGTGGAATTATACGAACTTACGTTATTATTATTCGTAGTGAACTGATAGGTAAACTGAAGGACAGGCTTCGAGTTGAATCCGTCGCCACCTGCGAATTCGCCGGCAAGAGTACTAGGAAATTCCATCTTCGACGAATACCAAGCTATATGCGAATAGGTAGGCATAATGTCGAAAGGACGGCCGAACACGGCTTCCAGACGCGAAGTCTCCGCACGCAGCTTTTCCCTGGTAGACGCCACATTCTCCGGCTCGTTGTCTCCCGGCATACTATAACTGAAGACCCCGAAATCAAAAGTCTTCTGGGCCAATAATTTCTCGTAGTATGCGGCCGTACGGGCATTCCACTTAGGGTTAGGTCGTGCCTTCTGCGGCTCCATAAAGTTTTTCGACGTACCGAAATTCGTTATGACCTTGAATGTCTTTAGGATATGGTCGAACTGCCTAAGAGCGGACCTATCGCGACACTTGTACACTAAGAATCCGAACTTGGACCATTGCCCCACAGGCCTTACCAGCGCTATCTTATAATATGGCAGGTCCAGCCCCTGAGCATAGATGGTATATAGATTCACGCTATACCCCTCCAGCAAGCTCTCGTCGTCTTTTACGACACTTTCCAGGAACTTAAGTCCATTCTGGGAGATGTAATTCGAGTTGCTTATGTATCTGTCGAGCCATTCACCCGTATAGATGCCGTAGTACTCCTGAGTCGCAGGATAAGGGTTCACCCTCTCCATAGTAATGCGAAGCGAGATGCCGTCGCCCTCGAAGCGCTGTGCGTATTTGGCAAGCGTATAGTCAGGGACCAATCCCAAATCAAGCGGCAGCGTCACCGCATAGCCGTCAGACTCCGACACGAAGCGCATACAGTCCGCTCCCACGAACTCGTAACGCAAGTCGGACGAAGCTTTCCTAAGTGACTTCCTATACGAAAGCGAAGGCTTTCCGTCAAGCATCCACTTGACCTTCAGGACATCGGCAGCCGTCTTGAAACTAATGTCGTCGGCAAAACGGCTATGCCAGAGAGCCTCCACCCCTTCAGTCTCCGTTATATACTCGGAAGGCTCTTCCGGAGTAGGAGGCGGAGGTGTAGGCTTGTCCGGCTCCACCGGAGCGTCCGGCGTACAGGAAAATAGTGCGAAACACACTAAAAGACTACCTAAATACCTATTCTTCATCTTTTCCTCCTAACAAATCTCCCGTAAACTTGCGGCTTCTCTCATATCCGTCGCGAGGCGCCTTCCACATAAGAAGGAACACGATGGCGCCGATCGAACCCACCACGAGAAAGGTGATGAACACCGACTTCCATCCGAAGTGGTCGGCTATGAAACCTACGCCCAGGGCAGAAAGGGCAGAGCCCACGTAGCCACAGATGCCGGTAAGGCCATTGGCAGTAGCGGAAGCCTCCTTCGTGGCCTGATTGGCCGCACCTATACCGATAAGGGCCTGAGGTCCATAGATGCAGAAACCGCTCATCGCGAGCACGAGAGTGGAAACCACGGGGCTAAGGGTGTCGCAGAGAGCGAAAATCGCGAGGAAGACCACAGCTCCGACCATAGAGAAAAGGCACATTCTATGCGAGAGACCCTTGAAAATGTGGTCGGACGCCCATCCTGCAAAGATGGTACCGATAATGGCGGTAAGTTCGAACAGAGCCACTGACCAAGCTGCGCTCTTGATGTCCATTCCCCTGTCCTCAGTGAGGAACTTCGGGCCCCAGTCGAGCACTCCCATACGAAGGACGTACACGAAGACATTGGCCAATGCTAGCATCCACACCCATCTGTTCTTGAATACCATATGGTCGAGGAACGCCTTGTGCGCACCCGGAATGTCGTTAATCTTCTCCTTGCCGGTGTCGGTCCCCTTGATTTCAGGAAGGCCCACGCTCTGAGGAGTATCCTTAAGACCGAGAAGACACACTATCGCAGCGCCCACGGCCACGATTCCCGGGATAATGAAACACCATCTCCAAGCGCCGTAGTGTGTGGCATAACTCATCACCTTCTCGCTCTGCTCCACGGCACTGAGGCTATCCCAGCCCTTGATGTTGGCGGCCAAGTTAGAAGCTATGCGGGCTACCACCGAGCTGTTTCCGCTCATATCCGCGCCCATATCCGTCATTATAAGTCCACAGATTACCACTGCGGCGAAAGAACCGATACTATGCGAGGTGTTCCAAATGCTCATCTTGGTGGAAAGTTCCCCCGGAGCGATCCATTGCGGGAGCATTCTCGCGCAAGGCGGATAGCCGAAACCTTGGAAATACTGGTTCAAGACTATGGTAATGCCCATCACGATGACGAGCATATTCACGAATTGCGGTCCCTCGTGAACTCCGGTTATATAATAGGAGAGATCCACTCCGAAACCGAAACAGAAGTTGGCGGCTGCACATAGGAACAAACCTATCGCCATAAAGAGTTTCGTACTTACCCTCTCGACTATGAATCCGTTTATGAAACGGCTAAGTCCATAGATGAGCGAACCGATGGCGATGATGATACCGAAACTGGTATTCGAGATTCCATACTCGGCCGTGAGACCGGGCATCGCGATGGAAAAGTTTTTTCTTACGAAATAATAGATGGCATAGACGAACATCGACACCACGATGATGCGCCACTGCCAGAACTTAAAGGATTTCTTATCTTTCATTTAATTTAGTAGTTTGTTCTATATCAAGTGCTTGAACCAAAATGCTTATAGGATTGAAAACAGGAATTCCGCACGCTCCCTCTATCTGCCACTTGCAGGTCTCGCAATCGGTAATCACGACTTCCGGGTTAGCTGCGTAGATTCTCTCGTACAGCTGACTTCCTATCTTTTGCGATATGGCGTAATTCTCCTTCTTGAATCCGAACGTGCCGGAAATGCCGCAGCATTTCTGCTCCAGCACCTTCAGGTCGAGTCCGGGAATCATCCTTAGGAGCGCGATGGAATAGATCTGATTTCCAAGCTTCTGAAGGTGACACGGAGTATGATAAGCCGCCTTCATCTTGAAGTCTTTCCTGAATGCCAATCTCACCTCTCCCCTTTCGATCCTGTCGTACAGCCACTTAACGGCCATCTGCACCTTCGACTGGATGTCCGACGTGTCCTGATCGAGGATGGTCGAATACTCCTCCTTGATGGTCAAGGTGCACGACGAAGAAGTCGTGAGCACAGGCTGGGAAGCCTTTCGGATACTGGCCAAGTTAGTCTTCGCCGCCGAAGTAGCCTGGGAAGCGAAGCCATTGGCAATCAAGGCGACGCCACAGCATTTCTGCTTCTCGAGGATGTGCACGCCGTAACCGCAGGCGTTCATCAGAGTCACGAAATCCTGGCCAAGCTGAGGGTAGTTGTAGTTCACGTAACAGCCATGGAAATACTCCACGAAGCGCGAGTAGCCTTCCTGATGGGCCTTGACCTTCTTAAACCACTGCTCGAAACGCTTGGAAGCGTATTTAGGCATAGAAGCGTGGGCACTGACCCCTAATGTGGAGTCGAGCACGTTCTTCGTAATGCCGAGCGATAGGGCCAAATTCACTATAGGCGCGAATGTGGTAGCCATTCCCCCCACCAAATCTGTAGAGGAAAGCATCAAGTCACGCATCTTATGCTGCGAATGTCCGTACTTTATCTTAGCGCGGGCCACTATGTCTCCGACCTTCACGCCGGAAGGGCACGCCACCTCGCAACGCTTGCAATTCAAGCAATACTTTAACGCGTTGTCGAAGAATGCAGAATCCTTTATGCGGTAACGCAGTTCGTCCGGACCGGCCTGCTTGGGACCGGGATACAAAGGATTCACCTCCATCATAGGACATACCTCGGCGCAGATGTTGCACTTCAGGCAATCCTGAAAATTACCTAAAATATTGTCTTGCATACCTCTTCCACATTATTCTGTCCACCACGGAGAATATCTCCCGTGACCAGTAGGTTTTCTATAATCTTTCCTTCCTTTAGGGCATTACCCTCTTCGGAAGTCTTCACGCCGAAACTCTCGAAAGGCTGGGCTGCGAAAAAATCATCTACGCACCATTTGCTCCTGTCCGGCTCGAATTCCACGTCGCACCCGAAGACAGGCTCATAGACCTTTTCCATATCGGACTTCAATCCGCGAGTGAAAAACCTTCCGGAGCAAAGCACGAAACATCCTGCCTGAAGAGGAGTATCTCCCAGATTCTCGGTAAACAAAGCCTCCACCTTAGTGTCGGACTCCCATTTTACCTCCCTAACTCGGTCACCCATAAGCAGAACGCCTCCCGCGCTTCGAAAAGCTTCGCGAGTCTTGTCTTCACTGATTCGTCCCTCGCAGAGCAGAGCGCAACTCTTCCCCGCTTCCAGAATCTTCAGGCCAAGCGTAGCATCGCCATCGCCTCCACCTATTATAATGACATCGTATCTCATTTCCCGTATTTTTTTCTTAACAATTCAGCCTCGGCGAGAGTATCTCCCCAGCATACCGGAGCGATTCCCTTCCATCTCTGCTGCAGATATTCCCTTTCCAGACTTTCGGCATCGTAGCCTTCGCCCAGCTCTTCCGCGAGAACCTGTGCCGCCTTTTTCACGCAATAGCAGCTCTGGCAAGGTCCCATACCGACCCTCGTGCGGCGCCTAAGGTCATCCAAAGTCCTAACTCCCAGCACCTTTACAGCATAGGAAATCTCCGCACGGCTCACCTGCTCGCATTCGCAAACCACCTCGCTGCCCTTCTCGTCGAAAGTCATCGCGGCCACCTGATTTCCGTGACGCCCCTTCGCAGCCAACATCACTACGGACGTGGCCTTGGTCTTGTCAGGTTCGGAACCGGGCAGATAAAGCTCTGCGGTACGGCAAGCCTTCTCCATACCTAACTTCTTACATATCAAGTCAGTGGTCATCTCAGCCATAAGACGGTACGAAGTAAGCTTTCCTCCCGTTATCGAGATAAAGCCTCGCACGTTATCCCTAACTGCGTGGTCCAGGAGCACGATTCCACGGCTTACGTTTCGGCCCGACGGGTCATCGTCGCTCGCCACGAGCGGTCTTACTCCGGCGTATGCCCTTATGATTCTGGTATTTGCCAATTCAGGTACCAATTGGCAGCCTTCGCGAAGGAGAAGTTCCACCTCTTCCTTCGTGGCGCGCATATCGTCGCACTGCTCGAAAGGCACCTTGTCCGAAGTGGTTCCTATCACGCTGACCACATCGCCCGGCACGAGAATATCCGCATTCGCAGGCTTGCGGCAGCGGTTTATGACCATACGAGCCACTCTGTGATTGAATACCAGCAGAGTACCCTTCGACGGAAGCATTCCTATCTTCACCCCGGCCAATTCGGCGATGTGCGCGCCCCAGATGCCGGCAGCGTTCACCACATAGTGCGCGTAAATACTCTCCGTCTGCCCCGTGGCCTTGTCCAAGACCTTGACGCCCTTTACGGTAGCACCGTCCATAATAAGGGATGTCACCTCGCAGCGAGTCATCACCTCGGCCCCGTGAAGACGGGCGTCGAGGACATTGGCAGCAACCAGCCTGAATGGGTCCACAGACGCGTCCGGAACCCTCACCGCTCCTATCAGCGCAGGGTTGACCGCAGGCTCCAGGGCCAATGCCTTCTTCGGGCTGAGCACTTCCGTGCGAATGCCGGCCTGCTTGCACTTGGCGATGAAATTGGCCTGATAGTCAAGCCCGTCCTCCGGAAGCGAAATGAACAATCCGTCGGTAGGGTCCACGCAATTTCGGGCTATGCGGCGCAGAATCATATTCTCCTTTATGCACTCCGTGGCAGATTCAGGGTCATTGACCGCGTAACGCGCTCCACTGTGAAGAAGTCCGTGATTTCGCCCGGATGCTCCGCAAGCTATATCGTCCCTTTCGATCAAAAGGGTCCTGAGGCCCCGAAGAGCGCAGTCGCGCGCAGTTCCCGCACCCGTGATGCCGCCTCCAATGATGATTACGTCAAACTCTTTCATTTAATTCTATATGGTGCTTCATCGTAGAGAGCATATCGCTTGGCCTTACGAATCCACTTTTGTTCTTCTCCTTTAATGTGTTCCTGAACTATGTCGAACGTTATCCTTCCCTTCAGGTACTCTTCTATCACGGGGTCGGCCACTTTCACGAAGAGGCTCGGAAGCATCTCGAACTGCGAATAATGCTCTGCGAAATAGCGCATCATCTCGAGCGTGTGAAGAAGATTATGATACTGTGCACCGGGCTTCAGGATAATCTGATAGCCTCGACAAGCCTGCATCGCGTATCGTCCTGCGGAAGGAGTGAACGAGCATGGGCGCATAATTACGTCTTCCGGATGAGGCGGCGGGGTCGTGTCCTGAGTGTTCACCCACGGTGCGCCTATGTACTCGTAAGGACGTGAGGTGCCTATCGCGGGAGTGAGGGTGGTATTATTCCATAAACCGCCTCCACTATACATCAGGGCCGAAAACATCCCCGGCAGGTCGGACGAAGGCGCTATGGTCCACGGCATTATGTCGCGGCCCGAAGAATTGCACTCCGCCGAAATCACGTGGAGCGGGAACTTGGCATTTATCTCGCCATAGTACAAGTTACACAGTTCAGCCAGCGTAAGTGCGTGTCTATGAGCCACCTTCGGAGTCCAAATGTCCGATTCCACGGCTGGCATAGTGCCTTCTACGATGCGTCCCAGAGGGTTAAAATGGTCCACTACATAGATGGAAGGTCCATCTTCCATACGCGCACGTACCGAAAGAAGACGCATCACGTCACGGGTGAAGTTGAAATACCTCACGCCTACGTCCTGAATCTCTACCACTACGGCATCGAGTCCTTCCAAGTCGCTCTGACTGAATTCGATATGGTCCGTTCCCGGAGTAAGTTCACTCGAAGAAGGCATAAAAAGACGTGCGAGATTTCCCCTTTTTCGGAAAATCTCGTACATATATTTCTCGGACTTCGTGTCGAAACAGTTCTGGTTACAAAAACAACCGACCCTTCCGTCGAGAAGGGCCTTGTCCAACTGTACTTCGAGCGGAGTAGTTCTGAAACTGAACATTATTCTGCCATTATCTTCTTAGCGAGTTCCACTACGCTTTCGCCCAATTCCTGTGCCTGCCTTTCGGTAGGAGCCTCGCTGTAAACTCGGATGATAGGCTCGGTGTTCGACTTTCTGAGATGAACCCAAGTCCTGTCCTTCTCGAAATCGATTTTCACGCCGTCTATGGTGTTTATCTTCTCATCCTTAAAGTGTTCCTTAAGGGCGTTCAAAATCTTGTCTATCACCTTGCTGTCCGAAAGGTCTATTCTATTCTTAGCGATGAAATACTGAGGGAGCGAAGCCTTCAACTCGCTGACAGTGCACTTCTTATGTGCAAGATGGCTCAGGAAGAGCGCCACACCCACCATAGCGTCGCGTCCGCAGTGCGATGCAGGATAAATGACTCCTCCGTTACCTTCGCCTCCGATAAGGGCATTCACCTCGTGCATCTTCGTAGTCACGTTCACCTCACCCACAGCCGCAGCGTAGTAAGTGCCTCCGTGCGCTTCGGTCACGTCGCGAAGTGCGCGGCTACTGCTAAGGTTAGAGACGGTGTTACGAGGCACAACTCCCTGCTTCTCCGCACGTTCCAGAAGATAATCGGCCACGCTGACCAGAGTGTACTCTTCCACGAAAGGCTGACCGTTCTCGCAGATGAATGCCAATCTGTCCACATCCGGGTCCACGCTGATACCCAAATCGCATTTCTGCGACACCACGGTACTGCTCAAGCACTCCAGATTCTTAGGGAGAGGCTCCGGATTATGCTCGAACTTGCCGTTAGGCTCGCCGAAAATGGTAACGCACTCCACGCCCAATTTCTCGAGAAGTCGCGGCATAATTATGCTTCCCACGCTATTTATGGCATCGAGAACTACCTTAAAATGAGCATCTTTGATGGCCTGCACATCCACAGCCTCGAGAGCGAGTACTGAATCGATGTGCATATCGGTATAGTTCTTTTCCTCTATTCGGCCCAGCTTGTCTACCGGTGCGAAGTCGAAATCTTCACTTTCCGCCAAATCCAGAATCCTCTGGCCCTGCGCGGCCGTCAGGAACTCGCCGTGCTCGTTAAGAAGCTTCAACGCATTCCACTGCATAGGGTTATGCGATGCGGTAAGGATGATTCCGCCGTCTGCGTTCGCGAACTTCACCGCCAGCTCAGTAGTCGGGGTACTGGCCAATCCGCACTTAACCACATCCACGCCGCAAGCCTGAAGCGTACCGCATACGAGGCTCTCGACCATCTGTCCGCTGATACGGGCGTCGCGGCCTACCACGATTCTGTAGTTCTCGCCGTTAGGAGTTTTCTTGCGCTCAGGAAGAGTAGCACAGTAGGCGTATGTGAATTTAACGATGTCGATAGGTGTAAGACCCTCACCTGCAGGGCCTCCAATAGTTCCTCTAATCCCGGAAATGGACTTTATAAGTGTCATGTTTATGTATTTTATGTTATTACTTATACTTCGTACGCCCCGGCCGAATCGCACAGCGCGCTACAACTCGTAAAGTTAGCGATTTTAGGCTTATAAAACAATTTTTTCGGAAGAAGCGCTATATTTGCACCCATTATGAATACTAACACCGACAACATCAAGCGTTACGGCATCATCGCCGGCGTGGCGACACTCGTGCTTCAACACGCAGTGTACTTATTGGCCCATTTCATCTCCATACACACCGGGATAGAGCCATTCTCACCGAAATTGGCCATAGACGACCTCATTCCGATAGTCCCGATTTTCATCATTCCATATATCTGGTCCTACGCCTACTGGGCTATGGCGCCGATGGCTGTGTCCAAATGCGAAAAATCTCATTATCAGAGATATATGTCCGCATACATATTAGCGATGCTCGTAGGAGGCGTGATTCTGGTATTCGCTCCGACCTATATGGACCGCGTGGCCGAAGGCTTGAAAGACCCTGACATTCCCGGATTCGGAGCTCACCTTATGCAGTTTTGGTATTCTCTGGACGGAGGCGACATGGCCTATAACCTGCTTCCGAGCTTCCACTGTCTGAACTCTACGATGGCTTATCTGGGAGTAGCCGGCCGTAAGGAGATACCTACTTGGTACAGAGTCTATTCCCTTATCATTACGCTGCTCATATATGCCGCCACGGTATTCGTAAAACAGCATTTCATACTGGACGTATTCTCGGGAATCGCAGTAGCGCTACTCTGCTGGTTCGTAGCAGGAAAACTAAATCTGGGGCGATTCTTCAAATGGACCACTCCGGAAAGATAAACGAAAAAGCCGACCTCAGCGGTCGGCTTTTATTTTAGAGAGTCTTAAACTTAGTAGTGAAGAACTTGCCCTCAGGCTTTCCATTAGCATCCACGGCCACTGCCCAAGCTATGAATTCCTCGCCGGACGGAAGACCATTGAAATTCTCTTGGTCGGCACCTTCCTCGTCGCTTGAGGTGAAGCCGCTCCATCTTCCCAATTCCTCGACTGCCTGCTGTCTCTTGACGGCATTATTAGTCATATCCTCCTCGATGTAGCCGTTAAGGATGTACTCGAGGGTAGCCTCATCGGTACCGGCGGTTTCCTTGAACTGGTTGAACCTGGTCATATCGAGGACATTCCACAAGTAAACCACTTTCTTGTCAGAAGGCACGATCTTTACCTTGGCGCTGTTAGCGGTGATGTCCGATACGGTAAACTCAAAGGTGCAAGCTGCAGGATCGCCTCCGACAGTCTTGAACTCCTGCTTGAAAAGGGTGGTAGTAGGCTCACCGTCAGCATATCCGAAAGCCACTACATAGTACTCGCGACCCGGCTGCCATACCTTTCCGTCCACCTCGTTTACGAACTCGAAAGTTCCTGAAGTGGTAAGGTTGAACATCATAAAGCTATTGTACTCGATGAAATACTTGATGGTCTCGCTGTCGCCCAGCTCATCTACCATAGGCTTGCTCCAGATATCCACAGCGTAAGTGTCGGCCTCTACCGTAGGAACTACCTTATAATCAGCGCCGTCATCATAGATGTTCGTCACCGTGATGCCGAGCTGGTTCGCTGAAGGAGCCACCGGCAGCGTAGTAAATGCCTTATAGGCCAATTCGCCCGTCACCTGACCCTCTGCGTTCACACCGAATGCCAATGCATAATAGTCCGTCAGCACTTCGAGAGTGGTAAAATCGTGAGAATCCACACCCTTCGAGAGGAGCTTTTCCAGAACCTCGGTGCGGCTAAGCGAATAAGCCTCCATTCTTCTTTCCACCTCGGCGTCGATGAAGGCCTGTGCGCCCTTGGACTTAATCTCGTCGAATCCGGGCTTTTTAACCACGTCGAAATAGTAAGTGGCCTCAAGGTCGGAAGGAGTGGCCTCCACATGTGCACATGTGGAAGTAATATCTGTAACTGCCAATTCAACGACGACTTTAGCCTCATCTTCAGTTTTTGGATGATTGCAAGACCCTAAGACAAGTGTCAGGGCTGCTCCGGCGGTCAATACCGCAAACAATTTAGTTTTCATAACTTTTTCCATATTAACTTTTCTGGGTCAAAAATAGCAATTATTCTCAAAAATAATACGCTTATCACTATATTTATGTAAATTTGCAGGCTTAAAAAATCGCACTGTTTATGATAAAGTCCATGACCGGCTATGGCAAGGCCATCGCAGAATTGCCAAAGGGTAAACTTACCATCGAGATACGCACTCTTAACGGAAAGACGGCTGACGTGAGCATCAAGTCTTCCCTTCTGCCTAAGGATAAGGAATTGGCAGCCAGGGCTATGATATCATCCGCACTTCAAAGGGGCACCATCGACGTGTATTTGACCTGGGAGGCTAAGGAGTGCGATGTGGCGCGCGCCATAAACGCGAAGGTAGCAGAGAGTTACATCGAGCAGATAAGACAATTGGCAAGAAATGCCGGCGTTCCTCAGGACCCGATGTCGCTCGCGGACAGCGGTGCGACCATATTGGCATCCGTGCTGAGAATGCCGGACGTGCTGGATGTGCAGAAGGCTGAAACCCTGACGGATGAGGATTGGCCGGCAATAGAGGCGGCTTTCGCGCAGTGTCTGGAAAACGTGTGCAAATACCGCGCGGACGAAGGCGTCATATTGTATAAGGACATCACTTCGAGAATCGAGAAGATTCTGGACTATTATACTGAGGTCGAGGCATTTGCCGTTCAGAGAACCGAGGCCATAAAGGAGAGGATTCTCAAGGCTGCGGAGGAATTGCAGGTCAAGCTCGATAAGGAGCGCTTCGAGCAGGAGATGATTTTCTATCTGGAAAAACTCGACATAAACGAAGAGAAAGTCAGACTCCGTCAGCACTGCAAATACTTTATGGACACCATCGATTCGGAGCCATACCCGGGAAAGAAGCTGGGATTCATCATCCAGGAGATGGGACGCGAGATAAACACGACCGGCTCGAAGGCCAACCACGCCGACATCCAGCAATTGGTCGTAAAGATGAAGGACGAGCTCGAGAAAATGCGCGAGCAGTCGATGAACGTGCTATAGAATCTCGCCGCGCAGAGGAAGGGCCAATTGCGCCTTGATTCGAGCGTTGTCCATACCGGTCCCCAAGAGATAGAAAAGCTTTGCGAGCATAGCCTCGGTCGTGGAAGTGTTACCGCTAACCACGCCGCACATCTTCATATTATGTCCCGTAGCATATAAATCCATATTTACCTCACCGGCAAGGCATTGGGTAACATTTACCAATATCTTTCCCTCCTGGGATGCCTGTCGCACGAGGTCGAGAAACCACTCCTTCGAAGGAGCATTTCCGGCGCCGTATGTTTCGATGATTACAGCCCTGGTGTCGGATCCCAGCAGCACGTCGCGCACCACGGACGGAGTAATGCCGGGATGTATCTTCAAGATGCTTACCCTAGTATCCAGCTCCGTATGCACTACGAGCGGAGAGACCGGACGCGGAAGTAGTATCCTGTCGTTATATCTTATGTTTATGCCAGCCACGGCGAGGGGCTCGAGATTCGGGGATGAGAAGGCTTCGAAGCTCTCGGAATTCACTTTAGTACTGCGATTTCCGCGAAGGAGTTTCGAGCCGAAATAGATGGCTACTTCGTTAATCACCGGTCCTCCGTCGGGGCGCTTTGCAGAAGCGATTTCCACTGCCGAAACCAGATTCTCCTTTCCGTCGGTTCGAGGTGCACCGATAGGCAACTGGCTTCCGGTAAAAATCACAGGCTTACCCAGATTCTCGAGCATAAAGCTCAGTGCAGAAGCGGAATAGGCCATAGTGTCCGTACCGTGAAGCACCACGAACCCATCGTAGTCATCGTAAGCATCCCGTATCATCAGAGCAAGCCGGCTCCACATCGAAGGTTCCACGTCAGAAGAGTCTATAAGCGGGTCGAACACCCTATAGTCTATTCTACAGGCGAACTTTTCGAGTTCAGGCACTTCGGACACTATCTGGGAGAAGTCGAACGGGTGCAGGACTCCTTCGGAATCCGCTTTCATACCTATGGTACCACCGGTGTAAATCAATAGAATAGACGAGAGCATATCAAATTATTTTACTGCTTTTAATCCAAATTCAGGAGCGACTTCGCGCATATACTTGTCGGCCGACTCGAAATCGTTTTCCACGACTCCGTCGAGAATCGCTTCCTTTACCTTTTCCTTCAAAAGGCCAATCTCCTTACAAGGCTCGATTCCGTAGACTTCCATAACGTATTCTCCTGTAATGGGATTCTTGAAGTTACGGATTTTGTCCTTTTCCTCCACTTCCACGAGCTTTTGTTCGACCAGAGCAAAATTGGCCCGAATACGGCTCACCTTCGCCGGGTTCTTCGAGGTAACGTCGGCCTTACAGAGGAGCATAAGGTCGTCTATCTCGTCGGAAGCGTCGAAAAGCAGGCGTCTCACCGCAGAATCGGACACGCCCTCGTCGACAAGCGCTATCGGGCGCAGGTGCAGCCAGACGAGCTTGCGTACATATTTCGAAGCCTCTATCGGCAGCTTTAGCCTGTTGAAGATGGTAGGGACCATCTTCGAGCCTATTATGTCGTGTCCGTGGAAAGTCCAGCCTATCGCGGGGTCGTATTTTTTCGATGCAGGCTTTCCGATGTCGTGTAAGAGCGCAGCCCAGCGCAGCCATAGCTTAGGCTCCGGACCATCCGAAGCCGCTACGTTGTCCAAAACCATAAGAGTGTGCGAGAAATTCTCCTTATGACCTCTTCCTTCTACAGTTTCCACCCCCTTGAGAGCGCAGAGTTCGGGCAAGATATGCTTGAGAAGCCCCGTGCTTTCCAGCAATTCGAAGGCCATGGACGGATGTGCGGTAAGAAGCATCTTGTTCAGTTCCTCAGTTATTCGCTCCATAGAAAGTATGGAGAGCCTATCGGCCATTTGCGACATAGCGGACAGAGACTCCGGAACTATCGTAAACTTGAGTTCGGGAGTGCTGAGGCGCGTAGCGAAGCGAATGGCACGAAGCATACGCAAAGGGTCGTCGGAGTAGGTGGTAATAGGGTCGAGCGGGGTGCGGATAATGCCGCTTTTCAAGTCTTGAAGCCCCCCGAACGGATCCACGAGCTCCCCGAAACTACCTCCGTTAAGCGAAAAAGCCATAGCGTTTATGGTAAAGTCTCGACGCATCTGGTCGTCTTCCAGAGTACCGTTCTCGACTATGGGCTTTCTGGACTCGCGCCTGTAAGACTCCTTACGCGCGCCCACGAATTCCACCTCGTCGCCTTGGTAATGGAGCATAGCCGTGCCGAAATTCTTAAAATAGGAGACATACTTTCCCGTCTTCTCCCCTACTGCACGCGCGAAGTCTATTCCGCTGCCCTCCACCACGATATCTATATCGTTCGAAGGCCGTCCTAAAAAGCAGTCGCGCACATATCCTCCTATCACGAAAGCCCTTACCCCGCGGCTTGAAGCCACTTGGCTGACTATCTGAAAAATCTCCTTATTCAAGTAATCCGACATTATAACATCTGTTCAAATTTAGGAAACTCCCTTAAGGGGATGAATTCCCCCGCGGCGTTCCTTCCATATAAAAAAGTGCTCTTACCGTTAGTCAGCACTATGTACTTAATATCCAACACTGCGTGGTAGCGAAGCGCCTGTCGTATGGTTTCAGCTCCCAACTCCACGTCTTCCCTCTTGCATTCCACCACCAGAAGGGGTTTCCCTTCGCGGTCGAAGACTACTATGTCGGCTCTATACCTCTTCCGGCCATACTCCAAGGCCACCTCACTGTTCATAAGGGATATGGGCACATCGCACTCTTTCATAAGAAAGGCGATGAACCACTGCCTCACCCTTTCTTCCGGGGTCAAGGCGACTTCTTTTTTACGAAGCGGGTCCCATATAGTTTGCATAGAACACAAAATTAACTAATTTTGTAAGAACGACCAAACGGATGGAACTCATAGACAAATATATCGACTACCTAAGTGGAGTGCGGCGTTTTTCCGAAAGGACGCTACAGATATACCGAGGCGTCTTGGAAGACTTTAACGCCTACTTGGACACTACGGAGCTGCTCGACGGCCTTACGCCACAGGTTCTTCGCGCCTACGAAGTCCATCTCCTGGAAAACAAGCATCTGGGAAGCCGCACCGTCGGACTTTATATGAGTGCGCTGAGCAGCTTTGCCAAATACCTCACGAAAGAAGGTCTTATTAAGTCAAACCCCGTAAAGGCGGTGAGCCGGCCTAAAACCGAAAAACTGCTTCCGATATTCTACAGGGAAGAATCTATGACTTCCTACTTTAAGGACACTGCCCTTTACGGCAGCGAAGATGCCCTGCTTCTCATTAACGGCCGAAACGCCTCGAAAGAATACGAAAAAGTGCTTAAAAGGCTCATCGTGAGCCTGCTTTTCTTTACCGGAATCCGACGGAGCGAACTCATCTCCATAAGACTTAGGGACATAGACTTCTCCAGGGAAACCCTAAAGGTAAGGGGAAAGGGAGACAAGACGCGCGAAATACCGCTTGAGCCTCACTTAATCCGGGAAATTTCGCTATATTTACAAGCACAAAGCCTGATGGACATATCCTCGAAGGACGCCCTGCTCATTACCCCTAGCGGCAGACCTCTCTACCCTAATTACGTAGACAGAGCCGTGAAAGGAGAGCTGGGGAAGGAAGCCTCGATTACCGCGAGAAAGTCTCCGCACGTCCTGAGGCATACCATAGCGACAGAATTGCTTAACGAAGGAGCCGAGCTGAACAGCATAAAGGAGATGCTCGGACACTCGTCGCTCGCCGCCACCCAGGTTTACACGCATAACTCGATAGAAAAACTAAAAAAGACTTACAATCAGGCACATCCGCTATGCCAAGACTTGAAAGAATAATAGTACGGAACTGGAGAAACATAGAATTGCAGGAGCTTGACTTCTGCCCTAATATGAACTGTATCTGTGGAGACAACGGCGAGGGTAAGACTAACCTTCTCGACGCCATCTACTATTTGTCCCTGACTAAAAGCGCATTCAGTACCTCAGACAGGTTCAACTACCGCTCCGGCGAAAAGGAACTGGACATCTGCGGAGTCTACGATATGGAGAGAGGAGACATCCACTCCAAATTCAGCATAAAGAGCTCGGCTTCAGGCGAAAAGAAGATGTTTCGCGACGGAAAGCCATACACACGGCTCAGCGAGCACATAGGTCTGCTTCCCATAGTTATGGTGAGCCCTAACGACAGCGTCCTGGTAAGCGAGGGCAGCGAGGAAAGGCGCAAGTTCGTGTCTTCGGCGCTCTCCCAGATAGACCGCGAGCACCTGGTCGCCCTACAGAGCTATAATCGACTGCTCGCTCAGAGGAATGCCCTTTTGAAAAGTGGCAAATGCAGCGATGACCTACTGGACAGCATAGACTATAATTTGGACAGATTGGCCAATTCCATCTACCGCTCCAGGACAGCACTGCTCGACACCCTCCGCCCGAAGGTGCAGGACTTCTACAGGCAGCTCAGCGCCGGGAAGGAGGCTGTGGACATCAAATACTCATCCGACCTCGACAAGGGCTCGCTGATGGATTTGCTGGCGGACTCGCGCGAAAAGGACAAGATGCTTATGTTTACGACTTGCGGAGTCCAGCGCGACGACTTTCTCTTCCTGATGAACGATTCTCCCATAAGGAAAACCGGTTCTCAGGGGCAGCAAAAGTGTTTTTTAGTGGCGCTCAAGTTCGCCCAGTACGAACTTATGAAGTCACGTTACGGATTCCCGCCCATCCTGCTTCTGGACGACCTTTTCGACAAGCTCGACGTGCATCGTACCGAGAATCTGCTGCAGATGGTATCCGGCGAGGACTTCGGACAGATTTTCCTCTCGGACACTAATAAGCTTAGAGTTAAGGAGATAATAGATAAATTCACCGCACAGAGTTGCTATTACGAAGTACATAACGGAGTGTTCACTCGATGAAAATAGAGAAGAAAACGGCCAATAGCGCAGGCGATTTGGCATTGGCATACATAAAATACCTGAAAGCCGCTCCGGCCCTGAACACGCGCAGGATTTTCGAGGCGTGGGATAGCGTCAGCGGGGCTTCACAGTATACGCTCAACCGGTTTTTCAAGAACGGCACACTGTTCATAAAGCTCAATTCGTCGGTAGCGCGAAACTACCTTCAATTCCGGACAGAGAGCATTAAGGAAAGGATGAACGCCGTATTGGCCGAAGACGAATTGTTCATAAAAGACGATCCTAAAGTGGGTTACGTGGAAAACATCGTACTGAAATGAAGATTATAATAGATACGGAGGTTCCGTTCATAAAAGGAGTGTTCGAGCCCTACGCCGAAGTCGAATACCTTTTCGGGAGCGAGATTAATCCCGAAACCATAAAAGATGCGGATGCCCTTATAGTAAAAGGACATACGAGGTGCGACGCTGCCCTTTTGGAGGGAAGCGCCGTGAAAATCATAGCCACGACTCTGGTCAGCATAGACCATATCGACATAGACTATTGTAATAAAAAAGGCATCTACGTTCAGAACGCCAAGGGAACCATCGGAGGTGCCGTGTCGAACTACGTCTTTTCCGCCATCTACGGATGCGCCGCGAAGAAGAGCATCAACCTGACTAACGCCACGATGGGCATAATAGGTTACGGCTCGGTGGGAATGCGCATTGAAGCGGTGGCGCGGGCACTCGGATTCAAGGTCCTCATCGAAGATCCGCCTAAAGCTAACGTCCAGAGTCCCAGCCAATTCTGCGACCTCGACCATCTGTTGGCGAACTCCGACGTAGTGACCCTGCACGTACCCCTGAACGAGCGCACGAAGGGTATGGCCGATTCCGACTTCTTTTCGAAGATGAAATATGGGGCTATGTTCATAAATACGGCCAATGGGGCCCTGGTCGTGGACGACGACCTGATTAACGCAGTGCCCAAGTTGGGCGCAGTGATAATAGACTGCTGGAACAACGAGCCTGACATAAACAGGGATTTGCTGGAAAAGGTGGACATAGGCACCCCGCACATCTCCGGCTACTCCTATCAGAGCAAATTGGCCGCTACCAGAGTAACCATCAGAAGCGTAGCGAGATACTTCGGCTTTTCCGAACTCTTCGACTACTTCCCGAAGCCGGACATAGAGGGGATGGATTCCATACACGTGGACGTCATAGGAAAGAGCCAGGGAGAGATAGCCAGCATCTTCCAGTATAACTACCCCATCTTCACCGATGACTTCCTGCTAAAGATGGCGCCATGGGCATTCAACGACCTGAGAATCAAATACAAATACCGCAGAGAATTTCACGTATTATAAACCATAACACCACCATTATTATGACACAAGAACAACAAATCGACATTTTCAAGAGGGGGTTTCCTCAACTTGACATAGTGGAAGCCGCTAGTGTAGGTAATGGAATAGACAGACCTACCGATGAAGAACTTAATGAGTACATCGAATATAACGATGAGGCTATGGTCGACGGTAGGTGCAAGTTTGTTCCTGCATCGGGAGCTGCATCCAGAATGTTCAAGGACGTATATGCCTTGAAACCGGAGACGATAGAGAAATTGGCCCAAAACATAGAGAAGTTCGCCTTCTACGACAAGGCTGTCTTCGGCACCGAGCCTTATGACGAGGTCCAGACTGCGAAAAGGCTGGTAGGCCCAGAAGGACTGGATTACGGCCAGAAGCCTAAGGGAGTGCTGCTGTTCCATCGCTACGAAAACGAAGTTCGCACCGCGCTGGCCGAGCATCTGATTGAAGGAAAGGAGTATATGCGTAACGCCGACGGCAGTGTAAACCTTTGCTTTACAGTATCGAAGGAGCACCTGTCGCTTTTCAAGAGAGCGCTTGCTTCCGTGCAGAAAGAGTACGAGGAGCGCTACGACGTTCATTATAACGTAACTTTCACCTTCCAGGACCCGGACACGAACACCATAGCGGTAACTCCGGACAACAAGCCTTTCCTAAGGGACGACGGCACCGTTCTTACCCGTCCAGCCGGACACGGAGCGCTGATTTACAACCTCAACTCTCTCCCGGAAGAGCTGATCAGCATTAAGAACATAGACAACGTGGCTAAGGAAAAGCTTCTCCCTCTTACTGCCAAATATAAAAAGGCGCTGATGGGAAAGGCTCTGATGCTTCGAGACCAAGTGTTCGGATACATCACTGAGTTCGAACAACTTACCGCAGCCTTGACGGCTAGCCCGCTCGTAAACTACATCCCTGGCTATAACTCGATTCCTGCCGACCCATACGCCACCGACGAATGCCAATCCCTCTGTAACGAGATAGAAGAGTTCCTGCACACGGAATTCTGCATCACGATGCCGGAGCACAAGAACTGCAAGGAAAGGGCGCTCGCCCTCTTCGAGAAGCTCAATAGGCCAATTCGCGTGTGCGGAATGGTTCGTAACGAAGGCGAACCCGGAGGAGGTCCATTCATAATAAGGGACAAGAAGGGCTGCACTTCGCTCCAGATACTCGAAAGCGTGCAGATTTCAGACCCTGCGCTTATGACGGGAGCCACCCATTTCAATCCTGTAGACCTGGTGTGTTGCATCCACGACTATAAGGGCGAGAAATTCGACCTTACCCGTTACGTAGATCCTCAGACCGGATTCATAAGTAACAAGAGTTATCAGGGACGCGAGTTGAAGGCGCTTGAACTGCCAGGGCTATGGAACGGAGCTATGTCCGATTGGCTTACGGCCTTTATGGAAGTGCCTGTCGAGACCTTCAACCCAGTAAAGGTGGTCCTCGACCTACTTAAGGACGCACACCAGTAGGAATTTCCCCATGAGACACGGTTTTCTATTCTACGCGCTCGTAAGTACCTTTCTTTTAGGAGGATTGATTTCCTGTGAGCCGGAAGGGCCTTCCCACGAATGGGAATGGCCGGAAAAACCACAGGAACCGGAAAAACCACAGGAACCGGAAAAGCCACAGGAGCCGGAGAAGCCGGACGAGCCCGAAGTGAATGACGGGAAAGGAGTGGTTCTGGTAGTGGGCGGAGGCGCGAGCGGATGCTGCGCGGGCATACAGTCTGCGCGTATGGGAATGGAAACCATCATAGTAGAGGAAAGTCCCTGGCTGGGAGGAATGCTTACAGCCGCCGGGGTTACGGCGACCGACGGCTGTTATTACTTGCGAGGCGGTTTGTTCGGAGAGTTCACGGACAAATTGGCCGGAAAATATGGGGGCTATGGCGCGCTCAAGACCGGCTGGGTGAGCAATATCCTGTTCGAGCCGAGCGTGGGAGAGAGGTCTTTCGAAGAGCTATGCAGCGCAGAAAGTCATCTTACCGTGGTGAAGGAGGCGCGTTTCACCTCACTTACGAAAAAGGCGAAGGGCTGGAGCGTTAGCTTTGTCAAAGACGACGGTTCGTCGGTGACGTATGATTGCGACATCCTCATAGATGCCACCGAACTCGGCGACGTGGCCAAGGCGGCAGGCGTCAGGTACAGAATAGGTATGGATTCGAGCGCTGAGACCGGAGAGGCGGCGGCGATTGGCCCGAACGACGTGGTGCAGGATATGACGATGGTGATGACTCTGAAAAAATATGACAAGGATATGACCATCACACGGCTGGAAGGATACGACGAATCTCTTTATGTGAACTGCTGCAAGAACTCGCTGAACGTGCCGTCGAATACCGGTCAGACCCTTTGGGCTCCGGACATGATGATGAGCTACGGACTCTGCCCGGGAGGCAAGTATATGATTAACTGGCCCATCTCCGGAAATGACTATTATGCGAACATCATAGACCTTCCGCGCGAGGAAAGGGAGCGGCAGATAGCGAAGGCCAAGGAGGTGTCCTTAGGTTTTCTTTATTTCATACAGACCAGACTTGGCTATAAGAATTACTATCTGGCAGACGACGAGTACCCTTCGGAAGATTTGTTTCCTTTCTACCCTTATCATAGGGAGTCGAGGCGCATCTTCGGAGAGCATCTGTTCACTGTGGACGAAGCGGCATCGACATTTTCTTCCGACGCTTATAGGACTGGCGTGGCCGTGGGAGATTACCCTGTGGACCACCACCATTACGCCCATCCTTCGTGGGAGGACTATAAGATAAACTTCCCGAAGATAATTCCTTTCTCGGTGCCTTTAGGGTGTCTCGTTCCGCTTGAAATAGAAGACCTTATCGTGGCCGAGAAGTCCATCTCCGTGACAAACCTGATTAACGGAAGCACCAGGCTCCAGCCCGTGGTTATGGAGTTGGGACAGGCGGCGGGGGCATTGGCCGCGATCTCGCTCAAGCACAAACGCGCCGTAAGGGAGGCCAACCTAAGGGAGGTTCAGCAGGCGCTTTTGGATTCGAGGGCACTGATGATGCCATATAAGGACTGTCTGGCAAACGACAAGGACTTCCAGGCCATCCACAGAATAGGGCTCACGGGCATTCTCCGTGGGGAAGGAAAGACCGTAGGGTGGAGTAACGAGTGTCGATTTAGATGCGACGAGCCGCTAAGGTGGTCGGACCTCTATCTGGAAGATTACTATGGAATTCCCTATAACTCGTCAGACGCCACACTCTCCGGCGAAGAATTCCTCTCGCTCTTGAAAAAGATAAAAGGAGAAGAGCTCTCCGACGCTCTGGGAGGCGCCACGACCATCACCAGACGCCAAGCCGCCCGCCTCATCGACGAACACCTCGACCCATTCTCCATAAAAGTCAACTGGTCCGGAAAGTTGCAGGTTACACGTTAAGACAAAACGGCTAAACATCGGCGAGACTCATACACTTCACCGTTCTTTTGTACCTGCGTAGCCGTTTCTCCTTACTCAACAAGAAATCGACCTTTTCTTCCATGAGTTTCGGGCTGAATTTGTCTGCGTTGCGTTTCACTTCGATGATGTCGACAGTCTTATCATCTGCCCGAACAGCAATGATATCAATCTCACACTGTTGATGGTTACCCTGTGAATCTGTATAGCCTTTGGGATCCCACCAGCTACCTATCGCACGATACTCCATCGATTCGATCAACTTAGCCTTGAAATATCTTTCCAATGTTTCCCCAGTGAATGTCGTGTAGTCATCCGTCATGATTTTCGCAAGCAGGGAATACTGGCCTATTTCTATCAGCATCTCGTTTTTCTCGATGTATCTGAACCAGAAGCGCAGGAAAACGTCGCCGACAGCATATCTGACAGTCTGAGTTTTTCCGGCCGCCCACATAGGACGTTTCTTCTCGATAAGATTGTAAGTTTCTTCCAGTTTCAGCAGATGCCCTCCGACACTTTTGGAACCGAGATAGTTCGCAATCTCCGCCTGTGTGTTATATCCGTCCGAAATAGCCTCCAGTATCGAGAAATATGTCCCGTATTTCTTTCCGAATTCCTGAATCAGCAGTTTCCTGCCCTCCTCTATGAACGGAGAGTCCGCCCTACATATAAACGAGATGATTTTTTCCTTTGTCAAGGCTCCGGCATCCACGAGCAATTCGACATATTTAGGTACAGCTCCGGTATAGGAATACAGAGCTAGCAAATCCTCGTTTGACCATCCCGGAGAATACTCGTCAAGAATTTCCTTGAGGACAGACGGCGAAAACTCAGACAGTTTGATTGTCATGTCGTCTCTTCCATACAGTGGCTCTTTCCTGTCTTTGAACAGTTTTTCCATAAGCGAATACACGGAGCCGCTCACAATCAAATTGACATGAGTCTTCAGTCTATACATGTCCCAATACTTCTGCATGTCGGAAAATACGGAATCATTGACATCCATAAAGTTCTGAAATTCGTCAATGAAAACTGTGAATTTGCTATTCTCACCGTACTGCATGAGCAGAGCGAAGATATCCTTGAATGAAGTTATTCCCTCCGGCACGAACAGACCAAGTTTTGCACGGATTTCAGTGACAAATTCATTACACAATACGGTTTCATTCTTTCTTCCGACAAAAAAATACAGATATGCCTCATCACCGACCGCCCGATCAACGAGTGTCGTCTTGCCAATTCGTCTCCGCCCGCTCACGACGGTCATCATCGAATGGCTCGAATATGACCTTTCGCGGATTTCCCGCAATAAGGAGAGTTGCTCTTTCCTGTCAAAAAATTTCATTCTCTTACTTTTTTACGGCCGTAAAATTTACCGCCGTTGCAAAGATAGAAAATTATTTTGAAAAAAAGACTATGAAAAATTTTTACCATTTATACCTCGACCCATTCTCCATAAAAGTCAACTGGTACGGAAAGCTGCAGGCCACACGATGAAGCTTGTCGTTGATCGCTCGCAGCAAACACACCCCTCGAACGAGCCCTTCTTTTAGCCGTGGATGGCATTGACCTCGGGGTGTATTGTCGGCTCGCGGAGGGCCAGCGTCATTTTTTCGACTTCGTGGCAGGCTTTTGTCGCTCGCGGCGCTTCCGCCAATTCACTTTGGCAGGGCAGACGGCGTAGAGCGCACTCTGCTAAGGGTGACTTGCCAAAGTGAGACTTTGTAAGCTTCACCTTGGCAGGGAAGTATCGATATACGCTTTCTGTGGCACATTGGCTGCCAAAGTGAATTTGGTGAGCGTTTTCGTATTAAGCTTTCTTAAATTATTTAATAACCAATATTTTAATCACCTATTGTATTTATCAAAAAAAATTATTCATATATTTGTTTGCCAGACACAAAGTAACGCTTTATGAAACACTACCTTGTTATTTTGATTTCTATCTTATTTGTGCTCTCTTCCTGTGCTAAACAAGAGGAAGAATATAAGGTTTACCCGGCAAAAGAGTATATAGTTGCCTCCGAAAGAGGGTGTTGTTCCTATGAAGGTGATGGATGGTTACCATACTTTTTTGTCAAAGAAAAAGGAAGTAACACGTGGAAGCGATATGACCGCATTGTGGGGTTTGATAATTATGAGCCCGGATATGAATATCGGATAAAGGCAGAAAAGATTAAAGATAAGAGTCTATTAGAATATCAAGACGGTCCGAGTTATATCTACCTGAGCTTAGTCAAAGTATTGTCTTCGGAGAAGAAAGACACTGAAGGCCTTCCTGAAAATTATCTCCGCTATAGCGAAGAATTACCTCCACCAAGCGAGTATTATTTCCCTAAAAATTAAAAGTTATCCCGAATGTAAGTTACGACACTCGGGATAATTATGAAGGGGCTATATTCTTGAAACTATAGTATCTCTCATTACGCACCTCAAATGGGTCTTGTCAGGGAGGTATCAGTATACGCGCCCTGTGGCTCATTGGCCTCTCGTCCGGCAGATCGCGGCTTTGACCGGATGGCAGAGATAAAAGTGCCGTTTCATCCGGTGAAATGCGGGTTTGGCCGGATGGGAACGCAGTTGGAGGTTTTTGCTCGCAGCAAACACACCATCAATTACTAAAACTTATAACCACGTACATAAATAATCGAAACAAGCAATAGTACTACTATTAGCAGAGCCGTGTATTACTGTCTAAAAAAAGAATAAAAAACGCTTTTCAAACATCGTCATTCGATATACCTTCGCAGCCGTAATGCCTAGCTAAAACAAAAAAGGAATAAAATATTATGGTACTTAATTGGATTATATCTTTGGCAGATGCGCTGCTGCTCTCAGTACTTCTGAGAAAATCAGTATTCGATGTCAAGATCGAAGACGATTGTAACGCGAACGACATTGATTTGGAAACCGGAAAAGAATATCCGGTTCTGGACAACAAACAGGAATACTACGACCCTATCACGGGAGTCAGAGTCGAAAGCTACTACGAGGACCAGATAGATGAGTAAGGAAGAGACTTTGAAATATCAAGGAGACCTCTGTTCCTTCCTCTGTGACTACGCGTGCGAATTGATTGGTGCGGGCGGGTCTGGGCTTCGAGCGAGCAAAAACGTCGGCAGAATGGCTGCCAGATTCGGATGTTCCTGTTCATTGGACATTTCGAAATCGGCAGTCAGCATCCAACTGACCTCTGCGGAGAACAAGCTCTGCGCATTCCGAAGCAAGCTCATCGAGCACAACAGCATTAGCTTTTCAAAAATACGACTACTCAGTTCGCTGAGCTGGGACGTGACCGACAAGATGCTGAACCTCGACCAGGCCTTCACCAGATTCTACGCCATCACGAAGGACAAGCCTCTTAACGGCCAATTTGTCCGCGTCCTGACTTGCTGTGCCAATGCCTCCTTCTGTGAGCTTTTCGGCGGGGATTGGCTTTCGATGGGAGTAGTGTTCGTCGCTACCTATGTGGGCTTTTTCATAAAGCAAATGCTTCTGAAGAATAAGGTTAACACCTTCGTGACGTTCGCTATATCCGCTTTTATAGCAGCACTTATCTCCTCAATCACTTACATATTCCATATAGGGAACACTCCGGACGTGGCATTCGGAACCAGCGTTCTCTATTTGGTGCCGGGAATCCCCTATCTGAACTCCGTCTGTGACTTTTTCTCGGGGCACATCAAACTGGGAACGGAAAGAATCATCGATGCCATATTGTTGACTGCAAGCCTGTCGCTTGGCTTTTGCGGAGCGGCCGTAATAATGAAGATATTCTAATGGAACTTTTATTCTTACTTCTTAAAGACGCTGCATTCGCAGCGATAGCCGGCATAGGGTTTGGCAGTATCAGCAATCTTCCCAAACGAGCATTCCCATTCTGCGCACTGATTGCCGGAATTGGCCACTCTCTCAGGTTCTTCCTGATAAACTACGCAGATGTTCATATCATCTGGGCCAGTTTGGCCGCAGGGCTCACCATCGGAGCACTGTCGGTGTTCATTGGGATTGGCATAAAACAGCCAGCAGAATCGCTCTCGTTCCCCTCACTGCTGCCGATGATTCCCGGGATGTACGCATACCGCACATTTCTGAATCTGATAAAATGCATCTCGACCCGCGACGAAAGCACTTTCATCCACAGCTTCTATCTAATGTCGAATAACCTGCTTACGGGCGTGATAATCATAGTAATGCTGGGAATCGGCGCCGTGATTCCGATTATGCTTTTCCCGCGAATAGCCTTCGGAGCCACACGGAACATCACCAGATACTAAAAAGTGCTTTCCGGACCTTATCGTCCGAAAAGCACTTCTTACATATCATTATCGTGAAACTATTTCACTTCATATTTGACCGGAATGCATTTTCCGCTTTTCAGCGTCTTCTGATTCAGCTTCATAGTTCTGCCGGAAGTAGTTTCTGAAGATGCCTTTTTCTTAAAGGTGTATGGGCCCATTATATATGGAGCGTAGATTTTGTCCCCATCCTTTATGACATACTCATCTTTTACGACTTCAGGAGCGATGAATATCTTCGACCAGCCAGGACCGCCCATAGACAGGCAGAAGTCGAAGCCATAGCAAAGCACGTCGTAACCCTGCTCGGCATAATACTTAGACTTCACTCCCTTCATCTGGAAACCATCTGCAGAGTATTCGGCCTCGCCTACACGCTCACCATCAGCCATATATACGCCATAGCTACCATCGTCAAAACGGGTGAATGAGTTCAGGACGACATTATAACTGATGCCATCGCTATAAGGATATCCCTCATAAATCACCGAATTATGATGTGCTCCGGTCCAAGCCGTAAGTTTGTTGTCCTCGAAATACATTCTCATAGGAAGATTCTGGGCAAACTTGGTTACACCCCAGCCATAGACGGTATACATAGAATCAACGCGGCAAGGCTCTATCTTTATGTCGAATGAAATAGGGTGTTGGTCATAATTCGTGATGGATGTCACTGAGAAATTCGATGTTACGGTCCACTCACCTATGAAATTCTCGTACTCTTGGCATCCCTTAGGGATAGATGTGGTAGCTTGCACCTTATATGCATAGCTCTGGCCGAACATATTCTTTCCTGATACGATGAGTATGTATTCCACATTTGGCACACCTGAATCGAAGCCGAGAGTAAGGCCTTGGGTAGAATTTATGGCATTAAGGTAATCGGCCTCTATCTCGATACCCTTCTTTTCACACAATTCTGAGTATGAATTGTTATACTTAGGCAAAACCTCGTCTACAACAGCCTTGGCAGAGAGATAATAGTAGGCGCTTGCCACACTCTTTCCCTTAACATTGAAATCTATCATATAGTAACCCCTGTTCTCAGGAAGAGTGGCAGTCACTTCGATGGTAGGTGCTTCGGTAGAGCCGTCCCAGCCACCGCCACAAGCCTGAGGAATCTTGTCGTAATAGCCTTCGAGATTTATACAATCCTTGAAACAGTTTGTATATGAATAGCTCTTGTTAGCGAAATAAGCCTTGTAAGCATCGTCGCCACGTTTCCAAAGAGGCACGCTGACTTTCTGTCCATCTATTTCGACTTCGTTTTCAGGAAGTGTGGTAAGCGAAGTACATCCACTGAAAGCACCTATCCAAGAATACGTCATCTTGGTATCCTTAAGGAATTCCAAGCTCTCGGAGGTAAGCGACTCACATCCCATAAAGGTATTGGTCATCTTCTCGACCTTGTCCCAATTCACGTTCTTCCATACGCTTGCAGGAATACTCTTCAATGACTTGCATCCGCTGAAAGTACTGTTCATAATCTTGGCACGGAAGGCGTCCTTGACACTTGCAGGATAGAGATTCTCCGGAAGGGTCTCCAAAGACTCGCAATCCTTGAAGGTCTGATTGAACAGAGACGCATCATTACTGAATTTCACATTTCCGAACGGAGGCACGGTCTTAAGGCTCTTGCATCCACTATAGAGTTGCATTATAAGAATCTCCCCCGTAAATGGCTCGAAGAGGTCCTCAGGGAGTTTCTCCAAAGACTCACAACCGGTAAAGGCATAATTGAAGTTAGTGGTCTTAGGACTCAATCCCTGCATGAAGCCGGAAGGAATTTCCTTAAGGCCCTTACATTTGTGGAACATATTGTTACAGCTGGAGATGGCGCGCAATTCTTCTCCCTTAGGAGCAGGTATGCGTCTCAACTTTTCATTGTATTCAAATGAAAGCCCTGTGATTCCGGTATTACCCCACTGGATAACTTCCGTAATGTCGGAATAATGTCCAATCTTGGAAGAACGGCTAAGAGCTCTAAGAGTTCCGTAAACTTGAACAGGATACTCCCTGGTAACATCCTCATATATGTGGGAAGGGTTGCCCACAGTCAAAGTGTCTACTTTCGAACCATCGCCCCAGTTTACATAGAATTCCTTTCCGGTAACCGGAAGTACAGGTAGATAGACCGTCTTGTCTTTCTCAAGCGGCTGTACCATAAGTACCATCTTATCATCCGAATAGGTCATCTTGGCCTGATAAAGGAGAACGGTTTCCACTACCTGGCCCTCGTGTCTTAGGGTAAGGGTAGTCTGACGTGGGTATGGCAAATCATTGGCCTCTACCTTAACCATAACTACCTCAGTGCGAGTTTCATAGGATTTGGTCTGCACCAGATGAGCCCAAGAAGGGTTCTCGTCGAGGCTGGCTTCGAAATCCACATTCGTAGTCACGCTTACCTCTGCATTTCCGCCGGCAGCTTCCACCTCCACGGAAAATGTGCTCACGTGAAGTTCACCTGCTACGAAAGTCAGAGTACGCATAATGGTCTTGTCGGCCCCATCGCCTAAAAGAAGGATAACCTTTCCCACTTCTGCGACATTAGGTGCCGTTACCACGATGTTTCCGTGGGCATCGTCCGTCCTTTCGACTTCTGCCTGCCAATTGCCTTTCGGCAAGACTTCCAGACAAGTCTTTTCATCGCCGCCAGTGATTACATAGGCAAATTTTTTCGTCTGACCGGAATAGATGAGGGCTGAAGCAACATCTACTGCGATACCGAATTCCCTATAGACGTCGAGGGTGATTACAGTGCCATCCGCGAGGGTAACATAGGCCAATTTGCCATCTTCGCTAAGAACCACGCTCTTGAAGAAAGCATCGCCGTCATCGCCCGTGGCCTTACCACACTCTATATAGGTAACGCCATAGTCATAAGAGACATACCACTTTCCATTCTCTATCTTCATAGAAGGGGTCACACCTCTTTCCCCTGTTACGGGAATCTTGTTTCCTTCGGAATCGAGGAGCCAATCCCCATTTACCATCCAGTACCACTTTCCATCAGGAGTCTGACCTACAGACACGTTAGGCGAAGCTCCATCCTTAATTACCATAGTAGTCATCTCCCCCTTTGTGTTTACGAAAGTGACCACGTGAGTGCCGTCTTCTTTATCTTCGACGCCACTTATAAAGAGTTTGCCGTCCATTAATTCTTGCAACTGGTCGAGTTGCGAGTTAAGAGAGGCGACCAGATTTTCGACCGTAGTCAGTCTCTGGTCCAAATCATCGATGCGGTCTATCAAACCGCTGTCATCGTAGCAACTCATCACAAGACCCACAGTTGCTACCAAAGCCCAAAATTTTTTCATATAATAAAAGGAATAAAATAGTATCTTTCTCCCGGTAATAAACTATAACCACGCAAATGTAAAAAAAATATTTTTTTCGTTATTCTCACTTTTTGAAATTTTTTACAAGAAAAATAAAAGTGCATTACACAGCCGTATAATGCACTTTTAACTATTTTTTCCTCTATGTTTTTCAATGGAAATCCATCGCATCAGCTCACTTACGATTTGTAAGTAAAATTGCCATTTAGAAGTTTATCATTTACATAGCATAATATCTAAAATCAGATGATTGGCGCTTTTCATTCCGCTCGCGCCTATCTTACCCAGATTCTCTATCGTCTTTACTATGTCGTCGTCGATTATGCCATCGGTTGAGCGTGCGTAGATGCCCTTCATAGCGAGGACAGACGACTGGAGCGCACAAGACACTCCGCTTGCCACCTTGAGCGCGCAGCCTTCCTTAGCCCCGTCACATATCATTCCGGTGATACTTCCAATCATATTCTTTATGGCATAGGACATCTGTGTCACTCCGCCGCCCTTAAGCATAACTATTCCGCAGGAAGCGCCGGTCGAAGCTACCACGCACCCACATAGCGCCGACAATCGTCCCAAATATGACTTTATGTGAATAGCCACCAGATTACTTAGAGTTACGGCCCTCAGCAGCGCCTCATCGCTCGAATGCATGAACTCCGCGGCCGACACGACCGGCATAGACACCGTAATTCCCTGATTTCCACTTCCGGAGTTACTCATAGCAGGAAGCGGACACCCTGACATTCTGGCATCGGAAGCCGCAGCGGTACGCCCCATACAGGCGGTATTCAGCGTTTCTCCGAAGACCTCCTTCATAGCGCTGCACATTAAGGTCTTCCCCACTCTCAGTCCATAATCACCTCTCAATCCCTCTTCGCTAAGCGCTTTGTTAAGCCTAATCTGCTCACGGATTATCTCCAAATCCTTCAACTCGGCATTACAGGCGAAATCGTAAATATCCTCGAGCGAGAGGAACCTCGCACTCTTCTGCTCACAGACACACTCCTCTTTTCGGACATCCAGCAAAACCTCGTCATTGACAGACACATAAGTGATATTATCGTGCATATCCTCCACGATGGCACGAGTACGCACCCCATCCTCGAATTCACACTTGGCCTCTGCATAAAGCAATTTGCCGCACTGCGATTCCCGCACCTCCACAGCCCCACGATCCAGCAATGCCCGCGCGCGAAGAATCCAGTCGGAGTCCACGCCCTTCAAGACTTCCAGTCCGTTATGCCAATCCCCACCCACAGCCGCAAGCGCTATCGCAATCGGAAGTCCAATTTGGCCGGTACCCGGAATACCCACGCCCATAGCGTTCTTCAAGATGCTCTCACTCACGCACACGGTAACCTTCCCGATGCGCTCGAGGCAATTTGGATAATCCGGATGGGCAGCAGCTGCGCGAGACACGCAGAGAGCCACTGCGATGGGCTCGGTGCACCCCAAAGCCGGTTTCACTTCACGATGGAGAAGTTCCAAGATATCGGAATAAGTGTCAGTGTTCATATATGCAATTTATCTAACACACAAAAATACACAGATTCATAGAAAGGACAAAAGGCCGGCGAGAAAATCTGCCGACCTTTTGCAATTATCTTTTGCGATGGATTATTCGAGTGGTTTCAAAGTGGTGTAAACGTTAGTTACATCCTCATCATCCTCGAGAAGACCCGTCAACTTGTCCAAAGTAGCCCTCTGCTCAGGAGTCACATCCTTGAGCTCGGTGGTAGGAATTCTTTCAAAACCTCCGGACACAAGTTCGAATCCGTGGTCCTCGATGTACTTCTGAATCTGACCATAAGAAGAATAATCACCATAGATTACGACTACCTTAGTCTCGTTGTCGTCCTTATCCAATTCTATCTCCTCGAAAAGCTCCTCTACTCCACAATCGATCATATCGAGTTCAAGCTCCTCGAGATCCATTCCTTCAGTCTCCTTTATGCGGAACACGCACTTGTGGTCGAACATAAACGAAACCGAGCCGCTGGTTCCCAGAGTACCGCCGCACTTTGTGAAATAAGAGCGTACGTTAGCCACTGTACGGGTAGTATTATCGGTAGCCGTCTCCACGAGATATGCTATGCCGAAAGGGCCATAGCCCTCGTAAACGACTTCCTTAAAGTCTCCCTGCTTGCTCTCGACAGCCTTCTTGATGGCACGCTCGATGTTCTCCTTAGGCATCTGCTCGGTACGTGCAGTAGCGATGAGGGCACGAAGACGTGGGTTACCCGTAACGTCAGGACCTCCCTGCTTTACGGCGATGGTGATTTCTTTTCCAAGTTTAGTAAAGGTGCGGGCCATATGACCCCATCTTTTCAATTTACGTTCCTTACGAAATTCAAATGCTCTTCCCATACTATTTTCCCAACTCGTTAATGTACTTGTCGATAAGCGAACCTTCGATGCTCATCTGATACTTTTCCTTAACTGTTTTGTATGCAGCGAGAGCCTTATCGTTCTGACCCATAGCGGCATAAGTCTGTCCAGCCTTTACGAGGTAATCGGCAGCGAAAAGGTTATCCGCCTTAGCAGCAGCCTTCTCATACATTTTGACTGCCTCTGCGTTGTTACCCAAAGCGCTGTAGCAATCTCCCTGAAGTGCAAGTGCGCGAGCTGCGAGAATCGGCTCACCGCCATTATACTTCTTCAAATAAGAGAGGGCCTCTTCCCACTGGCCAAGCTGTGCGCAGCAAGTACCTGCATACAAATAAACAGCCTTACCTGCCTTCGCGCCGTACTTGTCGCAAACCTGAGCGAATCCCATATTAGTACCGTCGCCGTTCAGGGCCAATTCATACTCACCTGACTGGAAATTAAGTTCTGCCACATAAGTATTCTCCTGAGCCTGAGCTACGGAAGGAGCATATACAAACTTGCTATAAGCCAATATGCCCAAGCCAATTACAACCACAGCCACCAATGCGATGATAAGCGGCTTCTTGTTCTGGATAAAAAAATTCTCAGTAGCGGAAACTGTAGCGGCTACATTCTCCTCGCGAATTTCTTCATTTGTTTTTTTGTTTGCCATATTTAAAATTTTTATTTGTTTCTAAATCGTTTCAAGCAATAAAGCCCGCAAATTTACTCATTATTCCGCTAAATTGCAAAACGATTTTGACTCCACCCATTCCTCATTCTTTTTTTTGCGCCCAAAGCTCCCAGACATCCATATCCTGACCTTCCCTGATTTTGGTTGACACTTTTAGAGCGGTTAAACTAATATGATTTACAATATCACTGACTGGGTTTACAGTCGGTGTTTTTTATCTCTAAAAGTCTTTACAGAATCACTGTTTTGATTTACAGTGCTGCAGTTTGACTGGTTGGTTTTATCAAGGTGCTGAGATATCGCAGCATCTGGATACTTTGACAAAAACACCGAAAAAACTTTACAACCCGAAAAACACCTTTGGCCAGCACCCTCATTACAGGGCAGTCTAGGGCATTGTCGACCAAAAGGTGTACGAAATGTCAGTACACCTTTGAGGCCACCACCTATTGTAGGGCCTTCTACCTGGTCTTGTCGTCAAAGGTGTTTTTCGGGTTGGCCGATATCGCAACTAAAAGATTTGCCATCTTCTCCGAACATCGATATTTGGATTTCAACGCACGTGCCAATGCCATTCTTTGTAACAAATCCAAACGCTTGACATTTTCTGTTCCGAACATCTCTTTACATAGTTCCTTTTTATGCACTCTCATCTCCGATAACGAGATACTAACATTTGAAAGAGTTCCGACATTCGTTTCGACATCATCCTCCTTGTTCCTTCCGATAAAGAAGAAAAAGGCCTTAGGAGTTCCATATATTCTCTCCACAAGTGGCACAGTCACATATTCATATGGGCTAGTGATTCCTTCCCACTCAAGTAGATGTATTTTTTCACGTCGAAAATATAGCGCTGCGCTTCCCCACGGATAATCATATAACAAATACGGCATCCTGGCTACACAAGGATTTCTCAAGACATATGCTATCACCGTTTTCAAATAATTATAATCCTCTACTGCTTGATATTCCGTCAGACAGTTACGCAGACCCTTCATTATGTCATTATTGTATGACAAATACATAGAATGCATTTTAATATATTTGTGCATAAATCTTTGGCACTCCGACAAGTCGCCGTAAAGGATGAAATGTATATGAGTATCCATAAGCACGAAAGCCAGAATCAAAACTTCGAATTCTGCGGAGAGTCTTGATGTCAATTCCATACCTGCTCTAAAACTGTCGTCATCAGGGAAAAAGAATTCTACACTTTTCCCATCAGTATAAAAATTTGAAATATGTCCGTTAGAAAAAGCGAGATTAGCTTCTTTAATAAGATTTTCTTTGTCTATCATAGTCACTAGTTTATTTGTTACGAAGTTAAAACTTTTTCTCAAATTCATCAAACCCCAAAACTACGTAATTTCCCTAAAAAGCTTTAAAAATTACCAGCTAAAGATCTGCGCTGGTTTTTCGAGGATAGATTCCTTTCAGAAAAAGGAGTGTACTGGACACATTAAGATTATCAAGTTATTTTGAAGAATTACTTGGTAAGCTTTAAAAAAATAGCAGCTAAAGATCTGCGCTGGTTTTTCGAGGATAGATTTCTTTCAGAAAAAGGAGTGTGCTGGAC
>ENA-UEQL01000100-UEQL01000100.1-human-gut-metagenome-genome-assembly--contig:-NODE-100-length-47861-cov-6.459715_pt1 | contig 47861 bp, 41 predicted proteins | sample MGYA00242905_ERZ507926 | MGnify/ENA primary metagenome ERZ507926 (study PRJEB26167, sample SAMN06115531) | human gut metagenome | host: Homo sapiens | place: China:Henan | collected 2015-09-09 | study...
GTAAAAGTCGGACACGCCCGATTTCAGGGTTTTGACAAGTTCAAACACGTCGTCGTCTTCCACCCCGCCGTTGATGTATGCCTTGTTGAGCTTATCATACCAGCCCGATTTGTCGTTGATGTATGCCGCACCGTCGCGCATGAGCGAAAAGATACAAACGCGCTTTGTGTCCAGATTGCAGGAAATCAGCATCATGGAGTCGGAGTTGCCCGTGCTGTCCGCGTTCGCGTTCTCATCGCGCGGGTCGATGCCGACAAGCAGAATATTGATGATGTTCGCGTTAATCTGATCGACCGCGTAAATCGGCTGTTCCGAAGGCGAGGGCTCCGGCTCAGGCGTCTGCGTGACCTGCACCGCATCCGGATCCGGCGTAAAGAACAGCACCTGCTGCACCTCTTCGGTTTCCACGGGCTTTTCCACGATCTCCACCGTGTTGTTCTTCTGGAGCTTGCCGGAATAGTATTTGAACACGCCAAACACGCCAAAGCCGGCGGCCGCCAGCACGAGAAGCACGATCAGGATGATCATCAACGTTTTTTTCATTGAAACACCATCAGCCTTCCAAATATTTGCCGTGATCCCGCCGATACAGGTATGCATCTGCAAGAAATCGACAAAATATTATATCACACCGTTGTGTCGGATTCAACAGATGTCGCTTTTTGTGTTTCGTCCGTCTCCTGCGGATCCGCGTTCTTCTCGGCTTCGGCGCGATTTTTCCGGATCTCGTGCAGGCTCTGCAGCAATCCGAGCGCGCTTCCCGCAAGGAACAGCGGGATACAGAGCCACGAAAACCCTTGAACGATATTGGGAACAATCAAAAGCACGCTGCCCACGGCAATGCCGAGGATCGCAAAATAGGAAATGCGGTGAAACCGCACAAGCACATAGTGCATCAGAAAGATCAAAAGCGCAGCGGCGATCACAAACCCCACGCCCGCAAAGAACAGCGTGGGAATGTAGATCTCGGCGATCGCAAAGAGAATGGACTTGTACAAGCCCAGATACACGAGCAGAAACGACGAACTGAGCCCCGGGATCACCACGCCGATGGCAAGCACCGCCCCCGCAAGCGCGGCAAGCAGCGGCGGCAGCGCATGTCCCGCCGTGGCCGCTGCCTCCGCCGTCGCGCTCGTATCGAGAAACTCAAAGAGCAGCACGAATAGCAGCCCGCACAGTGCGGCTGCGGCGTCGCGCATACGCAGGCGGTGTCCGCCGCCTTTTTTCGTCTCCTCGTAGAGCGTCGGAAGGCTCCCCAGCACAAACCCGCAGAACAGTGCGAACACCTCTGCTTCATGCTGCTCGATGATGAGCTTCAGCACGTTGCTCGTTAAGAGCACGCCGATCACGCCGCCGATGCCGAGCGGCAGCAGAAAGATCACGTTCCGCTTGATTCCCCTGAGCTTCAAAAGCTCACGGATCGCATTCACCATGCGCTCATACAATCCCATGGAGATGGCAATGACGCCGCCGCTTACGCCGGGCAGCACAAAGCCGATGCCGATCGCCACGCCGCAAAGGATTTTCACAAAAATTCCGTTCAAGCTATCGCTCCAGTTCTATGATCCGGCCTGTCCGGCCGTTTGCCTTCGCATAGATTCTTCATGTATAGTATACCATTGTTTTCGTCAGGAACCTATTACCGCAACATGAAAATTTCGTTAAGATTCTGTCGGTTTGACAGCATTGCGCCCGCATGTTAAAATCAGAACATCCTATATATCATGGCGGTTTTCGTGCGTTTCTGCCGTTTCCGCCGTCTGAGAGGCTGTTCCATGGAAAAGCGCGCGCGCCAACTTCCGAAAAAATACCGTCATGCGGTCCTGTCTCTGCTCAAGGCTCTGGTCTGCGCCGTTGTGATCGCATCGTTCATCACCTGCGTTGCGTTGTATTACCCGGAGTCCGATTTCCATTTCTGGGGGTACTGGGTGTTCGCCATCCTGTATCTCGTCGTGTTTCTCTCCATTGCGAACATGTACCGCTGTTTCAATATCGGCGTACTCCGCCGCCGTGAACTGACGTTCTCTTTCTGCATGGCGTCGTTTCTCACGAACTTTATCATGTATTTCGTGCTGTCGCTGCTCTGCAAATACATGATCGATCCCATCCCCCTGCTCGTCATGCTCCTTGCGCAGTGGATCGCGGGCGCGCTGCTGCTGCTGCTTGCAAACCGTGTGTTTTTCCTGCTGCGTCCCGTGCGCAAGGCGATCATGGTCTGCTCGCGCGATCTGCATGAAAAGGCCACGCTTGACAAATTTCTGAACATGCGTGACAGCTACCAGATCGAAGAGATCGTATCCGAGTCGCTCGGCTACGACGCGCTGGTCGATCGGATCTCCGGCTACAGCACCGTCATCACCGGAGAGATCGAAATGGGGCTTCGGCAGACGCTCGTGAACTTCTGCTTTGACAACAACAAGCGTCTCTTCATTCTTCCCTCCGTGCAGGATATTATTCTGCACAACGCCCACGAAACTTTTGTCGGCGACTCGGTGGTATATCTTTGCAAGAACCGGCCGTTTACGATCGAACAGCTTGCGGTCAAGCGGCTGATCGACATTTCCGTGTCGCTGCTTGGCATCATCGTGACGTCTCCCATCATGCTCGTGACCGCGCTTCTCATCAAGCTGCACGACGACGGCCCCGTGTTTTTCCGTCAGGTCCGCTACACACGCAACCTTCAGAAATTCACGCTGATCAAATTCCGCAGCATGGTCGTTGACGCCGAAAAGGACGGCGCGCGCTTTACTACGGACAACGATCCGCGCATCACGCCGATCGGCCGTTTCCTCCGCAGGACGCGCATCGATGAGCTGCCGCAGTTTTTCAACATTCTGCGCGGCGAAATGTCGCTTGTCGGTCCCCGCGCCGAGCGCATTGAAAACGTGGATTACTACTGCGAGATGCTGCCCGAGTTTCGCTATCGCATGAAGGTAAAAGCCGGCCTCACCGGCTATGCGCAGATCTACGGCAAATACAACACCTCCTACGAAGACAAGCTGAAACTCGACCTGCTCTATATCGAAAACTGCTCGATCATTCAGGACCTGCAGCTCCTGTTCCTAACCGTTCGCGTGCTCTTTATTCCCGACAGTACAGAGGGCTTTCAGACGAAAACCATCAAAGAAATGGACACGGAGACGCAAAAGCAGCACGACGATCTGCAGCACACCGCGTAAAGCGCCAGCAGCAGTCCGCGGACGCATCGGACCGGCATGGGGGACATTCCCCGCATTGCCGGTCTGTTTTATGTCCGCGCCGGATTGTAACGGTGCTGTGACAATGCCGAAACGGCCGTGAAACATAGTATTGCGATCCCGTTAATTTCCGCAAAACCGCATTGACGCACTGTCTTTTCCCGTCTACCATGCAGACATGGAACGACAAACAGCAACAAAAACATATCCTTTGCGCAGAGCGCTGCTTCTGCTGTCATGCCTGTGCATCGTTTCCGGCCTGCTCGCCCTGGGTGTCAGCGGCTATGTGAAAGCGCAGGCGTCGAAACGCATTCTTTCTTTTGAGGACGCGCTTTCTCTCGACGCGGACTGCATTCTGGTGCTGGGGGCGGGGCTCCGCGGCAACGGCGAACCGAGCACGATCCTCGCCGACCGGCTGGACTGCGCGGTGGCGCTGTATGAGAGCGGCGCAAGCGACCGTCTGCTCATGAGCGGCGATCACAGCCGTAAGGATTATAACGAAGTCTCCGCCATGAAAGCGTACGCCGTGGCGCGCGGCGTGTCCAGCTATCATGTCTTCCAGGATCACGCAGGGTTTTCGACCTATGAAAGCGTCTATCGTGCGCGCGACATTTTTTCCGCAAAAAAGGTCATCATCGTTACGCAGAGCTATCATCTCTACCGTGCGCTGTACATCGCCCGTGCGCTCGGTCTTGACGCCTACGGCGTTGCCTCCGATGCCCGCAGCTACGCCCGTCAGCCCTATTACACCGCGCGCGAGATCGTTGCCCGCTGCAAGGATTTCCTTTATACGCTGTTCCAGCCGGAGCCGACATACCTCGGCACGGTCATCCCCATTACCGGCAACGGAAACGTCACGAATCAGCTTCCCTGCTATCCGCTTGTGTGAGCGAACGAGGCATGTTAAAATGGGGAGTATCCGATTTCGCACCGGGTACTCCCAATTTGTATTTCGGAGGCAGGCCATGCTGCACACGCGAGCGCTTCCCTTTGTTCGGCCGGACGGGCGGACCGCAGCGGAATATACCTTTGAGACGGCGGGCGGCGCTCAGCTTTCCGTCATGGAATACGGTGCGCGCATCACACATCTCATTCTGCCCGCAAGCACACGAAATCCCGCGGTCGACGTCGTGCTGGGTTATGACGATCCCATGCGATACCTGTCTGATACCGCCTGCTTCGGCGCCGTGTGCGGACGCTTTGCGAATCGGCTTCGCGGCGCGGCGTTCTCGCTCGGCAGCCGCCGCTATTCCCTCGATGCAAACGACGGCGAAAACACGCTCCACGGCGGAACCTTCGGCTTTCATCGGCGGTTCTTTGACGTCTGCGCCGTTGACGGCAGACTGCGCTGCCATCTCGTGAGTCTCGATGGGGACATGGGCTTTCCCGGCACGCTCGATCTGACCGTGACCTATACGCTCACGGACGACGCCGTGCTCCGCATCCAATATGATGCGTTCTGCCCGGACGCAGATACGATCGTAAATCTCACAAACCACAGCTATTTTCGGCTGGACGACGCGGATGATGTTCTCGATCACCGGCTTTTCGTCAATGCCGCGTTCTATACGCCCGCGGACGCGGCGCTGCTGCCGACGGGCGAGATTCGTCCCGTTGCCGGCACGCCGTTTGATCTCTCCGCGCCGGTGCGTCTTTCCGCGCTTTTGCGTCCCTGTGCCCCCGCGCTTGCGGCGACGCAGGGGCTCGATCACAATTTTGTACTGCACAAAGAAGCCCGCGATGCGCTGACTCTCGCCGCGGCGCTCATTTCTTCGGACGGCGGACGGCGCATGGAGTGCTGGACGACCCGGCCCGGTTTGCAGGTGTATACGGGCAACGGGCTTTCTGGCGAAGTCTGCCGGGGCGGCCGCGCCTACGGGCCGTATGCGGGCGTCTGTCTCGAAACGCAGCTGTTCCCGGACGCCATGACGCACACGCATTTTCCAAGCCCGATCCTTCCCCGCGGTCAGCGCTGCCGGCACACGACCGAATACCGTTTCTTTGAAGAGGAGTAATCTATGAAGCGCATCTTCGCATGGATCCTTGCGCTGCTCGTTGCCGTCAGTCTGTTCGCCGGCTGCGATCTCAGCGAAAAAGACGTACAATTCATCAGCGATGTGCTGAACGCCGCGCTCGAACCGAGTGGGAACGATACGGGCTCCGCACCGGAGAACACGCTTGTGGCTGCGCAAAGCACCGCTGTGCCGGACGCCGAACCGTCCGCCCCTGCCGGGACCGCAATCCCCGCAGCAACGGAAGCGCCCGAAGAAGAACCTCCATCCGACGTTGTTTACGGCGAACGATACGATACGCCCGAGGACGTCGCGACCTATCTCCACGCCTATGGCGAGCTGCCCTGCAATTATATCACCAAGGCCAAAGCGCGCGATCTCGGCTGGGACAGCAGCCGCGGAAACCTTTGGGACGTTGCATATGGCTACAGCATCGGGGGCGACCGTTTCGGCAATTACGAAGGGCGCCTGCCTGACGCGCCGGGGCGCAAATGGTATGAATGCGACGTCAACTACGACGGCGGATACCGTGGCGCGGAACGCATTCTGTATGCAAGCGACGGACTGATCTACTACACGGACGACCACTACAGCACCTTTACGCTGCTCTATGGGGAGGATTGATCGAACATGCTGCGCCTGTATCCGCTTGACGGACGTATGATGGATTCCAAAGATGCGCTCCATTCGCATCTCTACATGCAGTTTTCCCTGCCCGCCTACTACGGCAGGAATCTCGATGCGCTCTGGGACTGCCTGACGGAAAAAGAACCCGGCTGTATCCTGATCCAGCGCGCGGATGCAGCCGAAAAGTCGCTTCTGCTGCCGCTGCTCGGCCTGTTCCTCGACCTCGTCCGCGAAACGCCGGGCTGGTCGGTCCGGCTCTCGACCGGTTCGCCGGATTGCCACGAAAACGACGACGCCCCGCATTCCGGATCCGCATGCAAAGGGGATTGCGCGGCGTGCCAAACCTCCTGCGCGCAGTCCCAAGTTCCCGCTGTCCCTGTGGGTACGCCCGAGGAACGCAGGCCGCTCTCCTTTGTCGTGTTTGATTTTGACGGCGTCCTTGCGGACAGCGAACCGCTGCAGCGCATGACCCACCGTGAGCTCGAACACGAGTTGTTCGGTGATCGCAAGGTCGCCATCGCCAGCAGCCGGCTCCGCGGCGGCTCCACCCGGCTGGTATACAAAATGGTCCTCGACGCCTACGGTGCAGCAGGCGATGTGGAGGAACTCTATGCGGAGCATTTCCGCCGCACGGCTGCAAAGGTGCTTGAATTCTTTCCGACACCCTCGGACGATCTGCTGCGCCTGCTCGACGGACTCGATGCGCGCGGTATCGGCTACGGCGTGTGTTCCTCCTCGCCGAAAAGCTATCTTGATACCATCCTGTCGGCTTACGGGCTTCTTTCACGCTTCCGTTTTGTTGTGAGCTGTGATGAGGTGTCGCAGGTCAAGCCCGCGCCGGATCTCTATCTCCTCGCCGCAAAGCGCGTGAATGTGCCGTTTTCGGAGATCGCCGCGATCGAAGACAGCCGAAACGGCGTTGCGTCGGCGCTTGCCGCGGGCATTCGCTGCTTTGGGTATCTGCCCCGCCCCAGCAGCCAGGATCTCTCGGAAGCAGAGGGCCCGCTGCACCGGCTTTCCGATCTGCTGAAATATCTTCCGGACTGACGGTTTCGTTTTCTTTCATTAGAAAAAAACAAAGCAGCAGAGAATCACGGGAACGCATTGTTCTCCGGCGTGCAATACAAAACGGACGGTTCCTATGAAACCGTCCGCTTTTTGTGTGCGAAATGGATCGGTATGGAAAAGCATGCGTCCATCAAACCAACATCCCGCAAATGTCTTTTGTTTCTCTTCTTACAGAAAAGAAACCGTCCCCCCAAGGGGTCTGAATGGTTTGGCGTTGCTTACTCGGCAGCGGGTGCGCCGACCGGGCAAACGTTTGCGCAGTTACCGCAGTCGATGCAGGTATCGGGATCGATCACATAGGTGGGATCGCCTTCCGAAATTGCTTCAACGGGGCACTCGGCAGCGCAAGCGCCGCATGCGATGCATTCGTCAGAAATCTTGTAAGCCATGATGAACCTCCAAGGATATAGATTTTCCACTACATTATAACATAGGCTTTTCAAAAAGCAAGAACAAATGCGCTGCGCCGTATGGCAAGTTCTGCCGCTCCCGTTTCGGGTGCTATCCCGTTTCCCCGCGCATATGCAAAGCGGCGTCCGAGAGTTCCTCCCGAACGCCGCAGTCACGCGATCCTTCTTGTTTTGCCTGTTTTCCGCTTTACGCCTTTGGCGCTTCGGTTGCAGATACACCGCCGGTTTGCCGGTCTTCCCGGCTCTTTCCGCGATTTGCACCGCCTCTGCGGCGCCGGCGCTGCACGGGCGGTTTGCCGCTTTCCGGCTGCAGCGTCTCCTTCGGCTTATCCGACGGCTGTTTTTCGCCGCTCGGCTTGGGCTGCCGTCTTCTGGGCGGCCTGCCCTGCTTCGGTTGATCGCCGTCACGCGGCTCGCGGTTCTGCTTCGGCTTGCCGCTTTCCGGCTTCGCCTTCTGCTGCGCGTCCGTTCCCTGCTCCTCCGCGGACTGCTTTCCGCCGCCGTGCCGTCTCCCGCCCCGTCTTCTGCGGCGCGGTTTGTCCTCATCCGCCGGTTTCTCTGCGTCGGTCTGCTCCTTCGGCGGCTCGGGCGGGATGTACTCGCCGCGCAGCATCGTCTGCGCTTCCGGGGTGCGCTCGCGGCGCTCCGGCACGACAACGTTCTGCGGAAGCGGTTCCCCGACTTTCGCGAGTTGCGTATAATGGTAATCACGCACCTCGACCGTTCCGTCCGGCATCATCAGGCGCACGCGGGTACGCTCTGTAACGGCATTGTTCTCGATCACCGTGCCCACGCCGTCCGGCGTTTGGATCTCCTTGCCGGTCTTTGGCATTTTTTTCTTCATGTCCTCGTATGCCGCCTGCTCATACTGTAGGCAGCACATGAGACGGCCGCACAATCCGGAAATCTTCGTGGGGCTGAGAGAGAGGTTCTGTTCCTTCGCCATCTTGATCGAAACGGGATGGAAATCGCCGAGGAACGCTTTGCAGCAAACCGGCCTGCCGCAGGAGCCGAGACCGCCCAGCATCTTCGCTTCATCACGGACGCCGATCTGCCTAAGCTCGATCCTCGTGCGGAACTGCGCCGCAAGATCCTTCACAAGCTCGCGAAAATCGACGCGTTCGTCTGCGGTAAAATAGAACACGACCTTACTGCCGTTGAAGGCGTATTCCACATCGACGAGCTTCATGTCGAGCTGGTGCTGTTCGATCTTCTTCTGGCAGATGCGAAACGCATCGCCCTCCTTCGCCGCGTTTTGATCGCGCATGCGGCGATCCTCCGCAGTCGCGACCCGTAAAATGGGCTTGAGCGGCTGCACGACCTGGTCGTCCTCCACCTCGTGAGGCGGCTGCGCGACCTCGCCAAACTCGGTCCCGCGCGCGGTCTCCACGATCACGCCGTCGTTTTCTTCGATCGTAAAGCCCGTCGGATCAAAGTAATAGATACGCCCGCTCGTCTTAAAGCGAACGCCGATGACCGTTGTCATGTTTTCTTCTCCTTATTCATCAAACGTACCAGTACCGCGTCCAGCGTCATTGCCGGACTTGTGCGGTAGTACGCAAGGCTTTTCTGTGCTTCCAACACGGATTCTATCATACCCAAAATGCGCCCGGTTGTAAAGTTTTCCGCGATGCGCCGGGAAAGATTTTCTGATTCCGGGCTGCACGGCGCCGCGCCGCCCTCCGTGCAGATGAGCGCGTCACGCAGCACGTCCGCCCAGCATTCGAGCAGCAGCCCTGCGTTTTCCGCATCGGGCTTTCGCTTTTTCTGGCCGTCGGCCTCTGCGAACACGGGCTCTGCAATACGCTTTGCCGTCTCCTGAAACGGCAGCCGCGCAAACAACGCGTTTTCGAGCAGCTTCGCCGCCGTCTCGCGAAACGTGCGATAGCCTTCCGTCGCCCGCTCCTCGGCAAGCCCGCAAACGCCTCCCGACCAACATGCCGCAAGATAGGCGTTCTCCTTGGCGATGCCGCGCTGCTCCAACGCTGTCTGCACGCGCTCCACCGGCTCCGCGCCGAGTCTCCAGATGGCGCAGCGCGACCGGATCGTGGGCAAAAGCCCCATCTCCGCGCCCGTGAGCAAAAGCATGGTATTCTCCGGCGGTTCTTCCAGCGTTTTGAGCAATGCATTCTGCGCCTGCGGCGTCATGCGATGCGCGTTCTTCAGCAGATACGCCCTTCTTCCGTGGGAAAACGATTGCGCGGCCGTACTTTCGATGAGCGCACGCACCTCGTTTACACCGATCGGCGCGTCGCCCAGCTCGATATAATCCGGACAGTTTTGCAGCCGTGCCGGATCTGCCTCTCCGCAGCAATACACGGCTGCGCATTTTCGCGCAAGCGCCGCCCGCCCGCTGCCCTCCGGCCCCGCGATCAGCATCGCGTGCATGGCCCTGCCGTCCCGGATGCAACAGAGAAGCCGTTCCTCGTTCATAGAGCCCCCTCCTTCAAAACGCTGATACGACCGTCCCGCACGCCATAGAACGTTCTCCCCGCGCGCACTGCGGAAAGCAGTCTCTCCGCATCGGCCGGACGCACCCGCTCGCCCGGAAGCAGCAGCGGCATTTGCTGCGGGTATGCGTTGACGACCGTTCCCGCGACCCGTCCCGCCGCCGCCGCGATCTCACACGGCTCCTGCGCCGCAAAAGCCGCCTCTCGGAGCGGCAATACCCGTTCCGGCGGCGTCCACGGATTCACGCTTTGCACGATGCGCCGCTTTTGATACGGCAGGCGCTGCAAAGCGTCGAGCAGCTGCGGATACCACGCCGGATCATCCGCAGGCGTCGTAATGAGCACGAGCCGCCGCTCGTCCGCCGTCTCAACAAATACATTCTGTGCTTCGAGCGCCGCCTGTGCCTGTCTGCCTGTGATCCCGCGCCCGGTCACGTCGATGAGCAGCCGGGTCGCGTCATGGTCCTTGGCGCCCGAAAGCGCTGCGGCGGCGGAAAGCCCCGCCATGCCGCCGATCACCTTTGCATACGCCGCCATATGCGCTGCATGCGCGTTCCAATCCTGTCGCTGCGCCGTGTACAATGCCCAGTCAAGTGACGCCAGCAGCAGATAGGACGGACTGGACGTTTCGATGAGCGCAAGCCGGCGCTGCACCGTCTCCGGTGCGATCCTGCAATCCGAAAGATGCAGCGTGGCGGCCTGCGTCAAAGCGTTCATGGTCTTGTGCTGACTGTGACACCAGAGATCCGCTTCGCCGGCCGGCGTTGCAGGAAGCTTCTCGGAGAAGGGAAAGTGCGCGCCGTGCGCCGCATCTACGAGAAGCAGCGCGCCATGTTTGCGGCACACATCCGCGATCGCAGGAAGATCCGCCGTAAAGCCATACACATTCGGCGATGTAATGAATACCGCGGTCGCACCAGTGCGGCACAGCTCCCGTTCGACAAGCGCCGCGTCCGGCAGGCTCGGCGCACCGAACGTATCATCAAACGGCGTTGTAAAAAACTCCGTCCAAATGCCGGAAAGGATCGCGCCGCCGACCACACTGCGATGGCAATCGCGGCAGACAAGCAGTCTCTCCGACCGATCCAACGAAAGCAGCATTGCCTCGATCGCCGCCGTAGAACCGCCGACGGAAAGGAACGAATGTTCTGCGCCATATGCCTTGCGATACTTGTCCGCCGTACGCGCAAGAATGCCCCGCGCAGCATGCAGATCGTCCATGCCGCCGAGTTCCGTAACGTCCCAGCCGGAAAGCTCTTCGCGAAAAAAGCCGTCGAGACCGCGTCCCTTATGCCCAGGCATATGAAAACGCGCACCGTCACGCTGCGCGTAATTCCCGAGCACTTGCGGGAGCGTATTCAGGATCGGCGGGCGCTCTTCCATTGTGCCAGCAGGCGTTCTTTCATCGCATCGCTGATGCTCACAAGCATCGTGCGTTCCTGGCCGCCGACGCGGTAAGAGATCGCGGTGCTGTCCTCTTTTTTGCCCAGATACAGCCGCATTCGTTTGCCGCCCTCATCCTGGCCGAGCGCGGAATACGGGCGGATCTTTGTGATCGCCGCAAGATGCGTCTGCGCTTCGGCGCGCTCTTTTTTTCCTACGACGTGCGTTACGACAAACATGCGCTCCGTCAAGCGATAGGAAAAGCGAACCAGAGCCTTTTTGTAGATCAGCAAGCCGAACAGCAGCAAAAGCGCATAGCTCACGATCTGGCTAACCAGCCCGGGAAGCCCAATCAGCGTGCCAAGATAGGAAACAATCAGGATGATGAACCCTGCGCCGAAAAGGGCGGCAGCGAGAACCATCCAGTCGCTGCGGAATACTTTTCTGACCGGCTCCGCGAACTCGGTATAGGGTTGTTGTCTTTGTTCTTCCATGTTTACTATTATAGTGTTCGCGTGCGAAAAGGTCAACCAAAGCAGAGCATATTGATGAAATCAAAAGAAATGTTGGATTATTTCAAGTTAATCACGGATAATCGTAAATATTCGAACTTGCAATCCGTCATGGATTTGCAGTAAAATCGTCCTGTTCGATCCTCCTTAGCTCAGTCGGTAGAGCATGCGGCTGTTAACCGCAGTGTCGTTGGTTCGAGTCCAACAGGGGGAGCCAAAAGCAAAGCATCGTTTCACACGGTGCTTTGTTTTTGTTTTTCGTGAAGATGTCGGCCAACGTCGCTGCGGAGCAGCCGTATCGCGGCTGTTAACTGGTTCGGAGCCGAGCGCTGCCTGCGGCAGATACAGCGAGGCGGAGAACGGGCAGGGACAGCGAGCATTGCAAGCGTCTGCGCGCGCAATGCGACCATGTCCCAACCTGCGGTCGTTGGTTCGAGTCCAACAGGGGGAGCCAAGCATAAACGGATGTCGCTGACATCCGTTTTTGTTTTGTGCTTCTCCCATTCTTTGTTGGACTCGAAGCCGCGTTAATAAAACGATGTACTGCATCGTTTTAGCGGCCGGGGAGCGACAGCCGCGCCCGCGTACGACGTGCGCAGCACAAGTAAGCAGCGGTTGGAGCGGAGAGCCCAACAGGGGCGTCCGCCCCCTCCTTCATAGCATAGACCCCCGACAATACGAGTTCCTTCATCGTGTCGAAGGGCATGGCAGGGCGATCATTTCATGCTTTTGCACAAAATGTTTCCCGCCGCGCCGTCAATCCTTCCGTTCGTTCCACAGGCGGATCGTCGGCAGCAGCGCTTCATACAATGCGTCTCGGTTCTCCGCATCAATATTGTAAACATGCCCGTTCGGATGTGCGCGTACTTCATTCAAAAACAACACGTCATAGCGAGCCTTGACTGCGGCAATGATCGGGATCTCTCCATCCAGCGCCTCAAATACGGTCTTTACAAACGTCTCGGCCTTTGCCTCCATGAATCCAAGCTCGTCCATCACGATGATACCGCCGGGACGCGCCTGCCGAATATACTGTGCGCCCAACGTGTTGAACACCTCGTTGGATAGGCTGTAAACCTTGGAATCGCCGGCGCCGATCCGGTTGCTTTGCGTATTCTCAAGCGTTTTTGCAGCTGCCGGATAGAGATAGACCGGGTGCATCCCCGTTTCGTCCGGCGCAAGGCGTTTGGTCAGAAAGCCATAGACCGAACGTGTATTCGCTTTCAGCAGCTTTTGAATGAGCGTGCTCTTCCCGACGCCGCGTTCGCCGCACAGAAGAATATGTTTGCTCTTCATCCGTTTTTTCTCCTTGTATGGCTTCGTGCAATGCGCGGTTTCCCGCTTTGCGCGTCGGAATCCGCATCGTTGGCACCGCAGTTTTCTATTTTCGTCACAAGGCAAGCGTTTTCCTGCTTTCCCGCGCCGCGCTCTGCAGGCCGGCGTCCCTCACATTTCCCGCGCAGAGGTATCAGAGCCTTCTCCCCCTTCCTTCCGGGTCTCCTTCCGTGATCGAAAATTCGATCCCTCGGCGACTTACGCAAAACGCGCCGTGCTGTGAATATGGCATACGCTGCATCCGGGGTGAACGCGCATGTACGCCGCAGTGAGAAGCAGCGTATTCAACATCCGAAATATCGGTGTGCAGGGGCTTTGCTTTGTCCTCATTTATGAATAACGTGCCAAATTAATGTGCAAATGCTATTCCATTTTCACTCTTTCTGATGTAAAATACATTTACATTTTGATCCGCATAAAAAATCGGAGGAAACAAAACATGAAGAAATCTCTTTCATTGATGCTTGCGCTGCTTATGGTGCTGGCCATGTTCGCGGGCTGCACGAAGCAGAACAGCCCTGAACCCACAGCGGAAGCACCTTCCGCGGAGACGCCCGCAGAAGCGACCCAGTTCCCGTTGACCGTTCAGGATCAGCTGGGCAACGAGGTCACGCTGGAGCACGTTGCGGAGCGCATCGTTTCCGGTTACTACATCTCCTCTTCCACCTGCATCGCCCTTGGTCTCAAGGACAAGCTGGTCGCTACCGAGGAAAAGACCGACAAGCGTCCCATCTACAAATTGGCCGCGCCCGAGCTCATCGGAACCATCGGCAACGTTGGCTCCGCCAAGGCCTTTGATCTGGAAGCCTGCATCGCTGCCGAGCCGGATCTGGTCATCCTGCCCAAAAAGGCCAAGGATTACGCCGCTACTCTCACCGAAATGGGGATCCCCGCGATCGTCGTCAACCCCGAAAGCCATGAACAACTGGTGGAAATGGTGACCCTCATCGGTCAGCTCGCGGGCGTCGAAGAAAGAGCGGCAGCTCTCATCGCCCGCTATGACGAAGTGCTGTCCAAGGTAGAAGCCCTCACCGCCAATATTGCCGATGAGAGCAAGCCCACGGTCTACATGTGCGGCACCAGCTCTTACCTCACCACGGCGCCCAAGGACATGTATCAAGCGTCCGTAATCACTGCTGCCGGCGGCAAAAACGCGGGCGACATTTTGGGCGGCGACTCCTGGACGGACATCTCCTATGAGCAGCTGCTTGCCATGAACCCCGATGTCATCATCATCCCCACCAACAACATGGCAAACGGACATCCCGATTTTACCGCAGACGAAGTTTTGGCCGATGCGCAGCTGAAAGACCTAACTGCTGTGAAGAACGGCGCCGTGTACAACATGCCTTCGGGCTTTGAGGCTTGGGATTCTCCGGTTCCCTCCGGCGTTCTGGGCATGCTCTGGATGACCGCAAAGCTGCACCCCGAGGTGTACACCATGGAAGAGTTTGCAGCCGATGCCGCGGACTTCTATAAGACCTTCTATGGCTTTGACATGGACACCTCCTCCATCCTGGAGGGGGCCGTCGAAAAGGCCGCGTAAAGCGCAGGATCCCGTGAACAGTAATACAAATAGAGCGCGTACGCCGCTCCTGTTCGCCGTTATCACCGCAGCCGTTCTTACGGCTGCGGTGGTTTCAATTTGCGTGGGTAAATATTCTATCTCCATCCGAGATATCGGCGCCATACTTACCGGCGCTCCGGTGGACGATATGACCCTCCGTGTATTCACCACCCTGCGTCTGTCCCGAACGCTTATGGCGATCATCGCGGGCATAGGCTTGGGCATGGCGGGCAGCGTGTATCAGATCATATTCAAAAACCCGCTTGCCTCTCCCGACATCATCGGAATCGCGGGGGGCGCCAACCTCGGCGCGGCAATCGCCATCGTGTCCATTTCGACCTCGGGCATGATCGCCATTGCGGCCTGCGCCTTTTGGGGCGGTCTTGCGGCTGTGGTATGCGTAATGCTGCTGGTTCGCGCGACCCGCGCCAGAGCCACCTCTGCCTATGTGCTGGCAGGCATCGTGATCAACGCCGTTTCCAAAGCCGTGATCATGGCGCTCAAGTACTTTGCCGATCCGGAAAACGAGCTGGCAGCCATGGAATACTGGGAAATGGGAACCTTCGGCAATACAACCATGTCAAAGCTTCTTTCCGTCCTGCCCATGTTTGCCGTAGGCTTTTTGGGTATCCTGCTGCTCCGGCGGCAGATCGAGCTCATGTCTCTGAGCGACAACGAATGCAGGGCGCTGGGCGTTCGGCTCAAGCCCGTCCGGGCGGCGGTGCTGGTCTTTTCTACCCTCATGGTTGGCTCCATCATCAGCGTAACAGGGTTGATCTCCTTCGCGGGGCTTATCGCCCCTCATACGGCGCGGCTCATGCTTCGTCGCAACAACGCGACCACGATCCTGCTGAGCGGCATGGTGGGCGCCTTTGTGGTGCTTACGGCGGATATTCTCGCCCGAGTGCTTTACAGTGCCGAACTGCCCATATCCATCCTGACCACGGTGATCGGCGTTCCGATACTGGCTTATTTTCTCTGCGCGAGGGGGAGGGAGGTATCATGAACAATCTGTTTTCCTTGAAAAACGCAAAGATCGCCTACGGAGAGACCGAGATCGTACACGGCGTCACCATCGAAATCGCCCCCGGAGAATTCTGTGCGTTGCTGGGGCTCAACGGCAGCGGCAAAACCACGATCCTGCACGGCTGCTGCGGCTTTCTGCCGATGGAAGGCAGCTTGACCGTTGCGGGTACGGATTGCCGAGGTCTCAACGAAAAGAAACGGGCGAAGCTCATCTCCTTCATTTCCCAGACCTGTAGTCTGCAAGGCGGGCGCACCGCACTCGAGGTCGTGCTCATGGGCTTCAACGCGCGAATGGGGCTGCTGGAGTCGCCCTCCGCTGCGCACAAAAGGGTAGCTCTTTCCGCCATGGGGCGACTGAGCTGCGCCGATTTTGCGGATAAAGACTTTGGAGAGCTAAGTCAGGGGCAGCGGCAGCTGGTCGTACTGGCGCGGTGCATCGTGCAAAATTCCCCCGCCATGCTCATGGACGAGCCGGACAGCGCGCTGGATTTTCTGAACAGACACATGGTGCTTTCAAAAATCCGAGAACTGATAAAGGAAGAAAACAAAGCGGGGCTGATAACGCTGCACGATCCCAACTTTGCAATGGCATACTGCGACAGGCTGCTGCTTCTGAATCGCGGCGTCATCGTCAGCGAGCTTCGCATGGATCAGGCCTCGGCAAGCGAGATCCATGAAAAGCTCTCTCTGATCTACGGCGACATTGCTTTGCTGCAAAGCGGCGGCAGCTTTCTCATGGGCAAGGTCGCAAAGAAATGATCGCATCGCCGGCGCGCAAGCAGCACGCTGCTCGACCCGCGTTTTTCGTCGGATTTTCGGAAGTTCTGCGCCCGGGATCGGCTTTGCCGAAAGAATACCGTCCCGGATGCTTGACAAGCCGGAAAAACTATATATAATATAAACAACCGGGTTATCCGGCGACCGACAATTGAATCTCTCCCTTTGATGCTTTCAGGAAAAGGGGTCGCAAAGGACGCGATCCGCCGAAGGAGTGAAACTCTCAGGAGCCCAATGCGGGCAGGACTGAAAACGGAGGGGACTCTGGAGAATCCCGTACAGCGGGTGCCGAAGGTGCAAGGCAAGCGAATGCAATTTTGCAGGCCGAATCTCTCAGGCAAAAGGACAGAGTACCGAATACCGCAACATTGAGACCCGTAATGGGTCTGCAAAGGGAGCTTGTTCCGTTTGGAACACGGCTTCCTTTTTTTGATTCTATGCAAGGAAAGGAAATGGATATGGAACAGTTTATGAAGCAGGCAATGGAGCTTCTTGCGGCGCAGGATCCCGACGTCGCGGCCGCAATGGAACGGGAGCTTGACCGGCAGCAGCGAAACCTTGCGCTGATCGCATCGGAAAACCTTGCATCGCCCGCAGTCATGGCAGCGATGGGAAGCGTGCTCACAAATAAATATGCCGAGGGCTATCCGGGCAAACGGTACTACGGTGGATGCCAGCATGTAGATGTGATCGAATCCCTGGCGATCGAGCGTGCAAAAGCGCTGTTTGGCGCAGACTATGCAAACGTTCAGCCGCATTCCGGCGCACAGGCAAACCTCGCCGTCTATTTCGCTCTGCTGGAGCCGGGCGACCGCGTGCTTGGCATGAGCCTGCAAAACGGCGGTCATCTGACGCACGGAATGCCCGTGAACCTGTCCGGAAAATACTATAATTTTTCATCTTACGGCATCGACCCGGAGACCGAGCGCATCGACTATGACGAGGTGCAGCGCATCGCGGAGCGCGTTCGACCGAAGCTCATCGTGGCGGGCGCCTCGGCCTACCCGCGTGTGATCGATTTCAAGCGCTTTGCAGAGATCGCGCACAGTGTGGGGGCGCTTCTCATGGTCGATATGGCGCACATTGCGGGGCTTGTTGCTGCCGGCGTTCACCCGAGCCCCGTCCCCTATGCCGACGTCGTCACAACGACCACGCATAAAACGCTTCGCGGCCCGCGCGGCGGCATGATTCTTGCAAAGGAACAATACGCCAAGGTGCTGAACAAGGCCGTATTCCCGGGAATGCAGGGCGGCCCGCTCATGCATGTGATCGCCGCGAAGGCCGTATGCCTTCTCGAAGCGCAGCAGCCGTCGTTCCGTGTCTACCAGCAGCGGGTGGTCGAGAACGCGAAAGCGCTCGCGGACGGACTGCTTCGGCGCGGAATGCGGCTTGTTTCCGGCGGGACGGACAATCATCTTATGCTTGCGGATCTGCGCTCCATCGGACTGACGGGCAAGGAGCTGGAGCAGCGGCTCGATACGGTCAACATCACGATCAACAAAAACGCCGTGCCGAACGACCCCGAAAAGCCCTTTGTCACCAGCGGTGCGCGTCTCGGCACGCCCATGGTCACGAGCCGCGGCATGGGGCCTGCGGAAATGGAACAGATCGCGGACTGTATCTGGCGCACGGCGTCAGAGTACCCGGCGAGCGCGGAGGAGGTAAAGCGCACCGTCGCTTCCATCACGGCGCGGTATCCGGCCTATTGAGAACCGAGAGGCGGGGTTCTTGCCTGTTCTTCCTGAATCGCGGCAGGTTCGAAGCTCTATAGAGCTATGCCTCTCCCCCCTGTTCACACCGAGAAAAACGGACGGTTCGTCTGTGAACCGTCCGTATTATGTCGCTTCCGCTCTGCGCGGCTTCTTTGCTTTCCTATCGCAGCATCCCACTTGGCGGCGGCAGCTCGCCGCGCTCCCATGCGTCGAAAAAGTCCGAGAGCTTTTGCCGGATCTCCGCAACGCCCCGCCGTCCCACGCCGCGGACGGCAAGAAGTTCCCCGTCGCTTTTCTGATAAAGCGCGGCAACGGAACGAATGCGTTCGGCGGGCGCACCGATGGACAGCGCGCGAAGCAGCCGCGGGGAAAGCCCGAGCTCTTCCGGCGAATACCGCGCGGCAGCGCCGAGAAAATCCCATTCTCCGGGTTCGTCGCTCACGGCAAAGCAAAGAAAGTCCAAAAAATCCAGCACCTCCGTGCGATTCAGCAGCACGGTCCTGCGCCATGCGACCCCCCGCGATTCCTGCGCCCGCTGTAAGGCGAGGTATGCCTCGATCTTGTGTTCCAGTGTCTCCCTTGTGAGCGGCAAACCGATCCATTCCTTTCGCTCTGCGGCGTCCATTTCGACATGCGCACGCATGATGTGTCTAAATGCAGTTTAACATAACGGTATTTGCAGGACAAGTATTTCGTATAATGCCCCCCATCAGAACGGTAAAATAAGTTCAATAGAAGTGGGGGGTCGCACAATGGATACGCATAAACGCCTGCAAACGCTCCTGGACGAGCGAGGTTGGTCAAAATATCGTTTATCCAAAGAATGCGGCTTATCCGAATCAACGCTTGCGAACATTTTCCGCAGGAACACGGAACCCTCTATCGTTACGCTGGAAGCCATCTGCCGAGGATTCGGGATCACGCTGTCGCAATTCTTTGCGGAGGGTGAAATGGTCGAGATCACGCCGGAATTACAGGAAGTCTTTGAAAACTGGATGCTGATGACGCCCGAGCAGAAAAGCACGCTGCTTCAGCTCATGCATTTGATCAACCGCTCATAGCGAAACAACCCCGGGTCGCAGCCTTTGCATGCGCCGCGATACGATCTCAGCGCGTAGACAGCATAAAACGGACGGTTCTATGTGAGCCGTCCGTTTCTTCTTGCTGCAATCACGATGTGCGGGAAATCGTCTTTTCTCCGAAAAAGCAACACCGGCAGCGTCTCTCTCCTGTTTTCAGGAAAAGGAGATGCGCCCTTATCTGTTTCCCCTTCTGCGCTCGCGCGACGCAAAAAGCAGCGGCACAAAGGTCAGCAGGATCAGTCCCGCGGAGATCAAAAAGAGCACATGCGTCGGAAGATACGCGGTAAAGCCGTTCGCATCGAGGATCTCCCCGTTCCGCTTGATGATGGGATTCGCAATAAAGGGAGAAACGATCCATGGTATCAGCACAAAAAACAGAATGCGAAAGCCCTCGAACTGTCCTTTGGACGCCGCGGGAAACAGCTGCTTCATCCAGACGGAAAGCACCTGCATAAACATGATATATCCGCAGCCGAACAGCAAAAGTCCTGCAAGCAGCGGCCAGTTCAACAGCGTGGAGGGATCGATATTTTCGGGTCTGCCGAGCAGGCCGATGAGCCCGACGCCCGCAAAGCTCAAAAGCACGGCCGCGGAGGTCGCAGCAACAAAGCGCTGTTTGCGAATGAGTCGTGAAGCAGGGATCACGGAAACCATACCGAGCAGCAGCGCCGCGCCCTCGATCACGCCGATGGCCGACGCGTCAAAGCCGAGATAATAGATCATGTAATTGCCGACGTGCGGAAAATACACATTAAAGGAAATAAAATATACCGTAAGCACGAGGAATACGCACACCAACTCGCGATGTCGGAACAGCGCGCGGAAGTTGAACGCGGAAAACAGCTGCTTGGAAAAGCTTCCCTGCCGATTCGGCGCAAGCGTTGGTGCATCCTTCATGAAGATCCATGCAAGCACGCCGAACACGATCACGAGTACGCCCATGACGACAAACAGCCGCATATAGTTATCGTTGCTGCCGATGAGCAGACCGCCGACGACCGTACCGACGATCGTGCCGATGATCGGCTGTGTGGCAAGCGCTGCGCCGATGTGGCTGCCGTTCTTCTCGGTCATAGCGTCGTTCAGCCAGGCGTTGAAGCCGGAATCGTTGCCCATAGAGCCGAAAAACGACATGAGCGCATCCGCAAGCACGACCGCAGTCGCGGCAAGCAGGATGCGGCTGCCGGAGCCTGCCGCGCCGCCCGTAATGAATTCCGTTGTGCCGAACAGGATCGTGAACAGCCCCCACAGGATATAGCCGCCCGCGACGAACGGTTTTCGCTTGCCGGTCCGGTCGGAGAGCGTGCCGAACAGGAAGGTGGCGATCGTGGTCGCGAGTGCGGATACGGCAACCATCCATGAAATGATGGTCGGATCCTTCGCGATCTTTGCATACACGAAGGTATTGAACCACTGATTCTCGATGTTCCAGCAGAGCTGGCCTGCAACGCCAAGCCCCCAAACGAGCATCCAGAATCGAAGAGACGACGATTTATCTTTGTTTTGCATGACGGCCTCCATAGACATGTGCGCCGATGCGGAGATCCCTGCCTCGGCGGCGCAGCGCACGGTCTGCGCATTGCGGTGTGATTCCATTATAACACAGATCGAGCGGCGCGGGAACTTCCCTGCCGACCGGCGGAGAAACCGCAAAACAACGCTTTTTTTACCGCGCGAAACGTGGTAAACTATTAAATAACAACATATCCTGGAATACGATCCCTTTCAATCTTTTTCCGCAAAAAGCCGGAAAGCAGCGCTTCCATATTCACACGTTCAGGGAGGGGAACCGCATTGAAACTCCGCAGAATGTCCTCCATCGTCATTGCCGTCTGTAGTTGCTGCATGTTGTTTGCGGCAGGCGCGGTCGCGGCCGTGCAGAGCGTCCCGCAGACCGTGCTCAATGTTTGCCAATCCGTTGTGCGAATCCAGACGGAGACTGCGGAATACATTTCGACCGGTTCCGGTTTTGTTATCGCGAACGGTAAGGGCGGCACCTATATCGCTACGAATTGCCATGTGATCGAGGATGCGCCGGAAAATGTATCCGTGTGGCTTGGCAAGGATGATCTTCGCAGAGCCGACGTTGTGACCGCTTCCGCGCAATATGATCTTGCGATCCTCAAGCTGCAATTTGCCGCGCCCGGTCTCAGGCCGCTGAAGCTGAACCTGCGTGCAAAGCAAGGCATGGCCGTTTATGCGCTCGGATACCCTGCCAATGCCGATTATATGTCCGGCGCGCGCGCCGTTTCAAGCAGCGATATCACCATCACGGACGGTCTCGTCAGCGCCATGCGTGAAATGCAGCTTGCGGAATACGGACCGGACGTCAGTATGCTGCAGATCAACGCCGCGATCAATCCCGGCAACTCCGGTGGGCCGCTCGTGGATTCCGACGGTGCGGCTGTCGGCATCAACACGCTCAAGATCACCGACTCCGACAGCATCAACGGCGCCGTGTCCGCGACCGTACTGGAGCGCTTCATGATCTCGGCGGGGCTCAAGCCGAAAACGACCGGTTCGGCGCTGCCCGCGGTTTTGATCGTGACGGCGGCGCTGCTCGCTGCTGCCGCAGCGTTTTATCTGTTTGTATATCGTAAGCGCCGCCCCGCGCCGGCACGGGAAAACCGGCCTTTCCGCCTCGCCGTTCGAAAGACGGCCCGTGCGCAGAGGCTGCCGCTTGAACGGTACTACCGGCAAAACCAAAACGCTTTTACACCGGAAACAACCGTGTCGCTGCTGATGCCCGTGCTGCTCGCACTGAGAAACGCACATCAAGAGGGAACGCTGTGCCTGAAGCTTTCGCCCGATGTGATCTCCGTACAGAACGGAAAAGCGGCGCTCGATACCAAAGCGCTGGAAGCGAGCCGCCTGACGCTCCAGTTTGCAGCGCCCGAACAGCTTGTGGGGCAGCGCGGCACGCCGCAGACGGATATATTTGCTGCGTGCGCGGTGCTGCGGTATTTGACACAGTCCGATGAGCCGGCGTTTGCGGCGATCCTCGAAAAGGGTATGCGAGAGGATCCCGCAGAACGATACGGCTCCATGCAGGCGCTCATCTATGCTCTCACACCGTACAATACGGGCGCGGCGATCGCGAATGCCGTGCCTGCGGCGCAGTCCGCCGCCGCGTGCGAGCAGCAGGCCGTCTTGCAGCCGCAGTCCAATCAGGCGGCTGTTCAGACAACGCAGGCAGCAGCAACCGAAACAGACCTTTGCACCTGTGCAGCCGCAGCAGAGTCCCGTCCCGTCACCGTTTCCGGGCGTCCAAAGGATCCGAAAAGAATGAAAAGGCTTCTGCGCATCTGCGGCATAGCGGCGGCTTGTCTCGCAGTGCTGCTCGTCCTTTGGCACAACATCGCGAACTATGCAGCCGCCATGAAAAAGACGGAGCAGGGCGACTATGCAAGCGCTGCCGCGTCTCTGGAAAACATTTGGATCAAGGCTCTGTTTCCCGCAAAGGGCAACGCCTATCTTTCCGGCGTGCAGGCAATGCAGGAAGGGAACTTCGCGGAGGCGTTCGCGCTGTTCGACGGTCTGAAGCCGTACCGCAGCAGCGCCGACCTAGCCATGGAAGCACAGTACCGCATGGCGGGTGCGCTCCTGCAAAGCGGCGAATACGATCAGGCTGCGGCCCAATATGAAGCGCTTGGCGAATACAGGGACAGCGCGATGCTGTATAACGAGTCGCTGTACAGTGCAGCCGTACAGCTGCTTGCGGAGAAGTCCTACGCAGAGGCGATCGAGGCGCTGCGCACCCTGCGCGACGCGGGCTATGAAAAAGCAGCGGATGCGCTGAACGCGGCCTATTATGTCTGGGCGATCGATTGTGCGGACGCCGGAGATTACCTCTCCGCGTACCGCATCGTGCAGCTGTCGGACGGGAGCTATCAGGAGTCGGATGAGCTGATTGCCGCCCTGCGAAACGGATTGTACGAGCAGGCAAAGCAGTGCTATGCCGGCGGAGAGCGGGAGCTCGCCAAGGAGATGTTCACGGAGCTGCCCGGCTTCGAGCGCAGCGACGATTACATTCGGCTCATCAACGCCTTCTTCGGCGTCTACAAAGAACCCATTTTGACCGATCTCGCCGGGTTCGAGGATGCGAATGACATCATCCTGATGAATTGGAACAACGCAAGATTCTTTCTGGAGGGGCAGTGGAAATCCGGCGGGTACTATTACAACTTCACGCGCGGAGCAGACGACGTATTCACCTTTGAAACGAACCTGCCCTACATTGATTGGGGCGATTACTTTGACGTCCGCTACGGATATTTTCTCGAGTGCAAAGTCGATACGGACGAGACGGTCGAAAACTATTGGATCTCGATCATGAACAGCAATACCATTCGGGTCAGCGCGTTCAAGACGGGCGAGACCTTCACGCTGTACCGCCAGTTCTAAAATACATTCCGGGCAAAACGGCAAAAGGCCGCCGGTCAGCGGTCATAGTGCCGGTGCCGCTTCACATACTACCATTTGAGACCACTTGCCGCATCTGCCCTTTTGCGCGGTATGCGGGCAGAGTGAAAAGGAGAGAATCATGCCTGTCGGAACATCCGGTCTTGCGTCGTTGACGCTCGCTCCATGGGAAATCGTTTTGCGCGTGTTCGGCGCGATGCTGATCGGCTCCATCATCGGCGCGGAGCGGGAGCATACGCACCGTCCGGCCGGAATGCGCACGCATATGCTTGTGGCGCTCGGCGCATCCGTCGTGATGGTGACGAGTCAGCTTCTGTTCTGCCAGTACCGGCAGTTCGGCGCTTCGCCCGATCCCGCGCGGCTCAGCGCACAGGTGATCGCGGGCGTCGGATTTCTCTGCGCAGGCACGATCCTGCGGGACGGCATGTTCGTCAAGGGGCTGACCACGGCTGCAAGCGTGTGGGCGGTCGCCTGTCTCGGGATCGCCATGGGCGCGGGATACTACCTGCTGAGCGTCGTGGGCGCGGTCGGGATGCTGATCACGCTGATCCTGTTTGAGCGCTTGCAGCAAAAGCTCCTGCACGGCCGATATGCGCATTTTCGCTTTTCTCTGGAGAGCGAAAACTTTGCGGCCGCAATGAACAGTGTTACCCTGCTTGCGGAAAAACACGATGCAGCCGTCTCCGGGATCTCCGTAGAGCGCACGGAAGGCGGCGCATGCCGGATTGCGTTCGATGCGGAATTTTCGGGCCGTCATGCCGCTGTACGGATGCAGACGTTTTTACGGGAACTGACAGAGACGGATGGCATGCGATCCGTTCATGCCGATCAGAATTGAGCGAAACCCGCAGCCGCGGCTGCGCTCCGATCGACATTGTGAGCAGATTCAAATAAATTTCAAAAAAAGAGTGGAAAAATATAACCGTTGTGGTATAATGCTCAATTATAGGTGCATGACCCGTGCGCGGGCGTGCGCTGTCGTTCATTTTGAAGGGTTTTTGTCACAGGTCTGCATACGGCCGACGTCTGCCGTGGCCGAAAACCAAAAATCACTTTGACCGAACATCATGGAATGCGTGCGTTTTCAAACGGCACGCCGCTCGGACCGCTGAAAGCAACGGCCTGTGGTTGTATTTTGGGGCAAACCGCGTTGACAAAGGACCGCTCATGCAAAGGAAAAGGAGGCCTGTTCAAAAGAAGGATACACACGATCCGCCGGTCGGTGCGGAAGGATATCCGAAATAACAGCAGATCATCATCGAATCATGTAGTATTTGTAGTTTTCACACCATCATTGCATACGCTGAACGAAAGAACTATTGGAGGTAACAAAAATTGAATATCTGGCTCTATTTGGCGCCCGTGCTCGGATGCGCAGCTTTGCTTTTTGCATTCTTCACCGCCAAACGAATCGATAAAATTTCAAGCGGCACGCCCAGAATGCAGCAGATCGCTGCCGCGATCAGCGACGGCGCACGGGCGTTTTTGAACGCGCAATACAAGATCCTTGCCGTTTTTGCGGCCGCCGTATTTCTCGGAATCGGCTTTGGCCTGCGCAACTGGATCACGGCCGTCTGCTTCCTTGTCGGCGCGGGATTCTCTGTTCTGGCAGGCAACATCGGAATGCGCGTCGCGACAAAGGCCAATGTGCGCACGGCCAACGCTGCCCGCACGGGCGGCATGACGCTTGCGCTGCACACGGCGTTTTCCGGCGGCTCGGTCATGGGGCTCTGTGTAAACGGCCTCGGTCTGCTCGGATGCAGCGTGATCTACATTCTGACGCAGAACACGGATGTTCTGTTCGGCTTCAGTCTCGGCGCATCCAGCGTTGCGCTCTTTGCCCGCGTTGGCGGCGGCATTTATACGAAAGCGGCTGACGTCGGCGCAGACCTTGTCGGCAAAGTGGAGAGCGGTATTCCAGAGGACGACCCGCGCAATCCCGCGACGATTGCTGACAACGTCGGCGATAACGTGGGCGACGTGGCCGGCATGGGCGCCGACCTGTTTGAATCGTATGTGAGCGCCCAGATCTCCGCACTGACGCTCGGCATCGTGGCAAGCGGTGCAACGGGCGCGCTCTATCCGCTGCTGATCAGCGCGATCGGCGTTCTGGGTTCGCTCATCGGTTCGCTGATCGTGAACCAAACCAAGCGTACAGCGCCGCATTTGGCCCTGAACATCGGCTCGTATACGGCGGATGCGCTCGTGCTGATCGGCGGATTTGTCGCAAGCCATTTCCTTTTCGGACGGCTGAACGAGGGCGGTGCGATCGGCATCGGCCTGATCGCGGGTGCGTTGATCGGCGTGGTGACAGAGTATTACACCTCCGATTCCTACCGGCCCGTGCGGCACATTGCGGAGCAGTCCGGCACCGGCAGCGCAACGACGATCATCTCCGGCCTTGCCATCGGCATGAAATCGACGCTGCTTCCGATCCTGCTCATCTGCCTTGCCATCGGCGGCTCATTCATGATCGCGGGACTTTACGGCGTAGCGCTCGCGGCGGTCGGAATGCTCTCGACCACCGGGATCACCGTCGCGGTGGATGCTTACGGCCCGATCGCGGACAACGCGGGCGGCATTGCGGAAATGTCCGCGCTTGAACCCGAGGTGCGTGAAATCACCGATAAACTCGACTCCGTCGGCAACACCACCGCTGCGATCGGCAAGGGCTTTGCCATCGGCTCCGCCGCACTGACAGCGCTTGCGCTCTTCATCTCCTACGCGCAGACGGTGGGACTGTCCATCATCGACGTGCTGGAATCGGAGGTCATCATCGGCCTGTTCATCGGCGCAATGCTGCCGTTTGTATTCTCCGCGCTGACCATGGATGCGGTCTCCCGCGCCGCGGAAAAAATGATCATCGAGGTGCGCCGTCAGTTTCGGGAGCATCCCGGCATCCTGCGCGGCGAAGAAACCCCGGATTACACGAGCTGCGTGCGCATTTCGACGAATGCCGCGCTCTATGAAATGGTGATTCCGGGCGTGCTTGCCGTTATCTGTCCGATCGCAGTCGGTATGCTGCTCGGCGTTGAAGCGCTCGGCGGACTTCTGGCGGGCTCGGTCGTGACCGGTGTGCTGCTGGCCGTGTTTATGAGCAACTCCGGCGGCGCGTGGGACAATGCGAAAAAGCACATTGAAACGGGCGCGTTCGGCGGCGAAGGCTCGGATGCGCACAAGGCGTCCGTTGTCGGTGACACCGTCGGCGACCCGCTCAAGGATACGGCCGGCCCGTCCCTCAACATTCTTTTGAAGCTCATGGCGGTCGTGGCGCTGGTGTTCGGTCCGCTTATCGCGCAGTACGGCGGTCTGCTGATCAAGTAACGGCGGCATAGCCGCACAAACGAAACAGCAGCGGAAGGAGCGGGAAACCACCGTTCCGACCGCTGCTTTCTTTTGTCTCTGTGCCGGCGTGTTCTCGATCAATGATCGGCATGCAGCCAAACCGGAGGCGTTTGACACGCCGCGCGCTCCTCTCCCGCCTCGTCCGGTTTACGCTTCGTTCTTTGTTCCGTCTGCGCACTGCCGCGCGCCGCAGCCCGTGTGAGCCGTAGCTTCCGGGGATTCTCCGACGATGTCATGCCCGGCATGCCCCGTCCTTCGCCGTATCCCAAAAACGAAAACAACCGCTCTTGCTTCCCGCGAGGCAAAAGCGGCCGAGACCTTACAGCGTACTCGCCTGGCATTCGTGCATCCACGCGTCGAGAAAGCGCATCTGTTCCTCCGTGTGGAACCAATGCTCTCCGCCTTCCATGACCGTAACGCCCGCGTGCCAGCGTTCGGCAAACGTTCGGATCGTCTCAAGGGATTGCAGGGTATCGCCGCTGCCGTACAGGATCTCCGTCGGCACGTTCCATGCGGTCGGATGCGCCCGGACATACTCCAGATACGCCCACGACAATTCCTCGCCAAAATCCGTTCGGATACGTTTCTCCTGTTCGAGCCGGCGCTCTGTTACCCCCGCCCAGCGCAGCATGTCCAGGATCAACCGTTCCATATCGACGATGGGCGAAATGAAATACGCCCGCTCGATCAGCGCCCCAACGCCCGCCTGCATGCAAAAATAGGCGCCGATGCTGTTCGCAACAAGCACGATTCGTCCGTATTCCGCTTTCCGATTCGCCGCGTATTCAAGAAATTCCGCTTTTGCGTCCCACGGATACGCCGCGCGGTAGTCAAATCCAACGACCTCCGCATGTGGAAACAGCGTCCGGTAATGCGCCGCTTCCGCCGCGCTGCCGCCCTTTCCATGAACATACCATACCAACATGTCGCTTTGTTTCATCTTCTCTCGCCTTCCTTTGGCCCAATTCTGCGTTTGCATCGATCCGCGATCCGCCCCGCTACAACAGGGGCTCCAGCGCAGCGGTCTCGCCCGATTGGATCGCTGAAAGATTGCGTCGGATCTTCTCCTCGTCCCACTCCCACCAGCGAAGCGCCCGCAGCGTTTCCGCCGTCCGATCGTCGAACCGTTTCGGATCGGCTTTGCCGGAACGCCGCCCACGACGGTGTAAGGCGGCACGTCCTTTGTCACTACGGCTCGCGCGCCGATCACCGCACCGTCGCCGTCCGTTACGCCGGAAAGGATCACGGCCTCATAGCCGATCCACACGTCGTTTCCGATCACGATATCGCCCTTGTTGTCCCATGCGTCCCGAATGTTCTTTGCATCCAGTCCCCACTCTTCAAAGAAGATCGGAAACGGATAGGTGGACAGCGACCGCATGGTGTGGTTACCGCTGGCAAACGAAAATTTTGCACCGCAGGCAATGGAGCAGAACCTGCCGATCTTCAGTTTGTCCCCGTTGACGGGATAATGATACAGGACGTTGTTCCTTTCAAATTCCCGCGGGTCATGCGCGAAATCATTGTAGATCGTATAGTCGCCGACCTCGATATTGGGGCAGGTAATGACATTCTTCAGATAAACGGTCTGCGTATCCCCTGTGCGCGGATAAATTTTCGCTGTGTTCGGCATCATTCCCGCCCAATCCGTTCGTTTACCGGCGTCGAGGTGCAGAACAAAAGGATCCCGAGCGCCGCATTGAACCCCGTTGCGGCAAACACGCTGAACCGCTCGACAACGCCGAAGTATTGCGGCGGAACGAGCTTCATGCCGAATGCGCCGACGAGCATCATGCCGAGCGCGATTCCCGCACAAACGCCATAAGTCCGGCAGCTTCTGTCCTTTACGCCTGCGGCGATGATAACCGCCAGCGAAAGGATGGACAGCAGCACCACCAGGGCGGTGACCACCATGTGCATCACGTCCTGAAATGCGCCCGCATACCCGCTGCCGCTCAGCGGGAACATGCGATAGCCGACCGCGGAGATCCACTCCATGACGGCGAACAGACCGACGCCCGTTCTGAGCAATTTTGTCTTTTTCCCTTGCATGCCGATGCAAACGACGGTCACGCAGGCGACCTCGCATACATTGTAGAGCGCGCTGAGCTGATTCCACAGCGGGAGCGACGGCGCGTTTGCGGCGCTCAGATCGCTGACCGCCTGCGCCATCCAGCGATAGCCCGGGTAGGCAAGCGGAGAAAACACCACCGCCGCCGTGTACGAAAGGAAACTGACGATTCCCAACAGTCCCAGCTTCTGCACCAAGGTTCTTTTCATATGCTTTCCTCTGAATGTGTCATCCGTTTTCTTATATATGTAATACGTTTCCTCCGACCGTTTCCCTGCGGCCGGTTATGTTGTTCCTTCGCCGTCATGTCCCGTCATGCACCATGCGGAAAAACAGCCGCACATGATCCCGGAGTTTTTCCATGCACTCCGCTTCGCGCTCCGGCTGGCGGTCACAGATCCCGATCAGGGTGAGCACCGGCGACACATACAGCATGGCGAGCGCATCGGCGTCCGTTTCCCGGATCTCACCCGCAGCGATCAGGCCGCGAAAGATCCCTGCATGGTAGACAAGCATCCGATCGACATAGCGCTTTGTATACAGTGCGGCCAACGCAGGCGAACGGAACTGTTCCAAGGTCATCATTCTGCGAAAGCGGCTGATCGTCGGCTCATGAAGGGAATACTCAAAAATCTGCCGCACCTTTTCGAACAGGGTCTCCTCGGAAACGTGCAAAAAGGCCGCCGTGTCCTGCGTCGCGTCCTGCACATGGATGGCGATCCTTTCCGTATCCGCCGCATACTGCGCCGCCGTTGCTTCCACGATGGCGTCGAAAATGGCTTGCTTGCCGGAAAAATGGTTGTAAAGCGACGGTGCCTTGATACCGACCGCCGCCGCGATCTCGCCGACGCTGACCGAATCATACCCCTGCGCGGAGAACAGCTCCAAGGCCTTTTCCAAAATTCTCTGCTTCGTATCTTCCTGTTTCATGCTTCCCTTTGCCTAACTAACATTCGTTAGTGTATTATATAAACTCATTCGCCATTTGTCAAGCGGAGAATGCTCGCTCCTTTCCTTGCAGGCATTGGGCGACCCGTAAAACGCCGGCGCGCACCACGCCGTTTGCCGCCGCTACAGAACCATGAGCAACGTACCCGCGCCAATCAGCACACAGCCGATGAGCGACTTTGCGGTAAATTTCTCATGCAGGAAAACAAAAGCCAGCACCAGCGTAATGACAACGCTCAGCTTATCTACCGGAACGACCTTGGACGCGTCTCCGATCTGCAAAGCTTTATAATAGCACAGCCAGGACGCGCCGGTAGCAAGACCCGAGAGGATCAGGAACAGCCAGCTTTTTCTGCCGATCTCCGAGATCCCGCTCTGCTCGTTTGTTACAAAAACCATGCCCCACGCCATCACGAGGACCACAGCCGTCCGGATTGCGGTCGCAAGGTTTGACTGAACGCCGTTGATCCCGACCTTTGCCAGGATCGATGTGAGCGCCGCAAATACAGCGGACAACAACGCGAATAGGAACCACATAGTGTTATCGTCTCCACAACATCGCATATACCTTTATGATAGCATTATAACAGAAACCCGTGTGTATTTCGACCCATACAACCAAACCCGCAAAGACCCGCTTCGCCTTGCTCCTCCTGCGGCCGCTGCACCGATCCGAGGATTCGGCACGGCTTGGGACAAAAAATCGGAGCAAGCATACCATGTTGCTTGCTCCGATATGGTCGAGGTGACTGGATTTGAACCAGCGGCCTTTTGGTCCCGAACCAAACGCGCTACCAAACTGCGCTACACCTCGTGGAGCCAATGAGCGGACTCGGACCGCTGACCTGCTGATTACGAATCAGCTGCTCTACCAACTGAGCTACATTGGCACTCGCACTCTCCAATTATATGAAAGAGTGCGCAAATTGTCAAGCTATTTCTTTTCGGATAATTGCGCCAAAGCATTTTTCAGCGCATCCGGCAGCGGCAGTCCGATCTTCGCGGCGTTCTCAAGAACGGATAAGCCTTCGTTGACAAGGTAAAACAGGCACACGGCTGCACGAAGCGCACCGTTTGTGCCCAGCACAAGCCGGTCGAGCATCGCTGCAAGTCCGACGATGAGAAACAGCGTGACCTTTCGAACCAGTCCGCGAAACCCGATCGCCGAGGACAGCTGCTTCTGCATCGCTGCCGCCGCGACGCCCGTGGCATAGTCCAAAATGACCGCCGCGAGCAGCGCCGTCAGAAGCACGTCCCACGGCCCGAACAGATAGGCTGCCACGCCGCCCGCCGCCGCCACTGCCGCGGACAGAAAGTCTTTGAATTGCATATGTTTGTCCCTCCTGTATTTCTGCTGCGTTCTCCGCTGCGCCGCGGGCGATGCGGCTGCGGCGACCGCCGAAAGCGCCCCGTTCCCGTTCGGCTCCGCTTTCTGCTCTATTGTAGCAAGCCGCCGCCCTTTCGATCTCCGAGAATCGCATTCCGATAAACGAGAATCCTCCCCTCCGCTAAGGCGCAACAAACGCCCGAAGAGCTGGCTCCCCGGGCGTTTGTTCATGTTTCTTTCTTGTTTCCCCGCGTTATTGCGGTCTGCGGCGCTGCTGCGTCACCGTGCCGCTTCCGCTGCGCGTCCTTCCCGCATCTCCGGTGCTCCGGCGCGGTCTTGCGCCCTCTCCCGCCTCCATGCGTTGCGTCTGCTGCTGTGCGGGCCTGCGCTGCGCCTGTCCTTGCCGCGCGGCCTGTTGACGCTGCATCTGCGCTCTGCGGCGCTGCTGGCGAAGCCTCTTTTGTTTCCGTTTTCTTGCGGAAACGAGCGCCGAAATCGCCGCAATGACGACCAACAATCCCAGCAGAATCAAAACCGTCAGCAGTAAGGGGCTCATGCCCTTGGGCTTTGCCGCATCCCCCGCAGTCGGTTCCGTCAAAAGGCTCGCCGTCGCCGCGGCATCCGGCTGTCCGTCGCCATCCGCATCCGGATCCGCGGGCGCTGCAAGAACCGCGACTTCCAAAACATCCTTCGGCGCGGACAGATCCGTTGAAAAGATCTCTTTGCCGTTATAGCTGTAGGTCACGGTACCGAGGTACTGCCCCTGGCGGATCGGCGCGGAAAGCGAATCCGTCCACTCGACGTTCGCCGTGATGCCCGCCGGATCGGTCTTGAGTTTTTCAAGCTCCGACGTGAGTACACGCATTGTCAGCCCCGATGGATTCACCGTAATCTCAAGCTGCCCGTTCTCGTTCAGATCCTCCGGACGGCCGCGCTCGACCGTGCAGAAAAACGTGCTTTGCAGACTGAGCTGATCGCCCGTCACGGTCGTGTACACGTTTTGGAACAAATCTTCGAAAATCCCCTTCGCCGTTGTGAAGCGTTGGAGCTGGTCGCCCTTTGTCTCAATGGAATCCCCGTAGAGGCACACGATAGCGCGCGCGCCGTCCTGCTCCGCAGCCGCGATGAGGCACGAGCCCGCTTTTGTCGTGAGTCCCGTTTTCACGCCGATGCAGTACGGATACGGGTAAGAGGCATATTGCGGGGCGTCCTCCGCCGTGAGCAGAAGGTTGGAATTGACAAGTTTCAGCTCCGTTGTGCGCACGTCGTTTGCAGGGACGTTGTACACCGCCGTTTTGACGATCTCGGCAAACGTCGGATTATTCAGCGCGTAAGCGGTGAGTTTTGCCATATCGCGCGCCGTGGTGTAATGCTCGTCGTGATTGACGCCGTTCGGATTCATGAAGTGGGAGTTCGTCATGCCGAGCTCCTGCGCCTTCGCGTTCATCATGGAGACAAAGTTCTCGATGGATCCGCCGACTGCGACCGCGATAGCGTCGGCCGCCTCATTGCCGGAGACCAGCATGAGTCCATAGAGCAGATCGCGCAGCGTCATCGTTTCGCCCTGGACGAGCCCCATGAGCGAGCTGTTGGCTGTGTAGCCGTTTTTCAGCTCGTACAATCCCTTGATCTCTTCCCCGACGGTCACGTTTGCATCGAGATTGCCGTTCTCGATCGCGACGATACACGTCAGGATCTTCGTCGTACTTGCGGGGTAAAGCCGCTCGTCCGCGGCGCGTTCATAGATCGGGTTTGATGCAGCAAGGTCATTCCCGTCGATCACGATGATGTGCGGCGTGGCCACGCCGTCGTAGTTATAGTCCGCCAAAACCGCGGCAGGCGCCATGCACAAGAGCAGCACGCCCGCGAGCAGCAGGCGGACAAGGCGCAGGTTTCGTTTCATTTGCGTTCACTCCAAAGCATTCTATTCGAGCCTACAGTATACCAGTCATGCGAGGATTTGTACAGTTTTCGCTTTAAAAATCCAAAATTTTACGTTATACTATATGTAAATTCTATATGGAGGTCGATATTTATGAAAAAGTTTCGCTGTCCCGTCTGCGGCTATATCTGCGAAGGCGAAAACCCGCCCGCGTTCTGCCCCCAGTGCAAAGCGCCCGGTGAGAAATTCATCGAAGTGACCGACGAAGCAAAGGTGTATGCAGCAGAACACGTTGTCGGCGTGGCCGCAGGCTGCGATCCCGAGATCGTTGCGGGTCTGCGCCAGAACTTTGAGGGCGAGTGCTCCGAAGTCGGCATGTACCTTGCCATGAGCCGCGTCGCCGAGCGCGAGGGCTACCCGGAAGTCGCGGAAGCGTTCAAGCGCTACGCCTTTGAAGAAGCGGAACACGCGGCAAAGTTCGCAGAGCTGCTTGGCGAAGTCCTGACGACCTCGACGAAGAAGAACCTCGAGCTTCGCGCGGAAGCGGAATACGGCGCATGTCTCGGAAAGACCGAGCTTGCAAAGCTCGCAAAGGCGCAGAACCTCGACGCGATCCATGACACCGTGCACGAAATGGCCCGCGACGAGGCCCGCCACGGCCACGGCTTTGAGGGTCTGCTGAAGCGCTACTTCGGCAAATAATCCAGCCTGAAAGAAGCCTTTTTGAGAGGAAGCGGGAACAAAACCGCTTCCTCTTTTTCGTACAAGATCTGTGAAACGGAAAAGCGCGGAAGCTTCCTATGTCATTGGGCTACGCCCGAATGAAACGGACCGGAAAAGGCGCGGGACGCGCGCTCGCATACAAAGAAAGGCGCGGCGATGACTTTACGGCAGGCGCTTTTGAAGTGCCGCAAGCGCCTCCTGCGGCCAGACGGTCTCTTCCGCCCTGTTTTCCGGCGCATTCGCCGTTTTGCATGAATCTTTCCGAGACGTAGCGCCGCCGCCAAACACAGTGCAGTCCGTCAAGATCTCTTTATCGAATCAACGCTCCCTCTTTTTTTCGCTGATCCTATCATGCCGCGCAGAAGATTTCAGACGCTGAGCCCCGTCTCCCGTATACGATGGTTGAAAGCCCCCGTTCGCTATGGTACAATACAATATGCTAAATCAAATCGTCCGCACGGCATCTCTCCGTGCGAGATCCTGGAGGTACAGAATGAACAACAGCGAACTGGCGTGCTACATTGACCATACCCTGCTCAAAGCCAACGCAACAAAGGAAGCGATCCTCGCGACCTGCGAAGAGGCGAAGGCGTACCATACGGCGTCCGTCTGCGTAAACGGCTGCTGGGCAAAGACCGTGCATGAAGCGCTCGCGGGTACGGGCGTCAAGACCTGCTGCGTCGTCGGCTTCCCTCTCGGCGCAATGTCCACGGCGGCAAAAGCCTTCGAGACCGCTGAAGCCGTGAAGGACGGCGCGGAAGAGATCGATATGGTCATCAACATCGGCTATCTCAAGGGCGGCATGACGCAGGAAGCGCAGGACGATATTGCAGCCGTGGTCAAGGCGGCGCATGCGGGCGGCGCGATCGTCAAGGTCATCATCGAGACCTGCCTGCTCACCGAAGAGGAAAAGGTCCTCGCTTGCGAGCTGTCCAAGGCGGCAGGCGCAGATTTTGTAAAGACCTCGACGGGCTTTTCCACGGCCGGCGCAACAACGCAGGACATCGCGCTCATGCGCAAGACCGTCGGCCCGGAGCTGGGCGTCAAAGCGGCGGGCGGCGTGCGCACGCGTGAAACGGCGGAAGCCATGATCGCCGCAGGCGCGACCCGCATCGGCGCAAGCTCCAGCCGCGCGATCCTCGAGGGCTGACGCGGCCGTCAAAACTTGCAAAGTGGGGAATCCGAACCCGTTTCGGAAGTAAAAATGAGGGATTTGACCAGGGTCAAGTCCCTTTTTTCTACATTTTGGTCCAACATTAACAAATTATCCATATTTTATTTACAATATGCTGCAAGACTTTCTCCCCCCTACCTGTGGTACACTATGTATGTGAAATAGTAGGGGCAGTGTGTCCCGTGAAGGATCTTTCGGACGCCTCTTTAGAAGGACCGGATGAAGGAGAAGACAACAATGGAGGAAAACAACAGAACTTACGGCGAATCCCGACACCCGGAAACGGATGGCAGAGAGTCCTACGCGGCAGCCGGACGGACGGGGCGCATCCCGCGGCAGCAGGGCGACCCGCGCTACGCCCAGCAGTACGGTGAGCAGCAGTACGCGCAGGATCCCCGCTACGCCCAACAGTACGGACAGGCGCCGCAGTACGGCGAGCAGCAGTACGCGCAGGATCCCCGCTATGTCCAGCAGTACGGGCAGGCGCCGCAGTACGGCGAGCAGCAGTACGCGCAGGATCCCCGCTACGCCCAGCAGTACGGGCAGGCGCCGCAGTACGGCGAGCAGCAGTACGCGCAGGATCCCCGCTATGCCCAGCAGTACGGACAGGCGCCGCAGTACGGCGAGCAGCAGTACGCGCAGGATCCCCGCTACGCCCAGCAGTACGGCGCATCCTACCAGTATACGCCTTCCTACGGCGGTTATGGAACGGCACAGGCCGGATATCCGCAGCAGCGCCGGGCAGACGCCGTCGAGACGCAGGGCTACACGGGCAGCTACCGCCGTCCCGAACAGAGCGCGCCGCGTGCGGACGAAACGAGCCGCATGAGACGCCCGCGTTCCTATGACGAAGAATCCTACGACGAGACGGAGGGCGAGCCGTGCAGACGGCATCGTCGCCACGATGCGACGCAGGACGAAACGGAGCACGAACCGCGCAGGCGGCGCAAACCGCGCTATGACGACGAGGAATCGTACGATGAGAAAACGCGCAGCGAAGACGATTCCCTGCTCTCCGACGGCGAAGCGTTCGCGTCGGACGACGAACCCGGCGACAGCGCCCTTGTCCGCCGCATTCGCGCGATCCGCAGAGCCATGGCCGACGTACCGTCGCGCACGCTGCTGCTCATTGGCGGCGGCATTACGCTTGTGCTCATCGCGGTGATCCTTGTCGTGGTGCTGATCCCAAAGGAGCCTGCAACGCCGCCCGTCGTCGCGGCCAGCGAGACCCCCGTCATTACCAATACGCCCACGCCGACGCCCACGCCCACGCCCACGGTGGCGCCCACCCCGCATCCGTGCGCAACGCCGCTCAATTTCGGTATGACGGCGGACATCGTGGCGGAGATCCAGCAGCGGCTCATCGACCTCGGCTATATGGATTACCCGGTCGTTGACGGCGTGGAACAGGTCACCACCGTATACGGTTCCAAGACAAAGAACGCCATCCGCACCTTCCAGATCAAAAACAACCTGGAATCCGACGGACAATGCGGCGTCTCGACCTACGATCTGCTCATGTCGGATCAGGCGAAAGGATATTTCATCTCGCGCAACGACGAGGGCGACATGGTCACAAAGATGCAGGAGCGCCTCATCCAGCTCGGGTATCTCAAAACGGCCGCGACCGGCTACTGCGGCGAAAGCACCGTGCTTGCCGTGCAGAAATTCCAGCAGAAAAACGGACTTGATGCAGACGGCAAAGCGGGGCAGCAGACGCTGAAGCTCCTCTACAGCGACCAGGCGATCGCCGCAGACGGCACAGCAGCGGGCTCGGCAGCGTCCCCGTCCACACCGGGCGGCACTGCGACGCCGGGCATGACCGTTTCAACAGCGACGCCCGCACAGAGCACGGCAACGCCGAATCCGTAACGCGCAGCGGCACGGGATGAACGACAGACAAAAAAACGGACAGTCCCTGTCCGTTTTTTCTACACAGCGATCCGGCCGATGTTCGGGCGCACGCAGCGACTATCGTATTGAAAAGGGAGTATCCGGCATGGTTTTGCAAGAAGCGACCGTCATTCACCTCAACAGCGGCGCCGCAATGCCGCGTATCGGCTTCGGCACTTGGGATCTTCGGGGAAAGGCCTGCACGTCTGCGGTCGCAGAGGCGATCTCTGCCGGCTATCGTCTCATCGATACCGCGATCATGTATGAAAATGAGGCGGAAACGGGCGAAGGTGTGCGCGAAAGCGGACTAACGCGGGAAAGCCTCTTTCTCACGACCAAACTTGACGGGGCCTGCAACGGTTACGGCAAGGCCCTGTCGGCGATCGAACGGAGCTTGCAGCGCATGAAGCTCGACTATCTGGATCTTGTGCTGATCCACGAGCCGTATTCACATGCGGCGGAGATGTATCGCGCCTTGACCGAGGCCCACGCAGCGGGACTTATCCGGTCGATCGGCGTTTCAAATTTTAACCGGCGAAGGTATGACCTGTTTCTTTCCGAATGCGGCCTTATCCCCGCCGTGAATCAGATCGAGTCGCATGTGTTCTATGCGCAGCTCCCGTTCGTCCGGCATATGGCGGAGACAGGTACCGCCGCGCAGGCCTGGGGACCGCTCGCGCAGGGCAAGCATGAGATCTTCCGAAACCCTCTTCTCTGCGCCATCGGAGAAAGGCGCGGCAAGACCGCGGCGCAGGTCGCTCTGCGTTTCCTGCTGCAAAGCGGCATCGCGATCGTTCCGAAGACCGCAGACCCGATCCGGATGCGGCAGAATCTCGACGTGCTGGACTTTGCGCTGACCGGCGATGAGCTGGCCGCGCTCCGCGAGCTCGACGAGGGGCGATCGCTGTCGGACTGGACGTCCCGCTGGGCGTGACCGCCAACGTTTCTCTGCGGCCAAGCTTGCGTCTCCGCGTTCTCGGGCGGAGCATTCGCCCGATCGAAAACGTCGGGATGCTTTCTTTTTATTTTGCGGCGAGCCGTTTCCTGCGCAAATGCAGCCTTGCGGCAAGATACCCGGCGAGCGCGCCCGCGAGATTCAGGATCACATCGTCGATGTCGCAGCTTCCGCACCGCAGAATGAGCTGTGCGGACTCGACCGCGAGCAGCAGCAGCGTTTGCAAGAGCACGAATCGCCACGTCCGCCGCATGGACGGGTACAGCAGCGGAAGCATTGCCCCCATCGGCAGAAACATCAGGAAATTCCCGATGAGGTTGACGCGTGCGATCGCGACAACGCGGCCGTTTTTCAGCGCGCGCAGATAGCGCCGCACCGTTGCGAGCGGTACAAGACTGATCCGCCCCGCCTCCAGATAGTCGTCCCAAGCACCGAGCGCATCGCCCGCGCGTCGGAAAAAGAGCAGGTACAGCAGCAGCAAAACATAAAAGAAAAAGAGTAACCGAACAAACGGCCGTGCGCGTTCTGCACTTTCGGCCGTATCGGGTGCTCTCCGTTGTTCCGTCGTGTCCTCCATGGATCCCATCATAGCGCCGGATCACGTCTGCCGCAAGCGAAAGCTTTGTCGAAACGGAAGCGTCCGCGCCGTATCCCGGCAAAACGCGCCGTTCGTCCGCTGTCAGCGGGCCGTCCCCCACGCCGCCGCGATCTCCATCAGTTCGCGGCATAGCGCTCGCGTGCGCTCAAAATTCTCCGTTTTTTCCAGCGTGCGTTCGTTCATATAGAGCTTGCGGTTGATCTCGATCATCACAGAGATCACGCGTTTCTCTTTGCCGTAATAGCAGAGCGGCGTAATGGCGCCGCTGTACGGCGTATTGACCCGCACATGCAGTCCGGCGTTTCTGACATGCTCCACCATCGCGTCCCGAAGGTCCTTTGGCGTGTGGAACGCGTCCGTGCCGATGCAGACATCCGGCCGGTCGAACAGGCACTTCAGCCGCGGCGGATACCAGGAATGGAAGGAATGTCCGTCGAGGATCGTACAGCGCCCCGTTGTTTCGAGCGCATGGGCAACCGCCGCCGTAAGCCGCGCATGATGCGGGTCGTAATAGCTGTCAAGGATGTGCTGTCTGAGCGCGGGATCGTTCTTGCGGAGCTGCTTCCCGAAGCTCGTGCGGACATACATGAGCCCCTGTCCCTGCTTTGCGCAGGGTTCATCCGCGTCGTTCCGAAAGCGCTCCACATCACACACGAGCCGGCTCACCGGCGCGACCACGCGCACAGGGAAGCGTTCGCCGTCCTCGTACAACTCGTCGCAGAAAGTGTCCGTCATGCGCCGCTGCTCTGCAAAAAGCGCCGCGTCCGAAAGCAGGAACGTTTTACGTTCCTCCTCCGGAATGTACAGACTGCTGTGCGGGATATGCACGACAAAATGCGGATATGGATTCTCCATGGCCTTCCCTCCTGCCCTGCCGCGCTGCTTTTAGACCCTGCGGAACGTGATCCGCCAGTGCATGCCTGTGCCGACGCTGTAAGCGCGCGCAAAGCTACCCTGATTGATCGCTACCGCCATGCGATAGAGCGAGTTGACGTATACAAGCGCCTCGCCGATGTGGACGTCTGCAAAGGAATGTCCGTAGGTGATGCGGTTTTTATAGACCAGAATGCCGTTGTTCTCGATCGTGACCTCAACCTCATCACCGAAGCCCACGCCGATCTGCTCGAAGGTCTCGCGCGGGATGTTCGTCCAAAGGCTGCCGAAGCGCACGTCCAGAATGTCCACGCATCCGCTCACGCAATCCTCCGCCGTTTCCACCGTTCCCGTCGGAAGCTCCAGCAGACCTTCCACGGGCAGTCCCGGCCCGATCTCCTCAAAGGTGATGACGCCCGCGGCGAGCTTTGCGCCCGTGTTTGCGTACACATCGCGGCCATGGAAGGTGTAGGAATGCTGCGTATCCTTGCGGCGGTGCCGGGTTTCGTCGATCTCGCGCACCGCATCGATGCCGATAAAGCGTTTGATATGCGTGAGCGTTCCGTTGTCGGGCGTTACGATGTACTGCCCTGCGCTCGTCTTTGCAACGACGCTCTTTCTGTCGCTGCCCACGCCCGGATCAACGACGGAAACGAACACCGTTCCCTCCTCCCAGTATTCAACGGACTGGAACAGACGGTAGGACGCCTCGAACACGTTGTAGGGCGTGATGTCATGCGTCAGATTGTAGAGCCGCAGCGTCGGGTCGATGGCGAGCGCAACGCCGTACATAGCGGCGACCGCGCCGTCAACAAGACCGAAATCACTTTGGAACACAAGGATCTTCTTTGCTTTTTCCTGCATTGTCGTTCTCCTTTATCCGTTTTCTTCCCGCTTCAGTTGCGCGGTATTTTCTCATCCAGATTGCCCGTGTTGTAGATCGGATCGTCGATGGTCGGCACGGTCTCCGAGTACCCGAAAAGCAGCGCGTCCGGCCAGGGCCGCTGGCTGCTGATCCTGCCGTTGCCGCCCTTTTTATGCTGGTTCAGGTTCTCGCCCATGAAAACGATCCCTGCGGAAATGCCGCCGTCCATGTTGTACGCCACGGTGCAGCCCTCGTTCACAAACATTTCGGCATACTCCAAAAGCGTGACGCCGATGCTGTACTCCTTTTGCCGTCCGTCCACAACGATCGCGACATAGTGCCCCGGTTCGATCATGCCGAGACCCGCCCTCGGATTCATGAATCTGACGCTGTGCTTGCTGCACTCCTCCTGCGCGACCGCGCCGTCCCGTACAAGCGCAGGACCGAAGCCGAAGGTATTCTGCACGCCGTCCTCCAGGATCGTATCCGCCGAGACCCCGCGCTCATAAATGCGCAGCGTCATATCCGGGCAGATCGCGAGCGTCGGCTGTGCTTTTCCCTTGGCGTATACCTTGCCGTTGCGGATGAGCACGCCTTTCAGTCCCTTTTCGCTGTTGATCAGGTTATCGCCCGTGATGGCCAGCACGGCGCGATAGGTGCGCGCAAGCTTCCACGGCGCGATCTTTGCCGAGCCGCGCTCGTCAAAATAGCCGAACCCCGGCCGGAATGCATCCACGTTCCGCATCCGGATATGCGCGATATACCACACGAGCGGCGCTTCCGGTTTTTCGTGTCGGTCGATGATGACCGACAGATCCTCCGAGCGGTATTCCCAATGCCCGTTTTCCTCTTCCCAGACGACCTGCTCGTCGCTGCCGTCGCTCCTTGCAAAGTACTCTTCCCAGGGGTGCGGCGTCGTCTCCGGCGCAGGCTCTGCCGTTTCCTGCTCCATATCAGGCGCCGGCGTTTGCACGGGCGTGGGCGCAAGCGTTGGCTCCGCAGCGATCTGCGCCGCGTCCCGTTCTCCGGGAAGCAGATAGTACAGCACGGCTGCGATCACGAGCATCAGCAGCAGCGGCAAAATACAGAACAGCCGCGTCGGCTTTTTCCCGCTGCGCCGAACGGTCGCAAGAATTCGCCAAGCGGCAAGGAACAGCGTCGCAAGCAGTCCGATCCCCGCGGCCACGGCGGGCAGCAGCCATGTACGGCCGCGCTCTGGCGTTTGCTGCATATCCGGCACGGCTGCGGCTGCGGGCTCTGCCGCAGGCTCCTGCGTCGGCACCGGCGTAGGTTCCGGCGTTGCTTCCGGCGTCGGGACCGGGGACGGCGTGGGAAGCACCGCGCCCACGTTTGTGAGGCTTGACGGATCGATATGCTCAAACAGATCGTTCTTTGCGCTGTCCTCCCCGACCTCCGTATACACGAGCCGGTACGCGCTGTCCGTCGTATGCTTATGGTAAGTGCCGAGATAGGCATAGTCCAGCAGCCGCTCTTCCGCGACTTCACGGCCGGTTTTGCCGTCAAAGCTGCAAAGCGGTTCGTCGATCGGAAGCAGCGTTGCGCCGGCCGTATCTGCGGTACAGTGCTCATAGAGCTTTTTGACCTGCCACGGGCCGTAGAGCTTCAGCGATTTCGGGCCGCGCTTCGGATGCGCCGCTTCCTCGATCGCAGCCTCGACGATAGCGGCCGTACAGGCGTGCATGGCCTCCTCCTCTTCGCCCTCCGCAGCGTGCGTGACGATCACCTCGGGCCGATAACGCCGGATTACGTCAACCAGTTCCTTGACGATCACGCTCTGCCGCCAGTAAGACGCCGCTTCCTTTTGATATTCCCGGGAAAGCAGCCGGTATTCCCGCCCGATGAACACGGGCGCGGCCTTCTGCCCTGCCGCGGCCGCCGCCTGCATGGCGTTTTCCGTGGCAAGCCGGTTCTTGCTGGACAGGAACACGCTCACCGTGTGCAGGCACCGTTCCGCGTCATACATGGGCGCAATGCCGGAAAAATACAACTGCTCATCGCCCGTATGCGCGGCAATGATCAAAAGATCCGCCTTTTCGATCTCCTCCGGGTTACCGACCGCAGCCGCCGTCTCCGCATCATAGAAACGGAATCCCGACAGTTCATACGCTTTCAGCGCCTTCAGCTGCACCTGTTTGCAGCCGGACACCGGCGTCAGATAGGAGGTCAGCGGGCCGTCCTCCAGCGTTTCCTCCGTCAAGATCTCTCCCGCGCCGTCAAGCTGCTTGATCTGCACCTTCTCCGGCGATTCGTACCATGAGAGCCGCAGCAGCGCGGCGCCTTCCGGGACGAACAGCGTAATGTCATAGCGCGCCTTGACCCGAATGCGGCTGTTCGGATCGTCGTCCGTGATACGCCACGACACGTCGCCCTCTTCGCTCATGTATTCGGGCAGCGTCACAAGCGCGGCCATGTCCTCCGGCGGCGTTTCGGACGACGGTTCCGCAGGCGCGGGTGTTTCTGCGAGCACTGCGTCCGGCGTCGGGTCAGCCTCTGCCAATACGGCGGCGGGCAGACCTCCGGCCAATAACAGAATACAGAGCGCCAATACGGCAAATCGATTCGCTTTTTTCATATCCTACCTATCCTTACGTTTGGTTAAGACCGCCGCCCGATGGCGCTGGTCATTCACGCGGTTTCTTTTCATCCAGGTTTCCCGTATTATAAATCGGATCGTCTTCTGTCGGCACCAGCTCGGAATATCCGAACAGCAGCGCGTCCGCCCAGGAGCGCTGTCCGCTGCGTTTCTTGCTGCGGCTGTCCTTGTGCTGGTTCAGGTTCTCGCCCATGAACAGCATGCCCGAGGAAACGCCGCCGTCCATGTTATAAGCGACCGTGCAGCCCTCGTTCACGAACATCTCGGCATAATCCAAGAGCGTAACGCCGACGCTGTACTCCGCTTGCCGGCCGTCCACGACGATCGCCACGTAGTGTCCCGGCTCGACCATACCGATGCCCGCACGCGGGTTCTTGTTTCTCACGCGGTGGCGGCAGCATTCCTCCTCCGCGACCTGTCCGTCGCGAACAAGCACCGGACCGAAGCCGAAGGTGTTCTGTACGCCGTCCTCCAGAATGGTGTCCGGCGGGGTGTTGCGTTCATAGATGCGCAGCGTCATATCGGGGCAGAGCGCGAGCGTCGGCTGATCGTTGCCGTCCGCGTACAGCCTGCCGTTGCGGATGAGCCGCCCCCTTTCGATTCATTTCGCCGTTGACCAGATTGTCACCCGTGATCGCGAGCACGGCGCACGCTCTGCGCGCAAGCCGCCACGGCTTCAGTCTGTGTTTCCCGTTGTCAACCGGACTTCCGAAGCCCGGTCGGAACGCATCCACTCCGCGCATCCGAATGTGCGCGATGTACCAGACGAGCGGAACGCTTTCATCCGTGTGCCTGTCGATCAGGACGGACAGCGTGTCCGAGCGGTATTCCCATCTTCCGTTTTCTTCATCGACAAGGACGGCCTCCTCCGGATCGCCCGGCTGCCGAAAATAGGGTGTCCACGCATCCTCCGGTTCGGGTTCGGGCTCCGGCGTCGGCTCCGCCGTGGCTGCGGGCGTAGGCGCAGGCGTTGCCTCCGGCTCTGCCGTCTTCGCGGGAAGGTCGGTCAGCAGCAGCGCCGCGGCAAGCAAAGCTCCTGCGGCAAGCGGGATCGCGCTTCTCAGCAGCGTCCCGGTCGTTCCGTGTTGCTCCGTCCAGGCCCTCCGCTTGCAGAAATAGAGCGCGGCAGCAGTCGCGATGCCGAGTGCCAGACAGCCGACCGCAGGATACAGCCCGGGATGCTGCGGTTCGTCAGACGTCTCCGCGGCAGCGGCCGCATCGGGCGCGGTCACTGTATCGGGCAACGCCGTCGGCTCCGGTGTGGGGATCGGCGTCGGCGCTATGGTCGGTGCAGGCAGCCCGGCGTTTGAAAGCGTCTCGGCCGGAATATGCTCAAAGAGATCGTTCTTTCCGCTGTCCTCTCCGACTGCGGAGAACGCAAGCGTAAATGCGTTTTCCTGCGGTGCATGCGGCCTGTACAGCGCAATGGTCGAGCACGCCGCAAGCGCCTTCTCGGCGCATTCGAGTGCAGTCCTTTCCTCAAACAGCTGCAGCGGCATGTCGTAAGTCAATCGGACCGTGGGTTGCTGCGCGCCGTCCGCTGCCGCCGTCTCTGCAGAACCGCCGTCCATGCGCAGGTACAGCTTCTGCACCGTATGCGCGGCGAGCGCGTTTCTTCTGCCGGACTCCCTTGCCGGATTCGCGGCCCAATCAACGGCCTGCTGCACGATCCCGGCAGTGTAGACGCGCATGGCGTCTCCGCCTTCGCCGTCGATATCCGTGCCGTGCGTGATGACGACTGCCGGCCTGTACTGCCGCAGTACCTTCACAAGAAAGCTCCGCACCGCTTCATCTTTCCAGACCCTGCGCGCCTCGTTCGCGTATTCCTCCGGCAGATGCACGTTCTTCCCGCAGTAAAATACCGGCGCGATCCGGCTGTTGAACGCCGCGGCGGTACGGAGCGACTCCTGCTCGGCCTTTCAGTTCTGATCTGAGAGCAGCACGGTCACGACCCGAAGCTGTCGCTCCGCAAGCGTCGGAAGCAGCCCGGAAAAGCAGGTGAGCTCATCCCCCGCATGTGCGGCGATCAGCATGACGTCCACGGGCGCGGGTTCCTCCCAGACCGTGGCGTTTTCAGCTTCCTCCGCTGTCAAAAAGCGATATTCCGAGAGAGCGAAGCCCTCCTCGGATGTCAGCCGCAGCTCGGCAGTGTGAGCATTCAGCGGCACAAGCGTTTCCAACGCGCCACCCGTCGTGACGGTTTCGATCGCATCCCCGCTCGCTGTGAGCTGTGTGACCGAAACGCTTTTCGGCGGCGTGTACCAGACGAGCAGCAGCGCGGCCGCCTTGTCCTCCGGACGAAGCGTCAGCGTCTGCTCCGCGGGAATATGAACGCGGCTGTTTTCATCGCCGTCCGTGAGTCGCCACGCGAAGTCTTCCAACCCCTCCGGAAGCGCCGCCGTGCCGTTTGAAATCGTTTCCCCGTCATCGGCACGAGAGCCCGCCGGAATCAAAAGCAGGAAAATAGACAGCAAAAGCGCCGCACGTCTCAGGTGGGTCGTCATACTTTTGTCCTCCTTTCACGGCGCCGACTGCGCCGCGGAGCATAAAGTGTCTCCCTGCATCGCGGACACGCCGTCATGTTACAGCCTTACCTCAGTGTAGGAGTGTCCCGTATAGGGCAAAAATACATTCAGGATGTCCGCCGTCGCGATCCCGAGGCTCGATGTGTTCTCGCAGGGATGACAGCCAAGGCAGGGTGCGGAAAGCAGCTCGCGATCGATAAGCAGCCGCACGCGCCGCTCCGTGTCAAACAGCAATCCCATCACGGATACCGCGCCGGGCCGAATATGAAGGAACTCCCACATATGCTCCGCATCCGCAAACGACAGCCGCGCGGAACCGATCTGCTTGGACAGATCCTTTGTACGGAACGGCTTATCGCCCGGCATGAGCAGAAGATAGAACGCCGTTTTCTGTGCGTTGGTAAGAAACAGATTCTTACACATCTCCGTGCCGAGCAGACGGTCGACATTTTTGCAGTCCGCGATCGTCGCCGCGGGCGCGTGATCGACGCGCGTAAACGGGATATGCAGGCGCTCAAGGGTTTGATATACAAGGCGCTCCGTTTCGCTCCGTTCGAAAAGCCGGTCAGGCGCGCCGGAATACAGGGTCTGATCTATGAAAAACTCGTTTTGCGATTCCATATTTTCTTTGAAACTTCTCCTTGGCCGAGCCTGTATCCGCCCGCATGAAATACCGCGCTCACTTCCGCAGGCGCCGGGCAGACGAATCTTTTCTTATTATCGCATAAAATCCGACAAATGGAAAGCAAAACAAGTTTGAAATGGGCTCCTCACAAGAAAGCACCGATCGACGCCTACGTTTATGTACAGCGCTTCATTCCGGGATCGCAAAGCATACGTCGCTGACCGCCGCGCCATGCGGCCGAGCGCCGCCCGTTGCACGGGCGGCGCTCGCAATTTGTTCCGCTGTTCGGCAGTCTTCAGTTTCTGAGGCTGTGGATCGGCGCGGGGATCCGTCCGCCGCGCGCGATGAAGTCCGCGCTGCCGCACGGGTTCACACGCATGATGGGTGCGGTTCCGAGCAGCCCGCCGAACTCGACCGAGTCGCCCACGGTCTTGCCCGGCACGGGGATGATGCGCACTGCGGTCGTTTTCTGGTTGATCATGCCGATGGCGGCCTCGTCCGCAATGATCGCAGCAATGGTGGACGCTTCCGTATCGCCGGGAATCGCGACCATATCGATGCCCACGGAGCAAACGCAGGTCATGGCCTCGAGCTTTTCGAGCGAGAGCGCCCCGTTCCTTGCCGCCGCGATCATGCCCGCATCCTCGCTGACCGGAATGAACGCGCCGGACAGTCCGCCGACATGCCCGGACGCCATGACGCCGCCCTTTTTCACCGCGTCGTTCAGCAGTGCAAGCGCGGCGGTCGTGCCGGGTGCTCCCGCCTGTTCAAGGCCCATCTCTTCCAAAATATACGCGACCGAATCGCCCACCGCGGGCGTGGGTGCAAGCGACAGATCGACGATGCCGAACGGAACGCCGAGACGTTCCGCCGCCTCGCGCGCCACGAGCTGTCCCATGCGCGTGATGCGGAATGCGGTCTTTTTGATCGTTTCCGCAACCACGTCAAACGATGCGCCGCGCACCTGCTCCAGCGCGCTCTTGACCACGCCGGGGCCGGACACGCCGACATTGATGCAGCACTCCGGCTCGCCCGCGCCGTGGAACGCGCCGGCCATGAACGGATTATCCTCCACGGCGTTTGCAAACACAACGAGCTTTGCACAGCCGAGGCCGTCCTGCTCCGCGGTGCGCGCGGCAGTCGCTTTGACCGTTTCGCCCATCCAGCGGACGGCGTCCATGTTGATGCCGGCGCGCGTGGACGCGACGTTGACCGAGCTGCACACGCGGTTCGTCACGGCAAGCGCCTCCGGAATGCAGGCAATGAGCCGCTCGTCCGCGCGGGTCATGCCCTTCTGCACCAGCGCGGAAAACCCGCCCACAAAATTCACGCCAAGCTCCTCGCCCACGCGATCGAGCGTTTTTGCAAAGACGACGTAATCCGTCGTGCGGGACGCAGCCGCGATCTCCGCGATCGGCGTAACGCTGATGCGTTTGTTCACGATCGGGATGCCGAACTCGGTCTCGATCTGCTCTCCGGTTTTGACGAGCTTCCCCGCAAGGCGCATGATCTTGTCATACGTCTTTTGGCACGCCGTCTGCGCGTCGCCGTCCGCGCAGTCCGTGAGCGATATGCCCATCGTGATCGTGCGGATGTCGAGGTGCTGCTGCTCGATCATTCGGATCGTTTCAAGAATTTCCGTTTGATTCAGCATGTCAGTTCACCGAATGCATGGCGTTGAAAATGTCCTCATGCTGGATACGGATGGACAGCGCCATTTCCTCTCCGAGCCGGTTCAGCGCGTCGCGCAGTACGGTAAACTCCGCCGTGCAGCCCTGCACGTCCACAAGCATGACCATGGTAAAGTATTCGTTCATGACCGTCTGACTGATGTCGAGCACATTCACGCCGTATTCCGCAAGC
>ENA-UEQL01000102-UEQL01000102.1-human-gut-metagenome-genome-assembly--contig:-NODE-102-length-47658-cov-18.422900_pt1 | contig 47658 bp, 33 predicted proteins | sample MGYA00242905_ERZ507926 | MGnify/ENA primary metagenome ERZ507926 (study PRJEB26167, sample SAMN06115531) | human gut metagenome | host: Homo sapiens | place: China:Henan | collected 2015-09-09...
AGGGTGCATTAGGAAAGTATGTAAATAAGTATGTTAAATTGTATGTTATGTATGTTCTCGCGCTAAGCGACTATAAGCAACCTGCTGCCGCGGGTTGAAAACCCGCCCCCCAATTAGGCTGACAAACTGTTCGTTAATCTTTCCATTAATCTATGACTCACATATTTTAAAAGATTTATCTACCTTGCGAAGGTTCAAAAAAATCCCTTACAGTCAAACAAGTAACTGTAAGGGATTTGCTTTTTTGTATCAGAACGAGGTACTATACCTTGATTTCTACTTCAACACCGCAAGGCAATTCAAGCTTCATCAAAGCGTCAACAGTCTTAGTTGTTGAGCTGTAGATGTCGATGAGACGCTTGTAAGTAGAGATTTCGAACTGTTCGCGGCTCTTCTTATTAACGAAAGTAGAGCGGTTAACAGTGATGATGCGCTTGCGAGTAGGGAGAGGAATAGGACCACTTACTACTGCGCCTGTAGCCTTAACGTTCTTAACGATCTTCTCAGCTGACTTCTCAACGAGCGTGTGATCGTAGCTTTTCAGCTTGATACGAATTTTTTGACTCATTTTGTTTAAATATGTATTATGTTTGTATGAAACACCTCGTCGTGGTAGGTGGGATAAGAGTCATTCGTTATCCCACCCCCATACGAAGTAAAATGTTTTTGCTTTTAAGCTTCGGTTAATTACTTAACCAAGTCAACACGACCATTAATCTCTTCGAGAACTGCCTTAGCAATGCTTGAAGAAACAGGAGCGTGGTGGTCGTACTGCATAGAGCTTGATGCACGACCAGAAGTGATAGTACGGAGAGCTGTTACGTAACCGAACATTTCTGCCAGAGGAACCATAGCCTTAACGATACGAGCACCGCTACGGCTGCTTTCCATACCTTCTACTTGACCACGACGCTTGTTCAAGTCACCGATAACGTCACCCATGTTTTCTTCAGGAGTAACAACTTCGAGCTTCATGATAGGCTCCATCAAAACGGGGCCAGCCTGAGAGCAAGCGTTCTTGTAAGCCTGGAGGGCAGCGATTTCGAATGACAACTGGTCAGAGTCAACGGGGTGGAATGAACCATCGAGCAACTCAACCTTCAAGCTATCCAAGGGGAAGCCACCGAGCACACCACTCTTCATAGCGTTCTCGAAGCCCTTCTGTACTGAAGGAATAAATTCCTTAGGAATGTTACCACCAGTTACCTTGTTGATAAACTGCAGACCGCCTTCCTTGAAGTCTTCGTCAACAGGACCAACGTTTACGATGATATCGGCGAACTTACCGCGACCACCAGACTGCTTCTTGTAAACTTCGCGGAGGTTAACCGTCTTAGTAACGGCCTCCTTGTAGTTAACCTGAGGCTTACCTTGGTTACATTCAACCTTGAACTCACGCTTCAAACGGTCAATGATGATGTCCAAGTGAAGCTCACCCATACCTGAGATTACTGTCTGACCGCTTTGTTCGTCAGTCTTAACAGTAAAGGTAGGATCTTCTTCAGCCAACTTAGCCAAACCTTGTGACAACTTGTCGAGGTCCTTCTGAGTCTTAGGCTCTACTGCGATACCAATAACGGGATCGGGGAAGTCCATTGACTCGAGTACGATAGGAGCATCTTCGTCGCAAAGTGTATCACCAGTGTGAATATCCTTGAAACCAACACCTGCACCAATATCACCAGCTGAGATTACTTCAACAGGGTTTTGGTGGTTAGAGTGCATCTGGAACAAACGAGATACGCGTTCCTTCTTGCGTGAACGAGTGTTGTAGATGTAAGAACCAGCTTCAATCTTACCAGAGTAAACACGGAAGAATGTCAAACGACCAACGTAGGGGTCAGTTGCAATCTTAAATGCGAGAGCTGAAGTGTGTTCGTCTTCGCTAGGCTTGCGGTCTTCCTCTTCACCAGTTTCGGGGTTAGTACCTACGATGTTGGGAGTATCGAGAGGAGAAGGCAAGAACATACATACGTAGTCGAGCAATGTCTGAACACCCTTGTTCTTGAATGAAGAACCCTGCGTCATAGGAACGATATCCATAGCCAAAGTACCCTTACGGATAGCGGCTACAATTTCCTCTTCTGTGATAGAAGAAGGATCTTCGAAGAACTTCTCCATCAAAGCTTCGTCGCACTCAGCAGCGGTTTCAACCATCTTGTCGTGCCACTCTTGAGCTTCGTCTTGCAATTCAGCGGGGATGTCGTCTACTTCGTATTCAGCGCCCATTGTCTCATCGTGCCAGAAGATAGCCTTCATCTTGATGAGGTCAACGATACCCTTGAAGTTTTCTTCAGCACCGATAGGAATTGAGATTACACAGGGGTTAGCGCCAAGGATAGCCTTCATCTGGCGTACTACCTCGAAGAAGTCAGCACCAGAGCGGTCCATCTTGTTAACGTAACCGATACGAGGAACGTTGTACTTATCAGCTTGACGCCATACGGTCTCTGACTGAGGTTCAACGCCACCTACTGCACAGTAAGTTGCAACTGCACCATCGAGTACACGGAGTGAACGTTCCACCTCAGCGGTAAAGTCCACGTGTCCCGGAGTATCAATCAAGTTGATCTTGAAAGTTTGATTATTCCAGTTCCAAGAGCAAGTAGTGGCAGCAGAGGTAATAGTGATACCGCGCTCTTGTTCCTGAGCCATCCAGTCCATTGTAGCGCCACCATCGTGCACCTCGCCAATCTTGTGAGTCTTACCTGTGTAGAACAAGATACGCTCAGAAGTTGTGGTCTTACCGGCATCGATGTGGGCCATGATACCGATGTTACGAGTCAAATGTAAATCGTGCTTTGCCATCGTTTAATGTATTCTCAAATAAAATTAGAATCTGAAGTGAGCGAATGCGCGGTTAGCCTCAGCCATACGGTGCATATCTTCCTTACGCTTGAAGGCACCACCTTGTTCGTTGAATGCGTCCATGATCTCAGCAGAGAGTTTGTCAGCCATAGTCTTACCACCACGCTTACGAGCGAAGGCGATCATATTCTTCATGGCTACTGACTCCTTACGGTCGGGACGAATTTCAGTAGGAACTTGGAAAGTTGCACCACCGATACGGCGGCTCTTAACCTCTACCTGAGGAGTGATCTTGTCGAGGGCTGCCTTCCAGATTTCGAGGGCGCTCTTCTCCTGATCCTTCATCTTCTCACCAACGATGTTAAGTGCGTTGTAGAAGATTTCGTAAGAGATTGACTTCTTACCGTCGTACATCAAGTGATTTACGAACTTAGACACTTTTTGGTCACCAAATACGGGATCGGGAAGGATCACACGCTTCTTAGGCTTTGCTTTTCTCATTTTGAGTAAAAATTGGTTTTGTTAGGGCTGCAATTCAGTTCTTCAACTCCCCATTAGGACGTTTACTCAACCGCTGCAAACCAAAGTTAAAAAAATATTTATAATTGTGCAGATATGTGATGAATGTGCAAATACGTGATTACACCCCTACCACACGTTAAGCCTTCTGCTTGACTTTAATCATGTTGTAGAAAAGTCAAATATGCAAATGCGGAAAATACAAATTCAGCTACGCCTTATCGAAGCCAAATCTTCGTTAAAGCATTCATTATTTGCTTTTTTCTCACATTTGCACATTTGCAATTCTATTGAGCTTTAGTTATGCGCTCAGATTACTTCTTAGCGGCCTTAGGACGCTTTGCACCATACTTAGAACGGCGCTGAGTACGATTAGCAACACCAGCAGTATCGAGTGTACCGCGAACGATGTGGTAACGTACACCAGGGAGGTCCTTTACACGACCACCACGTACGAGTACGATGCTGTGCTCTTGCAAGTTGTGACCTTCACCAGGAATATAAGAGTTGACTTCCTTAGAGTTAGTCAAACGTACACGAGCTACCTTACGCATAGCTGAGTTAGGCTTCTTAGGTGTGGTGGTATATACACGCACACAAACGCCACGACGCTGGGGGCATGAATCAAGCGCGGGTGACTTACTCTTGTCAGCTGCTACGCTTCTGCCCTTACGTACTAATTGTTGAATAGTAGGCATTTCTTTATTTTTTTATTGTTATATATTGTTTTATTTTTTGCGATATTAAGAAGTATAGGTTTACACTACACCATTCGGGCTGCAAAGTTAGTACTTTTTCTTTTAACCACCAATAAAAAGTTTGTCTTTATCAGCAAGTTTTTACACATTTTTCGTAAAGTGAATGGTAAGCATCACCAGTGCTTTGCCTATTGTTGTGTTTGATAAACTGCAATTTATCGAACATATATCCACACATTTTCTGAACCTTTGATTTATCTTTCATGTTTCATTTTTATATTTCAACGCATTGATTATCAATACTTTTAAAGGCTGAAACATAATACTTTTATGTTTCATTTTAAGTTTCATGTTTCACTTTTCAAAACGCTGTGGGAGCGATTCAAAAACACCGAGGGAGCGCTTTCACGCTCCCACAGAGGTTTTGAATCGCTCCCACAGTGTTTTTGTTTTTCTCCCTCAGTGTTTTTTGAATGAAACATTGAAACTAAAGATGAAACATAAATATACTATGTTTCATCTTTTGAACGCATTGATTATCAACGTGTTGAAACTAAAAAATGAAACATGAAAGCAAAAAATGCCGTGGGTAAAATATACGTAGGCAAAATGTATAATTTAGGGCGTTCTGAAACATTTTGTAGAGGATTCTGTAGAGGCTTTCAAACTACAATTTGTCAAATAGAACACCTACTTATTTTTTAGATTTAGTCTGCTTTATTAATCGGCAGGGGTACTTCTACGGAGCGAATGTGTAAGTCGCGCTGTGGAAAAGGAATTTCAATATTGTGTGCATTGAGCGTGTTGTAAATAGCTTCCTTTACGCGTCCTGTCATAATGAACTTTTGCTCTACGAGCACCCAATAGGTTACGAATAAGTTGACACTATTGTCACCAAATTCGTCAAACACTACGCTGATAGGTTTCTCACTACTAATCACTTCACGTCCGTCGTCAGTTTTGGTCATAAGATCCTTTACAGCGTCTGTTAGGAGCGTACGCACTTGGTCTATGTTTGCGCCATAGGCTACACCTACGGGTACAGATACCATTTCGTAAGAGTGATTTTTGGTGATATTCTTAAAGTTCTTGCTAAAGAGCGAACTATTTAAGAAAGCTATCACACAGCCGTCGGCTGTAACTACCTGCGTGCTCTGATAGGTGATACTGTCTACCTTACCACGAATGCCGTCACACTCAATAAAGTCGCCAACACGCACGCGTCCCGTCATGAGCGAAATGCCGTAGAAGAAGTTTTCGAGTAAGTCCTTCATGGCAAAACCGACACCCGTTGCCAAACCTGCTGAGATAACAGAAACGGCCGTTGAAGGTATCTTTAAGAGTCGTACCGAAATGATAGCATACATACCCCAAACGCAGATAGCAATAATATTATTGGCCAGCGTAAAGTTAGGTTTACCATTTACGACCACCTTTGACTTGTGATACTTGTGATAGAGCGCTTTGATTAGGTAGTTTAAGTAGCGGAAGATGAAGTATAGCGATGCTACTAATACGATCTTAAACAATGAGAGTTCGACAACGCCGTCTACGCTTAAGAAGTTGAACATAAAGATGTTAACTACCGTTGCTGTAAGATCGAACACGTCGGCTGCCCACCAAATAGAGAGCAACACTGACAATACGCCTAATACAGGCACAATGGCCATGGCCACGAGGTCATAAAACCACGTCTGATTGATATGCTTCTCGTGGCGCACGCGAATGGCTTCCAATAAATTAAGATGTTGCGTCTTTCCTTTATTCACCACCAACTTCTCGCCAATCTTCTTCACCAAGCGTTTCTCTTCGTACACGGCCAGAAGGTCGTAAACGCACGTAACCGTTTGAATGCAAGCCAATTGGAACATCCACCAAATCAGTATTTGAACTGAGAGCAAAGTATATCCGTACCATGCGGCTGCAGTTGAAACCACCATGAGCGAGAGCGAGATGTAGGTGTAGAATATATCACTCCGCGGAATGTTATCATTGTGTCGTGCTACGCCATACCATTGCCACAAGGTGAAAAGTAATAGAATAGGCGGGAACACCAACTGCACTAAGTTATTGGGAATGAAAATGATACGAAAGGTGATGACGAGAAACGACATCAGCATAATGGGCGTGTAGATGCGAAAGCCACTTTTGATTTGATCGCCCGTTAAGCGAATGAGCAACGAAACGAATATAGCGCCCAACAACCAAGCGTACTCAATGAGCAGCTTAGAAGCCATTAAGAAGAAATTGTGATACATAAACGCGCGGCAGATCATAATCGAAATGGCGAATATAACCATAGCGGCAGCCAATATGAGACATACCTTCTTCTTCATAAACTCTTCCGTACGGAAACGCTTCGGCACAATCCAACGCACTATCACGTTGCTCAACAAAGCGGCAACGATGATGTAGAACAGCACAAAGGAGGTCAACCCCATTACGATAGGGCCGCGCCACTGCGAATTTACTTCTTGTCGTTTGCCTGCTGTGTCAATATGTTCGGTGTCATACTTTTCGCTCGCATCGGCCTTAGCTTGCTTCATATAGCGTGACAATTGTCCTAAGATCTCAAAGTAATTGGCATCGCCATTCACAAATATGTTTTGCTGAATTGTATTATAGCGTTGCAGAGCATAGTTGTTGAGTTTGCCCAACTTGCTTGAGGTCATTTTATAATGCTCGTTGTCACGAATGATGTTCTGCTTCAACTTCTCTAAATTGTTGCGTAAGGCTGTCGCATACTTGAGGCAAACCGCACGATCTTCTTGCCCTTCATCGCTTAGCATAAAAGGCAAATTGGCATTAGGAGGCGGTAGCTGTCCACCCTTCTTCGTCACAGGGCCTACCAAAATGGGGACGGGGGATGCCCCCTTTACGTTGATTTGTGGGTGAGCAAGATCTCCCCCCGCAGAGGGTGGTATCGTTTGCAATGAACTAATCAGTGCATTGTAACGATTTAGCTCCATATTGATGCGATCCAATATCTTTTGATAGGGTACACTGCGCTTGTTAAACTCATTGTAAAGTTGCGTTGCTTCGTGACAAGCATACGTCATATCAAACGTAAAGTCCTGCTTTTGAGAGTAAAGCATTAAGCCTATTTGGTCGCTGCGTTGCATAAGCGAAATCATTTGCTTATGCTGCATTTGCGTCAGTGTATTGTAGCGAGCCAGGTGCTGCTTCTGCTCGTTGTAGGTTGACTGCAACTCAGCGCGTAATACTTTCAGCGTAGCCGCAAGGTCTTTTTCCTTCAACACAGCATGCGTAGGCAGTGACATTGTGAATGACAATACCAGCAAGAGCAAGGCTGAAAAGCATTTGTGTGTATGTGTCTTTTTCATATATTTGTTAGTAGGGGGTTCTAATAATTAGCTTTTAGTTTTGAGGTTATAAAGTCACATCGTGTTGATTATCAACTAAATAGGACTTAAATTTTGTATTTCAACACTTGCAGCAAGGACGGACTGAATCACTGGCTGCGGCTCAGCAATTCAAGCAAGCTTGATTGCATTCGCCTTGCACGATGATTCAGCCCGCCCTTGCTAAAAATTGCACGAATTATTTTAAAACATTACAAAGCTAACTTTACTGAAGTTTCAGATTTAGCAAGGACGGGCTAATGCTTTTGCCCTTTCAGGGCGCATCAATATTATTTGTTGTGGAATCACCCAGGGTGTCGCTTCGCTTGCCCTGGGCTATGTGCTACATTGGGCTTTCAGCCCGCCCTTGCTAAATCCGAAACTTGAGAAACTTTATAACCTCAACTTGAGTAACTTTATAACCTCATAAGCTCCAGACTAAAAACACTATTATTTCTCAATTGCCTCTTTAATCTCCTTAGCCGAAACGCTTACAGCGTCTTTAGTCAGTTCGGGCACATTGTAACTCTTGGGCAACAAAATATTTTGTATCGGGTTGAGTTGTGGCAAAAGGAAGGCCTTGTGTGCCTTACCTTGCTTGTCGAAATAGGCCATGTAAACGCGTGAGAAGGAGCCGTCGTCACGACGCGAAGCCATAAATATCCAGCGTCCGTTCGAACTCCAACCATGATAGCTGTCGGCTTGTTTACTATTTGCCTCAGTGAGCGGATAAACTTGTCCTGTCTGCAAATCCTTCACGTACAAGTCAGCCGAGGTGTGCCAGATATGGAATTGGCCATAGTCAGCCAATGAGAAGAGCAAATAACGCCCATCGGGACTCACACGCGTTACGGCAGCACTCTTGCCCTGCGCTGCGCAGTCTACCTCCACTTGTGGTGTACCGAAAGTGCGCGTTATGGGGTCGAATGTCATGCTCATCACGTTGTAGTGTACCTTATCGTAAAGGTTGATAATCAGGTCGCGACGAATTGAGTCATTCTTCCCTTCAAACTCTGGCACATGAGCCGACGTGTAGTATAATTTCTTGCCGTCAGGTGCCCAACAAGGGAACGTCTCTAAGTCAGTATCTGTGCGCATAATGCTTTTCACTTCTTCTTTGTCAACGTCATAGAAGATAAGATCTGAACCATAGTCTACCACTTCAATCTTTTGGTGATTGCGAATATGGAACGACTGTCCCGTTTGGTTAGACGAGAATACTACCCAGTTGCGCGTTGGATACCACGTAGGATAAGTTGCACCTGCCAAGATAGAATCGCTCTTAATGGTGCGCTTCTCTATCTTTCCGTTCTCAATAAAGATCGTACCTCCGCCCTTCGCACGACGGTGGAACAACATATGTTTTGTGCTATAATTTTGATAATTATGGCAGTTGACGCAGTGGTTGTTGTCTTTATCATACGTGCGATTGTTTTCATAAATCGTTTGCACGTTGAAACTTTCAAGGTCGCGCTGATAAAGTCCCATTTGTCGATACAATTCGTAAGAAGGCTCGATCAAACGGTATGACAAGTAGCGATCAATGCCTTCGTTGGCCACCGTTATTTTATAGCTCGGAAACTTTACCCATTTTCCCTCGCGTTCGGCATAAAGTGTTACGTTGAGATCCTTACCTCGTGCTGCATTGATCAATTCCTTCCACTCCAGTGAGTCGAATTGCAACACGCCGTCTTCGTCTGTAGCGGCAATAATTTGCTTACCACCGCCCTCAATGCTACCCACAAAGGCATCGCCTTTTGACTTCACTTGTACATTAAGCGGAGCTATATTGGGCGGAATGACAATATCGCGATAGTCAGGATAGATCTGTGCCACCTCGCTCACGCTTTCTGCGTTAGTCGGAATGGTCGCTTCAGTGTTGCCGCAACTCATTTGGCCGATGAGTGAAAGGCTCAATAATAGCGCACATACACCTTTGTATATAATAGACATCTTTTTCATGAGTCCTTTTGTCTTCTTTTAGTTTACTTCTGTACTCTTTTTCTCTTCCTTACGTACTTGATCGGGATCGTTGTTCTCAGTATAGTAATAATACATATACGTACCTAACCAAGCCTTGCGCAATTCATGGCGCAGTGCCAAACGATCTTTGGCAAATGGCTTAGCATCAATCAAGAAAGAATTTATACTGCCAGGCACGAATTGTCCGATCTGTGGAAATTGTTCCATAATGTGCAGTTCGGGGTGCTTAATAGCCAAAATGCCTAGTGCCTCTTGCATACTCATGGGGAAGTTAAATCCCTTTTGTCCTAATATCTGTGCGCGGAAGTAGAAAGCCTTCAAGTCCTTCTGATACAAGCAGGCAGCTGCCGAGGTAATCAACGTAGCGTCCGTACCTTGGTTTATTCCTGTATTGTAACCCAAGAAGAGAGGCGACAAATAGTTTTGCTCAAAATAGTCTTCTTTGGGTGCAAGCGATAGCACATGCTTCAACTCTGCGTCCTCGTCAATGAGTTTGCGATTATGAAGCATTGCCGTATACTTGTCAACAAAATCACCCTCAAACGGCATTTGGCTGATAATGGTCAAATACTTCTGACACAATTCTTTTTCACCCATCAATAGTGCACATACGGCCATACGCTTAAAGTTATAAAGGCGTGGACCATTCATTACGTTTTGATCCATGGCACAGCGATAACCCGCGTTCAGCAGCCCTGCATGATAGTTGCAGTCGGCCAAGAAGAGTCCATACTCTTCGTTGCCATCAATGGTGTCAAGTCGTGCTTTCGGGTATTCGTATACGAGTTCAAACATACCATCCAAGAGTTGGTCGGTCTCCTCCAAAGCCACGGCATGATAGGCCGCTACCGCACGGCTCGGTTGGCGAGCCGAACGCGCTGTCTCAATCATCGTCTCCCAATCTTGCTGCTGGTATTGCAATTGAAGACGCGCTAATAAAATCTCATTTTGATTAAAATAGCGGACAGCTCCCGTCGTTAAGGCGGTGAGCAACAATGTAATACACAAACCGATAGGGCGTACACGTTCGGGTAACACGACCTCCTTCTTACGTGTAATGAACCAGCTAATGGCCGCCATTACAGCCGTTGCGACCAAGGCATACATTGCAATGGCTAAAAATAAAGAAGGTTCGTGTTTATAATAAAGGTTCGTGCCACGGTAGATTATCCAACCGATTTGGGCTAAGGGTACGATAAAGCCTACTCCCTCCCACTTACGGGGCAAACGAAAGGCTGCATCCGTAAAGCGAGCCGTGAGTGTGTAAATGCCTGCCAATAACAGACCGCCTACCCATGCCCATTTAAATAGGAGTAAGGGCCAACGCAATAGCCAATACCAATGTCCGAGAGGTTGACTAAGTAGATAGTACATCGTGTCAGTCGATGTAGAGATGTAACTATCTTGTTCAGCACGTGCGAAGACGTCGCCGTAACCCCATGCTAAGAAGAGATAGAGCGCCACGAAACCCAACCCATAAGTGAGCCAACGTGCCGTGCATAGTTTATACAAGCCTAATGGTTGCTTTGCCTCTTTTGAGGTGGCGGCTTGTGTCATAGACTTCTGCGCATTCTTTGATTTGTTATGATTCTTATTCACAGTGTTAGTTATTTTGATGCAGTGATAGAGGGTAAGTGAGGATTATTGTTTGAAAGATTTAACAAGTTTCTTATTTTCCATAGTAAACTTACCCGTTAACTTGTCAACTCGTCAACTCGTCAACTCATTAACTTGTCAACTCGTTAACCGAAAAATTAACTGCAAAGATACGCTAACGAAAGATAAAAGCACTATCTTTGCACCCAAAATATTCACAATCATGTTTGAAAATCTTAGCGAAAGACTTGAAAGGTCTTTTAAAATATTAAAAGGTGAAGGCCGCATCACTGAGATTAACGTGGCCGAAACCCTCAAGGACGTGCGTCGCGCCCTGCTCGATGCCGACGTTAACTATAAGGTGGCCAAGTCATTTACCGACCGTGTAAAGCAGAAGGCTTTGGGCCAGAATGTGCTGACGAGTGTTAAGCCTGGTCAGTTAATGGTAAAGATCGTACACGACGAGTTGGCCGAGTTGATGGGCGGACATGCTTCAGAACTCAAACTCCAAAGTCGTCCTTCTGTCATTTTAATGGCTGGTTTGAATGGTGCAGGTAAGACTACTCTTTCAGGTAAGTTGGCTTTCTTTCTCAAGACGAAAAAGAACCGCAAGCCCTTGCTCGTAGCTTGTGACGTATATCGTCCTGCTGCCGTTGAGCAGTTGCGTGTGTTGGCCGAACAGATTGAAGTGCCTATCTACATGAACTTGAACGAGAAGGATCCTGTCAAGATCGCTCGTGAGGGTATACAAGAGGCAAAAGCTAAGGGATACGACACGGTGATTGTCGATACCGCAGGTCGTCTTGCTGTTGACGAAGAGTTGATGAACGAGATTGCAGCTATTAAGGAAGCAGCTCAACCCGACGACACGCTCTTCGTTGTTGACGCCATGACAGGTCAGGACGCTGTTAATACAGCAAAAGAGTTCAACGACCGCTTGGACTACGAAGGCGTAGTACTTACTAAACTCGACGGCGACACGCGTGGTGGTGCAGCTCTTTCTATTCGCACAGTAGTAGACAAACCCATTATGTTTGTGGGTACGGGCGAAAAAATGGAGGCACTTGACGTGTTCCACCCCGAACGTATGGCCGATCGCATCTTGGGTATGGGTGATATCGTTTCGTTGGTAGAACGCGCACAAGAGCAATTCGACGAGAAGGAAGCCCTCAAGTTGCAACGCAAGATTCAGAAGAACCAATTCGACTTCAACGACTTCTTGGCACAGATTCAGCAGATCAAGAAGATGGGTAATCTCAAGGACTTGGCAGCCATGATTCCTGGTGTAGGCAAGGCTTTGAAAGATGTCGAGATTGACGACAATGCTTTCAAGGGCATCGAGGCTATCATCTTGTCAATGACACCCAAAGAACGCCAGCACCCTGAAATCTTGAACCAAAGCCGTCGCAATCGCATCGCAAAGGGTTCGGGTACGACCATTCAAGAGGTAAACCGCCTTGTGAAGCAGTTTGACCAAACTCGTAAGATGATGAAGATGGTGACCGGATCAAAGATGGGACGTATGATGGCGCACGTGCCTAAGATGCCGGGTATGCCTACCATGCCTAAGATGTAATAGAGCGTAAAGCAAAACTTTATATAGGGCTTTGAACACTCCATTTGTGTGTGTTCAAAGCCTTCTTTCTTTAATAGGAATACAGATATGGATACAATCATCATTGACGGAAAAGCCACCGCTGCTACTATTAAGGCCGAAATAGCTGAACGCGTAAAGCATATTGTAGCTGCTGGCGGTAAACGCCCCCACCTGGCTGCCGTACTTGTAGGACACGATGGCGGAAGCGAAACGTATGTCAAGAATAAAGTAATCGCTTGTGAGGATTGTGGCTTTGAGTCATCACTCATTCGTTACGAGGCTGATGTAACTGAGGCCGAACTCTTAGCATGTGTTGACCGCCTTAACCAAGATGCTTCGGTTGACGGATTTATTGTTCAATTGCCCTTACCCGCTCACATTGACGAACAAAAGGTAATTGAACGCATTGACTCTCGTAAGGACGTTGACGGATTTACTCCAATTAATGTAGGACGTATGTCAATCGGACTGCCTTGCTTCATTCCTGCTACACCGAAGGGCATTGTTGAACTTTTGCGCCGTTATAAGATCTCGACGAGTGGCAAGCGTTGTGTTGTGTTAGGACGCTCTAATATCGTAGGCAAACCTATGGCCATGCTCATGATGCAAAAAGCCTTTGGCGATGCTACCGTTACCGTATGTCACAGTCATAGCACCACGCTGAAGGAAGACTGCCGTCAGGCTGACATTATTATTGCTGCTATCGGTCGTCCAGGCTTTGTTACAGCTGACATGGTTAAGCCTGGGGCGGTTATCATCGATGTAGGTACTACGCGTGTACCCGATGCTTCACGTCCCAAGGGCTTTCGCTTGAGTGGTGACGTAGATTATGCAAAGGTGGCTCCTTTGTGTTCAGCCATTACCCCCGTCCCTGGTGGCGTCGGCCCCATGACTATCTGCATGCTCATGCTCAACACGCTGCAAGCAGCGGAAGGAAAGTAAACTGCAATTTGTCGGCCTAATTGGGGGGCGGGTTTGTAACCCGCGGCAGCAGCAGGCTTGAACATCTACTTATAGTCGCTTAGCGCGAGAACATACATAACATACAAATTAACATACTTATTTTTTACATACTACTCAATTTGTGCCAAGGCACAAATTGAAACATACAGGCTACGCCCTTGCGCTTCAGCGACAATGTGATATATTGAGAATGCTTCTAATTATCAATCGTTTGTACAAGCCATTAGTGCGCTGAATTCTTACTATTTTGTTGTTACTTTCTTGTATTTCTGGTTGCTTGCCGTAGGATTTTCAGGATTGGTCATCTGCAAATATCCTGCTGCAACAAGGGAGGTGATGTAACGCTCTCGGTTTTTGGTTTGATTAGATAAACCAAGGCGTTCCATGATCTCTGCGGTGGTTCGAGGAACTGAACAGAAATTGACTATATCCCTTTGCTTATTAGACAATGACACTTTTTTAGTGTTAGAGTGTCTAAGTCGAGTGTCAAAGTCGGTGTCAGAGTGTCTAAGTCCAGTGTTATGGTTTTCGACTTGGTTACTTTTATCATGGACTTCGTTACCGACTTGGTTACTTTTTCCCTCGACTTGGTTACTTTTATCATGGACTTCGTTACCAACTTGGTTACTTTCTCCCTCGACTTGGTTACTTTCAACTTCGACTTGGTTACTTTCTTTTCTCCAAACAGTAATCACGAATTCCTGTGCCTTGTCATTATTCATAAACGTGACATTGATATCTTCGTCCAGTGCACGAGTGATGCCGCTACCAACACCAGTGTATGGCAGCAAGTATATAGCATTGTTAAAAAGGAACATATTGCGAGGCATGGAAGTTCCTGCCTTGATGTCATCAATAGTGAGTCCGTTAGGCAATGCACCAGGACTGTGAATCTCAACACGATTGTCGAAAATGAAAATGCGAACAGGGGCTTTCATGTTCAACGAGCGATGTACAAGGCTGTTTACCGTGAACTCAACCAAACTGGTATAAGGTATTTCCAACTTACCCATGCTGTTGAATTCATCTTCCACCTGCACATTATGCAGATTACGAGTGAAGAAATCCATGATCGTGTCATATTGATGAAGCAGGTTTCCCTCCATATCCGCATCATTCACCTTGTCACGGAATATCTTGCTGCCGACACTGTTGCCTGCAAAACAAATACACTTGGCTGTCATCATTGGCATCCAGCGCTGGGTGTATTTGCCAAACAGAAGCATGGCAGCAACGGTCAGTGAACCATCAGGACGGATAAATCGCAGATTGCGAAGTATCTTCTCACAGTCATGCCCCTTAGCGATGGCAGAGCATATCATATCAAGTGATGCTTCATTAAAAGCGTCACCTGTCAAGCCTTTCTTTTCCAACACTCTATCAAAACGGTTGCCCAAAAACTGCTTGATGGTCGTTGCATCAAGGTCGTTGACAGTTGCATCCCTAACACCAGCCTCGTCTGGTGCAAAACTACCGCAGTCGGTCATCATTTCTGCAAGTTCAGCATTATCGAACACTTTACGCTTGTCGGCACCATTCTTCACCCATACGATTCCCTTGTTGTCATGATAAGGCTTGTTGAGTCCTTCCTTCACAGTAGCAACAACCAAGTTGCCATCCTCGACCTCAACAGTATCTATCTTTATCAGAATGGATGGCACTACGTTTTCAGAAGCAATGTCACTCAACAAGTTGGTTGTTTCTTGTACCTCAGAATACGACAAGGCATTGGTTTCTCCGGTCTTATCCTTTATGCCAACTACCAATTTGCCACCATGTGAATTACTGAACGCCACTAACTCACAGGCAATATCGTATTTGTCGAGAATGCGTTCCTTGAACTGCACCCCCGACACCTCGCCAGCGTTTATCTGTTTCAATATATCGTCCATCATTCTCTGCTATACATTATTATAATATAAGTGAATACGCTTGCAAAAGTAAGAAAATAATTTCAGAAAAAGGGAAAATGTTCTTAAAAAGTTTACAAAACACGCAAATAATTGAGTATTTCACAATATTATTCCTTTCGTTGATAATCATAAAATATGAGCGAAAAAGTTTATCTCGGATATTTTTTGAATTACTACTAACACACTCCAACAGCATCACAACCAAAGGCGCAACCTCAACCTACAAATAATGATATGATACAACGTCAACACTCAAATTCCGAATACCTTTCTTACTGCATACGATGTGAAGGAAAAAGCCATCGTAACACCAGAGAATTGGTTGGAGTGGGTGCTATAAATAAAAGGTAAAAGCTACATTTTCAGCCATTTTCTCCCGCCATTCGGCAGGAGTACAACCTTCCTTTAACTTGAAAATGCGGTACAGATAGGTGCGGGCAGAGGAGATAAAGATGCAGAAAGCGGAGATGTAGATTACAAATATCACCATATAATCAAGGATCTATACGCCACCTTTTCATCGTGGCATATAGACCCTTATCCCAGATTTACACAGATATTTACCTTATAACATAAAATATGTGAGTTCCTAACTTTTTCCGTAACTTTTCCCAGAAATCTCTTGCAGATATGAAAATAAAACCGTAACTTTGCGGCATAGAATTTTAAAACAGATGGTTATGAAGTACTTAGACCCCAAGGCAGACCTTACGTTCAAGAAGATATTCGGCAATCATCCTAAAAGACTGATCAGTCTTCTGAACGCCCTCCTGCCACTCAGCGACGAGGAGCAGATACGCGAAATCAAGTATCTGCCTACAGAACTTGTGCCCCAGCTCGAAGGGGGCAAGAACACCATAGTGGATGTACTCTGCACGGATGTCAGAGGCAGGAAGTTCTGCGTGGAAATGCAGATGGAATGGTCTGACGCATTCCAGCAGCGAGTACTGTTCAATGCATCCAAGCTCTATGTGAGTCAGGCAAAAAAGGGAGGCAAATACAGCGAACTGCAACCAGTGTATTCTCTCAACCTGATAAATGATATCTTTGCGCATGATACTCCGGATTTCATCCACAACTACCGCATCGTGCACGATAAGGACAGCAATAAGGTCATCGAGGGCTTGCATTTCACCTTCATAGAACTCCCTAAGTTCACTCCTCATTCCATTGCCGACAAGCGCATGATGGTATTGTGGCTCCGTTTCCTCACAGAAATAAATTCCAATACGAAGGATATTCCTGCCGACCTGCTCAATGACCCGGAGATTGGAAAAGCCGTAGAGGAACTGGAGATTTCCGGTTTCTCGGATGCCGAGCTCAGAGCCTACGACAAGTTTTGGGATTCCGTAAGCGTTGAAAGAACCCTCATAGATGACAGCTACCAGAAAGGTAAGGAAAAAGGTAAGCAAGAAGGTCTTGCGGAAGGTATGGAGAAAGGTAGAGCAGAAGGCAAGCATGAGGCCAACACAGAAACAGCACAACGATTGCTGGCAATGGGACTTTCAGCCGAACAGGTTGCCAAAGCTACCCAGCTACCTTTGGAAATCATTAAGAATCTGAGCAATACATAAAAAACTCAAGTTTCGCATGTAAGCTCCACACGCCCCAGGCATCAGAACACCATCATGTCCCCACACGCCCTGAACCAACGGTCACCGGCCGAAGGGAAAGGTAAAGGGCAGAAGCTCCTAGCCCAGGGCAACGCCCTGGGTATTATGACATACAAACCAACGCCCTGTAAGGGCAAAAGCTTTAAAAATATGGCGCAATCCTTATCAAAGATTTACATCCATTTGATTTTCCACATCAAATCAACGAGCCCCCAAATCCGTGAAAATGATTTGGAACGACTCCATTGTTATATCGGCAAACTTGTAAAGACAGCGGGATGTACCGAGATAAAGGCTGGTGGTATAGGCGATCATGTCCATGTATTGTTCATATTATCAAAAGATGTCACGATTTCCGAAATAGTTGAGGAAATCAAGCGAAACAGCAGTAGATGGATAAAGGACCTTGATCCGGGTTATTATCATTTTTTCGCATGGCAGGGTGGTTATGCCGCATATTCCATCAGTCAATCCGTTGTGGACAAAACATTGCAATATATTGACAATCAGAAAGAGCATCACACCAAGCATTCGTTTGCAGAGGAATATAGAGCATTCTTGGAATTATATAATGTGGAATATAATGAAAAATTCGTGTTCCGGGATTAAGGAAGATTGGTGTTGTAAGGCTTTTGCCCTTACAGGGCGCCTTGCTGATTGCTATTATACCCAGGGCGATGCCCTGGGCTAGGAGCTTCTGCCCTTTCAGGGCGTGCTGCTTCTGGGGCTTTTGGCCCTTCAGCCCGTACTTGAACCACATGCGAAACTTCTGTTTGTTATTTAATCACGATTTTCTTACTACCATGAATATAAATACCCTTGGTAGGACGAATAACCTTCATACCTTGAAGAGTGTAGTATGCCTTATCCGCAGATTTCATCATGGTTGCCACAGCTGGCTTCTCGATGCCTGTTGATGCATAGGCTTCGCTGGCAAGAAAATAGTTTGGACCATTCCCGTTGGCGCTCCAGCCCTTAATATTGCGGGCTGAGAAATCGGCGTTGGCTATCAGATTCTCTGATGTTCCATCCTTCACCAACACCATATCGTCAATATCGAGTATACCACCGTATGTGCCAAATACAAACTGGAAGGTATCCAAGGTGAATTTGGCTGTGAAATCCCAGGTCAGCGTCTTCCAGTCACCAGCCTCTACATGATAGGCTGCCAGATACTGCACATCAGCGCTTCCACCCCACTGGTTCCTGTTATCGCTTGCATTCCAGATAGGCCAGAATCCCAGTTCAGCGCAATCTGCTGAAGTTCTCATCTTCATGGTCAGCGTATACTTGGCATCCTTCTCCAAATCCTTTGGCAAGGTGTAGACAGCCTGACGGTCCCAGAGGTTCTCGCCCACAGTACTCTCATAACGGATGAAATAGTTGCGGTTTTCCACAGGCACCGAAGGCTGGTTCAACTGATGACGCTTGAAGAAGTTCCACAGTTCCTGGGTAGAATTTACCCCGTTTGCTTCGTTGGAATGCCAGTGGCCCTTACCATCGATGGCAATCAGGTTCACCTCTACTCCTTCGTTCACATTATTATATATAGTACGTGTAGCTTTGGGACCTGTGCTGCCGGCAGGATAAGGACGGATTACCTGCGGATTGCTTGTATCGCAACCTTCGTAGGCAGCCCACTTCTTTACATATTCCTCAATGCTAGGATAACCGCCAGCCATGTGATAAGGATCGCCCGTATATTTGAACACATCATCAGCGGTTCCGTGAATATGCATGATAGGCACCATGCGGTTAGCTCTAGGCTGCTTACCGATATCCACACCGCTCACAGGTCCGAAGGCGGCAATCTGATAGCCAAGCGTTTCCAGGCAATGATACCCCAGCCAGCTACCCATGGAGAAACCCGAGAGATAGATGCGGTTCTTGTCTACATGGTGCTGGTTTATCATTTCTTGGATGACAGCCTCCACAAACTCCACATCAGAAGTACCGCTGGTATCCCACATTCTGTTATTACCCAGCGGATAAGTAACGATAAAGCCCTCGGTATCGGCCAGCGCATTCCATTGCGTCTGATTCTGCTGAAACTCAGGGTCCTGGTTCATACCATGCAGAGAAATCACCAGAGCCGGTGCTTTCTCTACATTCTTTGGTACATAAGTGAGGGTCTTGCGAGTAGAAGTCCCCACTTTTACATCTTCCCAGGTCTGTGCCGCCATTTGTAGGCACAAAACCATGAGGAGAGATGCGAGTATTGAAAGTCGCTTCATCTGTTACTTGATAACCATCTTTTTACCATTCTTGATGACAACGCCCTTATAGTTCTTACCTACCTGCTGACCAGCGAGGTTGAAACTCTTGCCATCCTTAGCTACCTCAAGATTCTCTACCTTAGACATGCCGGTAGCTGTAGTAGTTACACGCTTGATACTTTTGATTTTTACGGTTTGGGCATTAGAGTCTGTATTCTGTAGGAACACACTGATAACTTTGGTTGCCTTATCTGTTTTAGCCAAGACATTATCCTTAGAAATCACGCAAGAAGCTTTGCTGGATCCAGGCTCTACTGGGAAATAAAGAGCTATCTTAGCGTCCCATGTAACAGTTTCATCCTTTACATCAGTATTACAACCGAGATTAAGACCAGCAGTTGTAGGTTCTTCAAACTCTACAATATACTCCTGTTTTTCACCAGAATTAACGTCAAAAGTAGCCAAAGTTCCGTTTTCATCTGTAGAAACAGTAATCAAACTCCACAGACTAGGAAATACGATAATAGGATCAGCATAAGCAGCCTTACCTACGACAGACTTATTCCATCCCCAGGAAATAGCAAAGGACACTTCTTCTTGTGAGTCATCGTTCTTGATAAGATAAACCTTCTTCAGACTAACCTCAACTCCTGGGGCTAATCCCTGAATATCAAGTAAATCTATATTCTTTCCCTTAAAAGCTTCATCAAATGTAACTACCATCTCACCTTCACCTGAAAGACCTGCATACTGCTCGGGATCACACTCGTATGGTATTATAATCAGACTTTTTCACACCAACTTTGATATTCACACCTTTATCACCAACAGCCTTTAAATCGGAAAAGACAACCTTCAGTCCCTTGTATTCATCCCCAGAAATAGAAGGCTTTCCGCCGAGCAAATTAATGGCACCATACTCATTGGTACATGTGAAAAGTTCAGGGAGACTAGAACCATCATGAGTTTTGATAGTTGCATTTGTACCCGCACCACCAAAAAATAAGTTCTGCGCTGTCTGAGCATTCACACTTACAGCCATGAAAGCTGCTACAATCAAAGTAAATAACTTTTTCATAAGCTTTACAATTTGTTATTAAGTTAATAAATCATGTTATAAAATTGAGAAGTTTCTCATTTCCGCTTGCAAAAATAACAGAAAAGGCTGAAAAAGACTTTGCGTGGTATAACAAATACTTTGTGAGAATTACCAAATAGGTTTGATAGCCAACATTATAACGAAAATGATACCCCATCAAACCTATTTGAAGAGGAAATCAGGAAAAGTCAAATAAACAAATATTCCAGATTCCCCAAATGTTTTTGCCCAAAATGTTCCAGATTCCCCAAATGTTTTTGCCCAAAATGTTCCAGATTCCCCAAATGTTTGGTCAAACAGAGGAAAAATCTGGGAAGCCAAATGAAAGATTTTGGCACGAAAACGCACTTTTTCTCGAAAAAAAAGTGAGAAAAAGTGCGTTTTCGTGCCATTTTAAGGAAAAATATCGTAATTTTGCAGTCGAACCAAAACATTAGAAGTATGAAAGCAGATTTAATAATCGGACGAGATAAAGAAAAAGCAGACCTTCAACGTTGTATAGACTCAGATCGCTCTGAACTTGTTATCGTTTATGGTAGAAGACGTGTCGGCAAGACTTATCTAGTAGATGAATTCTTTGGTCGGAAGTACGACTTCACTTTCGTTGGAGGACACAATCTCCCCCAACGCACCCAATTGCGCAGTTTTGCCAAAGCATTAAAACAAGCCATGGGCGAGACATCAGCTCGCAAATTATCAGATTGGTTTGATGCCTTTGATGTTTTGGAAGAATATCTGTCATCCTTGCCAGAAGACCGCAAAAAGATAATCTTTGTAGACGAAATGCCTTGGATAGATTCCTTGCGTTCCGACTTCACCCCAGCATTTGAAAACTTTTGGAATGGATGGGCAGCCCGTCGTCGCGATATAGTTTTCATCGCTAGCGGTTCTGCCACATCATGGATGGTAGACAAGCTCATAGAAAACCAAGGAGGTCTGCATGCTCGCATCACTTGCCAGATATATTTACGCCCATTTACTTTGTATGAAACAGAACTATACCTAAAATCGCGGGGATGCTCTTGGGATCGCTTCCAGATAGCCCAATGCTATATGTTCTTTGGAGGCATTCCTTTTTATCTGAGTTTAATAGATCCAAGTCTGAGCCTTGTACAGAATGTTGATGCCCTGTGCTTTAACAAGGGAGGGGCACTAAGACAAGAATTTGACGAATTATATGGAGCCTTATTTACTCATGCAGACAATTACATCAAGGTGGTCAGGCTCTTGGCTAATCATAAAGGCGGCATGACAAATGCAGAAATTGCTAAAGCAGCCGAACTGGACGGAAAGAAGTTGTGCCAGATATTAAAGAATCTGGAGAGATGTGACTTCATCATGAAGTTCAGATATTATGGCAAGAAGACGCAAAACCGCCTATATAAGTTGACAGACTTTTATACCTTATTTTATTTAAAGTATATAGAGCCCAATATTGACTCCTTTGATGAGCAATGGTGGAGCAAGCATTATCTCTCGCACAGTGTTGAGGCATGGCAAGGTTTAACTTTCGAATTACTCTGTTTGTTCCATATCAGCCAAATACGCACGGCATTGAATATTGGTGGCGTGGCTAGCGAGGCTTACATTTGGTTTGACAAGGCTGACAAAACCAAGAATCAGAGAGGAGCCCAAATAGATCTCATCATAGAGCGTGCCGACCGAGTCATCAACCTCTGCGAGATGAAATTTAGTCAAGCCCAATACAAAATTTCAGCAGATTATGAGATAAAGCTGCGCAATAGGATGGAATTATTCAGAGACCGAACCCATTGCACAAAATCATTGGTAAATACCTTTGTCACAACATTTGGTGTTGCCAATGGCATCCATTCAAGTATAGTAAACAGCGAAGTCACACTAGACAATCTCTTTCAAGAATGACACATAGGAGAAAGAGAATATTTTCATCATAAAAAAAAACGCAAAAAGGTTGACCGTGTCATCACAACACAGCCAACCTTAACGACTAACATCTTTTTTCGGTTAATCTTTGTATGATAAACCTAAAACTAATGTCTTTTAGAGTAATTACTTGGCGTTGTTCCAATATTCTGGAGCACCAAGACCTGCTGCAAAGCCACCATAGGTGTGCTTGCGATAATAATCCGAATCCCAGAGGCCTACTGGCAAACCAGCACGCCAACCACTATTGGCAGGACTGTCAGTAGCACACCACTGGCAGATACCCCACTGCTGATTCTCAGGAATAATCTCAAGATATTTCTTGACAACGAACTCATAGAGAGCGCGCATTTCATTGTGCTGTTCCTCTGTCATATCGGCTGTCTTCACCTCTTTGCCATTGGCATCAACATAACCCATATCCAACTCAGAGATACGAACCAACTTGCCAGACTCAGCCATCAACTTCAACATGTTTTCAATAGCATTCTTCTTTGACTCCTGAGTCTGAGGATTCTCATAGCAAGAGATGTGCATCTGGCTACCGATACCATCAATCTTGGTAACACCATCAGCCTCCCAATCCTTGATCCACTGAATCAAGCTCTTGAGTTTGCCATTCTGATCCCAATCACTCTCCAAGTTGTAATCATTGACGAAGAGCTTGAGTTCCTTTGAGTTGCCACCATTTTCCTCAAAATGCTTGCGAGCAGAAGCTACAGCTGTGCGAACATAGTCGAGGTCGCCGAGGTAATCCTGCCAATAGAAGCTGTTAGGAATATCATCGTCTGGGGCTGTACCACGAGTTGCAGACTGAAGGTCATACTTACCGTCACCGTTAGTATCAGCACCAGAGAGAGCCTCGTTGACAACATCCCAAGCCTTTACCTTGCCTTCTGTTGCCTCCATCATACCAGCAATCCACTTGTCCAAGGCAGTAGTCAGAACTTCCTTCTTTTCCTTGTCAGACAATGGAATACCACCACCTATCTTCTCACACTTGAAGGTAGGACCCTGCCAGTTGCTGCCCCAACCTGCGGTTGCATTCTGGGCGAAGTCACCGTTGGCTACAAGATTTTCCTCAGTACCTTCTTTAACGAGAGTAATATCATCTATGCTTACGCTCTCGTTATTCTTCAACATACCGAAGCAGAACTGCAACAAATCATGAGTAAACTGAGCCTCAAACTCCCATGTCAGAGTAGTCCATTTGGTAGAGATGTCTTTGTCCTCACAATACTGGACATCATTACTGCCACCCCACTGGTTTTTGTTAGGGCTGGCGTTCCAGATAGGCCAGAAAGCAAACTTGGTCTTAGAAGTAGACTTCACCTTCATGGTCAACACATACTTAGCACCCGGCACCAAAGTCTTATCCAGTTTGTAAGTAGCCTGATGATCCCAAAGGTTGGCGCCATCCTTTGTTGTGGTATATTTGATGCAGAAATTACCGCCAGCACTTTCTCCAGAACCTTGCTTGATAGCAAAAGAAGGACCTTGCCAATTGCTGCCCCAAGCTGAAATATTATCTGTGGTGAAATCACCATTGGCTACCAAGTTGTCATCAGAACCATCCTTAACAAGTTTGACATCATCAAAGTCGATAGTGCCACCTAGCTTACCAAAGCAGAACTGCAACATATCATGAGTAAAGGCTGCATTAAATTTCCAAGTAAGCGTAGTCCACTCTGTTGTAGCCTTGTAAGTATCCAAGTACTGCACATCATCACTGCCACCCCACTGGTTCTTGTTAGGGCTAGCGTTCCAAATAGGCCAGAAAGCGATATCGCAGTCTTCAGATGCCTTCACTTTCATGGTAAGCGTATAGCTTGCTCCCTTTTCCAATGGTTCAGAAAGTTTACAGTTAGCCTGATTGTCCCACGGATTGGCACCAGCAGCTGCCGTTGTATAGCGAATATACTTGTTATCACCACCAGGAACCTCTGGAGCAGGTCTATCTGCGATCAAACCATTCAGATACTTCAATGGCTGCTGAGCATGCCAAGCCAAGGTATGGCCATAAACAGAAAGGCCTGCATCGGTAGCATTCTTAACATATTCACTTACTTTATCAAAATTCATGCTACCATCATCAGCAACACAAGAAGCCATCTTCATGGCATTGCCGGCTACAGTCTCGTTAAAGTTACTGTTGGTCAAAGCATACACCAGTTCCTTCTTGTTATATTCATCTACAGCAGTTCCGATTCCGAGGTGGAAGTTTTGACGGTCCTTGATGTATTCCTTCAAGGCATCATATTGCTCCAGATAACCATACTGCGCTTCCTTTCCAGGACGTACAGTCTCGAAATTCTGGTCGAAGTGGTCTGCACAAGAGGCCAAAAGCATGGCCCCGAGTGCAGATACTAATATTTGTTTATTCATAACTTATGCGATCATTAATTATTATAGGTATAAGAGAACTCCTCTAAAGTTACTCCACTACGCCACCAGACGAGTTTCTCGTTCAAACTCTTCTTTACACCACCGGCAAAGGTGATTTCGGCGTTGAGTTCCATCAGGTCACGATCCTTGTTATTCCACGAATGGATACCATCGTCAGCCCAAGAGCCTGATCCTGTAGCCGTAACACCATCGGTAAGCGAAGTGATGGTACACTTTTCGTTGGCATCGAAGGTGAGCAGGAGGTCTGCCTTGTAGATGGTACTGCCCTCCTGGAACTCTACAGTATAAACAGAGCTGTTCAGGGTGCGGGTAGTAATCTGAACCTTTGAAGCCTTCTCGATATTATCGGTACTTGTATTGTGATTGGTCAACCACCAGCCACTATACTTGTTCTGATACTTCACGCAGTACATCACGTAATCCTTAGGAGCTGTTTCCCAGATGGCTGCATTGGTACGGGAGCCTGAAGCACCTTCTTTCAGAGTACCGGCAGAGATTCTGTCGAAGCCCTGCTGATCGGTCATCACCAGAGGAATCACGTAGGTATTCTTCACGGCATCAGGGTCGTTGAAGAAAGCATCTGTCAGCTGCACTACTGTCTCACCCGTCATTCCACCCTTGAAATCGAGTTTGTTGGTAGAAAGAGAGTAATAATCTGCAGGCATTGCCTTGACAGGAGTACCATCGGCAAAAGTAAGATGATCGCACAGACTGTTATCCACAGCTACGTTCACATAACCTTTTCTTCCATTGTAAGAGCCGGCAAAAGTTGCCTTGATCTTGCATTTATGCTCCTTATCGAGAGAGGTATCGTATTCATCATCGCCCAAGACGATGGTACGAACCGGACTCTGATAAACGAACATGGCAGTAGTTCCCCCCTCGTAATCATCAAAAGCCTGGTCTCCATTCTCACATGCCGTGAAAGAAGCCATCAATGCCAGAAGGGCTGCCACCATTTTGATATATCGTTTCATAATCATTAGTCTTTATTTATAATATTAGCCGTTTATTATTTCCAACCATCGTTCTGCTTGAGGTTGTTGTATTTCAGAATCTCAGAGTATGGGATAGGACCATAGTACATATAGTCTGAATAGTTGCGTTCCTCAGCATCGAAAGTCTTGTAGATGTATTTGCCTGTTGTGGCATCAGTCGTGATATTGATACCCTTGGCAGCCTCATTGAGTTTAGGGAGTTCAACCTTCCAGCGGCGCAAGTCCCAGAAACGATGATTCTCGAAGCAGAGTTCCAAGCGACGCTCATTGCGAATCAACTCACGCATCTTGTCCTTGTTCTGTGCGCACTCTTCCAAGTATGGGTCTTCACCAAACTCACCAATGCCTGCACGCTCACGGATTGCCTTGATGACATCGTAAGCAGAATAGTTGGCTCCACCTACATTAGCATTTGGTCCCTGAGCCTCATTGGCAGCCTCAGCATAGTCGAGCAAGATTTCCGTAGTACGGATACGTGCTGACAGATGCTTCTGCTTGGTTGCAGAGCTTGGGTTGAGGTTCACATCAGGACGGAGCAACTTGCGGAGATAATAACCAGTCTTGGTTGATTTTCCGTTCTCCTTGTTCAAGCCATCCAGAGTCTTGGAATCGGCAGCTGTATTTACCACTCCATCAGTAGCACCGATTTTATCGCCATTTACAAGAATGTAGGCAGCGAGACGTGGGTCACGGTTCTGATAAGGATTCTTGGCATCGTATTCTGCATTGGCATCAGTAATAGGATAACCGTTTGCCATAGGGAACGCATCCACCAGGTTCTGGGTTGGATTGATCTTACCGCTACCATAGAGCGAAGGAGGATAGTTATCTGTCTCCAGAGTGTTGCTTTCATCAACGTTTCCACGCCAGATAATTTCCTTAGGATTCTCGGATGTAGCACCCATTCCGTCTATGAGCGACTTATTGCAGAACCACTTCCATCCGTCAGGATCCACTGCATCCAAACCACCAAACTCGCTCAGGCAGTTGGCAGCATACTTGGCAGCATCCTCGTAAGAGGCAACACCGGCAGATGCATAAGCAGGAGAAGCGGCGAGGATGGCGAGCTGAGCCTTGAAAGCCGAGATGATGCGACCGTCAATCTTGCCACGATGGTTGGTACCGAAGGCACGGTTGTACTCTGCATTGGTAGCACCCTTCTGGGCATACTTGGCAGGAACCTGATCCTCATTCACATTGGCATACTGCTCAGGCAAATACTTCAGAGCCTCATCGAAATCAGACATAATCTGGTCGTAGCACTCCTTGAAGGTATTGCGTGAAAGATTGAAATCAGACTTTGAATCTTCTGAAGAAAGATGGATAGGCACACCCATCAACTGACCACCTACCATTCCGGCATGAGCACGGAGCAAGTACATCATGTGTAAACCACGCAAAGCATAGGCATTACCCTTGTAGTTGTCGCAATACATCTGATTGAGAATCTCACTGGAGTAAGACCACTCTACCTTATCGCAGTTTTCCAACATCAGGTTACAGTACTGGATGGCGTGATAACGACCATCCCACTGTGAAACCGGATTCATATTTGCAGCCCAAGAACCTGTTGCCATCTTCTTATAATCATCACCGTTCTGGTTGATAACGGCATCGTCGGTGGCAGCATCAGTAGATGGCGAATTGCTATATGGCAGAGCCAGGTAAGCATTGTCAAGAATACCACGGGCAAACGTAGGATCCTTATACATCTCGCTGATATCTTGGTTATTTTCCAAGGCAGGCTCAAACAAGTCATCACAAGAAGTGAGCGATACTAAGACTGCACTTATCAATAATAATCTTGATAATTTCATAATTTTAATTCTTTAATTAATTCTAGAATGAAACCTTAGCACCGATGCTATAGAAGCGGTTCAATGGTGCCGAACCTGAATTGTTAACATTCATATCCATGAGTTTGCGCTCCTTGGCTATGGTGAGCAGACTGTTGCCGTTGACAAAGAGCTGAAGTCCGCGTACGAAACTCTTCATGAACATCGCCTTAGGGAAGTCATAGCTCAACTGCACCTTCTGAAGGTCGATGCGGTCGGTAGAGTACATCCAGAAGTCTGATGTCTGATAGTTGTTCGTACCAGCCTCTGTGGTCAGACGTGGGAAGGTGGCTGTGGCTGCAGTCTCCTTGGTCCATCTGCCACGCATCTCTGCTGTATATTTGGCACTACCGCCCACCCAGAAGTAGGTGGAATTCTTCACGGCATGAGCACCGAAGTTTCCTGTGCCGAGCATGAAGAGGGTGAAGCCCTTATATTTAAGAGTGAGGTTCATACCGATAGTGGTAGGAGTTCCATACCAGCCACCCTTGCCCAGGTAAACCTGGTCCTTGCTATCGATAACGTTATCACCATTCTGGTCCTTGTACTTCAGGTCACCCGGACGGATGGTTCCGCCGATAATCTGAGTTGGAGAGTTCTTAATATCATTCTCATCCTGGAAGAAGCCCAGGCACTCATAACCCCAGATAGCATCGAGTGGCTGACCCTGGCGATACTGATAGGTATCAGCATACTGCGAATCATCTCGCTTGGTTGCCTCGGTGGTGTAGTAAGTTACGTTGGCTCCTACGCCGAAACCGAAATCACCAAACTGCTTCTTGTAGTTCACAGCAAAGTCGAAACCACTGCGCTTGTCCTCATTAAAATTAATGTAAGGAACGAAAGAAGACTCTGGATAGTAGCTGAACAGATAGCTAGGCACCTGATTGCGAGCCTCCAGAATTCCGTTGGTCCACTTAGAGAGGAAGTAAGATGCATCGAAACTCAAAGCCTTGTTGAGCACCTCTGCATGAACCGTGGCAGAAATTTCCTTGCGATGCAGGTAGCTGAGTTCGTTGTTGCTACCACGCTTAGACTGCATAGCTGAGTGACCGGAGCCACCATTCCAATCCCACCAGCCACCGCTCTGATAGGTTCCGAGATACATGTAGTAATTGTCGATACCCAGATCGGTCTTCATATCGGTGTAGCTTGCGCTGAGGGTCAGATCATCGAAGAATGAATTCTCCATAAACTTCTCCTTAGAGAGGCGCCAGCCAAGAGTAGCAGATGGAGATACACCCAATCGCTTGGCTGATGGCAACTTGGCAGACCAAGGTGTAGCCAGAGCGAAATCGGCATAATACTTATGATCATAGTTATAAGAGAGCTGCAAGCCCAGGTTGGCGTTGCTCACCTTATGATACTCTCCTGACTTACTCTGCTGATAACCGTTGGCCACCAGCATGGCGCTTACGTTGTGCACATCGTTGAAGGTACGGTTGTAATCGAAGTGCGCATTGAATGCGATGGTCTGGTTATCGGTAGAACCAGAGATATTCTGAGCACCCGATTTCTTATCCACCGTGCCATTGTTGTTCAAACCTACGATAACATCCTTGCCGTTGTAGCTAGCCCATGTAGGCTGGAAGGTGGCATAGGAATTGTTGAACGATGTTGAGTATGCCGTAGCATAGTCGATGGCTACCATCGTGTGGAAACTCAAGCCCTTGAGTACAGAAGAGAGGTCGAAGTTCAAACCTGCATCAAACTGGAACTGACGGCTGTGATAGACATTGGTACCCGAAGCATAGATGTCGCCGAACACGTTGGTGAGGTCGGCAGAAGAACCACCCAGGAAGTACTTGCCATCGATGATGTTGCTAGTAGCCCCAATCATAGTCAGCGCCGACTTGGCATTAGGGTCAATCATTTCCACAGGAATCAGCGGAGCCACACGGTTAGGGCGGAAGGTGCGGGCCTGCTCCCAGTAGCTGCTATTGTTAGTGTTAGCCGACTTAGCCCCGTAGAAGGTGGCATTCGCATTTACGTAGGCATTGATGGTGCTGCTCAAGGCGAAATCCACATTACCTCTTACATTGAATCGGTCGGTATAGTTCTTCTTAGCCTCGCCGAAGTTCAAGTTGTCACCGTTGCGATAGTAACTCACGTTGGCATAGAAGCGCGCCTTCTGGTTGCCTCCTTCTATTTCGGCAGAAACCTCCGAGCGGTTGAACGCCTTCTTGATGTAATCAGAAGAATAGAAGTCTACGCTAGGATAGCGATATGGATTCTTTCCGGATGCATAGTTGTAGATGGTCTCTGCAGAATATGGCAGGTTGTTTTCGGCACCGCCATCATTGAGAAAAGCCTCGTTGTAGAGAGTCATGTACTCAGCCGAACCGAGATACTCTGGAAAAGCCTTGGCTACGTTCCAGCCCGTATTGGCATTCACTTTTACCGACAAGCCATCGTTAACCTTGCCACGCTTGGTGGTAATGAGAACCACGCCATTGGCAGCCTTGCTGCCATAGAGTACTGTGGCCTGAGCACCCTTCAGGAAAGAGATATCCTCAATCTCGTCGGGGCGAACATTACTGGCTTCACGTGGCACACCGTCGATGAGGACGAGTGCATTGGAATAACCCCACATACCACTGCCATTATAACCGGATACATAACCCTGCATATTGTCAAGGCTGTAGGTATTATAGTTTTTCTCTGTCAATTCTCTGACGTTGACGGTGCTCACACCACCGAGCACATCGCTCTGGTACGCCTTCTTGAACGCCACGTTAACCATTGCGCTATCAGCAGATTCCTGAGCCGAAGCAGGCAACTGTGCCAGAAGTGCAGTAACCACTGTCAGAGCAGAGTATATTGTTTTCTTATTATTTTTCATATATAATATGATTATTTCTAAGTTTATGCTTTTTATATATCACATCTCCGGGTGATTACCATCCAGGATTCTGACCAAACTCAGGATACAGATAAACATCACTTTCCTTGAGTGGCAAGAGATAGTGTTTCTCAGAGAAGTCGCGGGTCACGATGCGTTCCTCTCTCCATCCTGTCACCTCGGCATCACGTGGATCGTTCTTGGTATAATCGAAATTACCTACACGCTTGAATTCCTGTGAAGTCTTGATGTTATAAGGAAATTCTGTGAGAAGCAACCAGCGCTGCAAGTCGTTCCAGCGGAAGCCCTCAAAGGCAAGCTCTACGGCACGCTCGCGGCGAACCTCGTCCATAAACTTCTTCTGGTCGTTCATAAACTTATCTGCCACATGACCAGCTTTTACTCTCTCGCGAAGCACATTGATTGCATCAGCAGCGGTGAGGTTGAGCTTTGAGCTCTGGTAGTTAGCTCCCTGAACGGCAGCACCTGCCTCTGCATACATCAAGTAGATATCGGCAAGACGCATGTAAGGTAGGTCGCACTGCAAGGCACCGCCCCATTCGTACATTTGATCATACCTGTTTGCCTGATGAGGAACCAGCTTCTGAGTATAGTAACCAGTGCGGCAGCCCTGACTTGAAGAACTTCGCAATATACTACCAGAATACATTGGTATATACTGCAATGCTGCAACCTTTGGTTCCTTTACTGCATCAATGGTAGTATTGATATACTTAAAACCATCGAAGACGATGTCATGATAGAAGCGTGGGTCGCGGTTCTTGAACGGATGAGTTGGATCGAATCCGGAATCAGGATCATCCAAAGGCAGACCATTAGCCATACCATAATAGTTTACATAGTTGGCTGTCGGCTGGTGAATCACAGCATCGTGTTGTACGAGATCTTCCATCTTAGGTCCCCAAAGCTTGGCGAAGTTCCAGTTTGATTCATTCTCGCCAATATATGGACCGCGCATGATTGCCTCTGTAGAACCTGGTTGTTTCCAATTCTTACCTGTAGTACGGAAGATATCAGAAAAGTTGTTTGTAGAACCAGACTTTGCTACATGATTATAAATATCAGAGTAGTCATAGGTACACAATGCATATGGAGTTTTGCCTGAATTTACCTGAGCAATAGCCTCTGCCAAAGCATCAGCAGCCTTTGTGGCAAGCTCTGTATTATACTTATAGGTATCGCCATTTTTGGAAGCACCCTTCTCTGCACCGATATTATTCAATGGAGAAGAAGCCCAAAGCAACACTTTACCTAAATAGCCCAAAGCGCAAACTTTTGTAATACGAAGTTCATTCTTGCCCAAAGTTTTCTTACCTATAGTTGTCTTGTCCCAATCATTAGGAAGTAACTCTGCAGCAGCCTTAAAATCTTCGGCACATTTCAATGCGCACTCCTGATAAGAAAGACGAGGCAAAGTCAAAACTGATGCACCATCCAATACGGTGTCTACGTATGGCATACCGCCAAAGAAAGCTATCAACTCCTCGTGCCACCATGCACGGAAGAACAACAACTGTCCCTTGATGAAGTTCTTCTCTTCCTGGGTACAGTCGGTCATCAGGTCAAGGTTAGCAAGACCCAAGTTACACTTGCGGATGCAATACCAGGCATGCTCTAAAGAATGAGCAAATTTTTTGGTTGAAGTCGGATCAAGGTACTCACCAGGTTTTCCAGAAGAAGGTCTGTACAAGAAACTTTGAGCATTGCTATACCAGTTACGGTAGTCGCCTAAATCAAAATGAGCAGTCACATGTTCATCTCCCTTGCCAGTATTCATGATTTCATCTTCACCCCAGTTGAATGAGGTACAATACGCATTCGACTCCTTACTTGGAATACAGTTGTAAATTTGCTCCACATATCCCTGGAAATTGGTGAAGTTCTTGAACGCTTGTTCTGAACTCACATCTGTATCAGGGCTCTTATCTAAGTAATCTGTACAAGAAGCAAATCCGCAAGTGAGGCTCAGCGCACAAAATATTTTTACTAAATTATTTTTCATTTGTTATGCATGTTTAAAGATTAAACTTGACACCGAAGTTCACACGCTTCATTGTAGGGTAAGCACCTACGGCTCCACCGTTACTAGAGAAGTTTGACTCTCGGTCGTCTGGCATTCGGGTCCAGAGCCAGAGGTTGTTACCACTTACGTAAACCTTGAGGTTATTCAAACCGAGTTTCTTGATCCAACCGCCGTTCCAGGTATAGGCTATCTCTACGTTCTTCAAGCGAATGTAAGAACCATCGCAAAGATATTGAGTGCCATAGTAAGCCGCATTCGACATTGGCTTAGAGTTGAAACGTGGAGTGATGACATCGCAGTTGTTGTGATTATCGCTCCACCAGGTTCCCTGGTCATAAACATTGGCAAGCATTGGGTCAACCAAACTAATCATGGTTACGTCACGGGTTACGTTGGTTACACCATAGAACTGAGCAAAGCAGCTGAAGCCCTTGTACTCATAACCGATGGTGGCATTGTAAGTGTTCTGAGGAGTACCTGTATAACCGTATGGCACTCTATCGTTCACATTATCCACCTTACCGTCGCCATTGAAATCTACGATGTAGTAGTCACCAGGAAGACGCTGGCCATCGTTGGAATCCATCTTCGGAGAACCATATACATCATCATAGTTCTGAAGGATACCCTTATCAAGGAAGGTGTAAGTCTGGTTGATAGCATGACCTGCAGCCTTGCGGTAAGATGGGAGCAACGCTGCATCATCCTTAATCTTTACCTCATTTACAGCATGGGTCATATTGAAATTTGCCCAGAGACGCATCTTGTTGGCAAAAACCTTGTTGAACTTCACTTCCAACTCATAACCGCTGGTAGTTACTTTACCCAAGTTGGCTGTAGGAGCAGTCTGACCGAAGTATGAAGGAATGGAACGATCTAAACCACTAACCAGAATGTCCGAACGAGTATCATGGAAGAAATCCACAGCACCAGTAATCAAACCACCCAAAAATCCATAGTCAATACCGAAGTTTACCTTCTTCACTTTCTCCCAATGTACGTTAGGGTTACCTACTGATGACTCACGATACCATGTATAAATAGATTCCTTATCACTGGCAGTCGTACCCAACTGAGTCTTGCCGCCATATGCCCACTGAGTCATATAGAGGAAGCGGTCTCCTACATTATCATCACCGATTTCACCATATGAAGCACGGAGTTTCATCATATCCACGATTTTATGCTCACGCAAGTATTTCATGAAAGGCTCCTCGGAAATCATCCATCCGATGGCACCAGAACTAAAGAAGGCGAAACGGTTATCTGGAGAGAACTTCTCTGAACCGTTGTAAGCACCATTATACTCGAAGAAGTAACGGGAATTCCAATCATAAGTGGTACGGAATACCCAGTCTTCACGATAAGAAGGAATCATGTAACCTGTTGCATATTCCTGGCGACCGAAAAGTCCCATGGCACTTACGCTGTGCTTGCCAAAACTGCGAGCCCAGTTGAGCTGAGCCTGATAGTTAAGGTTGCGCTGTGTAAGGTTATTGTTAACCTCACCACCATTCACGATCCACTGGTTTCCCATAGCATAATCGAACTTATCGTATGCCTCGTATGGTTTCTTGTAAGAAACGGCTCCTGTATGAGGATCTATCCACTTCAGCTGAGGATCATGGAACATATCATTAATACCACGATTCTTCTCTACAAAAGTATTGTCCCACGAAATCATACCTCGTGCAGAAAGACCCTTGGTAATGAAATCAAGTTTCTGTTCCAACACGAAATCAGTAGTGATGCGAGTAGTGGTAGAAGTCATGGTACCACCCAAAGAAACCTGCTGGGCAGAGTTGGTCACATTAGTAGATCCTGGCAAAAATCCCCATGAGCCATCGCTATACTTAGGCAAGAAAGCATCTGGAGAAATATTATATGCACCAGCCCATTGCTGGCTGACCTGCCAATCGCTATAACCATCAGAACTATTTACCCAAGGAGCCTTGCGCTGACCATTAGAGCCAGCAAGGTTCATCTTGAACACGGTGGTCTTTGTGATGTTGAAGTCGAGATTAGAACGAACATTCACACGCTTGTAGTCATAACCTGTACTATAGTTACGACCATTGCCGAAATCCTTATAAAGGTCACCCTCGCTCACGAAATCCACACCTGCAAAGTACTTCACAAACTTGGTACCACCCGATACATTCACATTGGCATTGTATGACATGGTGTAATCCTTGAAGAGTACATCCTGCCAATCTACGTTCGGATAACGCTCACGCTGCTCCAATGTAGTCTGGTTGCGATAGTTCTCGATGAAACTCATCGGTTCCATCTTGTCGAAACTGCCTGGAGAGATGTTCAACTCATGTTCGATAGCCTTGTTGCGAGCAATAAGCGCATCGTAAGAATCATATTTATCCGGCAACTTTGAAGGAATCTTCATTACTGCATTGGCAGTAACGCTAATCTGAGCCTTGCCTTCAGAACCACGCTTGGTGGTAATCAGGATGACACCATTCGCACCCTTCACACCATAAACGGCGGTGGCAGAAGCATCCTTCAATACAGAGATGGTAGCCACAGACTGCATATCAACACTTGACATTGGTCGTTCAATACCATCTACCAACACGAGAGGAGAAGAGTTGTTCCAGGAAGAAGCACCACGAATCTGAATCTGAGGTTCCTCTTCACCTGGCATACCACTGGATGCAGTGGTAACAACACCCGGAAGGTTACCAGTCAGAGCTGCTCCGATATCACTGATACCCGCAGCACGCTCCAGCGTTTTTCCTGTGGTCTGGGTGATGGCACCTACGACAGATGCCTTCTTCTGCTGACCATAACCAACAACTACAACTTCGCCGATGGCGTTGTCGTCTTCAAGAGTAAGTTTGAACTCTCTCTTCGTACCAATCTTTACTTCCTTGGTCTTCATACCTACGTATGTAAATACGAGGATAGAATTCTCTGAAGGAACACTGATACTGAAATTACCATCAAAGTCAGTGACCGCACCGACGCTGGCATTACCTTTCACTTTTACAGTGGCACCTATCAGAGGCTCACCTGTACCGTCAACAAGATTACCCTTGACCTGGATCTTCTGAGCCTGAGCATTCAGGCTGCAGAAAGCTCCGACCAAGCATAAGGCTGCTGTCCGTTTCATTGTTAACACTTGTTCAATCATGTTCTATTCATTTTTGATTTATGCTTTAAAAATTTAGGCGTGTACTAAAATGTTTATTCACGGCGGCAAAGGTATGGATTTCTTTCGAAACATACTTTGCGTGGTGTAACAGAAAGTTTATCATTTTAGAAAAATCTTGCGAGAACGTATTTTTCCATTACTTAACAGTTGTTTTATTATATAAACACCAGCAGTTGGCTTTTCAACTTCTTTTCCTTCTATATTATAATATAAGGTGGAAACCACGTCTGCCTGGGTTTCTAATTGTTTAATTCCTGTTGTATTTTGTTTCAAATACCACTCTTTATACCAGTTCATACAGGCATAGCCGCAACACTCTTCGAACAGTCCGTGTTTCTTGGCATTCTGGAAACCCGGCTGCACAATTCCGCTCTTCAAGTACTCATCAATATCGTAATATTCCTGCGGATGGGTAAGGGTCATACCGATATTGCCAAAGTAATCGTGAACTGCTTTCCATGCCAATCCCCATTTCGAGGTAGATGCAGTTGCCCAGCTTCCCAGGTTAGGCTGTGTCCACTGTCCCCACTCATTTTCGTGACCTTTATCCTTCTGGTCCGGATCTTCCGGACTCCAGTCTATCTCCGTTACCATGATAGGCTTCGTCTCTACCATCGGCACCTGATTTTTGAAGTTGCGAATGAAAGTATTGTGGTCGCAGTTGGCATCTGTCATGTTGCCATACCAGCCGGAATAAACATGTACTGCATAAGAGAAGTTGTTCTCGCTATCGGTGATAGGATACTTGGCGTAATCCTGGTACTGGCTCTGATAACCCGCACCCGGAACCCAGATGATTCCCTTGAAGCCCTGGGCGCGAATCTCGTCAACCACCGGCTGGAAGAAATCATGGAGTGCTTTTGCTTTATCCGATTTAGAGCCATCTTCCAGATGAACCCTCACCGGCTCATTGGCAAGTTCGATGGAGATAATACCTGAATTCTGCTGGATATACTCATCGGCAGCAAATGCTTTCCAGATACCCTTTAGATAGCGGTTGTACTTATCGTCTACGCTAATGTCCTGAGGACAGACTCCCGGTGGACGAACGATGACATAAAGCCCATGTGCTATAGCATCCTTGATGAGAGGAATGTAGAGCTTCTGGAGATAGAGGCGGTAGCGCGCCATGCTGAACGCCGAGATATCTGCCTCGTTTTCTGCTTTCTTTGTCGGATCATTGGTCCAGCATGGATCCATGTGCAATCGGAACACGGTACAATAAGCTCCCTGCTTCTTGTCGGTGATAGCAGAAAACTGCTTAGAGAAATATTCCAAGCAAGGCTGAATGTCGGCTTCAGAATAATCAGCCTTCCACTCTTGCCATCTCCACCCGTTGAAGTAGCGGTTTGGCGTATCCATTACGCCATGCAAGACAACAGTCTTACCATTGGCATCCACCAGGTTCTTACCCTGCACACGGAGTGCCGGCAGATTATCGGCAGCCAGTCCCGCCATTGACAGCATAGCCATAGCGAGTGATATTAACATTTTCTTTCTGTTCATTGTTATAATTATTTTTAGATTTATCATTTATTGTCAGTCACCTTATTATATTATAAAGGATTGTCAGGTTCCAGTTTACAGAAAAGGATGCTGGTCTTTTCAAATAGAATGGCGCGTAATCACTACGCACCATTCCCGAAAACCAATTAATCATGATTCTATATAAAAACCATAATATCAAAATCTTTTAGAAATTCTAAACCTATTCTACTAACTATTATGTATAAACCTAACTAACCTAAATGTTCCGACATATACAACTTTAAAAACTAATGCAAAGATACTCCTAATCTATCATATATACTTTATAATAAGTAACCAATAGTTTTCCTCTCGTACCACATGTAACATTATCTTTACTCTACGTAACATTTTAACATCTTTTTAGCACAAATCTATAAAAAACATACATTTCCGTGCACTTTTTCCCCATAAATTTTGTATTTTTGCAAACGAATATAAAAAAGCCAAAAGACAATGAAACCAAGAATCATGATGATTTCCATGAAATCAAACCTCAGAACAAAGAGATACATCGGTCTTTTACTGATGTTTATCTTCTGTCTCACTGCACAGAACATAATGGCGCAGCGAGGAAAATTTTTCTATTCAGACAACCAGCTTTCGAGCAACCTTGCCACTCAGGTGTTCCAGGATTCAAATGGTTTCATTTGGATTGCCACCCGTAACGGCTTGAATATCTATGATGGCTATAACTTTATGGTCGTCAGAAAAGCCTACAACAACAGTAACGGGCTCAACAGCAACTATATCAACTGTATAACACAGGATGAAAAGGGGCGAATTGTGCTGGGAACAAACAAGTCGCTACTTATACTTAATGGTAGAAGGTTCTGCAACGTACCTATGCTCGATTCAAGAAATAAGCCTATAAGTACTTACGTTACCCAGGTAAGCCGTTTGCACAATGGTGATATTGCTGTCGTTACCTCCGGTTACGGCATCATGACCAAGAAAATAGATGCAAACGCCTGTTACACCATGAAAGGAGAAGTGGAGAACCTGAAATACATACATAAGATTCTGGAAGACAAACAAGAAAGGCTCTGGATTATCCTGGAAAACGGAAAGCTGTTACGGAAAGAAAAGAACGGCAAGCTTGTTTCACGCATCATGGGAACAGAGCAACTTAACACACAAGATATCAGGCAAGACGACAAGGGCAACATTTATCTTGCTACCAAGAATGATGGTGTTTACCTTCTCAAGGCAGGTTCAACCGCCTTCACCAAGATAGCCGGCATAGGCAATCTTCCTATTGACAACATCTATATCAGCCGCGACCAGCGCTTGTTTATCGGTTGCGATGGTATGGGTATCTTCGTGTATAATCCTGTAACAGGATTCTTGCAAAATAATCCTCTGTTCTGCCATGAAGTAAATATTGCCAAGAGCAAGATTACCAGCATTATAGAAGATTTTACGGGAAACATCTGGGTGAGTATGCTCCAGAAGGGCGTATTCATGCAGTCGCAGGCTCAATGCGATTTCAACTATATGGGCTACCGTTTGGACAGCCGCAACGTGATAGGTGAAAACTGCATCACAAGTCTGTGTGCCAACCAGGGCGATCAAGTCTGGGTGGGCACCGACAAGGATGGTCTTTACCTCTTTGACATAAAAACCGGTAGTATCAACGACCATTTATTAAGCAACACCACGGTACTGGCACTCTGCAAAGACCAGAAGGGCAAAACATGGGTAGGAACCTATAGTAACGGCATCGGATTTATAGATGCGGGGGGATCTTTCCATCCATTCAGCCTAGGCATTGGCAACCAGGCGGGCATCTTCGATATCCAGGAAGACCCGCAGGGCAATATATGGTTTGCTACCATGGGCAAAGGACTTTTCCGCCTTTCTCCAGATGGAAGCATCAAGCAATGGAAAAAACAAGATGGTGCCGACAACAACCTGAAAAAGAACAGTATTCCTAATGATTACCTCGTGAAACTTAGCATCTCAAAAGATGGTAAGCGGGTTTTCGTAGCCACTTCTGTGGGTCTGGCTTGCTATGACCAGCAAAAAAACAGCTGGACTTCCACTTTCGGTGGCGTCAACTGTCTGAACAAGGGCAGTTTCTCTCATTGCGTTTATACTGACAGCAAGAACCGCGTATGGTTTGGCACTGAAGACGGCGCAATCTGCTATGATCCGAAGCAGGGATATGCTCATCCGAAGATCTATAACACAGAACTTGGACTTTCAGACAACAGCGTAGCCAGCATCATAGAAGATTACAAGGGTAGAATCTGGATAGGAACTACCTGTGGCTTAAACCAGGTAGATACAGAAAAAGGTACCATCAACAAGTACTACTCAGACAATGGCTTGCAGAGCAATGAGTTCAGCGATGCAGCAGCCTGCACGCTCTGGGGAGGAAAGATGCTGGTGATGGGCGGAACCGGCGGTATCAACTGGTTTGATACGGACAAGGTAAAACAGCATCCTTGGCAGGCAAAAGTTACCATATCAGGACTTTTTTTGGGCAACCAACCTGTATACCCGGATATGGAATCGGGCATCTATACTATCACCGACAAAGCCGCCTACAACAGCGACAAGTTCTCCTTATCTCATGAAGACAACACCTTCACCATCCAACTGTCTACTCTTACATATAATAATGTAGAGCAGATCAGTTACGCCTACAGCATCAATGGTGAAGATTGGCGAACCATACAGTCTGGCATGAACGAGCTGTCATTCTCACACATGCCTGCAGGTACCTACAAGTTCCGTGTCAAGGCCATCTGCAACGGATACGAAACCCCTGTCAAGGAGTTCTCCATCATCGTTCACCCAGCCTGGTACGCCAGCATCTGGGCAAGACTCTGCTATCTGCTTGCCTTCCTGGGGCTCTGTCTGCGCTATATCAAGCACCGCAAACGCAAGATGGAAGACCAGCTCATATTGCAGCAGCATATCCATGCGGAAGAGATGGGCGAAGCAAAACTGAAGTTCTTCATGAACATCAGCCACGAAATCCGTACCCCATTGACCCTTATCCTCACTCCGCTGTTCACGCTGATTAAGGAAGATAAAGACGCTCACCGACAGGGCATCTACGATATGATGCGCAAGAACTCAGAACGAATCCTGCACCTGATTAACCAGATGATGGACCTGAGAAAGATTGACAAGGGACAGATGGTGATGCACATGAGCGAAACCGATATGGTTGCCTTTATTGGCGATGAATACAAACTCTTCTGCCAGCAGGCGATAGCCAAGAGCATCCAATTCACCTTTGAGCACGAAGACGAAACTCTCCCGGTATGGATAGACCGCGACAACTTTGACAAGGTATTGATGAATGTCCTGTCAAACGCCTTCAAGTTTACTCCTGCAGGCGGCAGAATCCGTATCACCCTCTCCCACTCGCCTCATCATGTCCGCATCGCCATCAAGGACAGCGGCAAGGGCATTCAGGAGGAAAAGCTCGAAACGATTTTCCAGCGCTTCTATCAGAGTACCACTACTTCTAATGACCGGAATGTAGGTACGGGAATCGGTCTCGACCTGACACGCTCGCTCGTGGAACTGCACTACGGAACCATTACAGCCGCCCACAACAAGACACTTGATGAAGCCGACTGGAAGGAAGGAAGCCAGTTTCTCATCACGCTGCCTCTGGGCAACGAGCATCTGAAACCGGAAGAAATGATAGATGCACCGGAGCCACAGACTGCTGAAGACATCAAGGAACTGGAAGAAAACATGGAGGAAGGAAACGAAGAGAATGCTGCCGATACAGCCAATGACGCCGAAGAAGATTTCAAGAGCAAGGCAAAGAGCACCATCGCTGTGGTAGAAGACGATGAGGCAATACGTAATTTCCTGAAGACCCAACTACAGGAAACCTACAATATCCTTACCTTCTGCAACGGAAAGGAGGCGCTGCCGGAGATTATCAAGCAGAAGCCAAGCCTCGTTATCTCAGACATCATGATGCCAGAAATGGACGGCAATACGCTCTGTACCAAGATCAAGAACAATGTGAACACCAACCACATTCCGGTGATTCTGCTCACAGCGATGAGCAGAGAGGAAGACCAGCTGACCGGTTTGCAGTCGGGTGCCGATGCCTATGTGGTGAAGCCGTTCAATATGGACATTCTGCGCCGCACCATCATCAACCTGCTCAACGTGCGCCGTACTTTGAAAAACAAGTTTATAGGCAACGAGAGACAGAGCGACAGGCAGATTGCGATAGAAAAAGACCTGTCGCCAAAAGACCAGCTGATGGAACAGGTGATGAAGGTAATCAATGATAACATCGGTAATGAGGACCTGAGTGTGGATATGATTGCCCGCGAAGTAGGACTGAGCCGTGTGCATCTGCACCGCCGAATGAAGGAACTGACCAACCAGACACCACATGCCTTCATCCGCAATACCCGTCTGCAATATGCCGAAAAGTTGCTGAGCCACTCTAACAAGACGATATCAGACATCATGTTTAGCTGCGGTTTCTCCAACCCAGCCAGCTTCAGCACCATGTTCAAGAACTTTTATGGCTCTTCACCTCGCGATTATATGCAGGCACACCGGAAAATCTAGCCTTTTCACTGCAGAAAAGGCCAGATGTTTCCCATAATAAAGTATTTGTTACAAATAGAGAAGCTTATGATACGCCTCGCAAAGTGTTGGTAACATTCTGTGGGGGTATATTTAAAAGGAAAGCGGTAACTTTGCAGCAGAATTCTGAATACATGTTTCAGCCATGAGTTCAGATACTCATTCTGTAATTTTAAACCCAATAATAAAATGAAGAAAATTGCAATCTTATCGCTTTCCCTGACGCTTGCAGCCGCAGCACAGGCGCAGACAGCTGAGTTTGACTATTTCAAGTATGCGGGCAATGACGCTCGCTTCAATGTTGAAATTGACAAGACTCACCAGTATTACAACCCGGTACTGGCTGGTTTCTATCCAGACCCATCACTCTGTCGCGTAGGCGACACCTACTATCTGGTAAACTCTTCGTTTACCTTCTTCCCAGGTGTGCCTCTCTCAACCAGTAAAGACCTGGTCAACTGGCAGCCTGCCGGTCATGTCCTCGACCGCACATCACAGGTTCCATTGAAGGGCCAGCAGGTATCAGCCGGTATCTTCGCACCAGCCATCAGCTATAACAAGAAGAACAAGACCTTCTATATGATTACCACCAATGTGGGAGCCGGCAACTTCTTTGTGAAATCAAAAGATCCTTCCAAAGGCTGGAGCGAGCCTATCTATCTGAAGAAGATTGACGGCATCGACCCTAGCTTCTTCTTCGATGACAACGGAAAGGGATATATCGTGCATAACGGTCCGGTAGTTGGCGGTGCCGACTATGAGGGTCAGCGTGCTATCCGCTGCTTCGAATTCGACGTGAAGGGCGACAGCATCAAGGGAGACTTCAAGGAGATTCTGCGTGGCGGAACCCATGTAGAGGCGCGTCCTATCTGGATTGAGGGTCCTCACCTCTTCAAGAAGGGCAAGTTCTATTATCTGATGTGTGCAGAAGGTGGTACAGGCGGATGGCACAGCGAGGTTATCCTGCGTGCCAAGAATCCAATGGGACCATGGGAGGAATGCCCTAACAACCCTATTCTTACCCAGCGAACCGGTCTCGACCCTAACCGCAAGGACCCAGTATCAAGTGCCGGTCATGCCGACATCGTAGAAGATGGCAAGGGTAACTGGTGGGCTGTATTCCTGGCTTGCCGTCCATACGAAGAGGATATGTACAACACAGGTCGCGATACTTATCTCCTGCCTGTAACCTGGAAGAATGGATGGCCAGAGATTCTTGCCAAGAATACTCCTATCTCTACCGTTGGAGAGAAGGCTGGTTTGAAGCCTGCCGCAAAGAATGAGTTCTCAGGCAACTTCTCTTATGTGGATAACTTCGAAGCAGATAACAATAAGGCGGGTCTGAAAGAGTTGAATCCACGCTGGATGTTCCTCCGCGACTTTGTTGACTGTTACAAGGTAGAAAACGGCAAATTGAAGTTCAATCTCCTGCCAGGCAATATCTACAAGCGTGAACCGATGTCTGCCATCTGGGCACGTCAGCAGCACGGCACCTTCACAGCTGAGACAGAAATCAACTTTACTCCTCGCAACGACAAGGATATCGCAGGCTTGGCACTTCTCCAGAAGGAAGACCACAACTTCGTATTGGGTAAGACCATGAAGAATGGCAAGCTGATGATTACCCTGACCCGTGCCGAGAAGAACAACGTTACTATCGCCTCTGCTCCTATCAAGGGAGGTAAGCTGAAACTGAAGGTAGAAGGTCATGACAGATATTATGATTTCTATTATGCCGAAGAAGGCGGCAACTGGCAGCTTCTTGCCAAGGGTGTAGATGCCTCTAACCTGAGCACCCAGAAGAGCGGTGGCTTCCTCGGTGCCTGCATCGGTCTCTATGCTTCTTCCAACAAGGAATAAGGATTTGAGAAAAGATTAATATTTTAGGAATAGATAATAAAAGAAAAGGTTGATACCTCGCGTTTTGCCTGGTATCAACCTTCTTCTTTTATTTATTCTTCACAATATCCAATGTCATTTTTCCTACCCAGATGGCGCTCTTGCCGTTCTGGTCGATTGGCACCGGTTTGCCATCGAGATTGTTCAGATACTCCAACTGCTTGAAGTAGGTATGGCTATGACCACCCAGTATCAGGTCGATGTCACGGGTGGCTGGGGCTACCTCGGAATCGTCGATGCCATCTATCTTCCAGCCCAGGTGGGAGATGCAGATGATGACATCACACTTCTCTTTCTTCTTCAATATCTCAGTCATTTCATTTGCCTTGGCGATAGGATCGAGATACTTGATGCAGCCATAGTTGGCTTCGGTTACCAAGCCGGCAAGTTCCGGACACAAGCCGAAAACGCCAATCTTCAGTCCTTTGCGCTTGATAATGGTATAAGGCTTTACGACATTTGCCAGTTCGGTACCGGTGAAATCATAGTTGGAGCAGACGATAGGAAACTTTGCCATCTTGAAGATGCGCACCATGTTGTCGATGCCGAAATCGAACTCATGGTTTCCGATGGTAGCAGCATCATATTTCATCTCGTTCATCAGTCCTACTTCCACATCTCCCTTGAAGAGAGAGTAATAAGGTGAACCCTGTGAGAAATCGCCACTGTCAAAGAGCAGCAAGTCGGGATTCGCCTTACGTTCCTGACTGATCATCGCCACCCTACGGAGAAAACCGCCACGATTGGCTGTTGCGGTATCTGCGAGATTCGGATTGATGGGCATCACGCATGAATGCGTATCGTTGGTATGGAGCACTACGAGTTGCTTTACCACCTTTGCCTCTTTCCTAGTTTTAGCCAGAACGGCTGCCGGCTGCATCATGAAGGATGCCAGAGCCAGACCTATATATAATAATGTATGTTTCATCAGAATGATCAACTATAAACTATTAACTATCAACTATTCTACCACGCAGCGGCCTTCAATCTTAGATTCCACCATCTTGCCCTGTGCCTGCATCTCACGGAAATAATTCATGATGATGTAGCGCACATTGTTCTCTTTCTGATTAGGAGCAAAGACATCGGTTCCGCTCTTGAAGGCAACGAGCTGGTCATTACCTTCGGCAAGATAATCGAGGGTTGCAACGCGGTAACTCTTCTCCGGAACAACTGGTTCACCGTTCAGTGTAACGCTCTTCAGCTTGCCATCCTTGGTGATAACCATTCTTACAGCATGGCTCAAGCCTTCGCCGCCACGATGAGCTATCTGCTGGAAAAGCTCCAGAACCTTATCGCCCTTCAGGGTCAGGAAACAGATTTTGTTCTCGAAAGGAGCCATATCGTTCACATCGCCTACAGTAACCTTACCCTTGGCAAGATTAGAACGGATGCCACCCATATTGTAAACAGCGAAAACAGGCTGTTCTTCAAACTGCTTGCCACCCCATACAAGGATGTCACAGAGCAAGTTACTGAGTTCACTCTCCGGACGGTGACAGGTCATATCATGAGCAATATGACCTACAACAGGACCCATGATACTGTCTACCTTACTCTTATAAGGAGCGATAAACCTGGCAGCCTCAGCATCAGGCTGTGCATCCCATTTCTGATCAACCAATATTCGGGTTCTCTCCACCTTCGCCACCTTGTATTTCTGGGCAAAAGCCGGACTTGCCATCAGTAGCATGACTGCCGAAGCAAGGTAAATCTTGATTCTATTTTTTTTCTTCATACTTAATACACTAAATACTTTTAGAGCGCAAAGATACAAAATAAATCTACGAAATCGGCAAAATCGGGAAGAAAATTCCATTGCAGAAGTAAAGAAAACAAAAAAATAAAGGGAAAAAGTGAAGAAAGTGTCTGAAAATTTGCGAGATACAAGAAAAAGTAGTAACTTTGCACCCGCTTTTCGGCGTAACCGCTGTTGTCTGGGCAGAAGTGTTGTCCAAGTCCATGTTGCGTTGGAACGACAAACAATTTTTAATTTTATACAAAAAATGGATTTGATTAAAGTTGCTGAAGAAGCATTTGCAACCGGCAAGAAGTTCCCTGAGTTCAAGGCAGGTGATACTATCACAGTCGCTTACAAAATCGTCGAGGGTACTAAGGAGCGTATCCAGCTCTATCGTGGTGTTGTTATCAAGATCTCTGGTCATGGTGACAAGAAGCGTTTCACAGTTCGCAAGATGTCTGGTACTGTAGGTGTTGAGCGTATCTTCCCTATCGAGTCACCAGCTATCGATTCTATCGAGGTGAACAAGCGTGGTAAGGTTCGTCGCGCTAAGTTGTATTACTTGCGTAAGCTTACTGGTAAGAAGGCTCGTATCGCTGAGAAGAAGACTGTAGCTAAGGGTGAAGAATAATTTTTCTTAGGAGACCTAATCAGAAAAAAATAAAGGGAATCTAGTCTCACGACCGGGTTCCCTTTTTATTTTAATAATCTTAACCGAAAAACAACTATCTTTACCATTAAATAAATCATGGCAGCCTACTAAACCAACCATGCTCCATTCTTTTATTTTTCGCCCGCATCATAATTCACGAGCCCATCCTCCGTGCCGTGTAAAGCACCTTGGAAATCATCCCAACTCTGGAATCCGGCAAGCAGCGCCAGCTTGTCCAAAGTCTGGCGGGAAGGCTTCTCCTTCCCTTTCAAAACATCCCACATTTTGTAGAAAAGATGTGCCTTGCCAACCTTCTTTTCTATGTGTTCAGCAAGGACTTTCAAATCCTGTTTCATAACAATCCTCTCATATTTACTAACTGGGAGCAAAAGTACTGAAAAAGAATGAAACAGAGTTCATTTTTCCCGACTTTTTTATGTTTTGGGATAAAAAAAATGCTTTATATCATAAAAATGCTGTTTTTTAGGGCTTTTTACGAAACAGAAGTCCAATATCTCAATCATTTTTTGTAACTTTGCGCCAAATTCCAAAATACATTTCTTAGAAGATGAAAGAATTAGCACTTAAGTACGGATGTAATCCAAATCAGAAACCTTCTCGCATCTATATGGATGACGGAAGGGAGCTTCCTATCGAAGTGATCAACGGCCGTCCTGGCTACATCAACTTCCTGGATGCCTTCAATTCCTGGCAATTGGTCAAGGAGCTCAAGGCTGCTACAGGAATGCCTGCTGCCGCTAGTTTCAAACACGTTTCTCCTGCCGGTGCAGCTATCGGCTTGCCTCTGAGCGACACATTGAAGAAGATTTACTTCGTTGATGATGTCAAGTTTGAGCTCTCTCCATTGGCCTGTGCCTATGCTCGTGCGCGTGGCGCTGACCGCATGTGCTCTTATGGCGACTTTGTTGCGCTGAGCGATGTATGCGACGAGGCTACAGCCCTCCTCATCAAGCGTGAGGTGAGCGATGGTGTCATTGCTCCTGGCTATACTCCTGAGGCTATCGAGGTTCTGAAGGAAAAGCGCAAGGGTACCTACTGCGTTATCAAGATTGATCCTGACTATGTGCCAGCTCCTATCGAGCGCAAGCAGGTGTTCGGTGTTACCTTCGAACAGGGACGCAACGAGGTAAAGCTTGATGATCCTGCTCTCTTCGAGGATGTTCCTACCAAGAACAAGACTTTCACTCCTGAGGCTAAGCGCGATCTGATTATCTCGCTCATCACCCTGAAGTATACTCAGAGTAACTCTGTATGCTACGTAAAGGATGGTCAGGCTATCGGTATCGGTGCCGGTCAGCAGAGCCGTATCCACTGTACCCGTCTGGCTGGTTCTAAGGCTGATGAGTGGTGGTTGCGCCAGTGTCCTAAGGTGATGAACCTGCCTTTCAAGGAGAAGATCCGTCGTGCCGACCGCGACAATACCATCAATGTCTATATCTCTGATGAGTGGGAGGATGTATTGCAGGACGGCGTTTGGGAGCAGTTCTTTACGGAGAAGCCTGAGCCATTGACCCGCGAGGAGAAGAAGGCTTGGATTGCCCAGAACAAGGGTGTATCTGTAGGTAGTGATGCTTTCTTCCCATTCGGCGACAATATTGAGCGTGCTCACAAGAGTGGTGTTGAATACATAGCAGAAGCAGGTGGTAGTATCCGTGACGATAACGTTATTGA
>ENA-UEQL01000104-UEQL01000104.1-human-gut-metagenome-genome-assembly--contig:-NODE-104-length-47467-cov-10.588626_pt1 | contig 47467 bp, 44 predicted proteins | sample MGYA00242905_ERZ507926 | MGnify/ENA primary metagenome ERZ507926 (study PRJEB26167, sample SAMN06115531) | human gut metagenome | host: Homo sapiens | place: China:Henan | collected 2015-09-09...
CCGCGGAACAGGTCTACCCCGGAGAGACCCTGCCGCCGGACAGCAACGATTTCATCTCCACCCGGAACCTGTTCAGCTTTCAGGCGAAGATCATCAAGGAGCTGGCCGCCACGGAGGACTGCATCATTCTGGGCCGGTGCGCCAACTATCTTCTGATGGATCAGCCCAATGTCAGACTGCTGCGGCTGTTTGTCCACGCGCCGCTGGAGGCCCGCCTGGCCCGTGTGGCGTCCTATTCCCTGGCCTGGAGCGGCCGCGAGGTGGCGAAGTACGTCCGCACTGAGGATAAGCGCCGCGCCGCCTATTACCGCTACTATACCGGCGAGGAATGGCGGGACGCCGCAGGGTACGACCTGTCGCTGGACTCCGAGCAGTTGGGCGAGGACGGCTGCGTGGCGCTTATCCAGAAGCTCCTGCCGCTGTTTACCTGATGCAGGCTGCCGCGCACCCTGCGTGACGCTTCACCGACCGGTGCTCTGACGCCGCAAAAATGCAGCAATGTGCAAAAAAAGGCTGACACGCAAGCGTGTCAGTCTTTTTTACGTCTATCTCCCCCGATGCGGCCTCCGGTACAGGAAAGCAGAGGGGAAAGCAAGCCGAAAGAGCGCCTGCTCCTTCGCTACTTCATGGTCCGGCTGTTCTGCAGCACCATGGTGCTGTACAAAAACAGCACATCCTCGCTGCCGTCGAAGCTCAGAAACCGCCCCACCATCTGGCTGGAGAGGTATCGGATATCCACCGCGTAGATGGTGCGGTAGCTCTCCGCGAGCAGCGGGATCAGGCTGCTGCCGAAGGAGTCCCGGAACACCACAAGGGTCTTGTCGGTGGCGGACAGGGGGCTGTCGATGCGCAGAAGCGACCGGCTGCCCTGCAGATAGAGGTCATAAGGCGTGTCCGTCTCCACGGCGGACAGGTCGTACAGCGGCTCCTGGGCGTCCGTCTCATAGTCATAGACGGTGCAGGCGTCCAGCACCTCGCCGGTGAGATACCGCAGGGTATCTGCCACCAGCGGCTCTCCCGCCTTCTCTGCGTAAGCGCCGTAGAAGGGCACGTCGATGGCGTTCTCCTGAAAATCACCCGCCAGCGGTACATCCATGGCCTGGGCCAGCGTCTGCGCCGTGGCGACTAGGCACTCCTGCCGCCAATGGGGATCGGTGCGGTAGTAATCCTCCAGCGTCAGTCCCGGCGCGATGTCCACATACTGCACGAAGTCCAACTGCGCCAGCAGGGTGTCCGCCGTCTCCTGGGCGGAGGCGGGGGTGTAGCCCTCCGGCGGCGCGGTAAAGCTGCCCTTATCGGGGACGACGGACAGATAGATGTGTCCGTCATTGCCGGTCAGGTAGCTGTCATGGAGCTGCTGGAACTTCAAAGCGGCGTAGTCCAGGGACTTCTGATCATATCCCGCCTCGGTGGTGACGGCGTAGCCCTGGTACACATACACGTCAGGAAGCGCCGCACTCGGCGCTTCCTGTGTGGGGATCCATTTCGCCGCGCCGAACACAGCGGCGCAGGCCAGCAGCACAAAGACTACCCCTGTTACAATGGCGTTTCTCACGCCTGGACGGCCTCGTTGTAGGCCAGCGCCATGCCGAAGATGCCGTTGAGACGGCCGGCAAAGGCGTCCACCAGATCCTCGGCGCCGAAGGCCACGGCCACATACTCGCCGCGGACGGCTACCACCACCTTATCGGGGAAGCCGCACATCCAGCGGTTGGCCTGGACGGCGTCACGCAGCTCCGTGGCCAGCGCCTGGGCGTCGCCGGTGGCGTGATAGGCCGCGGCGGTGAAGGTGTTGGCGTTCAGCATGTGGATCAGGGACGCGGCCTCATCCACCTCCGCCGTCTCCGGCAGCACCAGATGGTACTCCGCCAGGGAGCGGTCGCTCAGGTCGAAGACGCCGGGGGCGCCGTCCACCATCTGCTCCGCGTCGGGGCCGCCGCCCACCACGGAGAACTTCTCGTCGTCGCTGTAGTCGTTCCACACGGTCTCCAGCAGGCTCAGAGCGCTGGTGATCTCAGCGGCCTGATCGCCGGACGGCTCGTCGGTCTTGGTGTCGTTACCGCCGCAGGCCACAAGGGACAGGGCCATCACAGCGGCCAGCAGCAGGGCAAAAAGCTTTTTCATGAAACATATCCTCCTTGGTCTCCGCAATTCATGCGGGTCTGCCTCTTTAGACGTACTCACGCATAATTTTGTTCCCGGAAAGTTGTGGAAAACGTCCTGAAAATTATAACCAGGTTTGGTCAAATCCATAAGGCAGCAGTTCCTTCAGGGCGAATTTCTTCGCGTCGCCCGCCTTGTTGATGCAGATGACCTCCATCTGCGGGGCGAACTCCATCATCACCTGGCGGCAGGTGCCGCAGGGCACGCAGTAGTCGTCGCTGCGGCCGGCGATGGCGATGCGGACGAAGTCCCGGTGCCCCTCGCTGACGGCCTTGAAGATGGCGGTGCGCTCGGCGCAGATGGTGGCGCCGTAGGCGGCGTTTTCGATGTTGCAGCCGGTATAGACCGTGCCGTCACTGCACTCCAGTGCCGCGCCTACGGGGAAGTGGGAATAGGGGATATACGCCATATCCAGCATGTCGATGGCCTTTTGGCAAAGCTCCTTCTCTGTCATGATCGTCTCTCCTTCTTTAACTCAATTTTGCCTGGCCGGTATAGAGCTGATAGTACCGGCCCTTCTCTTCCAGAAGCTGGGCGTGGTCGCCCCGCTCGATGATCTGCCCGTTCTCCAGTACCAGGATGGCCTGGGCGTTGCGGACGGTGGACAGGCGGTGGGCGATGACGAACACCGTCCGGCCCTCCATCAGGGAATCCATGCCCCGCTCGATCAGCGTCTCGGTGCGGGTGTCGATGGAGCTGGTGGCCTCGTCCAGGATCAGCACCGGGGGATCCGACACGGCGGCCCGGGCAATGGCCAGCAGCTGGCGCTCCCCCTGGCTGAGACTGCCGCCGTCCCCGGTGATGACGGTGTCGTACCCCTGGGGCAGGTGGCGGATGAAGGTGTCGGCATTGGCCAGCCTGGCCGCCGCCCGGACCTCCTCATCGGTGGCGTCCAGCTTCCCGTAGCGGATGTTGTCGGCCACGGTTCCGGTGAACAGGTGGGTATCCTGCAAAACAATGCCCAGAGAGCGGCGCAGGGAGTCCTTCCGGATATCCCGCACGTCGATGCCGTCATAGGTGACGGAGCCGGACTGAATGTCGTAAAACCGGTTGATGAGATTGGTGATGGTGGTCTTTCCCGCGCCGGTGGAGCCCACAAAGGCGATCTTCTGCCCCGGCTCTGCGAACAGGGACACGTCGTGGAGCACTGTCTTTTCCGGGTCATAGCCGAAGTCCACGTGCTCAAACCGCACGTCGCCCCGCAGCTCCGTCAGGGAGCCGTCGGACTTTTTCCAGGCCCAGTGGCCGGTGCGGCGGTCCGTCTCCGTCAGGGAATCGCCGTCCTTCAGCACCCGGACCAGGGTGGCGGTGCCGTCGTCGGTTTCGGGGTGGGCGTCCATCACGGCGAAAATCCGCTCGGCGCCGGCCACCGCCGCCAGAAGGGTATTCACCTGCTGGCTGATCTGGCCCACCGGCTGGGACACCTGCTTGACATACAGCAGATACGCCCCCAGAGAGCCGATGTCGAACACGCCGGAGATGGACAGCAGGCCGCCCACACAGCAGGTGACGGCATAGTTGATGCGGGAGAGGTTGCCCATGGCGGGCATCATGGCCCCGGCGTAGGTCTGGGCCATGGCGGCGGCGTCCCGATAGGCGCTGTTGCGGGCGGAGAACTCGTCCAGGGTCTTCTGCTCATGGTGAAAGACCTTGATGACCTTCTGACCCTCGATCATCTCCTCAATGTAGCCGTTGAGACTGCCCAGGGCCGCCTGCTGCTGCTGGAAGCTGATGCGGCTGCGGCCGCCCACGCCCTTCACCACCAGGAGCATCAGCCCCAGGAACACGAAGGTGATCAGCGTCAGCGCCCAGTTCAGATACACCAGCATCACCACCGTGCACACGAAGGTCAGCAGGTTGGACACCACGCTGGCGAAGCTGTTGCTGATCATGTCGGACACGGTGTCCATATCGTTGGTGAAGCGGCTCATCAGGTCGCCGGACTGGTGGGTGTCGAAATACCGCAAGGGCAGGGACTGGAGCTTGTTGAACAGGTCCTGCCGCAGGGTGGCCACCGTCCGCTGGGAGATGCGCACCATGATCCGGGAATAGGCATAGGAGCACCCGGCGGACACCAGGAACACGCCGCCCATGGCCACCAGCATCCAGAACAGGCCCTTGAAGTCCCCGGCCACAATGTGGTTCAGGGCGGGCTTAAGGAAGTAGCTGCTGGCCACGGAGCCCACGGAGCTGAGCACCAGGCACACCGCCACCACGATCAGCGCCGCCTTATAGCGGCCGATATAGGCCAGGAGCTTCCCCACGGTGCCCCGGAGATTCTGGGGCCGCTGATAGCCGTGTCCCCGGCCGTGGGGGCCGCCGGGACGGACCTGCTTCTTGTTTTCAGCCATCAATCGTCGCTCCTTCCTGCTGGGATTTATAGACCTCCTGATAGATGTGGTTGGAGGCCATCAGTTGGTCATGGGTGCCTGCACCGGAAATTTTGCCGTCGTCCAGCACCACGATTAGGTCCGCGTCCATGACGGAGGAAATGCGCTGGGCGATGATGAGCTTGGTGGCCCCGGGCAGGGCCTGGCGCAGGGCGGACCGGATCTTTGCGTCGGTGGCGGTGTCCACGGCGGAGGTGGAGTCGTCCAGAATCAGCACCCGGGGCCGGCGCAGAATGGCCCGGGCAATGCACAGGCGCTGCTTCTGACCGCCGGAGACGTTGGCGCCGCCCTGCTCAATGTGGGTGTCGTAGCCGTCGGGCATGCGGGAGATGAACTCGTCGGCGCAGGCCATGCGGCAGGCCTCCTCCATCTCGGCGTCGGTGGCGTCCTCCCGGCCCCAGCGGAGGTTTTCCCGGATGGTGCCGGAGAACAGGGTGTTCTTTTGCAGCACCATGGCGCAGCCCTGGCGCAGAGCCTCCATGGTGTATTCCCGGACGTTGTGTCCGCCTACGGACACGGCGCCCTCCGTGGCCTCATACAGCCGGGGGATCAGACTCACCAGGGTACTCTTGGCGCTGCCGGTGCCGCCCAGGATGCCCACGGTCATGCCGCTGTCGATATGCAGGCAGACATCCTCCAGGTTCCAGGCGCCGCTGTCCTTGTGATACTTGAAATAAACGTGGTCAAAGTCCACTTCGCCGTTTTCAACGGTCAGGGCCGGGTCGGCGGCGGAGTCTTGCCGCAGGCGATGGACCGGGTCAGCACCATCATCACCATGGCCACCATCATCAGGGACATGAGAATTTCGGAGGCGTAGGTGAAGAAGGCGATCAGGTCGCCGGAGAGCATGGCGCCGCCCACCACATAGTGGCCGCCCAGCCACATGATGGCCATGATGGTGCCGCCCATAATGAGGGTCACCAGGGGGACAAACAGCACCACGAAGCTGTAGGCCCGCTCCGCCGTATCCCGAAGGGTGTCGCTGCGTTGGGTGAACTTCTCCTGCTCCCGGTCCTCCCGGACGAAGGACTTCACCACCCGGATGGCGTTGAGGTTCTCCTGCACCACCAGGTTCAGGTTGTCGGTGGACTTCTGCAGGGCGGTGAAAAACGGCCCCACATAGCGGATGACGATGGCCACCAGGATCAGTAGTAGCGGCAGCACCACCAGGAACACCTGGCTCAGCTGCAGGCTGATGGTCAGGGCCATGACCAGGGCGGTGATCAGCATCACCGGGGCCCGGACCAGCATGCGCATGCCCATCATCAGGGTCATCTGCACCGACGAGACGTCGTTGGTGAGCCGGGTGATCAGGGACGCAGTGGAAAACCGCTCGATGTTGGCAAAGGAGAACCTCTGCACCTGGGCATATTCCGCGGCCCGGACGTTGGCGCCGAAGCCCATGCCGGCCTTGGCCGCCAGAGCCGCCGCGCCCACGCCCATCACCAGGGACGCCAGGGCCATCAGGATCATTTTCAGGCCCGTGGCCAGAATATACGCCTTGTCGCCGTTGGCGATGCCCACGTCCACGATCTGGCTCATGGCCTTGGGCAGCAGCAGCTCCAGCACGGCCTCGCCTGCCGAACACAGCACGCCCAGGAATATCCAGACGCGATACCCCTTGGTATAGGGGGCTAATTTCCGAATCATGCGTTGTCCTCCTCCGATGTCAGATTGTCCGCCGCCCGCAGCAGAAGCCGGCGCAGGGTCTCCGTCTCCTGGGGGTCCATGCCCCGGTGGATCAGGTCCTCGATCTGCCGGGTGATGGACTCGAAGTCATCATAAAACTGCTGTCCGGCCTCCGTCAGCCGCAGGATGCGGCACCGGCCGTCCTTTTCCCCCGGAGTCCGGGTCAGCATCCCCTTTTCCACCAGCCGGTCCACGATGCCGTTGACGGTGGAGGGCTTCACGGCCAGATGCTGCTGCAGCTGTTTCTGGGTCACGGGGCCCGGCTGCCGGTGCAGATACGTCAGCGACCGGCACTGGATGGGCGTGACCCCATAGCGCCGCAGCTTCTGCTCCATCCGCTGATAGGCCCGGTGGTTGCAGTACCCCAGCAGGTGGCCGTTCAGCTTTGGCGTTTTCATGCAGCTCATAATAGTCTGCTCCTTTCCTGAGATTTTAATATTTAGTGCCCTAAATGTTAGCAGGCTAAATATTACCACCATTGTACTCCACCGTCAATAGGCAGAGTGTCGGTTTCCTGTGAACGTTCTGTAAACGATGGTGGGGAGCTATTGACTTTTCTCCGCCGGGACGGTAAGATAAGCCCGTAATCCAAAAGCTGTTATCATTGTTATTCTCTCTCCTTTACCAAAAAGAAGACGCGCACCGCTTGGTGCGCGTCTTCTTTTTTCCTGCCCTGCGGTATGCACCCGCCGTCCCGCCGGCGCATAGGATGGCCGGAAGTATCCCGCAAAAAAGGAGGAGACGGTCATGGAGCAGTACACAGCGGCGCTGGCGGGCAATCCCAACGTGGGCAAATCCACGGTGTTCAACGCCCTGACGGGTATGCACCAGCACACCGGGAACTGGCCCGGCAAAACGGTGGAGGTGGCGGAGGGCGCCTATGTCTGGCAGGGTGCGGCCTTCCGGCTCGTCGATCTGCCGGGGACATACTCCCTGCGGGCGGACTCGCCGGAGGAGGAGCTGGCCCGGGACTTTATCTGCGGCGGTGACGCCGACGTGACGGTGGTGGTGGCGGACGCCACCTGCCTGCGGCACAACCTCCATCTGGCGGTGCAGCTCCGCCGCCGCACGCCCCGGCTGGTGCTGTGCCTGAACCTGATGGACGAGGCCCGGAAGAAGGGTGTCACCGTGGACACGGAGGCGCTGTCCCGCGCCCTTGCCGCGCCGGTGGTCGCCACGGCGGCCCGCAGCGGCGAGGGGCTGGACGCACTGCGCACGGCGGTGCTGGATATGGCGCGGCAGCCCCCGCAGGACGATCCGTGGCTGCCGCCGGAGGACGACAGCGCCGCCGTGGCCCGGCGGGCAGCGGAGATCGCCGATGCCTGTCTCTCCTGCAGGCCGGAGGATGTCCACGCCCGCGACCGGCGGCTGGATCGGCTGCTCACCAGCCCCACCGTCGGGATCCCGGTGATGCTGTTGCTGCTGGGGCTGGTGTTCTGGCTGACCATCTGGGGCGCCAACGCTCCCTCTGCCCTGCTGAGCCGGGGGCTCATGGCGCTGCAAGCGCCGGTGCGCCGCCTGCTTGCCGGTGCGCCGCCGTGGGTGCAGGGCGCGCTGGTGGACGGCGTGTACCGGACGGCGGCGTGGGTGGTGGCGGTGATGCTGCCGCCCATGGCCATCTTCTTCCCGCTGTTTACCCTGCTGGAGGACGCAGGCTACCTGCCCCGTGTGGCGTTCATGATGGACGGGTGCTTCCGCGCCGCCGGCGGCAGCGGACGGCAAAGCCTTACCATGTGCATGGGCTTTGGCTGCAACGCCTGCGGCGTCACCGGCTGCCGCATCATCGACAGTCCCCGGGAGCGGCTGGTGGCCATCCTCACCAACGCCTTTGTCCCCTGCAACGGCCGGTTTCCCACCCTCATCGCCCTCATCAGCCTGTTTTTTCTGGGCGGCACGCTGGGCCTTGGCCGCTCCCTGCTGGCGACGGCGCTGTTTCTGGGGTGCATCCTCTTTGCCGTGGCCATGACGCTGCTGGCCTCCCGGCTGCTGACCGCCACGGTACTGCGGGGGCAGCTCTCCGCCTTCTCTCTGGAGCTGCCCCCCTACCGGATGCCCCGTGTGGGACAGGTGCTGGTGCGCTCCCTGCTGGATCGGACGCTGTTCGTGCTGGGCCGGGCGGTGACGGTGGCCGCCCCCGCCGGGCTGCTCATCTGGATATTGGGCCGCATCTCCGTCCGCGGCGGCAGTCTGCTGGCGGTGCTGGCCGGCGCGCTGGATGGCCCCGGACGGCTCATGGGGCTGGACGGCATGGTGCTGCTGGCGTTTCTGCTGGGCTTCCCCGCCAACGAGATCGTGCTGCCGGTGCTGCTGATGGGGTATCTCCAGACTGGGAGCCTTACGGACTACGGCAGTCTGGCGGAGCTGTCCACCGTCCTCACCGCCAACGGCTGGACGGCGGAGACGGCGGTATGTATGCTGGTGCTGTGTCTGCTGCACTTCCCCTGTGGCACCACCTGCCTCACCATCCTCCACGAAACGGGCAGTGCCCGCTGGACGGCGCTGGCGGCGGCGCTGCCCACCGCCATGGGCGCGGCGGTGTGTATGGTCATCCACGGCGTCTGGATGCTGCTGGGTTAGCAAATCGACAAAAAACTGTTGCCAAACGGCTGCATTTGTAGTAGAATACTTTGGTGAACTCGTCCTCCGCCGATAGCTGCGGGGCCGGTCTCGCGCAATGGATACCCACGAATCATGTCAGGCGGGGAACCGAGCAGCATTAAGAGGGATCATCCATGTGCCGCGGGGAAGCCGGCTTCGCGGCTATGGGCGGAGGACGTTTCTATTTTATTTGACAGGTGGAAATAAGCTTATGAACGCAAAGCTCACATTTTACTTAGCTCTTGTAATCGCCGGGAGCGCATTGCTGGACGTCGGGGAATTTTTCACCATAGCCGGGATGATCCTGACGGCGCTGGGACTTTTCCTGCTGCTCCTGGAAGCCATCAAGAAGTAGCCGCAAGAACTGCGCCGGTTCAGAAACGACAGAAACGGAATTGCAAAAGCCGCATCGGGGTGTTTTCCTTACGGAGGACGCCCGATCGGTCACTCCTTTCTATATCGATGGAGTGATTTCCGGTTTCAGCCACGGCCGGGAACTCTTACGATTACTGCGTTTCTTGCGTTTTGCTCATGGCTGATTTTTATTTGACAGGAGGTGTGCCCGTGTATCAGGCTCTGTACCGCAAATACCGTCCCAAGACCTTTTCCGAGGTGGTGGGACAGTCCCATATCACCGATACGCTTCAGCGGCAGGTGGCGGAGGGCCGCGTGGGACACGCCTACCTTTTCACCGGCACCCGCGGCACCGGCAAGACCACCTGCGCCCGTATCCTCGCCAAGGCCGTCAACTGCGAGCACCCCGTGGACGGTGCGCCCTGCTGCCAGTGCGACAGCTGCCGGGGCATCGACGCCGGTACGCTGCTGGACGTGACGGAGCTGGACGCCGCCTCCAACGGCAGCGTCAACGACGCCCGCAGCCTGCGGGAGGAGGCCGTCTACCCGCCGGCGGTGCTGCAAAAGCGTGTCTACATCATCGACGAGGTGCATATGCTCTCCCGCGACGCCTTCAACGCCCTGCTGAAGATCATGGAGGAGCCGCCCGCCCACCTGCTGTTTATCCTGGCCACCACCGAGATCCAGAAGGTCCCGGCCACCATACTCTCCCGCTGCCAGCGGTTCAACTTCAAGCGCATCCTGCCCCACGATATGGAGCAGCAGCTGCTGAAGGTGGCGAAGGCCGAAGCCATCGACCTGACCCCGGACGGGGCGGACCTGCTGGCCCGCATGGCCAACGGCGCCCTGCGCGACGCGCTCAGCCTGCTGGACCAGTGCCGTGCCGCCGGCGCGGTCGTGGACGGCCGCAGCGTGCTGGACACGCTGGGACTGGCCGGCAGTACCCAGACGGTGCAGCTCATGCGCCTGCTCCTGGCGCGTCAGGGGGGCGACGCTTTGGCGCTGCTGGACCAGCTGTACCGGGGCGGCAAGGATGTGGGCGCGCTGCTGGGCGAGCTCAGCGACCTGTGCCGGGATATGACCGTTCTGGCCGCCGCGCCGGAGGGCGGCGCCGCCCTGCTGGGCGGCCTGTATGACCGCAAGACCCTCTCTGAACTGACGGCGGAGATCCCCATGCGCCGCCTGCTCTATATGACCGATACCATCCAGCGCACCGCCGCGGCCCTGCCCCGGAGCATCCGCCAGCGAACGGATGCCGAGCTGTGCCTGCTGCGTCTGTGCGACGAGAGCCTTTCCAACGACACGGAGGCCCTGGCGGACCGCGTCTCCGCCCTGGAGGACGCCTTGAAGAAGGGCGTCGTCCCGGCGGAAAGACCCGCCGCCCGTCCGGCGGCCGCGCCGACTCCGCCGCCCCGGCGCGAAGCGCCCCCGATCCCGCAGGAGACATCTCCCGCACCGGAACCCGCACCGGTCCCCACGGCCCCTGCACCTCCGGCCCCTGCGCCGGAGAGCGCCCCGGCGGCGCCCGCCGCCGGCGGTGACAGCCAGGTCTGGGCCGCGCTTATCGAGCACTACAAGGGGCCCCTGACCATCCCCGACCGGGTGTGGCTGAACCAGGCGACAGGTACGCTGGAGGGGGATGTGCTCACCGTTTCCTGTGCCAACGACCTGGTGAAGCAGCAGCTCAGCCGCAAGGCCATCGAGGATGTGCTCTGCGGTGTCACCAGCCGCCATGTGGGCCGTCCCGTCCGGGTGCAGTTCACCGTAGGCGGCGGCCCCGCCGCGCCCGTGCGGCGCGCCCCGGTCCGCCCCGCGCCCCGGCCCACGCCCGCCCCGTCGGCGGACGACTATGAGCGCCCGCCCCTGCCGGAGGAGGCGCCGCCCGCCCCGCCGGACCTGCCGCCCTGGGAGGTGCCGGCTCCCCACAGGGACAAGCTGGACGAGTTGGTGGAAAACGCCAAACAGCTGGACAATTTTCGCATCAAATAAGCCGACAGTTCATGCTGAGCGCACCGGTGTCTCACATGGAGCACACCAATGTTACACAAAGAGCGCATCGGTATTACACATGGGTAAACCGATGCTGCACATAAGATGTCCGATAGTTTACACTGGCAAAATGAACAGATCGATATAAAGGAGAAACGAATATGGCAAAGGGATACAGCGCCCGCAGGGGCTTTACCGGCGGTGCCGGGATGATGCAGCAGCAGGCGCAGATGCAGCAAAAACTGCTGAAAATGCAGCAGGATATGGCAAAAGCGCAGGAAGAAGTTGAAAAAACGGAGTTCACCGCCTCTGTGGGCGGCGGTGCCGTCACCGCCGTGGTCACCGGCAAAAAGGAGCTGACCAAGCTGACCATCAAGCCCGACGTCATCGACCCGGAGGATGCCGAAATGTTGCAGGATCTGGTCATTTCTGCGGTAAATGAGGCACTTCGGCAGGCAGATGATGCCATGAACAGCTCCATGAGTTCGCTCACCGGCGGACTGAACATCCCCGGCCTGGGCCTGTAAATCGTGATAGAAAAGCGCCCGCCCTGCATAACGCAGGGCGGGTGCTTTTCGCGCAAAAAGGACAAAATATTCGGATGTTTCGCGCGATATATTGACACATTCGACAAGGCGGCGTATTCTGTGTATGTAGAAATTTTGTTAAATTTCTGCTTATCATATGGATAAAAAACGGGAGAAATACATCATGGAAAACGAAAAAAGCGAGATGAAAAAGAAACCGGGAAAGGTGCTGCCGTGGTTGGCCGCTGTGCTGCTGGTGGCGGCCCTGGCAGCGCGGGCGGCGGTGCCCGTGCCCGCGGGCCTGTTTACGCAGATCTGGAACATCGGCACACAGCTGATCATACTGTTTTCCGGGTTGGTGCTGTTTTCGGCGGCGGCCAGAGCCGTATTTCAGAGAGTGTCGCCCAGCAGCAACCACGGCAAGACCGTGTTCACGCTGGCGGACAGCGCTATCCGATATCTGCTGATCATCGTGGGGCTGCTGTGGGCGCTGTCTATCGTGGGCGTGGATGTGCGGGCGCTGCTGGCTGGCGCCGGCGTGCTGGCGCTGATCATCGGCTTCGGTGCGGAGAGCTTGATCGCCGACGTGATCACCGGTACATTCATGCTGTTTGAGCACCAGTACGAGGTGGGCGACATCATCGTGGTGGGCGACTTCCGCGGCACGGTCACACAAATCGGCATCCGTACCACGCAGATCATGGACTCCGGCGGAAACGTGAAGATCATCAACAACTCCGATATCCGCAGTCTGATCAACCGATCCAACGACCTGTCCTTCGCCGTGTGCGACATGGCGGTCCCCTATGACAAGGAGAGTCTGGCGCGGGCGGAGAAGGTGCTGGGCGAGGTACTGCCGAAGCTGCACCGGGAGCATCCCGACCTGTTCAGCAAGGCCCCGGCCTATCTGGGCGTACAGACGCTGGACTATGAAAATCGCGCCGTTGTGATCCGCGTGGCGGGTGAGACACACGAGGAGAACATTTACAAGGCGCAGCGTTTGCTGAACCGCACGCTGTTCATGGCCTTTGAGGAGGAGGGGCTCTCCTGCCCCGTCCACAGGGTGGAGCTGGATCGGGAGTAAGCCATGAACGACAAGGAATTTTCACCGGCACCCGCGGAATTTTCTCCGCCGAGGCCGGAGTTCTCCGCGCCGCCGCGGGAGTGGGCCGCGCCGGGGAACGAGATATCCCGCGACGACACCGCGCCGCCGCAGAAGAAGCGCCGCAGTCTTCCGGCCATGCTGGTGGCCGGGGCCGCGGCGGTGGCCATCGGCCTGTCGTGCTGGGGCGCCGCCGTGACGGACAACACGCCCCGCGCTGCGCTGACGGCGGAGCAGTGCGCCTATCTGGACGCGGTCAGCGAGGCGCTGCTGGAGGAGGACATCCCCGGTCTGGAGGCGCTGGCGCTGGATCCCATGATGCGGCAGCTCTGCGAGGAGGTCATAGAACCGTATTACTACGACGTGCTGCTGCCCTACGACGCTTCCTACAGCGATATGGTGCGCAAGGACGAGCTTTATACCTACTACCGGGGCATCGATTATGACGGGAAAACGCTGGGGCCTTTCCGGGAGGGGAGGTCCATGTGGGACGATCTGCTTTTCGGCGTTGCCACCTCCAATAGATTCCAATCCTGGAATGTGGACTGGGATGTGTACTCACAACTGCCGTATGAGTACGGCGGCTTGTTCTGCGACGGCGATGGGGACGGTCTTCGCGATTTCAATTTTGAGAGGGTGAAGGAGATATCAGGTGCCGGCACGGGATTGTTCGGCGGGGCGGGGAGCCGCTATGTCTGCAAGTATTACTATGCGGGCTATCTCAAGGGCGTTTGCAGAGGCTCACTGACACAGGAGTGCGAGACCGGAGATAGTCACAAGGTGAAAGAGGCTTACGCAAACAGCACCGTGACGCTGCGTACCGGCGATGGGCGCTATGAGACAACATTCCCGGTCGTAGACGGACATCCGAAACCGGACGCTTCAAACCATGTGGAGGTCATTGAGAATTATCACGGAAATGATGCTGCTCTGCTGATCTGGCACGCGCCGTCCGGTGAGGATATAGAACTGCAGCTGGTAAACCTCTGACCAAACGGGCCAATAAAAAATATTCCCTTAGGCCAACTGGCCTAAGGGAATATTTTTTATCCGAAATAGGCCACCAGCAGATCCGTGACCACGCCGTAGCTCTTGCTGCCGTCCGTATCGCCGTTACTCTTGAGGAAGCCGTCATACACGGTGTCTGAGACCTTTGAGACGACGCCGCGGAACTGCGCCCAGTAGGCGTTGTCCGCCCGCAAGTCGGCCACCACCGTGTCCGGCAGTGCGTCCCGTATGGTCTGCCACGCCTCCCGGTCGGCGCTGTACAGGGCGTTGGACAGATACCCGAACCCCGTCAGCCAGCCGGAGTAGCGGTACCCTGCGTCCTCTGACCGGACAGCGGCCAGTATGCCGATGAAATTGCACTCCTCCTCCGCCGTGATGCCTCGCTGGTGCGCCAGCTCATGGCATACAGTGGCCGGCAGAAAGGCCGCCGGACTGTCCATGTTGACGTTCGGCTCGCCGGTGAAGGGGAAGTAGAACCCGGTGAAGCGCAGGGCACTCAGCGTCCGGGAGCAGGCGAAGCCCTTGGCACCGCCCGTTTCCGCCCGCAGGAACGGGAACTCGCCGCAGAGCACATCCAGCGCGGAGGCGCTCCGGTTCAGCACCGCCTGCCGGTCCAGCGTGCAGACACCGCTTTCATCTCTGGGGACGTCATCGGCGCAGGCGGCCAGATTGCCGGCAAAATAGGCCGTTACCTCCGCCAGCGTCTCCGCCGTGGAAGGCCGGGCATGGATGCCGCTTTTCTCCTGAAAGCCGTCGGTGTTGTACCCGATGCCCCAGGTGAGGCAAAAGCCGGCGTACACCGTCAGCACGGCGCAGAGGGCGGTGAGCGTCAGGCGCAGAGCCATGCCCCAACGGCAGCCCCGCGCGGCGATGATGCGCCGGGGCACATTGGCCAGCCACAGTATGGCGCAGAACACCGCCGTCAAGATCAGGACCTCACCTACGGAGAGCGTCAACCTCCCACACAGCCGCCCCAGCCACTGTTCCGCCGGCAGCACGGCGCCGTACCACAGGGCAGTCATGGCGGCGCGGCTGGTGCGCAGGGCGAAATACGCGGCAAAGAACACCGCCAGCGCAATACACCAGCGGCACAGGGCGCGGCGGCTCATAGGGGCAGGGCCCTGCCGGTGAAGCACATGACGCAGTGGGCGCGGACGATGACCTTGCCGGTCTCGTCGGTCATTTCGGCGGAGCAGAAGGCCAGCTTGCCGCCCAGGCGGTCCACCTTGCCCACGGTGGTCAGGGTGCTGCCGGCGGCAGCGGTGGACAGATAATCGATGGTGGCGTTCACGGTGACTACCATCTCCTGCCGCAGCGTCATAATGGCCATGCCCATGGCCACATCGCACAGCGAGAACAGGATGCCGCCGTGGGCGCCGCCCCAGCGGTTCAGACTTTCGGTGTGCATGGGCAGCGTTACGGTGGCGGTGCCGTCGTCCAGGTCGGTGGTCCGCATAAAGTTGTGGGTGAGAAACGGCTCCTGGTCGTTGCCGAAGACCATCAGCTTATCGTAGAGGTCTTTTGTCATGGGGGTGCTCCTTTCAAAGAAAAGGCAGGCGGGCGGCGTGCCCGCCTGCCTGCTATATCACGCGGGGTCTTCGGGTTCGGGCGCGGGCGTGTCCTCCGGCGGGGAATCCTTGGCCCGACCCACATAGGCGTAGGCCTCGGTGGGCATATTCCGCTTCCGCAGCCGGCGGTCCATCAGGAATTTCAGCAGTTCCTGTATGCAGGCGAACACCGGCACGCCGATGAACATACCCAGCACGCCGGCGAAGCCGCCGCCCACCAGGATGGCCACGATGACCCAGAAGCTGGAGATGCCCGTGGCGTCGCCCAGGATCTTGGGGCCCAGGATGTTGCCGTCAAATTGCTGGAGGATCACGATGAAGATCACGAACACCAGACATTGCTTGGGGCTGACCAGCAGGATCAGGAATGCCGACGGCACCGCACCCAGGAAGGGCCCGAAGAAGGGGATCACGTTGGTCACGCCCACCACCACGCTGACCAGCGGGGTGTAGGGCATTTTCAGGATGGAGCAGCAGATAAAGCACAGGATGCCGATGATGAGGGAGTCCAGCAGCTTGCCGCGGACAAAGCCGGAGAAAATAGCGTTCACCCGCCGGGTGCCGCGCATGACCGCGTCGGCTTTTCCCTCCGGCAGCGCGGCGTAGACCGCCTTGCAGCAGCGGGCTAGGCTTTTCTCCTTCATACCCATCAGGTAGATGGACACGATAATGCCCACGATCAGGTCAAGGGCAAAGCCCACTGCCCCGCGGATGCCGCTCCAGATACCGTTGGTCAGTGGCACAATGGCCTTCTGGGCCCAGGGCAGCACCTTGTCGGTCAAAAAGGCCATGCCGTCGGTATAGCGCTCGGTGATGAGCCCCGCCAGCCAGACACCGATCCCACTGTCGCTCTCCAGAAGGTCGTCGGCCCAGCGATAGACCTTGCGGTAGTAGGACTCGGCGTTGTTGATGAGGGTGGTCACGCTGTCCACCACCTGGGGCACCAGCACGCTCATCAGCAGATACAGCAGGAAGATGACCACGGCCTCGGTCAGCAGGATGCTCACCAGCCGCAGCGCGCCCGACGGCTGCTTCAGCTCTTTTTTGAAGAGCTTTTTCCACAGCGCCGCGATGGCCCGTTCCAGACAGGACATGATGGGCGTCAGCAGATAGGCGATGGCGAAGCCGTACAGCACCGGCGCCAGGATGGATGCCAGCTTGGACACGAACTGCTGCAGCGTTCCCGCCTGATAGAAGGTGTCGTAGAACACCAGAACGGCACATACGGTCAAAAAGGCCGTCAGCCCCCATTTGAAATACTGCGTTCGCTTCATGGCAGGACCTCCAACTGCTGTTTTTTCTATCATACCCGTATACGCGGCGTTTTGCAACAATTTTCGCACACAAACACCCGCGACGGAATGTGTATTGCAATCCCGCCGCAACTGTGGTATCATACTCGGACAACCCCGCGCAAAATGCGAGAATTACGATGGTATGGAAGGGTGTCCCTATGAAAAAGCTCTTGTTTATCGTCAATCCCCGTGCGGGAAAGACAAAATCCCGCGCCCCGCTGTTCGATGCCGTGGCGCAGTTCTCCCGTGCCGGCTATCTGGTACGGGTCTATATCACCGAGGCGGGCGGCCAGGCCCGCGATATCACCGCACGGTGGGGCGGGCAGTACGACATGGTGGTCTGTGCCGGCGGCGACGGTACGCTGAACGAGACGCTCTCCGGGCTTATGCAGCTGGAGCAGCGGCCCCTGCTGGGCTATCTGCCCTGCGGCAGCACCAACGACTTTGCCATGAGCCTGCATCTTCACACCATGCTGCCCGCCGCGGCGGAGGCGGCCGCCACCGGCACGCCCTGCCCCCTGGACGTGGGGCGGCATAACGACCGCTATTTCGCCTATGTGGCCTCCTTTGGGGCCTTTACCCGGTCCTCCTACTCCGCCACCCAGGCAGCCAAGAACGCCCTGGGCCATTTTGCCTACATTCTGGAGGGGCTGGGCAATCTGGACTCCCTGCGGCCCTACCGCTGCGCGGTGGAAGCCGATGGTGAGCGCTTTGAGGGGGAGTTCATTTTCGGCGCTGTGTGCAATTCCACCTCCCTGGGCGGCCTGGTGAAGCTGGATCCCTCCCGTGTACGGATGGACGACGGAAAATTCGAACTGCTGCTGCTCCGTATGCCAAAGACGGCACTGGATCTGCAGAACCTCATTACCGCCATGACCCGTATGCAGTACGACTATCCCGGCGTGATACTGCGCCATGTCCGGCGCGTTACCCTGACCACCGAGGAGAACCTTCCCTGGTCCCTGGACGGTGAATACTGCCCCAGCGCGCCCCGCGTGGAGATCGAAAACCTCCCCGCTGCCATCCAGCTGGTCCGCTGAGGCCGAAACAAATTGAAAAGACCCGCCATCGGCGGGTCTTTTTCTATACACGCTGCAATTGTGCGGTGAAAGTATACGGATCGCGATCAGAAGGACACCATTTCCGGGTCCGGCTTGGTGGTGGCGGCGATGGAGGTGACGTACAGCACAGGGCCTTCGCCCTGATAGGCGTCACAGGTCTCCTTCTTCACTGTGGCGTGTATCTTCACCCACTGCTTGTCCTTATACTGCTCCAGCCCTTCGCCGCGGCACACCAGGGCCAGGAACTGCATATCCTTGTCGCAGCACACCATGGCGAAGCGTCCCGGGCAGTGCACGCCCTTGAACTTTTTGGAGTGGCACATCAGCGCCTTGAAGGAAACCTCCACGCCCTCGTAGCGTCCCGGGTTGTCCATCATGTCCACATACCAGATGCCGTAGTCCTCGTCCGGCACCTCCAGCTTGCCGCCGGTCAGGTCGAAGGGAGACATCTCCGGCGTGACGTACTCCTCGCTGGTGCCGTCCTCGTTTTCCAGGTAGATATCCGCCCGGCGGTTGGCCATCCGAAGGTTGCGGCTGCGAAGCTGGGCGCGCAGCTGCTCATTGCAGCGGTTGAAGATCAGCATATCGCAGTTGGTGATCTTCTCCATCATCAGCTGGCCCATGTTCTTCAAATACATCTCAAAGGTGGTGGCGTCCACCAGGCACATGATCTGGTACAGGATCCAGTTGGCGGGCAGCCCCTCGCGGTACAGCTTCTCCATGCTCCACATGCCGTTGTACTCCACGATGACCTGCTTGGGCCGGTACTGTTTTTCCAGCTTTTTCAGAAAATCGGGCGTCAGTTGGTCCTCGTCCTCCACGGTATAGGTGAATACGTTGCCCAGTACCTTGGGATCATAGCCGTTTTCGCCCTCCTCGCAGCACAGCAGCAGCGTCCGGTCCTCGGCGGCGAAGCCGTCCCGCAGGATGCCGTTGATGAATTCGGTCTTGCCGGCGTCCAGAAATCCGGCGATGAGGTAAACAGGAATATCCATGTCAGCCACTCCTTACAGTCCGAACAGCTGAGAGAGCTTATCCTCTTTCAGCTGGGAGCCGATCACACAGATACGGCCGGTGTAGTCCGCCGGACCGCGCCGCACCTGGTGCTCCTCGGGCACAAAGTCATAGTGCAGCCACTGGCCGCCGTCGGCGGCAGCCACGATACCCTTGGCCCGCAGGATCGCGCCGTATTCGCCGCTGTCCAGCGCCGTCAGGATGTGCTCCAGCTCCGCTTCGGAGTAGGCCTTCACCGTCTCCGTGCCCCAGCTGGTGAATACCTCGTCGGCGTGATGATGGTGATGGTGGCAGCCGCAGTGGGGATCATCGCATTCCTCGCCGTCGTGGTGATGGTGGTGATGATCGTGGTCATGCTCGTCCTCATCGTGGTGATGATGGCAGCAGTGCTCATGGTCGTGGTCGTCGTCATCGTCATCATCATGGTCATGGTGATGGCAGCAATGGTCATGATCGTGCTCATTCTCGTCATGGTGGTGATGGTGGTGCTCATGCTCGTGCTCCGCCTCATCCGCCTCGTGCTCAGCGCGCATATGCGCCAGCAGCTCGTCCGCCAGAGAGACCTTCTCGATGGCGCTGAGGATGGTCATGCCGTCCAGCTGATCCCAGGGCGCGGTCAGGATGGCGGCATTGGGATTCTTCTCCCGCAGCAGCGCCACGGCGGCCTCCAGCTTCTCCTGGCTCAGCCGTTGGGTGCGGGAGAGGATGATGGTGCCGGCGGACTCGATCTGGTTGTTGTAGAACTCGCCGAAGTTCTTCATGTATATCTTGACCTTGGTGGCGTCCGCTACGGTCACAAAGCTGTTCAGCTTCATGTCCGGTACGTCCTTCACGGTGTTCTCCACCGCCACGATCACGTCGCTGAGCTTGCCCACGCCGCTGGGCTCGATGAGGATGCGGTCAGGGTGGAACTGCTCATGTACGTCCTTCAGCGCCTTGTTGAAGTCGCCCACCAGAGAGCAGCAGATGCACCCGGAGGACATTTCACTGATCTGCACGCCGGAGTCCTTCAGGAACCCACCGTCAATGCTGATCTCACCGAACTCGTTTTCGATCAGTACCAGCTTCTCGCCGGGGAAGGCCTCGGCCAGCAGCTTCTTGATAAGGGTCGTTTTGCCTGCGCCCAAAAATCCGGAAACGATGTCGATCTTTGTCATAGTAAAAACCTTCTTTTCTCTGCCGCCCGCTGCGGCGTAAATTTTGTTCCGAGCCCCGCGTTCACCGTTCAGAGGACGAAAAAAGGGGGCGGGAACGTTTTTCACCTATATAATATCCCATTTTTTGAAAAATGCAAGTCCTGCCGGTAAAAACCGCGCGGCGGGCACACGATGCCCGCCGCGCTTTTGTCATTCGCCGATCCGATTCAGGATCAGCTGGCTCAGCGACGCTGCCAGTGCCCGGTCGTACCGCCGCGTTTCCACGGCACCGTCCATCTGTCCGTCCTCATCCGCCCGGCCGCTTTCGTTGTGGCCGCCGTTCAGGTCATCTTTGGCGCTGCCGGTGTCCGTGCCGTTGGTGTCCGGCTGTGTGGTGATGCTGCCGTTGGGTGTGGTGTCCGGCGCGTTGCCGTTTGTCTTGTCGTCTGCCGCGCCGCAGGCCGCCAGCGTCACCGCCAGCATCACTGCCGCCGCCAGTGCAGCGAGTCGATCTGTCATATCTTTTTTCCTCCTTTTCCCATGTGCGCCGGCTGGCCCGCGCAAAACACGCGCACATGCGCGGAGAACAGCCGCCGCCAAACGTAGGTTTTGCCGCGGGCGGTTTTATAGCCCCGACACTTTTTGCCTTTTGCATCATTTGTACAGGAAAGCCGTATCTTTTGTGGCGGAAGTATTGCATTTTCCGAAAAACCATGATATGATTTTTTCTACCTCAGCGATGGGTAAATGTTTGATTATGAACCGTGTTATTTGCTTAGGACATAACGACTTGAACATAGATGGAGGACGATATATCATGCAGAAGCTGGAAAAGCAGTATCATATCCACTGCGCCGAAGGCGACGTGGGCCGCTATGTTATTCTTCCCGGCGACCCCGGCCGCTGTGAAAAGATCGCGGAGCTGTTCGACGACGCGCATTTTGTTTCTCAGAACCGCGAGTACACCATCTATACCGGTACGCTGCTGGGGGAGAAGGTCTCCGTCTGCTCCACCGGTATCGGCGGGCCCTCCGCCTCCATCGCCATGGAGGAGCTGCACAACATCGGCGCTGACACGTTTATCCGCGTAGGGACCTGCGGCGGCATCGAGCTGGATGTCCGCAGCGGCGACGTGGTGGTCGCCACCGGCGCGATCCGCTTTGAGCATACCAGCCGGGAATATGCCCCCATCGAGTACCCCGCGGTGGCGAACTTCGAGGTCACAACCGCGCTGGTCCAGGCGGCCAGGGCGCTGGGCAAGCGCACACAGGTAGGCGTCGTTCAGTGCAAGGACGCGTTCTATGGCCAGCACAGCCCCGAGCGTATGCCGGTATCCTATGAGCTGCTCAACAAATGGGAGGCCTGGAAGCGCCTGCACGTCAAGGCCAGTGAAATGGAGTCCGCCGCCCTCTTTGTGGTGGCTGATGCCCTGAACTGCCGCTGCGGCAGCTGCTTCCATGTGGTCTGGAACCAGGAGCGGGAAAAGGCAGGTCTGGACCAGGATATGAGCGAGGACACCACCTCCGCCGTTCAGGTGGGAGTGGAGGCCCTGAAGCGGCTCATTCAGGCCGATCGCGCGGCCCAATAAGCTTTCCTGAAAAAAGCGCCCCCTGTCATGCGCCCCCGGATGCGGACGGAAAGCTGACCTGCCCCGGTCGGTACCCCATGCGGCTATCTCATCAGCATCGTGTCAGTTATACCCCGGCTGACGCAGCCTCCTGAGAACAGAAGGAGGCACCCCCACCTCCTTGCCCTCGGCCACGCCGGGGGCGCTTTTTTGACTGGCATCTGAAAAAAATTCAGCAGGTCTGACAAAAAGTCTTGTTTTTCCCGTTAAAAAGCGTTAAGATGATGCTTGCGCCGGAGGGCGTGCAGCATTTTACAAAGGAGAGAATCACATGGAGCGTATCTTTCATCTGAAAGAGAACGGCACCTCCGTCAAAACGGAGATCCTGGCCGGTCTCACCACATTCATGACGATGGCCTACATCATCGCCCTGAACCCCAACCTGCTGACCAACTTTGCCGTGGGCACTCCGCTGTGGAACGGTGTGTTCCTGGCCACCTGCATCGCCAGTGCCATCGGCACCGTGGTCATGGCCTTCCTCGCCAACAAGCCCTTTGTCATGGCGCCCGGTATGGGCCTTAACAGCTTCTTTGCCGTCATCGCCGGCAATGTGGCCGCCATGCTGAACACTGACTACACCAGCGCCTTCCAGGCGGTGCTGTGCATCATTCTGGTGGAGGGTATCGTTTTCCTTCTGCTGAGCATTTTTAACATTCGTGATAAGATCGTCACCGCTATCCCTCTGGGTGTCCGTCTGGGTATCGGTCCCGCCATCGGCCTTATGTTGATGAACATCGGCCTGGGCTCCAACGTGGGAATCTACGCCGAGGGCAATGGCTATACCTCCCCCTTCTATGTCATGCGTGACTTCTTCGGCGCCATGACCCCCAGCGTGATCAAGGACCACATGGGTGCCGAGTACAGCCAGATGGTCCTGACTGTTATCACCATGTTCATCGGCCTGTTTGTCATCATCCTGCTGGCCAAGAAGGGCGTCAAGGCCGCCGTGCTGGTGGGTATGCTGGTAGCTTCCGTGATCTACTGGGCCGGCTGCTTTATCTTCCTGGGTACCAATCCCTTTGCCTCTCTGGAGGGTGCGTCCTTCCTGCCGCCTTTCCACGACATGGTGGAGACCACGCTGTTCAAATTTGACTTCACCGACTTCTTTAATATCGGCTGGTTCACGGCGATCAGCCTGATCATCACCTTCTGCATGATCGATATGTTCGACACCATCGGTACATTGGTGGGTACGGCCTCCCGCGCCGGCATGACCGACAAGGACGGCAATATGCCCAACATGAAGGAGGCCCTGCTGTCCGATGCCGTGGGCACCGTGGCCGGCGCCTGCTGCGGCACCTCCACCGTTACCACCTTCGTGGAGTCCGCCTCCGGCGTGGAGGCCGGCGGCCGCACCGGCCTGACCAGCCTGACCGCTGCGTTCATGTTCCTGGCCTGTATGTTCATCGCGCCCGTGGCGGCCGTCATTCCCGCTGCCGCTACCTCCTCCGCCCTGATCTACGTGGGCATCCTGATGCTCCAGGGCCTGAAGAACGTGGATTTCGACGATCTGGATCAGGTGGTTCCCGTGTTCCTGATGCTGCTGGCAATGCCCATCTCCGGCTCCATCGGCCACGGAATCGGTATTGCCATGATCTCCTACACCGTGATCAAGGTGTTCTCCGGCCGTGCCAAGGATGTGTCTGTCCTGACCTACGTTATTTCCCTGCTGTTTATCATCAAGTTCTTTGCCGTTGTCTAAACGGTCAGCGGCCCCCGGCACAGCCGGGGGCCGCTTTTCAGCCATGCGCACCGGCTCTTGGTCGGAGCGCATATTTTTATTGTTCCTGCTCGGCCTTGTATGCAATGGCCTCCTTCTGGTAGTCCAGCGCCGCCTGCCGCAGCTCGGCAATGGCGGCCTCGTCCAGCTGGCCTTTGATCTTGGCGGGGGAGCCGAAGGCCAAAGACCCGTCCGGTATCTCCACGTTCTGCGGTACCAGCGCCCCCGCGCCGATCAGGCAGTTGCTGCCGACCTTCGCGCCGTTCAGCACGATGGCGCCCATGCCGATGAGGGTGTTGTCACCCACGGTGCACCCATGGAGAATGGCCCCGTGGCCCACCGTTACGTTTTCGCCCACCGTCACCGGATGGTCGTAGTCCACGTGCACCACACAGTTGTCCTGGATATTCGTGCCCGCACCGATGGTGATCGGCGCCCGGTCGCCCCGCAGCACCGCGCCGAAGAACACGCTGCTGTTAGCGCCCAGGGTCACGCTGCCCCGGACGGTGGCGTTGTCCGCCACAAAGGCGGAGGGATGGATGACAGGTTTTTTCATGGCTGCACCTCGCAAAAGTTTTTCTGCATTGTATCACAACTTTCCGGGAAAATCGACAGTCACGGTAAAATTTGTGCTTACATTTTTCGTCAGAATATGTTATACTGATGTCAGGTAATGGTGAGCAAAAGGGGAACGCATGGTCGTGTGCCATGTGCCTTTTTGTGTATATATGTGTATGTATGTTGCGGATAAGGAGCGTGTGTGATGTTTGCAGCGGGTGATCTGGTGGTATACGGCGGCGAGGGCGTCTGCCGGGTGGAGTCCATAGGGCCATCCGGTCTGGCCTATGACGGCGGCGACAAGGTCTACTATCATCTCTCTCCCCTGTACCGCGGCGGCACCGTTATGACTCCGGTGGACACCGCTGTTCTCATGCGCCCCATCATCAGCCGTGACTGTGCGTTGAAACTGATCGCCGCGCTGCCGGCCCTGCCGGAGCAGAAGCCCGCCGAGCGCGGTATGCGTGCTGCCAAGGATTTCTACCACCAGCTGGTGCTCCGCTGTGACTGCGCCGAGCTGGCCGCCATGATCCACGGTATCTGCCGCAAGCGGGCATGGGCCCTGCGCCATGGTAAGAAGGTCAGCCAGATGGATGAGCGCTATCTCAAGCGGGCTGAGGACCAGCTCTACGGCGAGCTGGCCGCGGCACTGGATATGCCCCGGGATCAGATGATCCCCTATATCCGCCAGACCTGGGCCAAGTGGCCCGAGCAGCTGCCCAAGCAGGGGCAGGAGGAGCCGGCGGAGGCTGCTGAAGTGGAATAAGCGGACAGGGACGGCGGGAGCCGTCCCTGTTTTAACAGCAACTCGTATCAAACATTTGGGGCGGAAAGGGTGTATTCTGTTCACAGCGAGAGAAGGGAGCAAGCCTATGTACGAATGGCAGCAGCTGATCCAGACCGTCGTCAATGAGATGGACGACGCCATTATGCGCCGGGACGATCAGGCGTTGACACTGCGGGCGCTGGCGGCACGTCTGCACTATTCTGAGTACCACGCCACCCATAAATTCCGCGAGATCGCGGGTATGTCCCTGCGTACCTACCTGCACCAGCGGCGCCTGGCCTTTGCCCTGAAGGAGGTGCGCGATACCGACCGGCCTTTGTTGGACATCGCGCTGGACTACGGCTTTTCCGGGCAGGAGGCCTTTACCCGCGCCTTCAAGGCGCTCTACGGCGTTACCCCCGGTGTTTACCGCCGCCGGCCCCGCCCCGTAGTGCTCCGCACCCGCATCCATCCCTTCGATCGCTATATCTTTGGATTGGGAGAGATCGGTATGGTCAAAAGTGAACAGGGCGTCAAGACGTATTTTGTTACTATTCCCGCCCACAAATACCTGCACCTTCGCAACTATGAGTCCAACGGCTACTGGGATTTCTGGGAAAAGCAGAAGAATGTTCCCGGCGGTGACTGCGCCACCGTCTGCGGCCTGCTGGACAGCATTCCCGGCAAGCTGGACGACAACGGCGGCGCCGAGGCCGACGGCATGGCCGGCCAGATCATGGGCTACATCAACGACCCCAAAGGCCGCCTCTGTGCCTGGAACTACCCCCGCATCGAGAGCTACGGCGTCCGCCTGCCCGCCGATTACAGCGGCCCCATACCCGCGCCGCTGGAGCTGATGGATGTGCCGGAGGGGGAGTATATGGTGTTTGAGCACGGCCCCTTCGACTATGAGCAGGAGTGCCGCACGGTGGAGAACAAGGTGGAGACCGCTATGCGGGACTTTGACTACGCCGCCAACGGCTGTGTGCTGGATACCGCTACGCCGGGACGGATGACGTATTTCTATTTTGTGCCGGGGCAGTACTTCAAGTATATCCGGCCCATCAGACAGGAGAAATAAGAAAACAGGGCAGCCCAATGGGCTGCCCTGCTTTTCAGATCAAGAATTCCGCAGGGACGTCGTGGGAGGAAAACAGCAGCGGCGACAGCGTTCTGGCGTAGGCCCCGGTGTTCCCCACGGCCACAAGATCTCCCACCGCCAGCGCCGGACCGGTGAAGTTCTTAGCCAGCACGTCCGCGGCGCAGCAGAGGTTTCCTGCGATGTCTACGGTCTCGGTGATGCCGGTATCCTCCGCAGGCAGGGCGGTGATGGGGAAGGAGGTCTCGCCGGTAAACAGAGGTTCCTGAGGCGCAAGGGGGCCTTCTCCGGCGGCGTTACGCAGCATGGCGGCAAGAGAGGGCTTCTGGAAGCCGTTGAGACAGTTTTCTACGATGACATAGGTGGTGCCGTGGGACGTCTTTTTGTCTACCACAGGCAGATAGTACGTTCCCGCCTGTGCTGTCAGAAACCGCCCGGACTCCACCAGCAGCCGTGCGCGGAGGGTACGGGCGTTTTCCTCTGCCACGGCCTGCGTACATTGCTTCAAGGTGCTCATGTTCAGCGGCGGTTGGCACGCCGGGTCGTAAACGATGCCTACTCCGCCGCCGAAGTTGATATACTCGATGGCACAGTCCAGAATATCGCGGACGCGGAGGGCCAGCGCGAAGCAGTTTTTGTAGTAGCGGGCGAGAGTGTCCGCGGAGAGGTTCTGGGAGCGCAGGTGAATATGGAGGCCGCAGACGGCTATCGGCAGCGTTTGCAGCAGAGTTTTCAGTGCCGGGAGGTCGGACTCGTCGATGCCGAACTTGGATGTCCCGCCCGCACCGCCGTCCATGCTGAAGGCGGGGTTTACGCGCAGGCCGATGGCCTTTGTCTCGCCGCGGGCAGCGGCCATAGCGGCGATTCGCCGCACCTCGCCGATAGAATCGGCGATCAGATGGCAGTTATCCCACGCGGCGGCCAGTGCACGATCACTTTTTCCGGCGGCGGAGAAGTAGATATCCTCTTGCGCGATCCCGCATTCCGCGGCCAGGCAGACCTCACCCGCACTGGCCGCATCCGCGCCGATGCCAAGCGCCGCAAGGTGCCGTATTACCGGCGGGAAGGGGTTGGCCTTCACGGAGAACAGAATATCAAAGCCGGGGAAGGTCCTGTGGAGAGTCTCTGCCTGTGCGGTAAGGATCTCGCGGGAGTAAATGTAGCAGGGCGCGTGCTGACGCGCCAAGGCGAGGGCATTTTCGCTCATGGGGCACCATCCTTTCGTGTACTGTTGATGACAGTATAGCATAGGGTGGAGGGGAAAGGCAAAACATTCCTTGCACGCCGACGTGAAGTGTGCTACAATACGGCGTGGATATGCGGGCGTGGTGGAATTGGTAGACTCGATGGATTTAGGTTCCATTGCCAACAGGCGTGCGGGTTCGAGTCCCGCCGCCCGCACCAAAAAGGGAAAGACACATACTCATGTGCCTCTCCCTTTTTGGTATGATGAACAGGAGGCGGCTCTATGAAACGAATAGCGTCCATACAGGACATCTCCTGTCTGGGGCGGTGCTCGCTGACGGTGGCGCTGCCGGTGATCTCCGCCATGGGGGTGGAGTGCGCCATCGTGCCCACGGCGGTGCTCAGCGCCCACACGGCGTTTCCGGGCTTTGTCAGCCGGGATCTCAGCGACCAGCTGCCGGCCATCGCCGATCACTGGCGGTCCCAGCAGGTGCATTTTGACGCGCTCTATACCGGTTACATCGCCTCCGCGCCCCAGGTGCAGCAGGTGATGGACTTTTTCGACGCGGTGAAGAGCCCGGATACGCTGCTGATCGTGGACCCTGCCATGGCGGACCACGGGAAGCTGTACAGCGGGTTTGACGGCGCTTTCCCGGCGGCGATGGCGCGCCTGACGGCTCGGGCGGACGTGGCGCTGCCCAATATCACGGAGGCCTGCCTGCTGACCGGTACGCCGTACCGGGAGGAGGTGGACGAGGGCTTTGCCCGTGAGCTGCTGCGGGGGGTGGCCGCGCTGGGGGCGAAGAAGGTGATCCTCACCGGGGTGTCCTTTGCGCCGGATAAGCTGGGCGCTATGGGCTATGACAGCGGCGCGGGGACGTATTTCACCTGTCTTGGTCCGCGGAACCCGGCGTCCTTCCACGGCACGGGGGATATCTTCGCCGCCGTCGTCACCGGCGGGCTCATGCGGGGCATGACGCTGGAGCAGGCGGCTTCGCTGGCGGTGGAATTTGTACTTGCCTGTATCGACGCCACGGCACGGGACCCGCAGGCCGGGTGGTACGGCGTGGAGTTTGAAAAGGCGCTGCCGCTGCTGTGCGAACGGGTGCGGGACCTGCCGGAAAACTGAAAAAGAAAACAGCCCTGCGGCGCTGCCGCAGGGCTGTTTTGCATTTATTCGGGGTCGCCGTCCGCGTGCTCCGTCGGTTTGTCTTCGGCGGGGGTGCTTTCCGGGTCCTTATCCTCCGGCTTTTCATCGTAGTTCGGCATGGGGATGGGCTCGGACACGATGTTGATGTGCCTGGCGGGGGCCTCGATGGTCTCCGGTACGCTGGGCCGGAAGGCGGGCTGGCTGCTCTTGCTGGCGCCGTAGTTGTCCACGGTCTCCGGGTCACGGCCCTCGATGATGGCCATCATCTCCTGGCCGGTGATCGTCTCCTTCTTCAGCAGGTACGCGGCGATCTTGTCCAGCAGTTCCCGGTTCTCCCGCAGGATCTGCTTGGCCTCCTCGTGGCACTGGCGCAGGATCTTGATGGTCTCGCGGTCGGCTGCGGCGTAGGTCTCCTGGGCGCAGGTCATAGAGTAGCCGCCGTCCAGATACTGGCTCTGGACGCTTCCCAGGGCCATCATGTCGAACTCATCGCACATGCCGAAGCGGGCCACCAGGTTCCGGGCCATCTCCGTGGCGCGTTCGATGTCGTTGGCGGCGCCGGAGGTCATGGTGTTGCACACCACCTCCTCACTGGAGCGTCCGGCCAGCAGGGTACGGATCTCGGTCAGAATGTCCTCGCGGGACATGAGGAACTTTTCCTCCTCCGGCAGGTGCAGGGTGTAGCCCAGCGCACCCTGGGTATGGGGTACGATGGTGATCTTGCTGACGGGCTGGGCATTCTTCTGCTTGGCCGCCACCAGCGCGTGACCCACCTCGTGGTAAGCGATGATGCGCTTTTCCGCCTCGGTGATGACGGTGCCCTTCTTCTCGCTGCCGGCGATGACCAGCTCAAAGGACACCAGCAGATCGTCCTGATTTACGGCCCGGCGGCCCTTACGCACGGCGCGCAGGGCGGCCTCGTTTACCAGGTTGGCTAGGTCGGCGCCCACGCAGCCGGCGGTGGCCTGGGCGATCTTTTCCAGGTTCACGTCCTCGGCCAGGCGGATATTGCGGGTGTGGACCTGCAAGGTGGCCAGACGGCCGGCCAGGTTGGGCCGGTCCACGGTGATGCGCCGGTCGAAGCGGCCGGGGCGCAGCAGCGCCTTGTCCAGTACCTCGGGGCGGTTGGTGGCGCCCAGCACGATGACGCCCTTGCTGGGGTCAAAGCCGTCCAGCTCGGCCAGCAACTGGTTCAGCGTCTGCTCGCGCTCGTCATTGCCGCCGAAGCGGTTGCCGTCGCGGGATTTGCCGATGGTGTCGATCTCATCGATGAAGATAATGCAGGGAGCGACCTTGGCGGCCTCCTTGAACAGGTCGCGGACGCGGCTGGCGCCCACGCCCACGAACATCTCCACGAAGTCGGAACCGGAGATGGAGAAGAAGGGGACGCCGGCCTCGCCGGCCACAGCCTTGGCCAGCAGGGTCTTGCCGGTACCGGGGGAGCCCACCAGCAGCGCGCCCTTAGGCAGCTTGGCGCCGATGGCGGTGTATTTGCCGGGATTGTGCAGGAAGTCGATGATCTCCTCCAAAGACTCCTTGGCCTCGTCCTGACCGGCCACATCCTTGAAGGTGACGCCGGTGGACTTCTCCATGTAGACCTTGGCGTTGGCCTTGCCCACACTGCCGATGCCGCCGAAGCCGCCGCCTCCGGATTTGCTCATCAGACGCATGACCAGCATGAACGCGCCCACGATGAAGATGGTGGGCAGAATATACTGGATCATGATCATCAGGAAGGGGCTCATCTCGGCCTTGTAGAAGCCGGTATAGGCCACATTGTGCTCCTCCAGCAGGGGGAGCAGGTCGGCGTTGGAGAGGTACACGGTGTACAGCGTCAGGCCGGAGTCCTTGGACTGGGTGTAGGTTTTTGTCTCCGTCTTGCTGCCGGAGGTGACCTCCTCGGTGAAGACGTAGCCGTCCACGGGGGTGACGTAGATGGTGCTGTCCTTGAACAGGACTTCCTTCACCTGATCCTTTTCGATCATGGAGATCATGTCGCTGTATTTGATCTCGTGACTGGTGCTCTTATTGGCGGCGTTGTTGTTGTAGGCGTTGAAATACTGGAACGCCACCGTCAGCACCAGTGCCCACGCGATCAGCGTGAGAACGCCGCGGAAACCGCCGTTTTTGCCGTTCTTGCCGCCGCGGTTGCTATTGTTGCTGCTGTTGTTATTGGACATATGTTTATCCTCCGTTTGACTTGTGAGGGGAATATAGTTTCCAAACAGTATACCACACCTGCCCGAAAGTCTCAAGGCAAAGGCAGAGGGTTTTCCTGTAAAATTTCTATGAATGTGCCTTTATATTGACGAAAGGATGTGGTATACTGATGACAATTATATGGATCGCGAGGTATACCCCATGAGAGAGATAAAGGACACCGAGAGCAGGCGGCCTCTGCCCGACGCCGAGGCGGACGGCATCATCGAGGGCCGCAACGCGGTCATCGAGGCCCTGCGGACGGAGACGGCTATCGATAAAATTTACATCGCCAAGGGCGAGACGGATAAGACGCTGGGACATATCGCCTCCAAGGCCCGCGCCGCGGGCATCGTGGTGGTGGATGCCGACCGGCGGAAGCTGGACGCCATGAGCCGCACCCATGCCCACCAGGGGGTCATCGCCCTGGCGGCCGTGCGGGAATACGCCACGGTGGAGCAGATCCTGCAGTCCGCCGCCGCCAAGGGCGAGGCGCCGCTGCTGGTGGTGTGCGACGAGATATCCGACCCCCACAACCTGGGCGCGATCCTGCGTACCGCCGAGTGCGCCGGCGCCCACGGGGTCATCATCCCCAAGCGGCGCAGCGCCGGGCTGACGGCCATCGTGGCAAAGACCTCCGCCGGCGCGGTGAGTTATATCCCAGTGGCGCGGGTGCCCAACATTCCGGCGCTGCTGAAGGAACTGAAAAAGCAGGGCGTGTGGGTGTTCGGTACGGCGGCGGATGGGAATACCACGCTGTACAATGCCGATCTGAAGGGGCCGGCGGCCATTGTCATCGGCTCCGAGGGGGCGGGTATGACCCGCTTGGCGGCGGAGAATTGCGATTTTCTGGTGAGCATTCCCATGAAAGGAAAGATATCCTCGCTGAACGCCAGCGCGGCGGCGGCCATACTGCTGTACGAGGCTGTGCGGCAGCGCGGATAACGGAAAGCGACGCGGAACAGGACGAAAACAGGAAAGAACAGCATGAGAAGGCGACGGGACGAGGAACTATACGGCGCGTTCGACGAGCAAGAGGACGAGCTTTCACTGGAGGCCATCCTTGCCGAGTACGGCAAGGGTGGGCGTCAGCCTGCCCTGGAGGAGCCGTCGGAGGGGCCTCCGTCCCAGCCGGAGCCCGTTCCTGAACCGGAGCCTATTCCGGAGCCGGAACCGGTCCAGAAAGAGGAGCGGGTCCCGGGACCGGAATATGAATCCCCCGCGCCGGATCGGGTGGCGTTGAAGGATATCATGTCCCAGACGGTGGACGCGGTGCTGGAGGACGAGGATGACGGCGTCATCGCCCAGCCGGTGCCCCTGCGGGAACGCTTTGCGGCACTGCTGGAGAGGTTCCACCGTCCGGCGGCGGAGCAGAAGCGCCGTCCGGCTTTTCAGGACACCGAGCAGCTGTTCGACGAGCCGGAGGAGGAACCGGAGCCGGAGGAACCACCGGAGCCGGAGCCCCTGCCGGAGGATGTGCTGCGGGATGCCAAGCGCCGGTGCAGCCGGCTGCGCGGCGGACTGATATGGGGGATGCTCCCGGCGCTGGCACTGGTGACCGCGGCGGTGCTGCAGGAGCTGGAAAAGCTGCCGTCGGCATGGCTGGACGAGTCGCTGCTGCGGTGCGCCGCCCTGGGGGCGGGGCTGCTGCTGACAGCGCTGGCCTGTATGCCGGTGTGGAAGCAGGCCGTGTCGCTGCTGCGTGAGGGAAGGGCGGGCTGTGAGCTGTGTGCCGCTGTCGCCGTGCTGACGCAGCTGATCTGCTGTGTGTGCGGCGTGGTCACGGGCAGTACCAGGGCCACGCCCTATGCCGCCGCCGGCGCGCTGCTGATCCTGGCCTGCCAGTGGGGGCTGTACCTGGAGGCGTCGGCACTGCGGAACGCCTACCATCTGCTGGTGCTCAACGGCACCGTGCCCTATGTGGCGTCGGTGACGGCGGCGGGCGTATGCAGGCAGCAGGGGACGGCAGAGGGCTTTTACCGTCTGTGCAGCAAGCCCGATCCGGCGCGGAGATGGCAGAATTACGCCCTGCCGCTGGTGCTGGCCACGGCGGCGGTGCTGTCCGGCGTGGTGTGCTTTTCCGGCGGGAATATGAGCGATTTCCCCTGGGTGCTGACGGCGCTGACCACCGCCGGCGCGGGGCTGGGGATTCCCCTCAGCGGGGCCCTGCCCATGTACTATCTGTCCCGGCGGCTGAGCCGCAGCGGCTGTGCAGCCGCAGGCTATGCCGGGGCGAAGGCGGTCAGCCGGCCGCGGCGGCTGGTGCTGACGGACGACGATCTGTTCCCGGCGGGAACGGTGACACTGAACGGCTATAAGGTCTTCGGCGAGGAGCGCAGCCGCGCGGTGTCCTACGCCGCGTCGGTAGCCAGGGCGGCTGGCAGCAGCCTGACGCCGCTGCTGGAGCGCCAGCTCACCGCCGAGGGGGGCTTCCATCTGCCGGTGGAGTGGGTGAACTATTGTGAAGAAGGCGGCGTGGAGGCCAATATCCGGGGCGAAACGGTGCTCATGGGCAGTGCGTACTTTATGAAAAAGCGCAAGGTGGCCCTGCCCCGGGATATGAAGCTGTCTACCGGTGTGTTTCTGGCGGTAGACGGGGCGCTGACAGCGGTGTTTGCCGTGAAATATCAGCCCTCCCGCAACGCGGAATGGGCCCTGCGGACGCTGAAGCGGTTTCACATCGTGCCGGTGCTGGCCGTGCGAAACGGCAACGTGACACCGGGGCTGATCAAGCGGAAATTCGGCGTGGACGCCAAGCCGGTATATCCGGACGTGTCCACGCGGCTGGCGCTGGCCCAGCTGGCGGAGCAGCAGGGCGAGCAGCCCTGCGTGGCCATCTGCCGGGAGGGACTCATGCCGCTGGTGGAGTCTGTGGCCGGGAGCCGCCGGGCGGTGAAGGCTGTACGGACCGCTACCATCCTCAGCTACATTGGCGCGGCGGCGGGCGTGGCGCTGGCCTACTATCTCACCTCTGTGGGCAATTTTGCCCTGCTGACGCCCATTGCCATGGTGCTGTATCAGGTGCTGTGGCTGCTGCCGACGCTATTGCTGGCGGGGCTGGTGAAGCACTATTGATCCCGGGGGAATTTTGTGCCCTGCCTGCGCCAGCCCTTCTCGACGTATACCCGATACGCCGTCGCCGGTCTGTCATCGGCAGGACGGAAGATCTCTCCGATGTGGGGAGATAGTTCGCTAATGGCAGAAAGGGAAGCGCACATATGGAAAAGTACAGGACAACACTGCCGGCGGGGTATCGGGAAGTCGATGTCATCGATATAAAGAACGACAAAAGAGTGAGGGTGTGGGGAGATATCCTCTCCGTACTGCTGATGGCGGCCACGGCAGGGGTCGGCTGTCTTGTCGTGCCGTTGTCGGAGCTGATACACTTTGATCATACGGATTTGGCAGCGCTGCTGTCCGTGCTCCTGCGGCTGATTGCCGCGGGCCTGGGCGGGACAGCGGTGATCGTGCTGACCTGTCTGCTGGCCGCGGCCGCCATGCGTTGGTGCGGGGCGGAAAAGACGAATTTCGGCATTACCAAAGGGTTGGTCTGTACGGTGGGCTGTGACGGATATTTCAGCCGTGGGGCGTATATGCGGTACACCCTGACCGCGCCGGCGATACTTTTTGCGGTGATCCTGCTGGCGGCGCTGGTGCTGCCGCGAAGCTGGTTCTGGGTGGCGTGGTTCTGGCAGATGAACAATATAAGCCTGATGGGAATGACCCTGTATATGCACCGAAGGCTGCGCCGCCTGCCGGAGGATATATGGATACAGGACGGCGGGACGGTCGTAACGGTATATGCGCCGCAGGACATCGGCGAGATGAACAGAGAATGACACTGGTGGTTGTACAAAGTGACGAAAAGTGCGGGATACTCCCGCACTTTTCCCACAAATATCTAAATTAGAGGTTGTCAGGCTTGAAGAAATACTATATAATCGGTACGTTGAGCTACTGTCCGCGGCTGTGGGCGGCGGACTTCAAGAAAATGAAGGGAGAACATCATCACTATGACTGCTAACGACATTCGCAATATCGCCCTGCTGGGTCACGGAGGCTCCGGCAAGACCTCTCTGGCTGAGCAGATGCTCTTTATGACCAAGGGTACTGACCGTCTGGGCAAGACCGCCGACGGCAACACCACCTGCGACTATGATGCCGAGGAGATCAAGCGCCAGATATCCATCTCCCTGGCCTTTGCCCCCGTGCAGTATAAGGGCAAGAAGATCAACGTCATGGACGCCCCCGGCAACTTCGATTTCTCCGGCGAGGCCGTGTGCGCTATCCGCGCCGCCGAGTGCGCCGTCATCGTGGGCAACGCCAAGGACGGCTTGTCCGTGGGTATGGAGCGTACCTGGAAGATGCTGGGCAAGAAGCCCCGGATGATGTTCATCAACCGCGTGGAGGAGGCCAACGCCGACTACGCCTCCTGCATTGAGGCCATCAAGGCCAAGTACGGCACCGCCATCGCCCCCATCGTGGCCACCAAGGCCGACGCCAACAAGGCTGTCACCGTCATCGTGGACCTGCTGCACAACAAGGCTTACGACGCCAAGGGCGAGTGCGCCATCCCCGGCGACATGGCCGACGAGGTGGAGGCCCTGCGCGCTGAGCTGATGGAGGCCGCCGCCGGCGCCGACGAGGAGCTGATGGAGAAGTTCTTTGAGACCATGGAGCTGTCCGCCGAGGATATGGCCAAGGGCCTGAAGATCGGCGTGCGTGACGGCAGCGTGTGCCCCGTGCTGTGCGGCTCCGCCGTCACCGGCATGGGCGTGGACATGCTGATGCAGACCATCGTGGATCTGGTGCCCGTGGCCACCGATATGCCCGCCGAGGCCGCCGAGGACGACGACGGCAACGCCATCGAGGTCGCCTATGACCCCAACGGCCCCACCGCTGCTTTCGTGTTCAAGACCATCTCCGACCAGTACGGCAAGTTCTCCATGATCAAGGTCATCCGCGGCAAGGTCACCGGCGACATGTCCCTGTACAACATGACCACCGGCAATACCGAGAAGCTGGGCCGCCTGTATACCATGAAGGGCAAGAAGGCCGAGGAGACAAAGGAGATCTGCTGCGGCGACATCGGCGCCATCGGCAAGATGGACAAGGTCAAGACCGGCGACACCCTGTGCGAGCCCAAGACCTATGTGAAGTTCGCGCCGCTGGCCTTTGCCCCCGCCTGCTACGAGCGCGCCATCTCCCCCAAGACCAAGCAGGAGATCGAGAAGCTGGGCACCGGCCTGAACAAGCTGAACGAGGAGGATCCCACCTTCTCCGTCACCAATAACGCCGAGACCCACCAGACCGTGATCTCCGGCGCCGGCGACATCCAGATCGACGTGCTGTGCAGCAAGCTGAAGAGCCGCTTCGGCGTGGACGCGGAGCTGGATACCCCCCGCGTGGCCTATCGTGAGAAGATCCGCAGCACCGTCCGCAAGCAGGGCCGCTATAAGAAGCAGACCGGCGGCAGCGGTCAGTTCGGCGATGTCCATATCATTTTCGAGCCCCAGACTGAGCAGGAGGATATGATCTTCGAGGAGAACGTGTTTGGCGGCTCCGTGCCCAAGAACTACTTCCCCGCCGTGGAAAAGGGCCTGCGCGAGAGCTGCCTGCACGGCGTGCTGGCCGGCTATCCCGTGGTGTTCCTGAAGGCCACCCTGGTGGATGGTTCCTACCACCCCGTTGACTCCTCCGAAATCGCGTTCAAGCTGGCTGCCAACCTGGCCTTCAAGGCCGCGCTGCCCGAGGCCAAGCCCGTGCTGATGGAGCCCATTGGTGAGCTGAAGGTCACCATCCCCGACAGCTATCTGGGCGATGTGATGGGCGATCTGAATAAGCGCCGCGGCCGCGTGATGGGCATGAATCCCACCGGTGACGGCGAGCAGGTACTGGAGGCTGAGGTCCCCATGGCCGAGATGATGAGCTACGCCATCGATCTGCGATCCATGACCCAGTCCCGTGGTACGTTCACCTTCAACTTCGTCCGCTACGAGGATTGCCCCGCCGCGGCGCAGGAGAAGGCTATTGCCGAGGCTAAGGCGCTGGCCGAGGCCGAGTAAATTGAAATGAGGAGCCCGGTACACTGTGCGTACCGGGCTCCTTTGCATATTTTCCGCACCGATAGGGGAGGCTAACAGGCACTGGAAAAATTTTTTGAAAAATTTTAAAAACCCTCTTTACAAAGCAAAATCAATGTGCTATTATACTAATGCAAACGATAATTGTTAGCAATAAGAGAGGAGCGCCGCAGATGGATAACACACGGTACAGCCCCAAGCGGGACGCCATACTGCAATGCCTGCGCTCCACCACCTGCCACCCCTCGGCGGAGTGGGTGTACAGCCAGCTGAAGCCCCGCATACCCGACCTCTCTCTGGCCACCGTCTACCGCAATCTGGCACGGTTCCGGGCGGAGGGGGCGGTGCAGGTCATCGGCTGTGTGGACGGTGAAGACCGCTACGACGGTGACACCGCCCCCCACGGGCACTTCGTCTGCCGCACCTGCGGCGCGGTCATCGACCTGCCGCCCATCCCGGTGGAGCTGCCGGATATGACAGCTGTGGGCGAGGCGGACAGCTGCGGCGTCGTGTTCTACGGCCGCTGCAACGGCTGCCTGGCCGAGAAGAAAACCAGTTGACAAATGCCGCTGCGGCGGCGTCAAAATAACAAACACAACGACATGAATACATTTATGGAGGTAACGATTATGAAGAAGTGGGTCTGTCCTGTTTGCGGTTATGTTCACGAGGGTGATGTTCCCCCCGCCGAGTGCCCGGTCTGCCACGTCAGCGGCGACAAGTTCCTGCTGCAGTCTGAGGAGAAGTCCTGGGCCGCCGAGCACGTTGTGGGCGTAGGCAAGGTCTTTGGCGACGATGTCCCCGAGGATGTCCGCAAGGAGATCATCGATGGTCTGCGCGCCAATTTCGAGGGCGAGTGCTCCGAGGTCGGTATGTATCTGGCCATGGCGCGCGTGGCGCACCGCGAGGGCTATCCCGAGATCGGCCTGTACTGGGAGAAGGCCGGCCTGGAGGAGGCCGAGCACGCCGCCAAGTTCGCCGAGCTGCTGGGCGAGGTCATCACTGACAGCACCAAGAAGAACCTGGAGATGCGCGTGGACGCCGAGAACGGCGCGACCGCCGGCAAGTTTGAGCTGGCGAAGCTGGCGAAGAAGTACAATCTGGACGCCATCCACGACACCGTCCATGAAATGGCCCGCGACGAAGCCCGCCACGGCAAGGCCTTCGAGGGTCTGCTGAACCGCTACTTCGGCAAGTAAGCAAATGAATGAGAGGGCGCGGATTTATCCGCACCCTTTCATTTGTAAATAGAAAATACAGGGAGCTTGAACAGATGATCAGAAAATGCTGCCCCGAGGATGAAAAAATCTGGGTCGAATTGAACAGAGAATTCATGGCTTATGAATACGCGGATGAAAACGTGTGGGAGTCTCCGCTGGACAAAGGAGATCCTGCTGTGATATTCCAGCGCATCATGGCAGAGCCGGACGGCGCCAATCTGCTGTTTATGCTGGAAGAAAATGGACAGTCCATTGGTTTTATGAACACAGTCGTTTTTTATAGCGTCTGGGCACATGGAAAGGTGCTGTTTCTGGATGATTTCTTTATCAGAGAACCATTTCGGGGAAAAGGCTATGGGGCAGTTGCTCTTGCAGAGTTGGAGAAGCTGATACAGCGTGAAGGCCTTTTGAGAGTGCAGCTGCTTGCGGAGAATACGAACCCGAGGGCGGTAAGGTTTTATCGCCGTGAGGGGTATGGCCTTCAGGAGATCAATCTCTGCTGCAAGTATTTGAAGGCGCAGTAACTCGCCTTCGAGGGTCTGCTGAACCGCTACTTCGGCAAGTAAATAAAGGCAAAAGCAACCGGGGAGCGCAAGCTCCCCGGTTTTTGCTGCTCCGGCCTCGTGTCAGCCGGCCATGATCTCGAATTTCAGCGCGCCCTCTGCTGCGGCGGGGACGGGGGAGTTTTACGCCGCCTGCGGGCGGGGACACTTCATCCGTCACGGCTTCGCCGTGCCACCTTCAGCTGTGCACACTCCAGTGTGAGCACTAGGGCGCCCTCAAGGGGAAGGCTTGAAGGGGCGCCACTCAGGGGAAGGCTGGGGTCAGTCCTCGCCGTTTTCCGCCACCCAGCGGCGGACGTAGTCCACGAAGCGGCGGGTGGAGGCGGATTGGGCCTTTTCATCCTTGACGGCGATGCCGATATTGCGGTAGAAGCGCTCGGGGGCATGACAGGCGGCCACGGGATAGGGACTGCGGCGGACCATCAGCTCCGGCAGGAGGCTGATGCCCAGGCCCTTGGACACCATGGCCAGGATGGTGCGGTCCTCGCGGGCGGTATATTTCACGTTGGGGTGAACGCCCATGGCGTCCAGGGCGGCGGTGAGCTCGTAGTCGCGGCCCTCCTCCAGACGGATGAAGGGCTCGGCGGACAGGGCCGACAGGGGAAAAGCCGCCGCGTCCGCCAGCTGGTGGCCGCAGGGGACGACCACCAGCAGCTCATCCCGGTACAGGGGGTGGGCGCAGAGGGATTTGGCTGAGGGCAGGCGCAGAAAGCCGCAGTCTACCTTGCCCTGGAGGATCCACTCCTCGGTCTGGCCGTAGAAATCGGCATCCACCACCTCGAACTCGATGTTGGGGTAGATGTCGCCGAAGCTTTTGAGGATGGAGGGGAGCCACTGGGCGGAGACGCTGGAGAAGGTGGCCACCTTGACCAGACCGGCGTCCAGCCCCTTCAGATCCGCCGCGGACTGCATGAGGGCATGGTGGGCGGCACAGAGGGCCTCGACCCGGGGCAGCAGCGCGCGGCCGTCGGCCGTCAGCACGACGCCGCCGCGGTTGCGGCTGAGCAGCGTGATGCCCAGCTCGTCCTCCAGCGCCTGGACGGCGTGGCTGACGCCGGACTGGGTAAAGTTCAGCTCCTCCGCTGCCCGAGAGAAGCTGCCGCACTCCACGGTCTTGAGGAACATCTGGTATTTGGATACACTCATGGCGGGACCTCCTGTACGGTTGCTGTCGCTATTATATCATACTTTTTCTCATACTTGCAAATACAATTATGCGTTTTACAACTGAAAACTTTTGTGGTAGTATAAGGACAACGAAACAAAACAAGAATATGGAGGTAATACATTATGGCTATCGTATCCAAGACCACCCGCTGCGCCGTTTGCGGCAGCACCGATGTTACGTTTTCTGAGACGACCAAGCGCTATCACTGCGCGTCCTGCGGCGCTGATGAGGCCCACGCCATGAATGCCGCCGATGTGGCGGCCATCAACAGCATCGCCGCACTGGGCGACACCGAAGGCAAGCTGGACGAGCTGCGCCGCCGCTATCCCAACCTGGACATCACCAGCTGGACCCGCGAGAACCGCGTCCAGATGTGATTTTACCCCCTCCTTTCACAAAGCAAAAACCGGCGCCGGGGGGCGCCGGTTTTTGCTTTGTCTTTGTCTTTCACCGCAGCACCGCTGTTACAGGGCGGCGCGGATGGCGGCCAGCAGGTCGCCGTAATCCTCGAAGGCGGGCAGGTCGGGGTAGTCCTGCTTGATCTTGTCGGGACCCCGGAAGAGGAAACCGGCCTTGCTGTGGAGGATCATCTCCAGGTCGTTATAGCTGTCGCCGCTGGCGATGGTGTCGTAGCCGATGGACTGGAGGGCCTTGACGGTGGTGAGCTTGGAGTGTTCACAGCGCATGAGGTGGCGGGTGATGTAGCCCTCGCCGTCCACCTCGAGGGTGTTGCACAGCAGGGTGGGATAGCCCAGCTTGGCCATGAGGGGCATGGCGAACTGGTCGAAGGTGTCGCTGAGGATGACCACCTGGGTATCCTTACGCAGCGCGTCCAGGAAGTCCTTGGCGCCGGGCAGGGGGTCGATGCGGGAGATGGTCTCCTGAATGGCGCTGAGCTTCAGGCCGCGCTGCCGCAGCAGATCGATGCGCCAGCGCATGAGTTTGTCATAATCCGGCTCATCTCGAGTGGTGCGGCGCAGCTCGGGAATGCCGCTTTCCTCGGCAAAGGCGATCCAGATCTCGGGGACGAGGACACCCTCCATGTCCAAACAAACGATATTCATAGGGAACGGTTCCTTTCTTTTATTTCAGCACGTCGGACAGCACATAGTCCAGCATGGCGTCCTTGTCGATGACGTCGGTATGGAGGACGGGGCGGCCCTCCAGGCCGCGGAGATTTTTGGGGATGTCCATGCCGGTGAGGGCGTGGAGCTGCTCCATCATGGCGAACTCATCGTCACCGGATGCCTCGCCCAGGGCGTGCAGCACGGCGGCGGGGAACTTGTAGGGCGAGGCGGTGGACAGGACCACCATGGGAACGCCCTCGCGGGTGTGCTTCTCCGCCACGGCCCAGGCCACGGCGGTGTGGGGATCGCAGAGGTACTTGTGCTCGCGCCACACCCGGCCGATGACCTCCGCCGCGCCGGCATCGTCGCAGCAGCCGCAGCCGAAGACGGCACGGAGCTGCTCCAGCATCCAGCCGCTGACCTGATACCAGCCCTGGGTGTTCAGCTCACGCATCAGGCGCTCCACGCAGCTGGCATCCTGGCTGACCAGATAGAGCAGGCGCTCCAGATTGCTGGACACCAGGATATCCATGGAGGGGGAGGTGGTCTTGTAGAAGGGGCGGCGCTTGTCGTAGCGGCCGGTGGTCAGGAACTCGGTGAGCACGTCGTTGGCGTTGCTGGCGCAGATCAGGCGGCCCACAGGCAGGCCCATCTGCCTGGCAAAATAGCCGGCCAGAATGTCGCCGAAGTTGCCGGTGGGGACGGTGTAGTCCACCGCGTCACCCAGACGGATGCGGCCGGACTTCACCAGATCGCCGTAGGCGCGGAAGTAATAGACCACCTGGGGGGCCAGACGGCCGATATTGATGGAGTTGGCGGAGGAGAGCATGGCGCCGTGGAGGTCCTTGTCCTTGCAGGCGGCGAATATCTCCTTCACGCCGGTCTGGGCATCGTCGAAGTTGCCGCGGACGGCGCAGACGCGGACGTTGGTGCCCTCCTGGGTGGCCATCTGGGCCTGCTGGACGGCGGAGACGCCGCCGTAGGGGTAGAACACAGTGATGCGGGTGCCGGGCACATCGTGGAAGCCCTCCATGGCCGCCTTGCCGGTGTCGCCGGAGGTGGCCGTCAGGATGACCACGTCGCCCTTCATGCCCTCGGCCTTGGCCGCCGCTACGATGAGGCGGGGCAGGACGCTGAGGGCCACATCCTTGAAGGCGGAGGTGGGGCCATGGTACAGCTCCAGCACGTATTTATCCGCCACGGGGGTCAAGGGCGTCAGGTCGGACGTGGGGAACTTGCCGGCGTAGCTGTCGCGGACCAGCCGGTCCATGTCCTGAAAGTCCGGCAGCAGGGCGTGGAGGATATCCGCCGCCATGGAGAGGGTGTCCTTTTCCAGGGCAGCGCGCCAGTCGAAGCGCAGGGCCGCCGGGTCGCAGATGTACAGGCCGCCGTCCGGGGCGATGCCCTGAAGCACCGCGTGGGTGGAGGAAGCGGTGAGCTGCTCGTTTCTTGTGCTGTGGTAGATCATGGTAAAAAAGCCTCCGAAAAAACTTTTGAAATTGGGTCTTGCATTTCTGATATGGCTATGATACACTGTCCCCATCAAAAAAGCAAGTGTTTTTCTCTTGTGGACAGAAAATATTTTTTTGTCACGCATGAAAAACCCTGCACACAATAACCAAAGCGAAAGAGGCAAGGACTATGTTGAAAGTGTTGAAATTCGGCGGGTCGTCCATGGCGGACGCCCACCAGCTGGAAAAAGTACGCTCCATCGTGGAGGCAGACCCCGCTCGCCGGGTGGTGGTGGTCAGCGCCGCCGGAAAACGGTTCAAGGACGATCACAAGATCACGGACCTGCTGTATCTGTGCCACGCCCACCTGCAGTACGGCGTCAGCTGCGACGGTATATTCGATATGGTACGCAGCCGGTATCTGGAGATCCGGGACGAGCTGGGCCTGTCCACGCCGCTGGAGGCGGAATTCGGCGCCCTGCGCGCCAAGATGGACAAGGGCATCTCCGCCGACGAGCTGGTGAGCCGGGGCGAGTATTTCGCCGCCCGGATCATGGCCGACTGCCTGGGCTTTGACTTTCTGGACAGCAGCCTGTGGCTGCACTTCCGCATGGACGGCACGGTGGACCAGGAGGCCAGCTATCAGGCTCTGATCCATGCGGCCAGCGGGCGGAAGGTAGTCATTCCCGGCTTCTACGGCGTGCTGCCGGACGGCAGCATCCACACCTTCAGCCGGGGCGGCAGCGACATCACCGGTGCGCTGGCGGCGGCGGCGCTGGATGCCGACGTGTATGAGAACTGGACGGACGTGTCCGGCTTCCTGATGGCCGACCCCAAGATCGTGCCCGACCCGCGGCCCATCGAGCGCATTACCTACGCCGAGCTGCGTGAGCTGAGCTATATCGGCGCACAGGTGCTGCATGAAGGCACCGTCTCCCCGGTGCGGGAGAAGAACATCCCCCTGAACATCCGCAACACCAACCAGCCGGAGCACCCGGGCACCATGATACGGGAGGCCTTCGACGACACGGCGGCGGAGCTGCAGGAGAGCAGCATGATCACCGGCATCGCCGGAAAGAAGGGCTTTTCCGTCATCACCATGACCAAGAACGGAATGTCCTCGGAGCTGGGCGTTATCCGCCGGGTGCTGGAGATATTGGAGCGCTATCACATCAACGTGGAGTACATCCCCTCCGGTATCGACTCGGTATCGCTGGTGGTGGAGGCGGCCAAGGCCGCGCCGTATCTATATCAGGCACTGGGCGACATGGAGAAGGAGATCAAGCCCGACAGCCTGCACGTTACCGACGGTATGGCTGTGGTGGCGGCCGTGGGCCGGAAGATGGCCTTCCAGCCCGGTTCCTCCGGCAAGATCTTCGCCAAGCTGGGCGAAAACGGCATCAATATCCGCATGATCACCCAGGGGCCCGAAGAGCTGAACATCATCGTGGGCGTGGACAGCGCCGACTTTGAGAAGGCTATCCGGGTGCTGTACAACAGTTTTGTAAAATGAAGTGCGTCTCCTGCGCCCATACTTCGCCGCAGCGGCTTGCCGTACACAAAGTCGATGCGCCGCATCTGAACGCAGGATACGTCACTTATTCGATATCGAGAAAAGGAGTACATCATATGAAAAAGTATAAAGTTGCTATTCTGGGTGCCACCGGCGCGGTGGGCCGCGAGATGATGAAGGTACTGGCCGAGCGCGATTTCCCCATCGAGGAGCTGCACCCGCTGGCGTCAGCCCGGTCTGTGGGACAGGCCATCCACTGGAAGGGCCACGACCTCCCCGTGGAGCTGGCCTGTGACGAGGCCTTCAAGGGCATGGACATCGTGCTGGGCGCGGCGGAGAACGATATCGCCAAGCAGTTCGCCCCGGCCATCGTCAAGGCGGGCGCGGTGTTCGTGGATAACTCCAGCGCCTTCCGTATGGACCCGGATGTGCCCCTGATCGTGCCGGAGATCAATCCGGAGGACGTGAAGAAGCACAAGGGCATCATCTCCAACCCCAACTGCACCACCATTGTCTCGCTGGTGGCCATCAATGCCCTGAACCACGACAGCCCCATCGAGAGCATCGTGGCCAGCAGCTACCAGGCGGTGTCCGGCGCCGGCGCCGGAGGCCCCATCGAGCTGATGGACGAGGTGGAGCTGCTGCGGGAGGGCAAGCCGGTGGAGCCCAAGGTATTCCAGTACCAGATCGCCTATAACGTCATCCCCCAGATCGGCGGTGAAGCCTTTGAGGGCTATACCTCCGAGGAGATGAAGATGCAGAACGAGGGCCGGAAGATCATGCACCTGCCGGAGCTGAAGGTCAGCTGCACCTGCGTCCGCGTTCCTGTGGTGCGGAGCCACAGCGTGTCCATCGTGGTGCGGACCAAGGAGAAGATCAGTGTGGAGCGCGCCCGGGAGCTGATCGCCGCCGCCACCGGCTGCCGGCTGGTGGACGACCTGGCCAACAAGCGCTATCCCATGCCGCTGGAGACCAGCGACCAAGACCTGGTGTTCGTGGGCCGTATCCGGGACGACCTGACCAGCGACAACGGGCTGAACATCTGGTGCTGCGGCGACCAGGTACGCAAGGGCGCGGCCACCAACGCTGTGCAGATCGCCCAGCTGCTGATCGCGGAGTAATTGTAAACAAAGTGAGGCCGCCCGGAGGGCGGCTTTACTTTTGGCGCAAAACCATATATAATGGGGAAAAGTCTATTCCCGGAGGAAGTCCTATGAAGCGATGGAAGCGGGGCGCGGCCATGCTGCTGTGCCTGTGTATGATGACGGCGCTGCTGGCCGGCTGCGGCCGCGGCCGCAGCGGCGAGAGCACCGCGTCGGTGGTGATGACCGGCAGCGTGTCCACGGTGGACCCGGCCTATGCCGCCACACCGGCGGAGCGCACCCTGGTGCTGCACCTGTTCGACAACCTGTACCGCTGGACGGCGGAGGGCGCGGTACCCGCAGCGGCCCACACCTACGACTGCACGGACAACGAGGACGGCACGCAGACGTACACGTTCCACCTGCGGCGCGACGGCAAGTGGTCCGACGGCAGCGACGTGACGGCGGCGGATTTCGTGTACGCCTGGCGGCGGCTGGTATCGCCGGAGACGGACAGCCAGGAGGCGGAGATCCTGTCCATGGTGGCGGGCTATGAGGACGCCCACGCGGGCGACCCGGAGGCGCTGGGCGTATACGCCGAGGACGAGCGGGGAAGAGCGGAACCGGGGATCGTCTGTCCGGCAGAGCGCCTGTATCAGCGCGAAAAAACTATGGAAATACTGTTGGTCGCGGTGCTTGTGTACGGCGTCCTGCTTCCGTACTGCATCCATCTGAGCAACCAGCAGTATGCGGATGCATTGGCAGAGGCTGTGCGGACGGGAACTGTCCTCCCGCAAACGAAAGGCAATGTTGACGATAAACTGATCTACCATCTGGCAGAGTGGTTCCTTCGGCTGGGAGTACCGCTTGGACTTCTGGGCATCTATCACGGTGCCCGCGCTCGTGACTGCGCAGAGCAAGACGGTTGCCGTAACAGAGAGGAAGAATCATGAGAACCAAGCGAAACGCCAAACACCGACGCACAGCGCGTGCCGGCATGTACCTGACGGGTGCAGTGCTGGGAACAGCGGCGCTCACGGTCGCTTATACCGATGCGATGACAAGTATTGTTGCCCGGCGACGCTCCCCGCTGGCAAGCCGCCTGTCCGGACTTTGCACCGGCAAGAAGCGTGAACCGGAGCAGGCGGAACAGGTGCGCCTGGCGGCGGAGCAGTTGCTGAAACAACCAACCGAGGAAGTCTCGCTGATCAACCGGGAAGGGCTGACATTGAAGGCACACTGGTACCATGCGGAGAACCCCCGACGTCTGCTGATACTGGTGCACGGTTGGCACAGTGTCTGGAACCGGGATTTCGGCGTGAGTGCTCCCTTTTATCATGAAAATGACTGTGAATTGCTTCTGATTGAACAACGAAGCCACGGCGCCAGCGAGGGAAAGCTGATTGCTTACGGTGCCCGCGAGCGCTACGACGTGCTGGAATGGCTGGCTTATGCGCGCACAGTCTGCCCGACACTTCCGGTATACCTGTGCGGACTGTCCATGGGAGCTGCCACGGTTCTGCTCTGTGCCGGGGAACCGGTCGTTGCCGATACCGTGACAGCCATTGTGGCGGATTGCGGCTATACGGTGCCGGAAGAAGTTGTCTCGGCGCGTATGCGCACGCTTCTGCGTGGCGCGACGGGTGCAACAATGGCTGCCGTCAATCTGAATTGCCGCCTGCGCGGCGGTTTCACATTGAAATGTTGTTCCACCAAATGTAACCTTGCTTGTCCGTTTTGTCCTTCAAGTGATGAAAAAAATCATTTTGATATGGATATCAAAAAATGTAAAGAAGTTATTGACAAAATCAAAGATAATGTTGAAATACTATATTTCCATGTTCTAGGAGAACCAATATTACATAGTAATTTTTCAGAAATTGTTGAATATGCTCATCAAAATGGTTTAAAGTTAGGTTTGACAACTAATGGTGTTGAAATAAATAAAATAACTAAAGTCATGTTAGAAGAAGAGTACTTTGAAAAAATTAATATATCACTTCAGTGTTTAATTAAATTTTCAAACGAAAGAAGAAAAAACTATTTAGATAATTTAAAACAATTTATAGTTTTTAAAAATATGCACAGTCCTAAATTACCAATTAATTTAAGACTATGGAATGATAAAAGCAAAAAAGAAATAAACAATTTAAATCAAAAAATCGAAGATACTATTAATGATTGGTTGAATGAACAAAATTACCAAAACATCAGGTTTTCGTATGCTGATGAATTCGTATGGCCAAATCTTAATAGTGATATAGTGTTGCCATATACAAATTGTTTAGGTGCCAAAAAACAAATTGCTATTTTAATAGATGGTAGTGTTGTTAGTTGTTGCTTAGATTATAATGGTAATACTAAAATAGGCAATATTTTTGAAGAGCCGTTTGATACTATTTTAAATAGTCAACTTTTTAAAAATGTTGTAAGAGGCTTTTGTGATAAAAAACCCTATTTTGAAATTTGCAAAAAATGTAGTTATCGATTAAGATTTAAATAGAAAGAGGTGCTTATGCGACTTCAAATAGATGAAATACCATCTATCGAGGAAACAGAAATTATTATTCGATGTAATAAAATTGATAGCAAAATAAATCGAATAAGCAATTATATAAGAACGAGTTACATTACCATAAATGGTAAACTCGATGGTGAAAATCACATTATAAACTTAAGTGATATTTACTACTTTGAAGCAGTTGAAAATCGAGTTTTTGCCTATGTAGAAAAGAATGTTTATGAAGTAAACTATAAATTACAAGAACTTACTGTTATGCTTGCGAAAACATCTTTTTTACAAGTAGCTCGAACAATAATACTGAATATTAATATGATAGATCATGTAAGTACATTAGTTAACGGACGAATTGGAGCAGTACTTGTAAATGGAGAGAAAATGATTATTACTAGAGTATATGCTAGAGAATTCAAGAAAAAGTTGATGGAATAGGAGGATAGTATGGAAAAAAGAAGTTTTAAAAAATTAAAAAAATTCTGTTTACAATTTTTAATAATCTTTGCAATAGTATTTGCTAGTACAATTATCCTTTTATCAACAATATGCTTCATTTTCAAAAGATATTTGTTCGATTGATGAAAGAATTTTTGAAGTTAATATT
>ENA-UEQL01000105-UEQL01000105.1-human-gut-metagenome-genome-assembly--contig:-NODE-105-length-47401-cov-7.224072_pt1 | contig 47401 bp, 47 predicted proteins | sample MGYA00242905_ERZ507926 | MGnify/ENA primary metagenome ERZ507926 (study PRJEB26167, sample SAMN06115531) | human gut metagenome | host: Homo sapiens | place: China:Henan | collected 2015-09-09 | study...
GATGTTACCTTCGAGAAAGGTCATCTTTATCTTATCGAGGCAGAGAGTGGCAGCGGAAAGAGTACTTTCTGCAGCTATGTGCTCGGCTATCGTCACGACTACAGCGGAAGCGTGATGTTCGATAATGATGTTACCGCCAACTACAAGGTGAAAGACTGGGTAGAGATGCGCAAGCGTCACATCAGCCATCTCTTTCAGGAACTCCGTCTCTTCCCTGAGCTTACTGCCCTGGAGAATGTAGAAATTAAGAACAAAATAACCGGATTCAAGACGCGTGAGCAGATTCTTAAATGGTTTGATATGCTCGGTATTGCTGATAAGGTAGATGCCAAAATCGGCAGAATGTCGTTCGGACAGCAGCAGCGTGTGGCAATGATGCGTGCGCTCTGTCAGCCTTTTGACTTCATTCTGGCTGATGAGCCTATCAGTCACCTAGACGACAACAATTCGCGCATCATGGCAGATATCATGATGACCGAAGCGAAGGAGCAGGGGGCTGGCGTCATCGTAACCAGTATCGGTAAGCACATGGACTTGCCCTACGAGCACGTGTTTAAACTTTAGTAAAGTTAATAGTTGACAGTTTATAGTTAATAGCAAGTTTGCTATAAACTGAAAATTATAAATTATAAATTCGAAATTTAAAATGAATCTCGTTTGGAAATTATTGCGTCAGCATATCAGCATACCTCAGTTTGCGGGCTTTGCCTTCGCCAATCTCTTCGGTATGCTCATCGTTCTTTTCGGCTTTCAGTTTTATAAAGACGTGCTGCCTGTCTTTACTCAGGAAGACAGTTTCATGAAAGCCGACTACCTCATCATGAGCAAGAAGATAGGTATGGGAAATACCATCAGCGGCCGTTCCAATACCTTCTCGGGTTCTGAAATCGATGAAATCGGCGACCAGAAGTTTGTAAAGAAGATAGGAAAATTCACCTCTACTGAATATAAGGTAGATGCACAGATGGGAGTGAATGGAGTGAACGTTCTGAACAGCGAACTCTTCTTCGAGAGTGTGCCTGACGGTTTTGTTGATGTGCCGCTCAAGGACTGGAAATATACGCCGGGAACTCAGGAGGTGCCAATCATCCTCCCGCGTACCTATATTAATATGTATAACTTCGGTTTCGCCCAGAGTCATTCGCTTCCTAAAATCAGCGATGGACTGATGGGCATGATCGATTTCAATATCCAGATTCAGGCTGGTGGCAGTAAATACCAGTTGGCGGGAAGACATCAGACATACAGTATTCCCGAATGCAAAAAGGGGGCGCCGCTTCGCGGCAGGTTGTATAAAAGGGTTGTGTTCGCTTCACTCAAAGGGGCGATGGGGGAAAAAAATGTATTCCCGAAAGCAGGAGGGTTCAGGCGCCTTACGGCGCCCGGGTTCAAGCCGCCGCCGGGCCTGTGGGCCCTGGGCGTCTCCGGTTCCGCCCGCAGGGCGGGCTGGTTCAGAGAGGGAGTTATATATGCCGCCTGTTGGCGGCAGCCGCGGAGCGGCTATAAAGCTCATCGCCCGCAGGGCGATACCACCACCCTTTGAACCCTCTGAACCCTTTGAACCTTCTGAACCCTCACGCCCAAAGGGCGTGTCCAATGGCGATACCACAACCCTCGGGCCCAGAGGGCCCGTCAAATTTAAGAACCTTTTTACAACCCTTTCCCGCCGACTGGTATTTATCAACATATGCCTCATTATCGTCATGTACCGAGATTCTTCACTTCGTTCAGAATGACGCGTCCGGCGGGAAGTACGCTTCAGATTCATTCTCCATTCCCCATTCTCCAATCCCCAGTCCCTAGCTTCCTAGTTCACTAGCTCACCAGTTCACTATATATGATTGACATCCCTCACCATCATCCCCTATAATAGCTACAGTACTAAAAAAACTAAACCAGTACTAGGAGGCGCAGATGAAGGAGAGACTGGTACAGGCGACGCTGGAGGAGATGCGGACGCGGTCTTTGAAGTTTACCATGGATGACCTGGCCCGGAAGCTCCATGCCAGTAAAAGTTCCATTTATAAGGTTGTGGATTCCAAGGAAGATTTGATACGGCTGGTGATGTACTGGGCCATGGAGAAGTTTGACCGGAAATCGGCGGAGCTGCTTCATGGGGAGGGGCCTGTGAACAGCCGGCTCATGTCGTACTGCGGTCTCTTTTTCCATACGTTCTGGTATCTTCCGGATACGGTGAATGAGGATCTGGAGGCACGGTATGAGGACATATGGAAGGAATGGGACCGGTACCGGGAGGCCCGGTTTGATGATATGATGGCCCTTCTGAAGGAGGGCGTGGATAAGGGGGAATATCGGAAGGTGAATCTTCCTGTGGTGCGGCAGTGCGTGTTTTATGCGGCCCGGGGTCTCACGGATCCCGATTTCCTTCGGAAAATGAATATGACCGGCAGGGATGTACTCGAACTTTTGGAGGACATCATGCTGAAGGGTTTGGAAAAAAGAAACTGAGACAGGCATTGGTCTGTTTCCTTCATTCAGAGAGATTGCATGGCGGAAAGGCGCCCGACAGGGACTTTCTGCAGTTCAGGGGGAATGAAAATGAAAAATTGGAAGAAATGGGTGTGCCTGGCAGCAGCGGGCATGACCTTTTTCGTGGCAGGCTGCGGAAAGCAGAAGGCTCCTGCCACACAGGCGCCGCTGGTGAAGACGGTGGTGGCCGGGGAGGCTGCCAAAGGGGAAAAGACTACCTTTTCCGGTACGGTGCATGGTTATTTTGAATCGCCTCTGGCCTTCCAGACCGGCGGACGCATTATGGCCCGTTATGTGGACCAGGGCCAGCGGGTGAGCGCCGGAGAGGCACTGATGAAGGTGGACTCCAAGGATGCGGAGGAGCAGGTGGCTTCTGCCCAGAGTGCGGTCATCGCATCCCGCGCCAAGGCGGAGCTGGCCTATTCAACCCAGGCCCGCTATGAGAAGCTTCATGCAGCCAATGCCATTTCCGATTTGAACATGGACCAGGTGAACAATCAGGCCCAGCTGGCGCAGGCGGAGCTGGATTCTTCGGAAGCCGCCCTGTCCCGGGCACAGAACAACCTGGGCTTTACCCTTTTGACGGCGGACCGGGACGGTGTCATCGGTTCCACCCTCTATGAGGTGGGGCAGGTGGTAGCTGCCGGTACGCCGGTGGTGACCATTATTGATGATTCCCGTCTGGACGTCCATATTTCCTTAACGGAGAAGCAGTACCGCTCCTACGCCGTGGGAACTCCTGCCACCGTGACTTTCTGGGCCCTCCCCGGTGTGACGGTGGAGGGAAAGGTGCGGGATATCGCCGCCGCCCCCAATTCCCAGACCGGCACCTACGATGCCAAGGTTACTCTCATTGACCCGCCGGATTCGGTGGTTGTGGGGATGACGGCGGAAGTGAAGTTTGGCGGAAATACGGAGGGCCAGGGTTTCATGGTGCCCCTTTCCGCCATGGCCACCCAGAATGAAAAGCCCTCTGTGTGGGTGGTGAAGGACAACAAAGTGCATATGGTACCGGTGACGGTAGGCCGCTACGGCGATGATACTGTAGAAATCACCGGAGGTATTTCCAAAGGAGACCGCATCGTGTCCGCCGGCGCTTCCAAGCTCTCGGAAGGTGAAGAGGTGAGAACATGAAGAATATCAATCTGGCGGAATGGGCTATCCGCCACAGGCAGATTGTCTATTTCTTCATCATCTCCATCATCATCGGTGGCATTTTTTCCTATTTTCGGCTGGGACGGAGCGAGGACCCGAACTTCACCATCCGTGAAATGGTGATTGGTGCCGCCTGGCCCGGCGCCACGGCGGAGCAGATTACGGAGCAGGTCACCTACCCCCTGGAGAGGAAGCTCCAGGACACCAAGGGACTGGACTACATCAAGTCCTTCACCCACGACGGGAAGACCGTCATCTATGTGGACCTGAAGGATGAGGTGCCCAAGTCCATGGTGCAGCAGCGCTGGCACGATGTGAGAAATGCCATCACCGATGTGTGGGGTGACCTGCCTGCCGGCGTGGTGGGCCCTGTCATCAACGACCGCTTCGATGATGTGTACGGCTCCATTTATGCTTTGACCGGCGATGATTACAGCTATGAAGAAAAGCGTAAGTACGCCGAGGATATCCGCCGCCGTCTGGTACTGGTGCCGGATGTGCAGCAGGTGAAGCTTTTGGGCGTGCAGGAGCAGATGATTTATGTGGAAATGGACCAGAACAAGCTGGCCTCCTTCGGCTTAAGTCCTTCCGATATTTACAAGCTGCTGCAGCAGCAGTCCGCCATGATGCCTGCAGGCACCATTCACACGGACTCCAGAAATGTGGCTATCCGGGTGGAAGGCCTTCTGGGCACCACGAAGGCCCTGGAAAATATCCCTCTTCATGTGGGAGAGCGCAGTTTCCATCTGGGCGATGTGGCTAAAGTGACCCAGACCTATACGGATCCCGAAACGTCCCTCATGTATTTCAACGGCAAGCCGGCCATCGGCATCGCCATTGCCATGGCTGACGGCGGAAACAACCTCACCCTGGGCAAAAACCTGGAGGCCGCTGTGGACCGGATGAAGGCTGACCTTCCGGCGGGCATGGAGGTCAGTCTGGTGGCTGATCAGCCGAAGGTAGTGAATAACTCCATTGCCGAATTTACGGAAGCCCTCATGGAAGCCCTCATCATCGTCATGGCGGTGAGCTTCCTGTCCCTGGGCCTTCGGAGCGGCATGGTGCTGGCCATGTGTGTGCCGGTGGTGGTGTGTGCCTCCTTCCTTTTCATGAAATGGAGGGGCATCGACCTTCATATCGTATCCCTGGGCTCCCTCATCGTGTCCCTGGGGCTTCTGGTGGATGATGCCATCATCGTCATTGAAATGATGCAGGTGAAGCTGGAGCATGGCTTCAGCCGTATGGAATCGGCGGAAGGTGCCTACAAGGCCTGCGCTGCCCCCATGCTGGCGGGTACCCTGATTACTGCTGCCGGGTTCATCCCGGTAGGGCTGGCGGAGGGCCAGGTGACGGAATATACCAATTCCCTTTTCTGGGTTATCGGTTCTACCCTCCTTCTTTCCTGGATAGCTTCCATCTTCGTGAGCCCGGTTCTGGGCTACCAGTTCATCAAGCTGGGGAAGCCAAATCCCATTAAGGTAAAGATTCAGGACAAAGCCTATGGAGCCTTCCGCAAGGCGGTGAAACTTTTCATCCATTACAGGAAGACCGCCATTATCGGCGTGGCAGGACTCTTTGTGTTCTCCCTCCTGACTCTGCCCCTGGTGAACCAGGAGTTCTTCCCCTCTTCTGTCCGCCCTGAAATCATACTGGACGTGAACCTTCCCTCCGGCGCTTCCATCAAGGATACGAAGAAGGTCATGAGTGCCGTGGCGGACAGCCTTTACGGCGACGACCGGGTGTCCTCCTTCTCCACTTACATTGGCGACACGGCGCCCCGTTTCATCCTTCTCTTCGACCCCAAGGCAGCGGAAGATGACCATGGCCAGATGATTATTGTGGCCAAAGACACCACCGCCCGGGACAGCCTGCGGAAGGAAGTACAGGATTTTGTGGCAGAAAAATATCCGGAAGTCCAGGTCCACACCCGACTCATCCAGACCGGACCTCCGGCGGAATATCCGGTCATGCTCCGTCTTCGCGGCCCCGATGCCGGTAAGACGGCGGCTCTTGCAGAAGAAGCGCTGGCTCTTGTGAAACAGCATCCCAACGTCACCAATGCATCCCTGGACTGGCCGCAGCAGACCCCGACGGTTCATTTGAAAATCAACCAGGACAAGGTGCGGGAACTGGGCATCGACAACTACGCCGTTTCCCAGGACCTGTACGTGAAACTTTCGGGTTACAAGGTGGCTGAATCCTACCAGGGCGACCAGCTGGTGCCCATTTCCTTCCGTCTGGAAGGGGATAACGCCGCCCGTCTGGCAAGCCTTTCCTCCCTTCCTGTTTACGCAGGAAACGGACGCTACGTGCCGCTTGGTGAATTCGCCGATATTTCCTATCAGAACGAAACAAGCACCATCTGGCGCAGGAATATCGAACCCTGCATAACCATCCGGAGCGACATCACCGGAAACGTGACCTCCGACTCCGTGGCCAGCGCCCTCTACGATAAGACGCTGAAGGAATTCAGGAATAACCTGCCCGACGGCTATACATTGGAAAAGGACGGCACCCTGGAGCGAAGCGACAAGTCCATGGGCCAGATTATGGCTACCGTGCCCATCATGATTTTCATCATCCTCATGATCCTCATGTTTGAGCTCAAAGACCTTCGCCTCATGGTCATTGCCGCCATCTCCGCCCCCCTGGGCATGATTGGCTGCATCCTCACCCTGGTGGTCACCCAGAAGGCCATGGGCTTCGTAGCCATCATCGGCATGCTGGCCATCGGCGGCATGGTGGTGCGAAACAGCATTATTCTCCTGGACCAGATTCGCCAGCACCTGGAAGACGGCATGACCCCCTACCATGCGGTGGTGGAATCGGCGGTTCTCCGCTTTCGTCCCATCATGCTCACCTCCTTCGCCGAAGTGCTGGGCATGATTCCCCTGATCCCCAACCCCTTCTGGAGCCCCATGTCCGTGGCCTTCATCGGAGGCCTCTCCGTAGCCACCCCCCTGGGCCTCCTCTTCGTACCGGCCCTCTACTCCTTCTGGTTCAAAGTCAAAGAACCGGAGGAAATCGTGGAACAGTTTGAAGAACAGGAAGAAGAAAAGCGGGAAAAGAAAGAAGCTAAAAAAGAAGCGAAGAAAAGAGAAAAGAAATAAATAAAAATCCATCCCGAAAAGGGGTGGATTTTTTTATGGGGCTGCAGGGAGCCCCGCCCCCCCTTGCGCTCCTTGAGGGGGGCAAGCGAGACGTCCCCTTGCGCTCCCTTGAGGGGGAGAGGGCCACGAAGTGGCGCGGGGGTGTACGAGGGCAAGAATCGGAATGACACTCAAAGCAGAGCAGGCCGCCAAGGCAGCCTATAAACTCATCGCCGTAGGCGATACCACAACCCTCAGCGGCGAAGCCGCTGTCAAACTTCAGAACCCTCCGGCCGAAGGCCGGTCAATCTTAAGAACCTTTCCCCAACTTTTGAACCCTCTGAACCCTCTGAACCCTCTGAACCCGGGGCCGCCTCCGGCGGCCCTATAATATGTATATAAAATTTCATTTGCAAAACAATTTCCACTATGCTACAATAGTCCTGCTGGGATGGCCCGGCTTTTTTAAATGCAAAGTTTGCAAATTTCTGTTGACTTGTGCATTATGCTTATGATATACTGGTTAAGCATGTTAATTGGCCGCGGGCCGAGAAAGATTGAGTGAGGTGTAAAGAATGCGTGAAGGAATTACTCTTGCATGCACAGAATGCAAGCGCCGCAATTATCGTACAAACAAGAATAAAAAGAATACGACCGAACGTATCGAAATGATGAAGTATTGCAAATGGTGCCACAAACACACTCTGCATAAAGAAACCAAATAATTTTGAGTGATTGAAACTGGGGTGTGAGCATGGCCAAGGCGAAGCGTAAGACACAGGCAGCGAAAGCACAGGAAGCTAATGCTTCATGGACCAGGTTTTTCAAGGAAACCAAGATGGAAATGAAAAAGGTCATCTGGCCTGAAAAGCGCCAGATGGTCCAGTATACCATTGCCGTCATTGTGTCCGTGATTTTGGTTTCATTCCTGATCGTTGCAGTAGACTTCGTATTCAGTGGCCTCTCCAAATTATTAGTACACGCTGTGGGCTGAAAGGAGAGAGACTATGTCGGATATGGAAGTTGAAAACAAGAATGTAAAAGCAGAAAATCAGGCTGAAATCAGTGCTTTAAAAGATATCCGCAAAAATTTCAACCGGAATGCAGCCAACGATTTGATCCGTCATGACCAAATCGTCGTACACAGAAAAATAAAAAGATTGGAACGACCTTAAAAGCAAATATAAATAATGACTGGCAAACAACGAGTGCCGGGAGTGCCGAAAAAAAGATTGTAAAGACTGTGTAGTCCGAAGAATCAAATTATAATGATAAAAACAAAATATAAAATCATAAAAAACAGATAAATTGCCGCTAAGCCTGAAAAACGTGATTTGGCCAGCCGAAGCACCGGCGGGACGCCAAAAGAGCCAAAATCTGGAAAAGAGGGTTTTTTCGCTTCCCTATGTTTCACATAACGTGCATTATACGAAAATAAACATCCTAAAAATCAGGACCTTCCCTTCACGCAGGTTTCTGCGATCCGGAGGCCCTGATGACTTGGGTTGCGGAATTTTAATTTTTGGCACAGGAAACGTCTCTTCCCCGTTTTGAGAATCATTGGTTTGCATCCGGCAGCGGCGTGGTGCCAAAATATGCACAGATGGCCTCGTAGTAAATACGCGCAGTTCGTTTGCAGCCCTGTTCGCTGCCAAAGCGTTCCACATCATCCGCATTGGTCACAAAGCATTGTTCCGCCAGCACGACCGGACAGTTTACATCCTCCAGCAGTGTGAAGCTCCGTTCTGCACGCACTTCGGTATGGGTACTCTCCACCAGCTGCTTCTGATCATTTTCCAGATAATAAATGTAACGGATGCCGCCGCGCCCACGCAGGTGCGCTCCGGCGTTCTGCATCCCCTCTGCCAATTTCTGAGCAAAGTAATAACTCTCCGCATGCCATGTGCGCCCCGGCACAGATGGATAGCACTCAAAGCCGGTTGCACTGGAACCGTTTGCGGCGGAGTTTCCGTGAATGGAAAGTAGCAACTGTGGAGCCTGCGCATTGGCGGCGGCTGCCCGCTCGGCAGGCGTTGCGGTCTGGTCAAAGGCATCCCGCGTCCGGAGCGGAATGTAATTCGGGTCCTGCTCCAGCCATGCAAGCAGCACGGAGGCCGTGGCGGCCGTCATGTCTTTTTCTTCCACCACTCCCCTTGCGCCCGGGTCGTTGCCGCCATGCCCGGCATCAATGGCTACACAATACGGCGGGTCGCCTACCTGCGGCCGGAACTCTCCTTCGAATGTGTTTGCATTCCCCTGTTCCGTTGTGGAGACCCGCAATGCTTCTCGCCAGAGAAACGCCGAAAAAACAAAGGCAAGCACACAGAAACAGAGTGTGAGGGCCGTGCGGAGAAAAGAACTCTCCTTCCGTTTCGCTCTTCGCTTCTTTTTCTGGTGTGTGGGCTTGCGACGTTCTGCCATGATATGTACTTCCTGTCCAGATAAACTTCCTATAATAATACGAGTATACTCGGTTTTTTTCTGCAGTGCAAGCAAAAAAGCCTGCCCGTAAGCAGCGGGCAGGCTTTGAAATGACCCCTTATTTCAGCTCCACAACGGTCACGCCGCTTTCCCCTTCGCCGTAACGGCCCAGACGGAAGCTCTTGACCATGCGGTTGCCGCGCAGGTGCTTGTGGATGGCGGTGCGCAGTGCGCCGGTGCCATTGCCGTGGATCAGGTAGACTACGGTCTGGCCGTTCAGAATGGCGCGGTCGATGAAGGAATCCACCTCTGGCAAGGCCTCGTCCACGGTCAATCCCAGCAGATTGCACTCCATTTTGGCGCTGCGGTGCACCCGCTCCACGCGGCCATTCGGACGGTTTGCGTCGCCGGTCAGGCGGGAATACCGCTGCTGTGCCTTGGTCTGCGGTTTCGGGTCCTTGACCAGCTTTTCCGGCTGTTTGAGCCCCTTGAGTGGGACCTTGGTCTTGATGATGCCGGCCCGTACCAGAACATCCCCGTTCTTGTCCGGCAGCGAAAGCACCGTGGCCAGCTGGTTGAGCTCTGCAATGCAGACCTCCTGCCCTACCTTGACCTCTTTCAGCGGCACAAATTCCTTGACCGGATTGTGCACCACCTCGGTGCCCATAAACAGCTTTTCGGATTCCTTTTTGGCAATCTCACGGGCACGCTGGGCTTTCTGCTGGGTGCTCAGGCGCTCGTCCTTCTGCAGCTGACGCAGTTCGTCGGTCAGCGCATAGGCCTGGCTTTCCACCTGCTGGGCCAGCGCACGGGCTTTGGCGCGGGCCGCTTCCAGCTCGTTTTCGCCCTGCTGGATCAGTTCATCCCGCTTTTTCTGGGCAGCCTCCAGCTGGTGGGATGCCTCGTTCTTCAGCTCTTCCACCTCGTGCTGGCTTTCCTTCAGCTGCAATTTCAGATCATCCAGCTGACCCAGAACGGCATCCAGCCGCTTATCCTCGGCCGACAGATGCTGCTGCGCTGCCTCAATGACCCGCTCCGGGATGCCAAGCTTCTCACTGATGAGGAATGCGTTGGACTTGCCCGGCACACCGACGCTCAGCTTATAGGTCGGGCGCAGCGTTTCCAAATCGAATTCGCAGCTGGCGTTCACGACGCCCTTGGTCTCCAGTGCGAACACCTTGAGCTCTGCATAGTGGGTGGTGGCCATCAGCAGCACGCCGCGGCGGCGCAGTTCTTCAATGATGGCCACAGCCAGCGCGGCACCCTCGGCAGGGTCGGTACCGGCGCCCAGCTCGTCCAGCAGCACAAGGGTGTGCGGCATGGCCAGCTCCAGAATGCCGGTGATTTTTTTCATATGGCCGGAGAAGGTGGAAAGGCTCTGTTCGATGCTCTGCTCATCGCCGATGTCCACGAGAAACTCATCGAACACGCAGACCTCGCTGCGCTCGTCGGCCGGGATCAGGAACCCACACTGTGCCATCGCGCACAGCAGACCGGCCGTTTTCAGGGTGACGGTCTTGCCGCCGGTGTTCGGGCCGGTGATGATGAGCGAATCATATTCTTTGCCCAGTGCAATGTCCACCGGCACGCACTTCTGTGGGTCGATCAATGGGTGGCGTGCCCGGATCAGCGAGAAGGAATTGTCGGTGCGCACTGCAGGTTTGAATGCCTTGAGCTCCAGCGCCAGACGCGCCTTTGCCAGCAGGACATCAATGTCCAGCATGGCCTGATAGCTGTACTGGAACTGCGGCTCAATGGCTGCCACCTGTGCGGTAAAGGCTACCAGAATGCGCTCGATCTCCTGCGCTTCCTGGGCACGATACTGCAGGATGCGGGCATTGGCTTCCACGACAGCCTGCGGTTCCACAAACACCGTTGCACCGGTAGAGGAAACGTCATGGATGATGCCGCTCACTTCGCCGCGGTATTCGCTCTTGACCGGGACAACGTAGCGGCCGTTGCGCATGGAGACCACACTCTCCTGCAGATATTTTGAGGTGTCCATGTTGCGCACCATGCTTTCCAGACGGTCGCGGATGCTGTTTTCGGTCGCGCGGATCTTCTTGCGCAGGTCGTTCAGGGTGCGGGAGGCCGTGTCGGCCATCGCATCCGGGGCAAGGATCGCACTGGAGATCTGCTGTTCCAGACCCGGCTCCGGGGACAACGCGTAGAACAGATCATCGGTCGGGAGCATATCGTGCTCCGAAGAACCGTACCAGTTGGTCAGGTTCTGGAAGTTGCGCAAAGCACCGGCCACCATCAGCAGCTCGCCCATGGAAAGCACGCCGCCCTTGACCGCACGGGCGGCCAGCGCACTGACGCCCTCCACTCCGCCGAAACGGGGCGAACCGTTCTTAATCAGCAGCGTATTGATGGCATCCGTCTGCTCCAGCGCATAGCGCACCTCGTCCGGGTCACACTGCGGCTCAAGTGCCAGGAGCTTCGCCTTTGCTTCCTTACATACACAGCCCTCCGCAGCACGGGCGATGATCTTATCCAGTTCTAATGTTTTTAAGTAGCTTGTTTCCATAATATCCTTTTGCTCAGGGCAGCACCGTTTTTAAAAAGTCGTAGCTCTTCAGCGGCTTGTCCAGATGCGTTAGCGCATACTGCTCCGCTACGGCTGCCAGCTTTTCCAGACTGCCCACAGAAATCTTGAACGAAAATATTTTTTTGTCCTCCACAAGGCAGATGTGCCGCAGTGCAAACAGTGCATTGCGATCCAGATTGCAGCGTTTCCCAGCCTTGGCCGCACAATCAGCACAGAGCAGATAGCCCTCCTGCACATCCAGATAAAAGGCATCGCCTGCATCGTAGGTGCCGCAGTCGCGGCAGCACACCAACTGCGGCAGAAAGCCACACTCGCTCATGGTGCGAAGCTCAAAAACGGCCTTGATGGCCCGCAGGTCCGCCTTGTGCTCACTGATCATGTACAGGCAGTTCAGCAGCAGACGCAGTTCCCGCTCAGCTTCCTGTCCGGTGGGGGTCAACGCAGCAGCCATTTCGGCCAGATACATGGCCAGACTCATCCCCTCGATGGAGGAAGAAATGCCGTGAAAGACATTCTTGACGGCCGCTTCGCGCACAGTATACATGTTGCGCCCCGGCACCAGCGTGAATTCCGAATAGCAAAACAGCCCGCACGCGCTGAACAATTTGCTTTTCAGCCGCAGGCTGCTCTGTGCCGAAGCCGAGATCACCCCCAGCCCCGGGGTCAGGATCGTGAGGATCCGGTCCGATTCTTTATAGCGGGTCTCTTTCAACACCAGACCCAGTGTTACAAAGGTCTCCATGATCCGTGTCTCCTGCCGGATGCTCGTCCGGCATCTGTGTCTGTTTGTACTCCAGATAACGGAGAATGTTTCCCGTGCAGGCAAAGGCCTGCCAGCTTGTTTGCACATCCATTGGCCGGGTCTCCTTTCCGGGCAGCGCCACTGCCGTCAGTGTTCTCTGGCGGCGGTGGCGTTATCCGAGGAAAACCCGCCCTGCATTGGAAAGTCTCAGCGGTTGCCGTTGTTCTGCTTGAAACCGAAATTGTTCAGCAGGAACTCGTTATCCCGCCAGTCCGACTTCACCTTGACCCAGCACTGCAGGTTCACACGGCAGCCCAGAAACTCTTCGCAGTCGGCACGGGCCGCACTGGCGATCTTTTTCAGCATGGCGCCGCCCTTGCCGATGACCATGCCCTTGTGGCTTTCCCGCTCACAGTAAATGTTCACATCAATGTCGATGAGATCGGTGCCGGGGCGCTCCTTGAAGCGCTCCACGACCACCGCGATGCCGTGCGGGATCTCATCGCGCATGAACAGCAGGGCCTTTTCACGGATGACCTCTGCCACCAGTTCCTTCTCCGGCATATCGGTGTAGGCATCATCATCAAAGTAATGGGGGCCTTCTACGGCGTAGCGGCTCAAGGCATCGAACAGCGTTTCACAGCCGTCCTCGTTGCGGACGCTGACCGTGTAGATGTCATCGAATACACCCAGCGCCTTCAGCTCTTCTTTGCGGGCTTCCAGGTCAGCGGCATCCTTGACAAGGTCTGTCTTATTGATGACGGCAATGGCCGGGCCGCCGCTGCTGCGCAGCATGTCCACCAGAACCATCTCGGATTCATTCAGGGCACCATAGGGCTCAAACAGCATCATGGAAACATCCACGTCGGCAATGGAATCGCTGGCGGTTTTGTCCATGCGCTTGCCCAGCTTGTTGCGGGCTTTGTGCACGCCGGGGGTATCCAGCAGCACATACTGCAGCGGGCCGCGGGTGATCACACCGGTAATGCGGGTACGGGTGGTCTGCGGCTTGGAGGTGACAATGGCCACCTTTTCGCCAACCAGCAGGTTGGTCAGGCTGGATTTGCCCACATTGGGGCGGCCGATGACCGCCACAAAAACCGACGACGTATCGTAATGGCCCTGAACGGGCGTCGTGTTACTCAAAATCAAACTCCTGTCTTGCTGTGTGCAGAAATGCACGTTGGATCAAAGGCAAATCATTCGGTGTAGCTCACCGTGCGGGGCAGGCCCAGCTGCAGCAGCACGGCCTCTTCTTTTTCCCGCATCCGCATAGCTTCCAGGCCGCCGTTCTCATGGTCGTAGCCCAGCAGATGCAGCATGGAATGCACGGTCAGAAATGCCACTTCCCGCTGCAGCGGATGGCCGTAGAGGGTCGCCTGCTCCTGGGCTCGCTCCATGCTGATGACGATATCGCCCAGCATTTTGCAGCCGTTGTTTTCGTCCACATCATATTTGCCATCCACACCCAGCGGGAAGCTCAAAACGTCGGTGGGCATGGGCTTGTTGCGGTACTGGTTGTTCAGCTCTGCAATGGCCGCGTTGTCCACAAAGGTCACGCTGATCTCAGCCGGAGCCTCAAAGTGCTCAAACTCCAGCACAGCGTTGCAGGCGCGGCGGATCAGGATGCGGAGGCCGGACGGGACCTTGACGGCCTTCTGGGAATTGGTGATCAGAACTTTATTGGACATAGAATCAGTCCTCTCCTTTCTGGTTTGGTTGTTTTTCGGGATGTGCAGCCCTGTCGTATGCCTTGATGATCTCCTGCACAAGGCGGTGGCGCACAACGTCTTTTTCGGTAAAATAGCACTGGGCAATGCCCTTGACCTGCTTCAGCACATGCAGCGCATCCACAAGGCCGCTGCGGGTGCGTTCCGGCAGGTCGATCTGGGTCACATCGCCGGTCACAACGACCTTGGAACCCACGCCCATGCGGGTCAGGAACATTTTCATCTGCTCCGGCGTGGTGTTCTGTGCCTCGTCCAGAATGATGAAGGAGTCGTCCAGCGTACGGCCGCGCATATAGGCCAGCGGGGCCACCTCAATGATCTGTTTTTCCACCAGACGCTCATATGTTTCAGCACCCAGCATATCAAACAGACCGTCATACAGCGGGCGCAGATACGGGTCCACCTTCTGCTGCAGATCACCGGGCAGAAAACCCAGTTTCTCCCCTGCTTCTACCGCCGGGCGGGTCAGCACGATGCGGGACACCTCCTTGGCCTTGAAGGCCTTTACGGCCATAGCTACGGCGAGGTAGGTCTTACCGGTGCCCGCCGGGCCGACACCAAAGGTGATGGCATTGTTCCGGATGGCATTCAGGTATTCCTTCTGGCCCAGCGTCTTGGGCCGGATGGGCCGCCCTTTGACCGTAACCGTTACAAAATCCTCGGTCAGTTCCCGCACCCGTTTCTCAGCGCCGTCATGGGCCAGGCTGATGCAGTAGCGCACAGTCTGATCCTCCAGCGGGGTATGGTTCTCGATCAGAAGAAGCATGCCTTCCACCGCGCGGCTGGCCGCCGCTACGTTGGCCGGTTCGCCGGAGAGCCGGAGCTGTGTGCCCCGGCAGACGGCCGTAACGGAGAACTCGTTTTCCAGCAGCCGGATGTTCCGGTCGCAGTTGCCAAAGACCGCCGCGGCGATCTCTACACTATCCAGTTCAATGTTCTTTTCTGCCATGTGCTCCTCCTGATGTGCCTGCTTCGATAGCTATATTGTACCACCAAAATCCTTAGAAGAAAACTATGAAAATTGCACAAAATATTTTTCCGGCTTCCATCGTTTTTCCATATTGCAAAAATGCACTTGACAAATTATATCGTCACACGATATAATGCTCTCACGATATATCGGAACGCGATATAAAGACTTTCGATTGAAACGGAGAGGTATCGAAACGATGGAAGCCATGGCCCTGACCGAGTCCACCTATTACATTCTGCTTTCTCTTTATCATCCGCAGCATGGATACGGCATCATGCAGCAGACCGAGCAGCTTTCCGGCGGGCGGGTACACCTTGCCGCAGGGACATTGTATGGAGCGCTGAACTCCCTGTGCGAAAAAGGATGGATCCGACAACTGCCGATGGAAAGCGGGAGCCGTAAAAAAGAATATCAGCTGACCACAGAGGGTCTAGCAGTCCTGAAGCATGAGCTTGCCCGGCTGCAGCAGCTGGTTGCAAACGGCGAAAGCATTCTGAAGGAGGAATGACCATGAACACGCGCAAAATCATCCATAAAGTCTATCTGGCATGGGATTTCAAGAAGGAAGAACTCTGGCTCAACGAAATGGCGGCGGAAGGCTGGGCTTTGGAGCATGCAGCGTTTTGCTCGTACACCTTCGTGCGCTGTGAGCCGGGCGAATACATCATCCGCATGGAGATGAATGCAGACCGGGACTATCGCAGCTTTGTGGAAGAAACCGGTGCAGAATATGTCGGCGGCTGTGTGAACTGGGTCTATTTCCGCCGCAAAGCCGAGCTCGGGTCGTTTGACCTGTTTTCGGACATAGATTCCCGCATTGCGCATCTTGCACGCATCGGTAAAGCGCTCTGGCTGATCTGCCTTGCCAATCTGATCATCGGTGTTGTCAATATCCTAGACGGGCAGACGTTTTCCATTGTAAATCTGCTGTGCAGCGTTCTGCTGGCCTATGGTCTGGGCCGCATCCATGGGATGAATGCATCCCTTGAAGAAGAGCGTGCCCTGCACGAATAAACCTTGTCAAGCCTTTTTGTGCCACAACCGCATAGAAAAACAAAATGTATCTTTGGGTAAAACAGCAATAGCAAACTTTTCTCCTGCGTGATACAATAGCAAGCGTTGCGTGCCCTGCCGCCGCAGCAAAAAGATTGAAGGAGAAATGAACGATGGAACAATGCTATCTGATGCCCGGACAGGAACGCTGCGAACGATTCAAGGACGCAAACGGTGTTCCGCGTGTTCACTACTCCTATCGTTCCCTGCACGGTGCCTTTTTTGACTGCGAGAGCCGCAGCCTGGAGGAAGCCCAGCATCTGTGTGAGGACTGGCTGGTCGGCCAGGACCGCTGCTACCGCAACTGATCTCATAAAAAAGCAAGCGCCTCTGTTTCATGGATGGTCACTCCATCCGGAGCAGAGGCGCTTTTTGTTGTTAGTTCCACAGCTGTGCGCAGACAAGTTCCAGCACACTGCCCGCAATACAGCGGGATTTATCCGAGATCAGGAAACAGTTGGAAAGCTCTTCCCGGCGGGGGTCCACATCAGCCACCTTGAACCCCGGAGTGACCGGATAGCCGCTGCGCAGCAGACCGCGCAGGATGCCGCCGATCTGTGTGGTGACCGGGATGGATTTGCCTTCCGGCGTCCGGATCTGTGCGATGATCTCCCCTGCTTCCACCAGGTCACCGATCTTTCGCACATCCTGAAAGATGCCTTCCGTCTGCGCATGGATGACCCGCTCCTTGCCATAACCGCCGATGACACCCGGAATACCAGTGTTCGGGATGGCAGCGCCCTCCCGGATGATACGGCCCAGCCGATGGCCGCGCTTCGTCTCGACCACGACATCCACATCCTGTCCGGCTGTAAATCCGGGGCCAAGGGCGATGGTCAGCGGTGCCATATCACGGGTGGTGCCAAGGTTCTTCTTGGCCAGAATGGCATCCACCAATACATCCGGCTTTGCTTGTGCCACGCAGCTGCCTGCCGGGTCGATGAGGACGGGCACCGCATTCTGTGCCCAGACGGTCGGAGCCTGTTCCAGTGTGTCGATACGAACAGCCCTCAGGCCCTCTACCGTTGTTTCACCTTCGTACACAGCTTCGCAGAGCGACACCTGCCGCCGGATAGCCGCCGGGTGAGCGGTTTCCAGTACAAGCACCCGCAGCCCGGCGGACCACAGACGATGGATGGTGCCGGTAGCAAGGTCGCCGCCGCCGCGCACCAGGATCAAGGCATCCTGTTTCATTCGATGGATCCTCCTTCCGGAATGATTTCCAGCAGAAGCTCCATGGAACCACCGCAGGCCGCAACCGCGGCATCTTCGTTTTTGCCGTCGGCCGAAAATGTGACCGTCTGCACCGATGCTGTATGCCCGGCCAGCATTTCAGCAGCGGCCTGCCGAGTACGGTATTCCATGATGCCGCCGCCCACACTGCCCACAGTCGTGCCATCGGGCAGGAGCAGCATTTTGGAGCCGACCTCCCGCGGGGTGGAGCCGTGCCGTGCAATGATCGTCGCCAGCACTGCAGGCTGGCCGTTCTGTGCGGCCTGCTCCATCGCCGCCAGAAGCGCCGGAGCAAAGCCATCGGTCTGAGGGCGGGCGTTTTTCACTTCCACGATCTGCGCCAGAATGGACAGCGCGATCTCTTCGGCTGTTTTGGCCCCGATGGCAAGTCCGATGGGGGCCTGCACAGCTTCCACCCGTGCAGCATCCGCACCAGCTTCCAGCAGCTGTCGCCGTACCAGTGCGGCCCGGCCCCGGCTGCCCATCATGCCAACGTAAGCCGCCGGTTTCTGCAAGATCTGCTCCAGGCAGGCCACATCAAAGGCATGGGCGCGGGTCACGACCACAAAGTAGGTCTCTGCCCCGCCGGGCACCTGCTCCAGTGCCTGCGCAAACGGTAAGCAGAGGACCGTGTCCGCTCCGGCATCCCGCAGGTCCTGCGCATATTCCGTGCGGTCCTCCATAGCAAGCACTGGCAGGCCCAGCAGTTTTGCCAGCCGTACCACCGATACCGCTACATGGCCGCCGCCGCAGACAACGATCTGCGGCACCGCACCGAATCGTTCCACAAACACCCGCGTGCCGTCCAGCTCCAGAAACCCGGTGGCTGTGCATTCCTGCAAACGAGAAAGGCTGCGCTGCAATATGCCGCTGCTGTGGGTCTGCCACACCGGGCACCCGCCGCGCAGCAGCATCCGGCTGCCGGCCTCCGGTCCATCCAGCACCGCCGCAAGGGTACCGTCTCCGGTGACCTGCCCTTTCTGCAGGGCATCAACCAATGCGCTCATAAAATGTTCTCCTGTTCGTCATTGCTCCACCTGCGACACCGCGTCGTAAGCCGCCGGGTCCAGCAGGCTGTTCCAGTGTTCCCAATCCTCCGGCGTCATGCGCCAGGCAAGGCCGCACCCGGCGGAGATCTCCCGTGGGAGCGGGATCAGCCGCCCGGGGATCTGTGCCGTGGCGCAGTGCTTCTCCCAGGCCATGGCTTCCACCGTTGTGCGGAAGGAGAGCACGATATAGGTCTTTTTTGTGCGCATTTACAGCTCCTGTGCCAGCTCCCGCACGGCCTGTGCAGCGTGCAGAGCTTCTTCCATGGTATTGCTGTGTGAAAAGCTGAACCGTACCACGCCTTGTTCCACCGTGCCAAGCGCCTTGTGCATCAGCGGGGCGCAATGTGCTCCGGCCCGCACACAGATGCCGTAGTCCTCCCACAGGATATCGGCCACCCGGGCAGAGTCCTCGTCTCCGATATTCAGAGAGACGATGGGCGCACGCAGAGCGGTCTCAATGTCGCCGTATACAGTCACGCCCGGCATACCGCATACTTCTTCGTAAAAACAGCGAGCCAGTGCAGCTTCGCGGGCGGCCAGCATTTCCACGCCCTGTGTCAGAAGCCATTGTACTCCGGCGCAAAGCCCGGCAAGGCCGTGCACGTTCAGGGTGCCGGCTTCCAGTGCGGTGGGCATCTGGGCGGGATGCTGCTCGTCATAGCTGTGCACACCGCTGCCGCCCACTACAAGGGGCGCGATCTGCACACCCGGACGCACATACAGCCCGCCGGTGCCCTGCGGCCCCAGTAAAGCCTTGTGCCCGGTGAAGCACAGCACATCCACACCCAGCGCCTGTACGTCGATGGACTGGGCTCCGGCCGTCTGCGCGGCATCCACGATCAGCAGCAAGCCGTGCCGGTGCGCAAAGGCCGCAGCCTTTGCAAGATCGGTACAGTTGCCGGTCACATTGGACGCTCCGGTCACGACCAGCGCTCTGGTGTTTGGGCGCACAAGCTCTTCCCATTTTTCATATTGCAGGCGGCCTTTGGCGTCTACCCCGGCAAAGCTGAGCTGGACCCCCTGTGTCCGCAGCCGGTACAGCGGCCGCAGGACCGAATTATGCTCACACACGGTGGTGATGACATGATCCCCCGGCCCCAGCAGCCCGCACAGGGCGGTGTTCAACGCGCCGGTGGCGTTGGCCGTAAAGGCAATGCAGGCAGGATCCGGCGCGTGGAAAAGCTCTGCCAGCGCTTCCCGTGCGGCATACACCAGCCGGGAAGCATGCAGGGTCGGCTCATGGGCACCGCGGCCGGGGTTGCCTGCGGTGTGCAGGGCGTCCAGAATGGCGGCGTCCACTTCCTGCGGTTTGTACAGCGTGGTGGCAGCATTGTCCAGATAAATCACGGCTTGACCACGTTCCCGGCATGGGTCAGCTTTTCCACGATGGCATACATGTTCGTCACGCTGCCTACGGCCAGCTTCTCGGTCAGGCCGTAATAGTTCAGGCAGGTGCCGCAGGTCATGATCTCCACACCTTCCGATTCCAGCGTCTTGAGGTCCTCCAGCATGGGAGAGCCCTCACAGGTCAGGGATGCACCGCCGTTATAGAACAGAACCGTCTTGGGCAGCTTGTCCTGCTGCGTCAGGGCAAACACGAACGCCTTGAGCAGGGTCTTGCCCAGCTCCTCGGCCCCGGCACCCATAGTGTTTGCGCCAATGGCCACCACGGTATCCGTGCGGGCGTCCGGCATGCAGACGGCCGGGGTCTCTTCAGCCGCCGGGGCCTCCCCGATGGTGAACAGCACTCGGTATTCCCGTTCGGCCAGCTTTTCGGCGCTGTACTGATAACCCTTTTGCTGGGCCATCTTGGTCAGGTTCTGCACGGCGATCTCGTTGTCCACCAGAATTTCCACCTGACCAGCACCCTTCAGCTCCGAAATAGCGCGCTTGGCCTTGACGACCGGCAGCGGGCAGGCGTCTCCTCTTGCATCAACATGAGTCATGATCGTTTCTCCTTTCAGTAGGTCAGTATGTTACTGCGATCTCGGTTTCGGTACGGGAAACGATCTCGCCCACGATCTTCGCGGGCAGACCAGCGGATTGCAGTTCCTTCTCCAGCGCGCTGGCCTCCGCCGGGTCCACTGCCAGCAGCAGACCGCCGGATGTCTGCGGGTCGAACAGGACTTCTTCCATAGCAAACGGAACGCCCTCAAACCGGACAAAAGGCCCGGTATGATTGCGGTTGCGCTGCCCGGCGGCGGTGTACAGGAAGTCATCCGCCGCCTTTTCCGCGCCCGGCAGCACCGGCACGGCGCGGGCGTTGATCTTGCAGGAAAGTTTCCCGCCCATCATCTCGTGCAGATGCCCCAGAAAACTGAAGCCGGTCACATCGGTGGCCGCATGCACAGTATATCGGCGGCTGATCTCCGCAGCGGTCTTGTTCAGGGTTGTCATGGAACGAATGGCGGCTGCCATGTGTTCCGGGGCCGCCTCGCCCACACGGTTTGCGGTGCACAGCAGTCCCACACCCAGCGCTTTGGTCAGCAGCAGCTTGTCTCCCGGCTGGCCGGCATCGTTTGCGTACAGATGATGCGGGTCCACAAGGCCGGTCACCGACAGGCCGTATTTGACGCCGGTGTCTGCAATGGAATGACCTCCGGCCAGAATGCCCCCTGCTTCGGCTACCTTTTCGGCTCCGCCGCGCAGGATCTCGCCCAAAACGTTCAGGTCCATATTTTCCGGGAAACACACCAGATTGAGGGCGGTTTTCACCTCGCCACCCATGGCATACACGTCGCTCAGGGCGTTGGCCGCTGCGATCTGCCCGAAGGTATAGGGGTCATCCACCATGGGTGGGAAAAAGTCCACCGTCTGCACCAGGGCCAGATCTTCTGTAACGCGGTAGACGGCGGCATCATCCCGGCTGTCATACCCCACCAGCAGATTCGGGTCCTTTTCGCCGCGGGGCAGCTTTTCCAGAATGCGGCTCAGTACACCGGCACCCAGCTTTGCCGTGCAGCCGCCCCCGGTACAGAATACGATTTTTTCATCCTTGCTCATGCACGTTCTCCCTCTTCAAATTGTGTCAGAACGCCGTTCACACGATAACGTTCCTGCAGAACACAGAGCGTCTGCTTTCCAAGCAGTTGGCGCTGCGGCGTGTCTGCCTGATTGAGCACCGCATAAAAGGCCCTGCTGCCCACTCGTTTCCGGCCGCCCTGCTCACTTGCCAGCAGTTGAGCCAGAAGTTCCGGGGTCAGGCAGGCCTCCGGCGGAACGCCCAGCAGCATGCAGGCTTGTTCCAACCGGAAGCAGCATTCTTTCAAAGGGTGGCCCAGTGCGGAAAGCCCGGCCACCGCCAGTACGATGTCGCTTTGCGGCAGCAGAACAGGTTCCTGTTCCGCCGGGGCTTTGCACGGGAAATGCTTTGCACCGTCGGCTTCCAGAAACACGGCGTCTGCCTGTGCCATCCAGCGGGCAAGGTCTGCTTCCGGCGGTGCGGTCAACTTACCCTTGGGAGCCGGAGAGCCCACCACGGCATAAGAGCCGCGGGCCCAGAGTTCCTGTATTTCGGCGTCAGTCTTTGCCCAGAGTCCGTTTTCCGGGCGCAGGATGTGGGTGGTAGTGGACACCAGCACCCGCCAACCTTTCTGCGCGCAATGGCTGGCCATGGCATACAGCAGCGTTGTTTTTCCGCCGCCGCCCACCAGCGAGACCACATGGCCTTTTTCCGCCAGAAACGGAAACTGCTGTTCCCCGATCATTTGTGGTTTTCAGCGGCGGCCATGGCAATCTGCTCCGGAGTAATGGGCAGCTCATAGAAACGGGTGCCGATGGCGTTGTAAATGGCGTCTGAAATGGCCGGCAGCGGCGTGTTGATGACCACTTCACCGATGGATTTTGCACCAAACGGGCCGTTTGGCTCATAGCTGTTCTCAAACTCCACGTTGATTTTTCCGATGTCGATGCGGGTGGGGATCTTGTACTGAAACAGCGAGTTCTCTTCCGGGCAGCCCTTCCGGTCATAGGTAACATTCTCGGTCAGCGTCATACCGATGCCCTGCAGCAGGCCACCTTCCGCCTGCACACGGGTCAGGTTGGGGTTGATGGGCGTACCGCAGTCCACGCAGGCGTCAAATTCCAACACCTTGACCTCGCCGGTCTCGGTGTCCACTTCCACTTCTGCGGCACCCACCATGTACGGCGGCGGCGACAGAGGCGAAGTGTGGGTCTCGGTGGCTTCCAGCGGGACCATATGGCCGAACTGAGACGCATAGGCGATCTCGGACAGGGTCTTTTTCGTTTCCGGGGCGGCGCTTTCAAACACTTCTTTGCCGTCAAACTCCACAGCATCTGCCGGGCAGCCCAGCAGCTCGGCACCCAGCTTGCAGATCTGTTCCCGCAGCTTCATGGCACACTTCTCAGTGGCCTTGCCGGTAACGTAGGTGGTACTGGATGCATAGGAACCGGAGTCATAGGGAGAGGTATCGGTGTCGGCACCAAATACCGCAATGTTGTCCAGCGGGCAGTCCAGCACTTCGGCGGCGATCTGCGCCAGCGTGGTGTCACAGCCGGTGCCCATATCCGCTGCACCGATGATCAGCGAGTAGAATCCATCATCGTTCAGCTTGAGGGTCGCACTGCCCACGTCCATGCCGGAAATACCGGAGCCCTGCATGGCCATGCCCATGCCGACGGCGCGCACCTTGCCGTTGCCCAGATCACGGGCCGGGTATTTGTGCTCCCAGTCGATCATCTCCCGCACCTTGACAAGACAGCGGTCCAGCGCACAGCTGGTGTTCACGGCACCGTAGTAGGCAGGCATCACATCGCCCTCCTGCACAGTGTTCTTCAGGCGCAGGGCAAAGGGGTCCATGTTCAGCTTGTGGGCCAGCTCGTTCACGGCAGATTCCACAGCAAACAGGCCCTGAGTCGCACCGTAGCCGCGGTAGGCACCGGCAGACATGTGGTTGGTATACACCACATCGCTGACAAAGCGGAACGCTTCGGCCTTACCGTACAGCGGGATGGATTTGTGGCCGGACAGGCCTACGGTCGTGGGGCCGTGCTCGCCATAGGCACCGGTGTTGGACAGCGTGTACAGGTCGATTCCCTTCACGATGCCATCCTTCGTGGCACCCAGCCGGACGTGCATCTCCATTTCGTGGCGCGGAGAGGAGGCCGTCTGACTTTCCACCCGGCTGAAAATGATCTTGGAGGGCTTTTTGGTTTTCCAGGTCACAAAGGCGGGGTATACCTCGCTGACCGCTGTCTGCTTGGCACCAAAGCCGCCGCCGATGCGGGGCTTGGAAACACGCACCATGGATTTGGGGATGTGCAGGGCATTGGCAATGTTGCGCCGCGCATGGAACACGATCTGGGTGGAGCTGAGCACGTTCAGCCGCCCATAAGTGTCAATGGAACAATAGGTGCGGAAGGTTTCCATCATGGCCTGCTGGCAGGCCTTGGTGTGGTAAACATGGTCGATCACCACATCGCACCCCGCCAGCACTGCGTCGATGTCTCCGCTGCCGCACTCGTCGTGGGCGCAGAGGTTCCGCTTGTTGTCGGCTCCCACCGGGCACAGGGCCTCCCAGTTGTCCTCCGGGTGCACCAGAACCGGGTTGTCCTTGGCGGTGTGGAAATCCATCACCGGCTCCAGCACCTGGTACTCCACCTTGATGAGCTTGAGGGCCTTGTCCACGCACTTTTCGTCCTTGCCGGCCACAATGGCCACCACGTCCCCCACAAACCGCACATGGCGGTCAATGAGCAGACGGTCACGGGGGCTTGCCTCCGGGAAGGTCTGGCCTGCCTGGGTGTAGCGGGGCGCATCCTGTGGGACATCCTCCCAGGTGAAGATGGCTTCAATGCCAGGCACCTTTTTGGCCACGGTCGTGTTGATCGTCCGGACCATGGCATTTGCATGAGGCGAGCGCAGCAGCTTGACGATCAGGCAGTCCTGCGGGATCACATCATCCATATAGACCGGCTGGCCGGTGACCAGCTGCATGGCGTCCTTTTTGCGGAACGGTTTGTTGACCGTGTTCATTCAGCAGCCGCCTCCTTCTGTTTTTTCCAGTCCAGAAAATTCAGGATGCCGCGCAGCTGGCCCTCATAGCCGGAGCAGCGGCAGAGATTGCCGGAAAGATATTCTTTGATTTCTTCGGCAGACGGGTATGGATTTTCCCGGAACAGCGCCAGAGCATTCATGATAAAGCCCGGGTTGCAGAAGCCGCACTGCTCTGCGCCCTGATCGGCGATGAAGGCACCGAATTCGGCAGCTTCTTCCTGCAGGCCCTCCAGCGTGGTCACCTTGTGACCGTCGGCGCGGGCGGCCAGCACAGAACAGGACAGCACCGGCTTGTCATCCAGAAAGACCGTGCACAAGCCGCAGTTGGAAGTTTCGCAGCCGCGTTTGACGCTCAGGCATCCATGTCTGCGCACAAAGTCGATGAGCAGCGTATCGGGAGCCACATCGTCCGAGACGCGCACTCCGTTCAGCATCAGATTGATCTGCATTTAGGTTTCCTCCTGTCCGGCGCGGTTTTCCAGTTCTTCGGCTGCACGCCGCACCAGCACACCAGTCAGGTGGCGGCGGTATTCGGCGCTGCCGCGCATGTTGGAACCGGTGACCACCTGTTGTTGGATGGTTTCGGCCAGCTGCTGCGCCGGAGCTGCCGGTTCTTCATACAGCACAGCCTTGAGCGGGCGGGCACCCACCGCAAACCGGTAGCTGCCATCCTGCAGCCGGGCAGCGGCACAGGTGAGCACCGGAATGTCGGTCTGGCTGTTGCGCACCGACTGGTAGCAGTAATCGGCCGCTTCTTTCCGGACCAGCAGACGCACCACGATGTCCCGGTCGTAGGGACGCTCGGCATACTCCCGCAGCGGCACGATGCCGCCCTTGTACAGCTCCACCGAGCAGTCCATGGCCAGGAACAGGGTCAGCACATCCGAAAAGCCAAACCGGCTGTAGATGCTGCCGCCGACGGTGGCCAGGTTGCGCAGCTGCACGCCCACGATGTGGCGCAGCGCTTCCCGGACGGCTCCGTGGGTAAAGGCTTCCAGTCCGGGGTGGGTCTCCAGCTGGCGCAGGGTGACCATCGCCCCAATGGAAAAGCCCGCATCCGTTTCCTCGATCGTGTCCAGCCCCAGGCCGGACAGGTCGATGGCTGTGCCGACATTGATGGTCTCCATCTTGAGCCAGATCATGCCGCCCAGGATGCGGTTGGCCTTTTTCTGGTTGAGCTGCCAGGCTTCTTCCAGACTTTCGGCCCGTTTGTATTCTCGGATCGTCATCATGTGCAGGTCCCTCTCTTTTTATCCTTGCTGTTTCTATTTTAACACAGACACAGATTGCGTTTCAATCGGCAATTGCGCTATAATGGAAAAAATCCCATCGGAAAGCGCAGGTCTTTTTTATGCAAATGCATGCTTCTACGGGGTGTGTGCTCATGGCCTCTGGTCTGAGTACCCGCTTTGGCTCCAACAAGCTTCTGGCGCAGTTTGACGGTCAGCCCCTGCTGTGCCGGGCCTTTGCCGCCACCGACACGCCGCAGCTGTCGGCACGCATCGTGGTGACCCGCTCGGCGCAGGTGCAGGCGCTGTGCAAAGCACAGGGGGTGCCGGTGCTCCTGCATGCACTGCCCGGCCGGAACGATACCGTGCGGCTGGGACTTTCGGCGCTGCTGGCACAGCATCCGGAACTGACCGGGTGCATGTTTCTGCCCGGTGACCAGCCCCTGCTGCGCCGGGCTACGGTGGACCAGCTGCTGACGGCCTTTGCACAGACGCAAAAAGAAACAGAACGGGTGATCTTCCGTCTGGGTGCCCCGGCCGGAAACGGCCCGGACCCCCTTGTGGGAAGCCCCGTTCTGTTCAGCAACGGCTTTTTCCCGGAGCTGCTCACCCTGCCGGAGGGCAAGGGCGGCAGCGTCCTGCTGCACAAGTACCCGACGCTGGTGCATACCGCCTGTATCGCACAGCCGGAAGAGCTGGCCGACACCGATACGCCCGCCGCACTGGCGCAGCTGGAAGCGCTTGTCCGGGAAAAGGGATAAGATTTACTCTGCCTGATCGTTCTTGGGCAGCAGGACGTTCAGCAGGATGGCTACGAAGGCAGCCGGAACGATACCGGACTCACCGCAGATCAGCTGGAATGCATGGGGCGTATTGGCCAGGATGCCGCTGTTGGCACCCATGCCGTAGCCTACGCCCAGCGCCACCGACACGATGGTCAGCTGGCGCGGGGTCATCTTTTCCTTGGTGATCAGCTGGATGCCGCTGACCACGATGGAAGAGAACATCATCACGGCTGCGCCGCCCAGAACGGCCTGCGGCATGATGGAGATCAGGGCGCCCAGCTTGGGGATCAGGCCGCACAGGATCAGGAACACGGCACCGGAGGCCAGAGCCATGCGGTTGACCACCTTGGTCATGGCCACCAGACCCACATTCTGGCTGAAAGAGGTATTGGGCAGCACGCCAAACAGTGCCGCAAAGGTGGAGCCGAGGCCGTCGCAGATGACACCGCCGGACAGCTCCTTGTCGGTGGGTTCGCGGTTCATGCCGCCCTCCATCACGCCGGAGATGTCGCCCACCGTTTCCACGGCGGTGACAATGAACATGATCAGCACCGGCAGGATGGCACGCATATCAAACACGATCTTGACCGGGACCAGCTTGGGGATGGCAAACCAGGAAGCCTGTGCCACCTTGTCCCAGTTGAGCACCCAGGCCTTGGTGTACTCCACGCCGTCGGCGGTGACACCGGTGGTGGGCAGCACAAAGCCCATGACAAAGGCTGCCACATAACCGGCCAGAATGCCGATGAGGATGGCGGAAGAGCTGAGGAAGCCGGTGGTCCAGTGCTTGAAGATCAGGATGACCACCAGCACGAACAGGGCCAGCAGCAGGTTTTCCACCGAGCCGAAGTCCTTGGCGCTGTTGCCGCCGCCAAAGGAATTGATGCCCACCGAGATCAGCGACAGACCGATGGACAGCACCACGGTACCGGTGACCACAGGCGGAAAGAACTTGCGCAGAGGCTTGAGGAAGAAGCCCAGCACACTTTCAAAGATGCCGCCGATGATGGAAGCGCCCATGATGGCACCATAGGCCAGCACACCGCCTCCCATGCTGCCGACAACGCTGTTGAACACGCCGATAAAACCGGAGCTGGTACCCATGATGATGGGCACGCCGCCGCCCACGGGGCCGACCGTGAACAGCTGCACCAGCGTGACCACACCGGCCACGAACATGGCGCTCTGCAGCAGGGTGACCTGCAGGTCTGCAAATTCACCACCGGCAATGCCGCAGGCACTGGTGATGATCAGCAGCGGGGTCAGGTTGCCCACGAACATGGCGCAGACATGCTGCAGGCCCAGGGGGATGGCCTGGCGCAGAGACATCTTGCCATCAAACTGGTAAGCAGTCTCTTCAAGTTTGACTTCCTTCAAATATTCCACTCTCCTCAGAATCTTGACGTTTTGGGTTTCGGATGCTTTGCAAAAAGCGGATTCATTATAACAAAGTTGCTATTTGATGTAAATTAAGTATGACTTTTCCGTGAACGGCTGCAACATTGCCCGATGGTCGTTTCCGGGTCAGAGACAGCAAAAAAGCAGCGGTTTTCCGCGCACGCTTCCACCCGGAATGGACTGGTTTCGCGCAGAATCCCCTGCTTTTTTCTAGAGTTTTTTCAGTTTTTGTGCGATACAGAGATTTTACAATTTCTTTGTCCGCACATCAGGCTTCCTCGCCCACATAGGTGAACCGTCGCTGGGTCTTGCCGTCGCGGGTAACCATCTCGTTCCACATGGAGGCGGGCCGCACCCACAGACTGTGCTCCCCGTACAGCTGCCGGTAGACCACATATTCCTCTTCGGTCTCGCTGTGGCGGGCCACACCCAGCACCTCATATTCTTTGCCTTTGAAATGCCGGTAACGCCCCGGCCGGATCTCTTCGCTCATCGTTTTTCTCCTTTTACCGACTGGCTAAGCCGTAATCCCGCAGGCAGTGCCGGATGCCCTGCTGTGTGGTATCAAAGCGGATGCCGGCCTTTTCCAACTTTTTGCCGTCCATGACCAGATTGCGCGGCCAGTCGGCGGCTTCAATCTGCACCGCAATGTCCAGCTCCTGCGCGAACTGCTGTGCCGTGTGCACCATATTTTCCGTATTGGAGCTGCCAAAGTTGTACACGCCGCCGGGCAGGCTCAGTGCCGGAGCGAGGTTTGCGATCACCTGTCGGACATAGGTCACGCCCCGGCAGTCGTTGGCCGAAAAGGTCACCGACGTCCCATGCAGGGCGGCGCGCAAAAGGTTCAGCGGCAGGTTGCCCCGGATGGGCAGCCCGTAGCCCGGCAGGTCATACATCCAGCTGGCCCGCAGCAGCACAGCGTCCGGGCAGAGTTCCAGCACGCGCTGTTCCATTTCCAGTTTGCAGCGGCCATATACATTGGTCGGCTGCAGGGGCAATGTCTCCGGCAGCGGCCCGGGCTGTGTGATTCCGGCATAGACCTGATCTGAACTGAACGCCAGCAGCTTTGCGCCGGATGCGCAGGCAGCTTTCGCCACCCAGACCGGCAGCTCCACGTTGGCACGATGGGCTTCCTCCGGGTGCTGTGCACAATAGCCGGTGTCCGACAGAGCCGCCGCGTGCACAATGGCCGCAGGCTGTAGTTTCTGAATGGTCTCGGTCACTTCTGCCTCCCCGGCTGCTGCCAGAAAGCCGCGGGGCAGGCTGCAAAGCTCTGCATCCCCCAGCCCCTGCTGCAGGATGCGTGCGCCCAGAAAGCCGCTGCCGCCTGTGATGAGAACGCGTTTCATCGGTACTATCTCCCTCCCTGGTTTGCTGTCAGTATAGCATATTTTGTGCAGTAAGAAAAGCAACTGCGCCCCAAAGCGAAGGCTTCAGAGCGCAGCTGCACTTTTTCAGAGGAAGAATTCCAGCACAAAGACCACAGCGCAGCAGGCCACAGCCACCTGAAACAGGCTTGCACCGCACCAGGCCGCTGCAATGCCGATCATCAGCGCCACAGCACCGGCCACCGGGCTCTGGGTGGCCTGCACGATGGCTGGGAAGGTCATGACGGCCAGCGTGACATAGGGCACATAGTACAGGAACGACTGAACGAACCGGTTCTTGATGGGTTTGCGGATCAGAGTAAGCGGCAGGATGCGGATCGCATACGACACCAGTGCCATGACCGCAATGTAAATGTAGTTGTTATGCGTCATGTTCCGCCTCCTGATCCTTGACCGGGAACAGCACCGCAGCCACACTGGAAATAAGTACGGTGAGCAGGATGGTCCGGGTGCCGTCCGAAAGTGCCGAGATGCCCGGCAGATAGTTGCAGGCAAAACTCAATGCAAAGCTGATGGCCACCAGCACAGCCACCACCTTATCCTTGCGGGCAGGCGGGATGATGATGGCAAGGAACATGCCGTACAGCGCAACGCTCAGAGCGCTGACCGCACGCAGCGGCAGCAGGTTGCCGGCAACGATGCCCAATGCCGTGCCGGATGCCCACGCCGGGGCTGCCAGCAGGATGGCACCGTAAGTATAGCAGGGGTTCAGGCTGCCGGGCCGTGCAATGGTGATGCCGAACAGCTCGTCCGTTACGTCGTAACCGATGACCAGCCGGTGCCAGAACGGCGTGCCCGGTGCAAACCGCTGGGCCAACGCGCAGCTCATGAGCAGATAGCGTGCATTGGCGATGAGGGTGATCACGGCCACCTGAAAATAGCTGGCACCGCTCATAATAAGCGCAAAGGCAGCGTATTCACCGGCCGATGCGTTGTTCAGCAGACTGGCCAGAAACCCCTGAAACGGGGTAAAACCCGCCTTGCGGGCTGCAATGCCCAGCGAGAAAGAGACGGCAAAATAGCCCAGTGCGATGGGCACGCCATCCCGGATGCCCTCACAAAACACCTTTCGGCTGAAGGCCCACACAGGCTTCTGCTCCCGGATGATGTCCGCATCCAGAAGCGAATTGCTTGTTTCCATGTTGAAATTGCTCCTTTCCTGTTCCAAACATTGTCTATTATACTCCACCGCCGGGCCGGAGAAAAGGGCCTTGTAACATTTTTTGTGATAGAAACGCTCAAAAATTTTTATGGCAGACATAAGATTTCGTTTGGCCGGATCACTTGTTCGGGCATACAAAAAGCACAGGCACCACTCCGGAAAGAGCAATGTCTGTGCTTTGGGGATCAGAGGCCCGGCACCAGAAAATGCTGTGCCTGCGTCAGCACCCGGGTGTCGGGGTCCAGTCCGTTGGCCGCCAGCATCTGGGCCGGCGGCACATGGAACCGCCGCGCGATATCGAACAGCGCCTCCCCTTCCTGTGCATAGTAGATGCGCAAGGTGATCTCCGGGTCGGCAGTGGTCAGGGGTTCTCCCAGCGAAATGCTTCCAATGCCCTGGCGGGTACTGCGTCCCAGGATGGCACCCTCAGCCCGGGCGGTGATGGTTACGGTAAGAGTTCCGCCGGTGCAGGTACACTGTACGCTGTCGGTACTCAGCCAGCATTCCGGCTGCAGCTGCATCCCGGCGGGCACCTCGGCCGGGATGGGCACGGAAAGTTCCAGCGTTTTTTCGTAGCTGTCAAGCTCTCCCAGACTGTTCTCCGCAAAGGCGGTGGCCGTGGTGCGGGCTGTCAGCGCCCAGCCGCCGCCCTGCCCACTCTGCTGCGAGATGCTGACAGGCCCATACGATACAAAACAGGCACGCAGCTGTGCCCCGGCATCCGGCAGCGGGCCGGAACCGGAAACCGTCGTGGTTGCATTCAGCAGGCAGACCAGTTCTTCGGCCGCCAGCTCCTGTGGGACAAGTTCCGTTTCAAACCGGGTGGAAAAGGCATCCGCCGCATATTGCAGCTGGTAGCTGCGCCAGGCCCGCAGATGCAGCATCAGGCTGGCCGACAGGGTGCCCGCCGCGTCCGGCTGTCCTTCCGTCAGGGAGAAGCCTACCGGCTCCACCACGCAAAGACACTTGCAGTCCTCGGTCAGGCCGTCCACATCCAGCACCTGCTGGAACGGCAGAGTCGTGCTCAGGCTCTGCAATTCGGTTTCCTGCTCGGCACGCCAGGCACACTGCACCCGTACTTCGCCCTTGACCACCGCTTTGCCGGACAGCAGCCGTACCTCCTGTGCAGTGGCTGTGCCTGCAATGTCCAGCACCGCCGTCGGCGGGCTGGGAAAAGCCAGCTCCCCTTCGGCCGAGATCAGCTTATCCAGCACCGCAATGCTGCGCACGCCCTGCAGGGTGTCCAGCTGCTGCTCAATGCCGCCATCGGCCAGTGCAGTGATCACCTCCGCTTTGTTCTGGGTGCGCACGGTCGCCACCAGCCCCACGGCACCCCGCACCTCCATGCGGCGCGGGTTGACCACCCGGCTGTTGAGGTATTCGGTCTGCCCCTCCACCACCGCCGTCCAGGCCGTAAAGTCAAATTCCGGCAGTTCCAGCTGCTTTGTAAAGGGCAGTTTCTGTTCGGTCTGGCAGAGGCCTGCACCCTCCTCGCCCTGATAATAGACCGTACAGCGCAGATAACCCTCCAGTGTCAGCCTGCCTGGCTGCAGCTGCTTTTGCAGGATGACCGGCTTTGCAAAGCATTTGACCAGTTTGAACACCGGCGGCAGATAGTCCGAGACTAGGATCTCGGTCTCCAGCGGGAGCTCTGCCTTGACGGTGCACACCGTGCCCGCCTGCGGCATCGTGTCCCGAAAGATCTTCAGTTCCATGCAAGATGCTCCTTTCCCTGTCCGCTTCTACCACACGGTATGCGGCCGGGCCGGGAGATATGCAGCAAAAAGCTCCCGCCGGGGCCTGCCCGACGGGAGCTTTGCTTGACTTGCGCTTATTCCTGCGTGTTGCTGCGGATGCCAAACAGTCTGCGCAGCACACCGCGCAGCAGTCTGGGGCTTTTGAGCACGATCACCTGCATCCCGATCCCCACCTTTCCGTCTGATACCACACTATAAGCAGTTTGCAGCCGGAATGTTCCGGAATTGCCGGAAAAGGATCAGTCCGCCACCGTTTCCACGATGACCAGTGCCCCTTCGCGAGTGGACACCGTGATGCAGTCGGAGCCTTCGGCGTATTCGTTGCTGACGCCCAGCGGGTAGCCTGCGGTCAGCTCTGCATCGGTGAGTTCGTAATAGGAACCCTGCTCGCAGACGCCCTCTGCATGGCCTTCCATGGGGAACGCCGAGAAATAGAAGTAATCCTCTTTGGGGTAGCGGCGCGTCTCGCCGGGCATCACAAAGGTGATGCGGCTGCGCTCGTCCTGCAATATGGCACGCACACCGCGCTTTTCCAGGCCGAGGCCGGTGCACAGGTTGGCAAGGGTGTGTTCCAGCCGCCTGCCGCCGAGGCCCCCCAGCAGAAGCACCTCGTCAAAGCCCTTCTGCACGGCCAGCTTTGCCGCGTATTCCGTATCGGTATCGTCCTTGACATGGGGCAGAACTACGATCTCGTCGTCCTCCTGCTGCGGGCAGGGTGCCGTGTCGAAGTCGCCCACGATCACATGGGGCTTGCAGTGCAGGGGCGCGCAGTTGCGGTAGCCTGCATCGCAGGCGATGATAAAATCATCTTCCCGCAGCAGACCGGCCAGCGCCGGAGAGACCGGGCAGGCCGAAAGGATCACACACCGTGCCATAAACAAACCTTCCTTGCTTTTTAAAATTTGGGGCGCTGCCAGTCCTTGACGTCCTTGACCTCATCGTACATGGCGCAGTAGCTGTCGTACCGGGTCTGGGAGAGCTTGCCCTCGGCAAGAGCCTGCCGCACAGCGCATCCCTTTTCGGTCCGGTGGGAGCAGCCGGTGAACTGGCATTGCCCCAGATAGGGTCCGAACTCCGGGAACGCGTGCTCCAGATTTTCCTTAGGGATAAAGCCTGCCCGGTTTGCTTCCAGGCTGGCAAAGCCCGGCGTGTCGGCAATTCGGCCGCCAAAGGCTTCAAAAATAGTCACTTCCCGGGTGGTGTGGCGGCCGCGGCCCAGCTTCTGGCTGATGGCGCTGGTCTCCCGGGCAGCATCCGGCAGCAATGCGTTGAGCAGCGTGGACTTGCCCACACCGGAGTTGCCGCAGAACGCGCACAGCCGTCCGCTGATCCACTGTTTGACCTCGTCCAGCCCGGCTCCGCTGCCGTAGTCGATGCGGATGAACGGCAGGGTGGATTTTTCATACGCACTGCGCAGGAACTCTGCCTCCGCCAGATCGCCCTTGGTGCACACGATCACCGGCTGCACGCCCTTGTCCACTGCAATGGCGGACAGCTTGTCCAGCACCAGGGTGCTGGGGGTAGGCTGGGTGGTGCTGGCCACCAGAAACAGAACGTCCAGGTTTGCCACCGGCGGCCGCACGAATACGTTCTTGCGCGGGGCAATCTGTGCAATGACCGAAGCCCCGTTCTCGGTTTCCAGCGTTACCTCATCCCCGGCCACCGGGGTGATCTTCTGCTTGCGAAAAATGCCGCGGGGCTTGCATTCCACGATGCCATCCGGCGTTTTAACGTAGTAAAAGCCGCCGATGCCTTTTACGATATAACCGTTCATGCCTGCCTCCGTCAGCCCACCAGCGAAGCCCACCAGTCGGCAAGGCCGGAGCCTTCGCTGCTGGAAGCGGATTCACCGGTCTCGGTGCTGGAAGAAGAGCCGGAAGAGGAGCTGCTGTCACCGCCCCACAGGCTGCCCCACCAGTCGCTGCCGCTGCCGCTGGGTGCTTCCGGCTCCACCGGCGCGGGCTCCGGGCCTGCGCTCACGGTGATGTTCACGCGGCCGTTCAGCTTGGCGGTGGAACCGGCCGCCGGGTTCTGCCCGATGACCGTGCCCACCGGCTGGTCGCTGTACTGGTCGGTCTGGCTGCCCAGGCCCAGATGGTTCTGCACCAGCAGGGTGCGGGCATCGTCCACGCTCATGCCGGACAGCGACGGCACCTTGGTGGTGGTGGCCACCTGCGGGCGGCTGACATAGACCACCACCGTGGATCCGGATTCTACCTGGGTGCCGGCTGCCGGGTCGGTGCGGATCACGGCGCCGGAGGCCACGGAGGTGTCCACGGCCTGGGTCACCAGCACAGAAACGCCCAGGCTCTTGAGCTGCTGCTCGGCGTCGGCCTGCACATAGTTGGTCAGGTCCGGCACGGTGACATACTGGGTGCCCAGGCTGACGGTCAGGGTCACGCCCTGGCCCTCACGCACGGTGCGGCCGGACACCGGCGACTGTTTGTAGATATAACCGGCCGCATAGTTGCTGTTGTATTCCTGCTCCCAGGTCACGCTGATCTGGCCGGAAGCCACCTGCTCGGTGGCCTGGGCTTCCTCCTGGGTCATGCCGATGTAATCGTTCAGGGTGATATCGGCCTTGTTGTTCATCAGGTTGGACGAGTCGTTCAGGATCAGCCAGCACAGGGCCAAACAGGCCAGTGCAAAAGCGATCGTGATGCCGAACAGGACCGGCAGAAAAATGGTGCGCCGCTTGCGCTTTGCATTTTTGCCGCGCGGGGCAGCCGACTCGTTCGGATGGTTCTGGCGGGCAGCTTTGTTCTGATTCATCGTACGTTTCACCACCTTTTCGGGTGCATCCTCTGTGATATATTGATACTCGAACATGACGGACGGGTTCTGCACATAGGTGTCCAGCGCGTCCAGCATTTCACGGGCCGAAGCATACCGGTTCTGCGGCAGCTTCGCCATGGCTTTTTCGGTGATCTCCACCAGTGCGGCAGGCACCTGCGGAGCGATCTCGTGCAGGGATTTCGGCTGATCCGAGATCTGCTTGATGGCCACCTCCACGGCGTCCTCTGCATCAAACGGCAGCTGACCGGAGAGCATCTCGTACATCATGACGCCCACCGAGTAAATATCGCTGGTGCAGTCGGTCTCGTCGCCCTTGGCCTGCTCCGGGCTGATATAGTGCACACTGCCCATGGTCTTGCCGCTGAGCAGCTGGTTTTCGGCCCGGGAGATGCGCGCGATGCCAAAGTCCATCATGCGGAGCTGGCCGTTGTCCAGCAGCATGATGTTCTGGGGCTTGATGTCCCGGTGCACCACACCGTTGGCGTGGGCGTGCTCCAGCGCCTTGAGGATCTGGGAAATAAAGTGCACGGTCTCCCGGCTGGTGAGTTTGCCGCCCCGCTCGTTGAGGTATTCCCGCAGGGTCATACCGTCCACATATTCCATGACGATATACTGCAGCTGGTCGTTGACCGAAACGTCGTATACCTTGACGATGTTGGGGTGGTTGAGCAGCGAAATGGCCTTGGATTCGTTCTTGAACCGGCGCACAAGCTCCGGGTCGTGGGTGTACTCCTGCCGGAGCACCTTCACCGCCACCACAGTACCGGCGGGCACCGGGCCGTTGCGGCCCAGCATAACCGCCTTGTACACGTTGGCCATGCCGCCGGAGCCGATGAGTTCCTTGACTTCATACAGCCCATCCAGCTTTTTGCCGATCAGGTTATCCATGGTGCACCTCCAGCGGCTCCACGCCCAGCAGCAAGGCCGTGATGTTGTCCTTGCCGCCGTTCTCGTTGGCGGCCCGGATCAGCAGATCCGGCAGGTCGTAGAAGCTGCCAGTACGCAGCAGCTGTTCCAGCTGAGGCCGGGGTACCGCGTTGGTCAGGCCGTCGGAGCACAGCAGCAGAATGTCGCCCGGATGCACAGCCACACTGGTGAACTCCGGGTCCAGGCGGTAATCCACGCCCAGCGCCCGGGTGATGATGTTCTTCTGGGGGTGATGCTCGGCTTCCTCTACGGTGATGGTGCCGCAGTCCACCAGCTCCTGCACATAGGAGTGATCATGGGTGAGCTGGGCCAGGCTGCCGTCCCGGAACAGATAGGCACGGGAGTCGCCTGCGTGGCACAGATAGGCTTTGCCGGAGCGCACCAGTGCGCACACCGCCGTGGTGCCCATACCGGCCAGAGACTCTTCCCGGATGGACTTCTGGAACACAAAGCGGTTGGCGCTGACCAGCGTCCGTTTGAGAAAGAGCTCTTCCTCTCCGGGCAGACACTTGTTGTAGTGCTCCTGAAAACAGCGCTCGATCACATCGCATGCGCTCTGGGATGCTTCCCTGCCGCCGCGTGCGCCGCCCATGCCGTCGCACACCAGGGCCCAAGCCGCATCCCCGGGCAGCTGCCCAGCACGGTAATCGTCCTGATTGTCCTGCCGGACAAGCCCGACGTCCGTTTTTCCTGCAAGTTTCATAGGCTTCTCCCTCTGTTATGCCTTCCCGTTCATTTCATCGCGGCGCAGCTGGCCGCAGGCGGCGCTGATCTCGCTGCCCAGACGGCGGCGGACCGTAGCGTTGACGCCCAGACTTTCCAGCTTCTGCTGGAAACGGCGCACATTGGCCGCATCGGTCGCGGAGTAGGGGCTGCCGTCCACGGGGTTGATGGGGATCAGGTTGACGTGAGCACCCATGCCGCGGATCAGGTCCGCCAGCTGCTTTGCACAGGCGTCGGAGTCGTTGACGCCGCGCACCATGGAGTATTCAAAGCTGACGCGGCGTCCGGTGGTGTCCTGATAGCGGCGCACGGTCTGGATCAGCTGTTCTACCGGGTAGGCGTCGTTGACCGGCATCATGCTGCTGCGGATCTGGTTATTGGGGGCGTGCAGCGACACCGACAGGGTGAGCTGCAGCTTCTTTTCGGCCAACATGTCGATCTTGGGCACCAGGCCGCAGGTAGACAGGCTGATGTTGCGCATGCCGATGTTGACGCCCTCCGGCGAGGTGATGTTTTCCAGAAAACGCATCACTTCGTCAAAATTGTCCAGTGGCTCGCCGATGCCCATGAGCACGATGTGGGAAATGCGCTCCCCGATGTCCTTCTGGGCGGTGTAGATCTCGGAGCAGATCTCACCGGCTTCCAGGTTGCGCACACGCCCGGCCTGGGTGGATGCGCAGAAGCGGCAGCCCATGCGGCAGCCTACCTGAGTGGACACGCACACCGTGTTGCCGTAGTGGTAGCGCATGACCACCGTTTCGATGCAGTTGCCGTCGGCCATGCGCAGCAGATACTTCACGGTGCCGTCCTTTGCTTCCTGACGGCGCTCAATCTGCGGGGCAGCGATGTAGAAGGCTTCTTCCAGCTTGGCCAGCAGGGTCTTGGGCTGGTCGGTCATGGCCGAAAATTCGGTGACCAGCTTCTGGTGCACCCAGTGGAAGATCTGCTTGGCCCGGAAGCCCGGCTGCCCCAGCGCCTTGAGCTCAGCGGAAAGCTCCGCCAGCGTCAGCGAAGAAATACAGCGTTTTTGTTCCATTGTGTTCTCCTATTGATCAATACGAACCAGTACACGGCGGCATTGCACCTCTCAGCGCGTTTTTTGCAGCGCACAGAGGAAAAAGCCGTCCATGCCGGTGCGGGTGGGCACCGAGAGCGCCCCATATTCGGTTACCGTCATGCCTGCCGGGAAGGCCACGGCAGGCTTTGCCACGCAGAACTCCGGGTGCCGCTGCAGAAATGCGCGGATCTGCAGCTGGTTTTCTTCCGGCTCGATGGTGCAGGTAGAGTAAACCAGCCGCCCGCCGGCCTTGAGCAGCCGGGCCGCTGTATCCAGAATGGCCGCCTGGGTGGCCAATAATTCAGCCTGCCGGGCCGGGTCCAGCTTTTTATAGCGCAGGTCCGGCTTTTTTGCCAGAATGCCCAGACCGCTGCAGGGCACATCCGCCAGAATGCGGTCGGCCTGCGGCAGGGCCGGGTTTGTCTGCGTTGCGTCATTGCACAGGGTTTTCACATTGGTAAACCCCATCCGTTCCACGGCGGTGCGGATGAGCTGTACGCGGTTCTCCGCCGCGTCGCAGCTGTACAGCGTGCCGGTATTCTGCATTTCCTCGGCCAGCAGCAGGGTCTTGCCGCCGGGCGCGGCGCACAGGTCCAGCACGGTCTCACCGGGTTTTGCCTCCACACAAAGGGCCGCCAGCTGGCTGGCCTGCCCCTCCACATGGTAATATCCCTGCCGGAACAGTTCCTGGTCGGCGGGGCTGCCCTCGAACCGGGCCAGCACACTGCCGGGCACTACGCCCTGCCGCACCTCCCGCACACCGAGGGCAGTGAGCTTTTCGCACAGCGCAGCGGCGTCCGCTTTGAGCGGGTTTGCCCGCAGGCTGGTCAGGCCGCCGTCTGCCTTGTAGGTGAGGATGTCCACTGCTTCGTCCGGGTAGTTCTTGTGCAGGAATTCTGCCACATCCCGCCCGGCCGAGCCCAGCACCACCAGGCGCTCTATGTCATCCCTGAACACTGCCGTGTCCAGATCATAGGTACAGGCGCGGCGCAGCACAGCGTTGACCAGACCGGATGCACTGGATTTTTTAAAGCTCCGGGTCAGCTTGACCGCCTCATTGACGGCAGCCGACACCGGCACCTGCATATAGCGGGCCTGTGCCAGCGCAGCACGCAAGATCTCGCGCACCGGGGCATCCAGCTTTGCCAGACCCTTGGGCAGAAACTGTTCCAGAATATAGTCCAGTGTGCCCCGGTGTTCCAGCACTGTGTAAAAAATGGCACTGGCAAAGGCCTTGTCGCGGCCTTCCAGCTTCTGGCGCTTGAGTTCGGCGTCCAGGATCAGGTTGGAAAAGCCGTCCTGCTCCTGCCGCACCAGCGCGGCGACCGCCGCCGCCCGCGGATTGGCCGCCATCAGAGGACGTCCCCCGTTTTCAGTCGCAGACCGGCCGCAAAGGAGGTGCCATCCATGGGCTTTTTGCCTTCCGGCACCACCTGCAGCAGCTGGATGCCGCCGTCAGCACAGGCCACGGTGAGGGGCTTTGTTGCCAGCACGGTGCCCGGGGCTTTCCCCTGAGAGGCGACCGCACGGCACTCCATCACCTTGACCTTTTTGCCGCCGGAGGTCACGAACCAGGCGCAGGGCCAGGGGTTCATGCCGCGCACCCAGTTGTGGATGTGGGCGGCGGACTCGGTCAGGCGGAACTCCGCCATTTCCTTGCTCAGCATCGGGGCCAGCGTAGCGTTTGCATGGTCCTGGGGCTGCGGCGTCAGGGCCCCGGCAGCAATGGCCGGAACCACCTCGCACAGCACGCGGGCACCCACGGCCGTCACCCGGTCGAACAGCTCGCCGCTGGTCTCCTCCGGGCCGATGGCGATCTTCTCGCAACGCAGCACGTCGCCGGTGTCCAGACCTTCGTCCATCTGCATGATGGACACGCCGGTCTCGGCATCACCGTTCAGCACCGACCACTGCACCGGAGCACTGCCGCGGTACTTCGGCAGCAGCGAGACGTGCAGGTTGATGCAACCGTACTTCGGCAGTTCCAGCACCGACTTGGGCAGGATGCAGCCGTAAGCCACCACCACGATCAGTTCCGGGGCAAGGGCACGGATGTTGGCATCCTCGCTGCCGTCCCGTAGGGTGCGGGGCTGGAATACCGGGGTGCCGTGCTCCAGTGCCACTTCCTTGACCGGCGGGGCCGTGAACACCTGCTTGCGGCCCACAGGCTTGTCGCGCCGGGTGTATACCGCGCAGATGTCATGCCCGGCGGAATACAGGGCTTTCAGGCACTCGGCGGCAATGTCCGGCGTGCCCATGAACAGAATGCGCATCAGTTGTTTCCTTTCGCTTCACGGGCGGCTTTCTTGCCCTCTTCGGTGTCCTCGTAGAAATATTCGCTGGACTGCATGATGGTGATGCCGTCCAGATGGTCGTTCTCATGCTGGATGCAGCGGGCCAGCAGGTCCTCGGCTTCCAGTTCAAACCAGTTGCCGTGGCGGTCCTGTGCACGCACCTTGACGGCGGCGGGACGGGTCACCGCACCGTTGTGCCCCGGGAAGGACAGGCAGCCCTCATAGGCGGTCTCCTCGTCCTCAGACACCGCGAGGATCTCCGGGTTGACAAAGTCGATGAACTTGTACTCGTAATCCTCCGGGATCTCTTCCGGTGCGTCGGTGGTGTCCCACACCACGAACAGGCGGCGCAGTATGCCCACCTGCGGGCCGGCCAGACCCACGCCGTCGGCGGCGATCATGGTCTCACGCATATCATCCAGCAGGGTGGCCAGACGATCGTCAAAGTTGGTAACGGGGCGGCAGACCTTGTTCAGGATGGGGTCGCCTTCTTTTACAATGTTGCGGATTGCCATAAATGGTACCTCCAAAAATCATCAGATATCACCGTCCGAATGCAGGTCCACCACAACGGTGGCCTTGGACGGAAGTTTTTCCTGTTCATAACAGTCCAGCGTACTGCGCACAAGGTCACGGAAGCGTCGGTCGTTGCGGCACTTGACGGTGAGCTTGTAGCGGTAGCTGTCGTTGATCTTTTCAATGCTGCCCGGCGTAGGGCCCAGCACCCGCAAAGGCAGGTCGGGCTGTTTTGCCGCCTGCTGCCCCAGCAATGCCGAGAATCGGGCGGCGGCCCGGGCCACTTCGATTTCCTTTGGCCCGGCAAAGCCGATGACGCACAGCCCGCAGAAGGGCGGGTACAGGCCCAGTTTCCGGTACGCGATCTCCTGCTCGAAAAAGGCGTCGTAGTCCTGTGCGGCGGCAAGGTTGAGCACCGGGTTGTCGGGGTCGGTGGTCTGGATGATGGCAAAGCCGGGGTCCTTTGCACGGCCGCTGCGGCCCACTACCTGCGTGATGAGGCTGAACACATTCTCGTAGGCGCGGAAGCCCTGTGCGAACAGCAGCGAGTCGATGCCCAGCACGCCCACAAGGGTCACGTCCTCAAAATCGAGGCCCTTGGCCACCATCTGGGTGCCCACCATGATGTCGTACTCGTGGTTTGCAAACTTTGCCAACAGTTTTTCGTGAGCGTCCTTGGCGGCGGTGGAGTCCTGATCCATGCGCAGCACCCGTGCTTCCGGAAACAGCCTTGCCAGCTCTTCCTCAGCTTTCTGGGTGCCGAAGCCCCGGTATTGCAGCTTGCCGCCGCAAGTCGGGCAGACCGTGGGCGGCGGGTCCATCTGGCTGCCGCAGTAGTGGCACAGCAGCTTGTGGGCTGACTTATGATACACCATGGGCACGCTGCACTTGGGGCATTTCAGTACCTCGCGGCAGTCCTCGCACTGGGCCATGGTCTGGTAGCCCCGGCGGTTCAAGAGCAAAATGGTCTGCTTTTTCGCCTCCAGATTGCGGCGGATGGCATCTTCCAGTGCAAGGCTGATCTCCCGCGGGTTGCCGGAGGCCAGCTCGGCCCGCATATCCACGATCTGCACCGTGGGCAGCGGATTGCCGCCGTAACGCTGGGTAAGCCGCACCAGCTGGGTGCGGCCGTTCCGGGCCGCGTAAAAGCTCTCGGTGCTGGGGGTGGCGCTGGCCAGCAGCAGCAGGGCGCCATTCTCGGAGGCACGCTGCCGGGCCACTTCATGGGCGGAGTAGCGGGGCGCCGACTCGGAACGGTAGGTATGTTCCTGTTCCTCGTCCACGATGATCAGGCCGATGTTTTCCAGCGGCGAGAAGATCGCGCTGCGGGTGCCCACCACGATGTCGGCACCGCCGTCCTGGATCATCTGCCATTGCAGCAGACGTTCGGTGTGGTTGAGGGCCGAATGCTGCACCGCCACCCGACGGCCAAACTGCCGCTTGAGCCGCAGGATCATCTGCGGTGTCAGGCTGATCTCCGGCACCAGCACCAGCGCACGTTTGCCCAGCTCCAGACACCGGGCAATGAGCTTTAAGAATACCAGCGTTTTGCCGCTGCCGGTCACGCCATACAGCAGGGCCGAATGCGGGGCGGCGTCCTCCAGCTTCGGCAGCAGCGCGTCATAAGCGGCCTGCTGCTCCTGCGTGAGCACGATGGGCTCATTCTGCAACGGGATGGAGGCATACAGGTCGATGGATTTGTTCACCTTGGTGCATTCCAGCACGCCTTTGGTACAGAGATTGTCCAGTACGGCGCGGCTGATGCCCTTTTCTTCCAGCTCCGTCAGGGTGCGGGGGCCGCCGCCCAGCAGGGCCACGGCCGCCAGCTGTTTGGCGGTGGGCTTTGGCTTTTGCGGCAGGGTACCGGCCAACCGGTAGGAATTTTCTGTATGACGGACCAGCTGCTTTTGCAGCACGGGCGTGACCCCATCGGCCGCCACGGTGGGCTTGTACTGTGCCCCGTAGGGGATGACCGCCTTGACCGCCTCGTAATAGGTGCAGAAGGTGCGCTCCTTCAGAAAGTGCACCAGCCGCAGCAGCTCCGGGGTCAGACAGGCCGACGCCGGGGCCACGTCGAACAGGAACTTGAGCTTGGAATGTTCCGGCTCGGCGTCACAGGCCAGCACCACCCCCATGCGGGCGCGGCTGCCCCGGCCAAAGGGCACCAGCACCATGCTGCCCAGACGCACCTTGTCCTGATGCTCCGGCAAAACGGCATAGGTGTACAGTTTATCAAAATGGAAGGTCGCGTTGCTTACGGCAACACCCACCGTTTTTGGCATGGGCACGGGCTCCTTTGCGGTTTGATTTACTGTGCGATCCCGGCGCGGCGGCAGATGACCTGATACAGCTCTTCTGCGCAGGATGCTACCTCGTTGTTGACCAGCTTGAGGGTGAACTTATCCTGCTCGGCCAGCTCGCTCTGGGCCGTGGCCAGACGCTCGTGGATGCTTTCTTCGGTCTCGGTTCCTCGGCCACGCAGGCGGTGTTCCAGTTCTTCCACCGACGGCGGCAGCAGGAACACCGTGGTAGCACCCGGGAACATCCGGCGGATGTTGGCAGCGCCGTGCACGTCGATGACCAGAACCACCAGTTTGCCGGCTTCCAGACGCTTGTCCACTTCCTCGCGCAGGGTGCCGTAGTAGTTGCCGTTGTAGAAGTTGTATTCCACCACCTGATCGGTGTCGATCAGCTGACGGAACTGCTCCTGGGTGCGGTAGTAGTAATCCACACCTTCCTGCTCCCCGGGGCGGGGGCTGCGGGTGGTGGCAGACACGGTTTTTTCGATCTCCGGATGGGCCTCGCGCAGTGCCTTGACCACGCTGTCCTTACCGGTGCCGGCGGCACCGGACACAACAAACAGAAATTTATCCTTCTCCATGGGTCTGTTCCTCCTCTGTTGTTCCCTTGCTCTCCTGCCCGGCCGCACGGTTGGCCACCGTTTCCGGCTGAAGGGCCGAGAGCACCACATGATCGGAATCCATAATGAGCACGGCACGGGTGCTGCGCCCATAGGAAGCGTCGATCAGCATGCCGCGTTCCCGCGCTTCCTTGACAAGGCGTTTGACCGGCGCAGAATCCGGGCTGACCACTGCCACGACCCGGCCCGCGCTGACCATGTTGCCAAACCCGATGTTGATCAGCTTCATTGCATTCCTCCGAAAAAGTCTGTATCACTCCAGATTCTGGATCTGCTCGCGGATCTTCTCGATCTCCGCCTTCATGTCCACCACGATGCGGGTGATGTCCAGATCCTGACACTTGGAACCGATGGTATTCGTTTCGCGGTTCAGCTCCTGCGTCAGGAAGTCCAGCTTGCGGCCCACCGGCTCGTTCAGCTGCAGGATCCCGCGGTACTGCGAGATGTGGCTGCGCAGGCGGACAGTCTCTTCATCCACGGCAGTCTTGTCGCCAAAGATGGCGGCCTCGGTCAGCACGCGGGCATCGTCGATGTCGCGGTCCTCCAGAATGACCTTGAGCTTTTCGTACAGGCGGCTGGTATAGGCCTCCACCCGGCCTGCACTCAGGGTCTCCACCTTGCCGACGCATTCCTCCAGGAAGTTCAGGCGGTTTTCCACATCGGCCTTCATCTTGGCACCCTCGGCAGCACGCATCTCCACAAAACGGTCCAGTGCCTGGGCCGTGACGGCAGACACATCTTCCCACAGCTGCTCTTCGTCCACATCGGCGTGGCGGGTAGCCAGCACATCCGGGAAGCGGGTCAGGACAGCGGCAGAAATGTCGTTCTTGACCCCCAGCTGCTCCGAAAGATCCCGCATGGCCTGCTGATAGCTGCGGGCCAGTTCCATGTTCACGGTGACCACCGTATCGGCGGCATCCACGTTCTGGATGGTCATGCTCAGCTCCACCTTGCCGCGGGTAATGCGCTCGTTCAGCTGCTTTTTCAGGCGGCTGTCCAGGTAGCTGCAGGTGCGCGGAATGCGCGAGGAATACTCAAAATAGCGGGAGTTTACGCTGCGCAGTTCCACCGTGATCTCACGGCCGCTGCGCACTGCGGTTCCCCTGCCGAAACCGGTCATGCTTAAAATCATACGTTCTCCTTTTTTGTGTGTTTGCGTACAGTTTCCGGCATATGTATCCGCCTTTGGGTATACAAGCCCATGTTACGATACATATAGCATCATTTTACTATTCTTTTCTGAAAAATTCAAGGTGCAGGATCAGGCTCTTTCCGGGCCGGAATACGGCATTGCGCGCAGGTGCGAAACAAAAGCCCCGGCGCGATCCTGAAAATAAAGATCGCGTCAGGGCTTCCGGGTCAATGAGCCGTTGTTCCGGCATTCGTTTTATACACGCAGGTCACGCTGCTTTCCAGCAGATCTGCGTTCAGCAGGGTCTGTTCCACCCAGTGGATGTTGTCGGAAATGGTGTCCAGCGAGACTTCGTATTCCTTTGCAATGCTGTCCATGCTGCGGTACTGGCAGCGATAGGTCAGGGTGAGGATCAGTTTGTCGACCATGGTGATCTTGGTAAAACGCGGCTTGCGCTTGTGTTCCCGGCGGTAGCCTTCTTCCAGCGCCTGCAGCATGCGGCCGAATTCTTCCCGGGTAACCCCCATCAGGTTCCGGTAATCCGCTTCACACAGGTCGGCGAGGTGCTCTTCGGTAATACGCCTCATGGCAATAACCCCCTTTGCTCAGAATAACACTTGATATGATTGTTAATTATAAAAGGAATGCCGTGGCAAGTCAATGCAGTTGTGTCAGATTTCTGGTAAAAAGTGGGTGTATTTGTTGCATTTTAGTTGCATAAAGGCGAAATCCTCCTGTTTTTGCCAAAACAAAAAGCCTCCCGCTTGTGTACGGGAGGCTCGCTGTTCAGTTCAGATGAGCAGATCAGACGGGGTGGGACTGATTGGTGTAGTCCACATGGTCACCGTCCACGCCCTGCTTCTTGGCATTGCGCTTGTCGAAGAACTTGGGTGCCACCTGCGGGAACATGGCGTAGGTCAGCACATCCTCTTCCTGCGTTGCCCACTTGGCGGCTTCGGCCTTCAGCTTGTCCATCTCAGGAGCCAGCGTGTCGGCAAAGCGGCAGGTGATGGGCTGCTCGTCGCCCAGGATCTTCTTGGTGAACTCGGGCTTGATGGGAGCGGGAGTCTTGCCGTAGTCGCCGTGGACCAGGCCCTTGAACTCCTTGGTGACCATCTTGTAGCGCTCGCCCAGGATGACGTTAAACACGGCCTGCGTGCCAACGATCTGGCTGGTGGGGGTGACCAGCGGCGGATAGCCTGCATCCTCGCGGACACGGGGGATCTCGGCCAGCACTTCGTCCAGCTTGTCCTCCTTGCCGGCATCCTTCAGCTGCTTGAGCATGTTGGAGAACATGCCGCCCGGCACCTGATACAGCAGGGTGTTGGCATCAACGCCCAGGCTCTTGGGGCTGATCTGGCCATTGGCAATATACTTTTCACGCAGCTTAGCAAAGTAAGCACGCACGACGTTCAGCTGCTTCAGGTCCAGACCGGTGTCGTAATCGGTGCCCTGCAGGGCAGCCACCAGGCTCTCGGTGGGCATGTGGCTGGTGCCCAGGCTCAGGGGGCTCATGGCGGTGTCGATGATGTCAGCACCTGCCTCGATGCCCTTCAGGATGGACATGGAAGCCAGACCAGCGGTGTAGTGGCTGTGGATGTCCACAGGGATGCTGACGGTCTCCTTCAGCTTCCTGACCAGATCATAGCAGGTATAGGGGGTGAGCAGACCTGCCATATCCTTGATGCAGATAGAGTTTGCCCCCATCTCCTCATCAACTTTCTTTAGTAGTTCCTTGGCATCGTCCATGGCTGCACGCAACAGTTCGCGTTGTTCGCCAACCACGTCGTTTCCCTTGATTTCGGTTAGATTGCCGTTTCCATCAATTACATAGAAGTGGAGCTTTTGGCTTGAAAGTTTTTTGCGTGCGCGTTCGGAGAGCGCAAAGCTGTAGCGGTCGGAGAATGCTTGGAGCATACCCTCGTCGTCGTAAGCCAAGAAACCTACACCACCCTTGGCACCGCTCATCACAATCTTGCCTTCAGAGAAACGGTAGCTGTAAAGGCCTTGGACCTTGCCCTCTTCGGGGGTGATGAAATCGGTGTACATACCCATGTCCGCATTGGGCTTACCGTTGTAGATATGGCGCTGTGTTTTACCGTCGTGCGAGTATACCGGTTTGCCGGCGCAGTCGTTGATGAAGATGATGTTGCGGTTAAGTGGAAAGTTCCATGATTTCACTTCTGCTATGGCTGCGTCTACCTGTTCTTGTGTCATGGTGTAGTCTGAAGAGGTATAGTCGGCCACGTGGCGCTGTTTCAACGGAGTGAAGAAACAGTGGGCACGGAAGAACTCGGTGAGATCCTCGCCGGCGGCTTTGCAACACATCTTATAGAAATGAAGCAGGCTTTGTGCACCGTCTTGGTCGACAGTGATGTTCATGGGGTCTTGACGAAGCAACTCGAAGAGACGGGGATAAAATTTGTTATTTTTACCCGCAAGGTGATAGTATAACCATAGTTTATAGTAAAGGTGCATCTGTACGCCGAGGGTGGTATGGAAAAAGTCTCCATCTTTACGGTTATATACTTTCAACAGGTTTTCTAAAGCTCCGTCTGCCATGTTGGAGGTGGCTTTTCCGTCAAACCACACGGCCACATTGGAGAAGATATTGTTGGATGATTCTTTCAAACCATTCATGTGGAGCAACGCCTGATGTTGATGTCCTATTTCATGGGCTACTCCCCAAATGTTGCCGAAGTTATTATGTTCTTTCGACGCCAGTCCTACAGTGATTGCTTCGAAAGTGCTGATGTTGTAGCCGCTATAGCTGTTAGAACCCACCATGTAGCCGGTGTCGTCGTAGTCCAGCATG
>ENA-UEQL01000107-UEQL01000107.1-human-gut-metagenome-genome-assembly--contig:-NODE-107-length-47283-cov-6.863746_pt1 | contig 47283 bp, 56 predicted proteins | sample MGYA00242905_ERZ507926 | MGnify/ENA primary metagenome ERZ507926 (study PRJEB26167, sample SAMN06115531) | human gut metagenome | host: Homo sapiens | place: China:Henan | collected 2015-09-09 | study...
AACATGGGCAAGGTGCAGGTCATCGGTCTGGAAAAAGCTGCCGGTGAGCTGTCCGAGGTCAGCGCCGCGTTGCGGGCTGTCATGGAAGGTCGGTGAGCCGTATCGCCATCATACATTTTGTGAACTACAAGCGGGGCACACAGTCCCGCGCCGCCATGCGCGGCGTGATGCTCTACGTCATGCAAGAAAAGAAAACCGCATGGGATGGCGTGCCGCTCGTCAGCGGCGTCAATTGCCAGCCGCAGAGCGTCTACGACGATTTCCTGAACACGAAACTGCTCTACCACAAGGATGGCGGCACGATGTTCTATCACATGGTGCAGAGCTTTCCCAAAGGCGCGGCGGTCGATCCACGGCGGACCCATGAAGCCGCACGGCGGCTGGCGGAATACTTCGGCGGCTGCGAGGTGCTGGTCTGCACCCATGTGGACCGAGAGCACATCCACTCCCACTGCGTCATCAACTCCGTCAATTTTGAGACCGGCAAAAAGCTGCACATGGCGAAGGAACAGATCCAGGAACTGATGCGGCACAATGACGAGATCTGTCAGGAGATAGGTCTGCCGGTCTTTGATGCGCCAACACAGCAGGCCCGCGGCATGAGCGGCGCGGAGTATCACACAGCGCTGAAGGGTCAAAGCTGGAAGCTGCGGCTCATGAACACCATCGACGAGTGCATGAAGTATGCTGCCGACCGGGACGCCTTCGTTTCCCTGATGGAGTCCGAGGGCTACACCGTCCGCTGGGAGGACACCCGCAAATACATCACCTACACCACGCCGGATGGCATGAGGTGCCGCGACAACAAACTGCACGAAGAAAAGTATTGCAAGGAGGCCATGGAGCATGAATTCAGAATACGGGCAAAACTCGTTCAAAGAAAATTCTATCGAGCAGAGGAAACCGATGGAGGAATTGAAACGGATGAATCAGCCGAGCAGCGCATTGGCAAATACACCGCCGCAGATGATGCAACCCATCGTGATCCAGTGCGATCTGCCGCAGACAATGAACAAGCTGACGGAGCAGGCAGACGGAATAAACTGGGAGCTGGAGGAAATCCGGAAGACCCTGCCGGAACTGAAGCCGTACATCGATCTGACGCCGGTGCAGAACACACTGGTCGAGATACAGAAATCGCTGACAGAGATGAACAGCCTGCTGGAACGGATTGGGAACCTGAGCGAGAAGTATTCCTCCAAGTGGATTCGGTGGCTGCCGGATTTCAGCCTGTTGGTGGCCACCAAGTGGATCATGCTGGTGCTGATCCTTGGCACGGCGGCACTGGCAGGGTGGTATGGCGCGGTAGCGATCCGCGGCCTGTTCCTCTGATGCCTGCCGTGGCCGGACTGACCGCTGTGGGTACATTGATGGATGAGGATGAGGACGCCGAGGAAAAGCGGCGGCGCATGGAGGCGAAGATCGCCGCTGAAAACTTCGGCGCGGCGGTCGGCTTCGCCGCAGGCGCAGCTCTGGCGATGAAAGAAAAATTGGATGAACACGCCGCGCGGGAAGAACAGCAGCAGCATGAGCAAACGATGGGAGGATTCTAAAAATGGCAAGCATCAAAAAATTAGATGAGCGGCGGTATAAGATCACCGTCAGCAACGGCTACCGGCCCAACGGCAAAAAGATCAGCAAGGCAAAGACCATCCAAGTCCCGCCCGGTATTCCCAAGCGCGGCATCGGGCAGTATGTCACCCACGCTGCCGAGGAATTAGAGCGCAGCTTCAAGACCGGCTACGCCGAGGACGGTGAGATGACCTTTGAGGAATTCGCCTCCCGCTGGCTGAAGCGGCAGACGAAATACGCCCCCAGCACCATCGCTGCATACCGGCGGATGCTGGAGGTGGTGTATCACATGATCGGCGGCATCCGCCTCAATACGCTCCGACCGATGGCACTGGAAAATATGCTCTCTGAGCTGCGTAAGCGCAAGAACCATGGAAAGCACATCAACGAATCCACCGCGCAGCGATACCTCTCTGTGGTCTCCGCCGTACTCAGCGACGCTAAGCGCAATGAGATCATCGAAAAGAATCCCGCGCGGATGTTAGACCTGCCCACACCACTTCGGAAGCTTTCGCATCGACCAGCTTGGCAATATCTTCTGCGGTCATTTCACCTTCGACCACGGGGTCTTCCTTGACCAGCGTCAGTGTCTGAGAGTTGTCCGTGCTCCCGACACCCTGGATCGTATAACCGCTCTCACCGACCGCTGCGCCTACTTCTGCAGTATCCCAGTCGATGCTGGCATCGCCCAGCTCCTTTTCCAGATCGACCTGCTCCGGGCCAAAATACTCATTCTCGGAGGTGTTGCCCGTTGCGGTGCCGGTGCCGGTGGTCGTGGTGGTCTCGGTGCCGGGGGTCAGGGTGGGTTTCTTGATATCAACAGAGCCGTCCGGGTTCTCTGTGGTCTCTTCCTTGCGGGTGCCGCTCTCGTCCGGAATGGACTCCGCGCCGGGTTTAATGGTCGTCTCAGTGGTAGCGGGGTTGTCTTTCTCGGTCTTTTCGGCCTCACCGATCTTTTCAACCTCGGGTCTCTGCTCGCCGTCACCCTCAGTCTGCTGGCCGTCGCCCTCAGTCTGCTGGCCGTCGCCCTCAGTCTGCTGGCCATCGCCCTCGGTCTGCTGGCCGTCACCTTCGGTCTCGGGCTGGCTTTTCTTCACGATATCGCCGGTCTCGGTGGTGGAACCGTCCTCGTTTTTCGTTTCGGTGTGGTAATTCACATCTACGTTTTCGCCAAAGGCTTCCTTGGCATCGTCGGCTTCATGGTTCTGGTTGTCAGAAGAAGAGGCATCAGCAACGGGTGCAGAAGCCGTGCTTTCCCCTTCCGATTGGGGCGCGCTGTCGGGTGCGTCATTCGAGACGGCGTTCACATCATCTGCCGCATTCGCGATCAGGGGCTGGGCCGCAACACATGCGGTCAGTGCCATAGACATTGCAGCAACTTTAAACTTTTTATTCGTCATGATCCCAGGTCTCCTTTCCTGCCGCCATGTGTATAATAGCCCGATAAATCGGACTGCATAAACTGTTTCATCCAGCTACTTGCGTTATGGCGTTTTCTGAAATTTTCGTCAATAAAAACAATTCCGTACCGTTGAAATTCTGCGTTCTGTATAAATTGGAACCCCGCAGGCTTGGCACTAATTCTAAGGGATTGTTGCACGTTTGGAGCGATTTGTTGCAGACGTGTGCGTTTATGTGACGTTTGTGTTGCAGATGCATGGAATTACCATAGAAATTCCTCCCTTTCGTTCCTGTCTGGATTATACATGATTTGGGCGCGAAAATCATCAAAACCTGCGTGAATCGCCCTCGAACCTGCGTGAATCGCTCAAACGGACAGCAAAAAAGCCCCGGGAAGGGCCGCTGCGCACCTCCCGGGGCTGCTGTGAAAGATGACTGCATCAGTAATACTTTTCAGTCAAAAAGTACTACTGATACACTGCTTCGAGGGCTTTCTCACTCACTTTTCTGCTTCAGGCGGGCGTATTCGGCATCGGCCTGAATGGCTGCAGAGGTGAAGCTGTTGTTGTTCCACCAGCTGATCAGCGCGGCCACGGTGGTGATGCCGGCGGTCACCAGCTGTTCCACAGTCTGGCTCTCAATGGGCAGCATAGGTTTGCCCAGAGCGCTCAGCACCTGATTGGTCAGGGCAAGCAGCAGCACAGCGGTGCGGGCGATGGTGGCGGCAGAAATTTTACCAAAGTTCATATCAATTCCTCACTTTCTCATTTTGTTCAAGGTCAGCGATGCGGTGGTTGGCCACCTTCATCTGTTCTTCTAAAATCGGTACGCGGCGGGCAAAATTGTTATGCTCGCGCACCTCGCGGGTCAGCTCTTCGAGCTTGGTGTCGGTCACGGCCTGACTGCGGCTGTTGGCAATCAGCACGCCGATCAGGGTCACGGCCCCGGCAATGACAGCGGATAAGATCGTTTCCATTCCGTTCACCGCCTTTACCCGGCCCACCGGCTTTTTGCTTTGCGCACATCCACATGGACAAAGCCTTTTGCGGGGTAGCGGCCGATGCCGCCGGTGCCGGGCAGCAGGGTCTCGGCGTAGGCGGCAAGCTGCTCCACCGGCACGCCGGACACCCGGATATCCGCGGCACGGCCATACTGATGCTGGCTGTAAACCGCCCCGCCCACAGCCCTGTTGTGTGCAGCGGTGCGGTAGCCGCTGGTAATGACCACTGGTGCGCCAAAATGGTCACGGATGGCCTGCAGCACCTGCACCAGTTCGCTGTCCACAAACAAAGGGTCGGTGCCGTCTTTGCAGGCAAATTCCTTTGCGCGGAAGCTGCGGCTCAGCAGCGTTTCGCCATCCCTTGCGCGGGAGTAAACGTTAAGCATGGCCGTCCTCCTGCAGCAGCGCTGCCACGGCATCCCTCAGCCGGGCGGGCACATCCTCCAGCGTTTTGATGCCCTTGCGGATCAGGGCCGCATAGATCCTTGCCATTACACACCACCTCCTTCGTACAGTTCACACAGGGCCAGCTGCAGGTCGGTCAGCTGGCAGGTCAGGCTGGCAATCGTCTCGGGCAGACGGGCTGCTTCCTCGGCCTGCTGGCGCTCTTTTTCCCGCGCGGCCAATTCTTCTTCCGTATAGCGGATGTATCTCTGCACCGGCACCTGTTCGGTCCATGCGGCCTGCGCAGGCACGCCCGGCACGTCGATGACCTTCCGCACATCCCTGCCGCCGCCGGGATACTCCGTTACGGTCTCGTAGTGGCTCACTTCCTCCACGCCTTCCACGGCGGGGTGCTCCACTGGCTCGGTGTCGTCCACCAGATACCCAAGCGTCAGGTCAGGGTTTTCAATGGCTGCACCGTTCTCGTCAATGATCTTCATGGTTCAAAACCTCCTTTCTCAGGCCACGCGCCGCCAGATGTGCACATAGTAGGCGGCAGGCTGCACGGTGGCGCTGCGGCCGTAGATGGCATTAGACTTGGATGCATCCAGACTGAACTTATATACATCAGAAAAGGAATTGTATTCGCCCGTAGATGCGATCACGTTGCCGGCAGTGAATGCGCCGGATACCTTATGTTCACCCTTTTTTACATCCGCGACAAAAGAGCCTGTGATGTTCGGCAGTCCGGCCTCCACGGTGGTGCCCGCTGCGTGGCCGCTGCCAGCACCCATCAGTACCCGGTTCTGCGCAATCTCCTGCCATGTACCGCCGAACAGTGCGGCAGGGCTTGTACGTGCGGTGCTCTGGTAGATGCTGCCCACGGGAAAAGGATCCACGCTTTTCAAGCTTTTCAACAGCGCATCCACCTCGGCACGGGTGTAAAAGCTGCCACCCCTCATGGATTCGATCACGGCCTTCCACTGCTGCACCAGCGTGCCGGTGGGGATGCCATGCACACCATCCCGCATCACGCCGCAGACGGTCTCATCTGCGCGCGTGTCGTAGATGTCGGCGGCGGTAACGGCGGTGGAGCCTGCAGGGCGCTTGATCTCGGCAAGGCAGAGGTCGTAGATCAGCTCGGTGCGGGTGATGGCCGGGGCAGCAGGCCCGGCAGAATTCGGGACACCTTCCAGCACCTGCAGGCTGGTCTTTTTGGCGGCGGCATCGTAGCGCAGCACGATGCGGTCAATGCGGCTGCGTACAGGGTCCGCTTCGGTGAGCACCACGGTGGTGGGCTGCTCCATGATGATGCTGCGGCCCTTGAACCGCGCCGGGCGCACCCATGCCTGACCGGCGCTCACCTGTACGCTCAGGCCGCCCTGTGCTGTGACGGCAAAATCCTCCTCGGCGCTGTATACGCCGCTCAGGCGGGTGGCGAGGTAACCCGAAGCGTCGTCGGCATCGTATCGGATGCCGTCTTCGGGGTAAGTAATGATATCGGCCATAAAGTCCTCCTTAGGTCTTGTGCCATGTGGGCGTGCCCAGCCGAATGGTGCGGGTGGTGCCGCTGTCCTCGCTCTGGGTGATGATGTCGGCTACCCGCACCATGGCGGTGTAGCCCAGCTGGGGCAGGCTGGCACTCAGCACATCGCCCACCTGCAGGGTGTCGTCGTCCACGTCGAACTCGATGCTGCCGGTGCGCAGCTGGGCCAGCAGCTTTTCGCCGCCCCGGTCAGCCAGCTTTTCCAGATAGCTCTGGCTGGTGTTGGTCTCGCCGTCCTCCGGCTGCACGTCCCGGGCATCGATGTACATTTCCCGCCGGTCGGAGCCGGTGGCGTTCACATCGCCCACCCAGACGGTGGCGCGCTCGTCGCCTTCGCCAGCGCCCTGCACAAGGGCCACGTTGGCGTAGTCGGTGTCGGCAAAGCTCCACCCGGCATTCAGCAGATTGCCCCACTGGGGGCTGTAGCGCCGGTTTGGGTCGAAGGTGGGGCGGAAACACTCGAAGAGCAGCTTTTTCTTGCTGCCCTTGCCGTCCAGCACGATGCGGAACCCCAGATCACAGGCCTGCCCGATGGTCTTGCAGTAGTCGAACACCGTGCCGCCGGAGGTCTGCTTTGCAAAGACCGTGTCAAAGCCGTACTCGGTGCCAAGCTCCAAACGGGGCCATGGCTTGGCAGCTTCCACAAGGCTGCGCATGGCGGCTTCGGCGTTCTGGTTCTTCACCGTCACCGCAGAAGCGCGCTTTGTCAGCAGCCACGTTGCCGGGTAGCCGGACACCACAAGGTTTGCGTCCGTGTTCTGGTTGGCGCGGGCGCAGATGCGCATGGGGATGCGCGGGCTTTCGTCGCTGCGCACCAGCCAGCGGCCTTCCTGCAAAAGCTGTAAATTCTCGGTGGTGGGGCGTACTTCCAGCGTGAAGCCACCCTCGGAGTAATAGGGGCTGTCCCAGTAAAAAGACACCCACACATCCACCCAGCCCACGCGGGCAAGGGTGTCCGCTTCCAAAACGTCCAGTCTCATAGCGGTTCGGGCAGGATGCCCGCCTCCATCGGGTAAAAGCTGACGGATGCCTGCAGGTAGCCGGAGCCGTTCTCGGCCTGCATACTCAGCACGTTATCGCCGGGCTGCAGCTCGGTGAGGGTGCTGTCCTCGTCCAGCTTTGCAAAAATGTTCTCGGTCACGCCTGCCCGGGTCAGGGTGCAGGCCAGCCGGTCAGAGGTGGAACGGTAGATCTCCAGCGTCTCGTCCGGCTGCAGGGTCAGGTCAAAGCCGATAAAGGCCCCGGTCTGCAGGTCCACCACCTTGGGGTGGGTCACCGGCATGTCACACCGCAGGGTGGCCGTGAAGGGCACCGGCAGGCTGCCCTCGTTGCGCAGCACTGCCGCCGTGCCGTCCCGCTTGATGCCGTAGATGTGGCTGTCGTAGCAGACCGGGAAGCAGAACGCCTTTTCGTACCCGCCCAGCACGCTGCTGACGGCATTGAGGTCGTACCAGAAGGGCTTTTCGCTGTAGAGCATGAGTGAACAGCGCGGCTGCGGCGTGTAGCTGGAAAAGTAGGGCGTTTTCTGCAGCACGAAACGGGCAAAGTACCGGTCACCGAAGTACAGGGTGCCCTTAGTGAAGTAGGGCAGCTTTTTGCTGAACGCCCGGGCATTGTCCAGCGCATACGCGCCCCAGAACACCACATCGAGGGTGCGGGACACGCCGGAGACGCTCTGCCCCTCCACGGTGTCGCCCACCTGATTGACACCCTGCGCGGTTTTCAAGTCCACGTCGATGCCGTTGAGCGGGTCGAGAAAGTAGGGGATGTCGTAGTCCCAGCCCAGATGCAGGACGGCACCGGCATCTGTCACGATCTTGAGATGATCCTTAAAAAACACAGTGTCCTCCTTTCATCGTTTGCAGGCCTTGGCCTTGTCGGCTTCCCAGCGGGCTTCCCGCTGCTGTGCGGCGGCGGTGTCGTGGCCGTTGTAGAAGTTCTGGGTGATGTTGGTATCGCCCTCGCGGTGGTAGCTGTTGGCAGCGGACACCACCTGTGCGGTGCCGGAAGCGGCCACGGTGCTGCCCAGACGCATGTTGTCGGAAAGCACCAGCGCCCCCGCCTGCCGGATCATATCGGCAAGGGCGGAGTTGGTCTTTTCCAGCGCCTTGGTGTTGGCGTTGATGGCATCTTCCAGACTGCCGGTGCCGGTGGTGATATCCACGCTGCCCATGCTGCCGGAGCCGGACGAACCGCCGCCAGAGGAACCGCCGCCGGACGAACCTTTCTTACTGAAAGAGCCGCCGATCGAGGCAACGATGCTCGCGATGACGGCAGCAAGGGCTACGCCCGCTGCGATCATCAGCAGAGCCTGCGGAGTACCAAAGCCGGTAGGGAACAGCGCCGCAGCGATGGCATCCAGCATTGCTACGAACGCGCCGCCGATAGACCCGATCAGACTGCCCAAAGACGCAAGGATCTCCGGGAATGCAGAGATCAGGCCGCCTTTCATGCCCTGACTGATGGCAAGGGCCGCATTGCTCAGCGGTGTTTTCAGCCCGCCGAAGATCTCTATCAGGGTGGAGCCGAGGCCCTGTGCCTGCTGCCAGACCTCAGAGAAACCGCTGGTCAGGCCGTTCACGATCTGCCCGCCCAGATCAATGGCACCCTGTACCAGCTGGTCCCGGGCACCGCCCAGCGCTTCGTTGAGCTTAGTCACGATGCCAAGGGCGAAGGACTTCACCTGCTTCTTCTGGTTGGCAGTCAGACCGTCGTAGATGGTGCTTGCCACCCACTTGCCGATGCTCAGCCAGTCCTGATTCTTGACGGCGGTGTACAGGTCATCGAAGGTGCCCAGAATGCCGGTATCTGCTTCGGTCTGCAGCTCCTTCCACAGGCCGTCAAAGGTGTCCGCGCTGGACTTTTTAATCTGCTCGGCCACCTGCACGGTGCCGTCTGCGGCGACGGTCTTGACCTTCTCCACCGTCACAAGGGCACCGTCCACCACGTCGTCGTAGACCTCGGTGATGACCTGCTTCTGGGTCTCGGTGCCGTCAGTCAGGGTCTCGGTGACGGTCTGGGTGGTGGTCTTGACCCCGTCTGCCAGCGTCTCAAAGGTTGAAGTGACTGTCTTGGCGGTCTCCCGCACCGTCTCCATGGTCTGCTTGACGGTCTTGGTGCCGTCCGCAGCCACCTCCGTGATGGTCTTGACATCCTTCAGCACACCACCCACCATCTGCCGGGAAGTCTCGGTGATGACCTGCTTTTGCTGGGTCTTGCCGTTGGAGAGCGTTTCGGTGATGTTTTCGGTGGTGCGGGTGATCTTGCCGTCGATTTCGGTCGTGGTGTCCGAGATGGACTTGACGACTTCTGCGGCGGCCTGCTTCGTGGCCTTGCTGGCCTTCTTGGCTCCGCTGGTGATGGCCGGGTAGGGGTTCATGGCTGTCTGGCTCCCGGCACGGCTGCTGCCGTTGCCGGAGCTGCTTGTGCCCTTCGGGACCCATCCGTTGTCATCGTCCCATTCGAGGTCTTTGTGGGAGCTGTCCCACTGTTTCGCGTTCTTGCGCTTGTTGTAGTTGTTGATGGCGTTGTTGTAGGCGGAGTTATAAGCATCTGCTGCAGCGCCGATGCCGTTCTTCAGGTTGGCCAGCGCTGCCGCTGCGCCTTCGATTTTTGCGACCAGATCATTGATCCAGTCCACCACCGTGCCGATGGCGCTCTGGGCGATGTTCTTGACCGCCGAAAATGCCGAGTTGACGGCATTGCGGAAGGTCTCGCTGGTCTTATAGGCCGTCACGAGACCCGCCGCCAGAGCCGCCAGCGCCGCCACTACAAGACCGATGGGGTTCGCCTTGAGAACCGCGTTCAAACCTGCCTGCGCGACTGCAAGACCGGTCGCCCCGGCTTCGGCGGCTTTGTGGGCAGCGGTCATGGCCGTGGTTGCGGCTGTGTGGATCACTTCGATTGCAGTAGCGGCAGCCACATAGCCCTTGTATGTCAGGAATGCTGTTCCGGCAGCGGCCACAACAGCCGTTGCAATGCCGATGGTCTCCTTGAGCTGGGCCATCTTCTCGTCGCTGTCGAGGAAGGAGACCACCACCTCGTTCAGCTTGACCACCAGCTCACCCAGAGCTGCAAACAGGCCGCTGGTCAGCTCACCGGTCAGGGCGCTGACATTATCCTTCAGGGTGGACATGCGCCCGCTGAAGGTCTGGCTGGCTTCCAGCATACCGTTGTAGAACTGCCCGCCCTGACTGGTGGCGGCTTCCACAGCTGCTTCCAGCTCGCTGAAGCTGACCTTGCCATCCGAAATGCGCTTGTACAGATCGGACATGCTCTCGCCGGTGGCGTCGCAGATCTGGTTCAGCGGGTTGAAGCCCGCATCGATCATCATGTTGACGTTTTCCAGCGTGACCTTCTGCGCCGAGGACATCTTGCCGTAGGCGCGGGTCAGGGTCTGCAGCTTTTCGGCGTTGCCCAGCGAGATATCGCCCAGCCGCTGCAGCACGCCGGTGGTGTCGTCTGCCGCAATGCCGAACTGCAAAAGGGTCTGGGTGCCGCTGGTCAGATCATCCAGCGAGAAGGGCGTGGATGCCGCCATCTTGCGAATTTCGGAAAGCTTTGTTGCGGCGGCTTCCTCGCTGCCCAGCATGACCTTGAAGTTGGTCAGATAGCTTTCCATGGTGGCGTTGTAATCCACACCGCTCTTGACCACCTCGGCCAGCTTGGACGAAGCCTGTTTTGCAAAGTCCGCGATCATCTGACCGGCGGCTACCGTCCACTTGCTGGTGCTTTTTTCTGCCGGGTCGCTGTTTAGCCTTACTTCGCCGGTGATGCTGAAATCTGCCACTGTGTCCACCTCTCATTCGGAGCGCGGGCACAAGGGCACAGGCTGTTATAACTTGATCTCTACCTCCCGCTTACAGGCGGGATTTTTGCATTTTACCCACAGGCCATGGGCGGATGCGGCATTTTCTGCCCACACCGGCAGCGCCCGCCCGCAGTATGGGCAGGGCACCGGGGCGCGGCTAGTGCCGGAACCGCGCAAGGAACGCGGCATCGTGCTCTTCGACCGAAACGACACGGGCGGCACCCCCTCTCAGCTCAGCAGGCAGGGCAAAGCGCTCCTGAAGGTCGGCGTAGCGGTCGCGCATACTGCCCTCGTACTCGGACAGGTCCATGGTGCGCCAGCTCATGATCTTGGCCATGAGGGTCTCCTCCGGCAGGGCCGCGAACAGTGCCCGGAAGCGGAACCAGTGCACCTTTTCGCGGGTCAGGTCGATGCCGTAGGCCTGCTGGAACGCCGCCACGATGTAACCGGCATCACACTGGTAGTCGAAGGCAAGACCGGAAGAGGGCGCGGTACTGCTTTCAGCTGCGGCGCTTTCGGCTGCTTTTTCGCCCGCCTTATAAAACTCGATCATGTACCCGTAGGCATCGATGATCTTCTGAGGGTCGTTCAGAAAACAGTGTGGGTCTTTGTAAAAACGCCAGAGAGCGCTGACCGCAAAACCGATGGGATCATCTCCTGTCTGGCCGCGCACATAGGTGTTGACCAGCCAGACCATGGGCCGGAAATCCGGGATGATCTCGTGTCCATGCCACCGGGTGGGCAACTCGTCCAGCAGCAGATCAGACATGGCGCTCTGCGGCAATCTGCAGTGCGTATGCCGCCAGCTGCTGCATGGCATCAGGATCATCCCGCAGGGCATTCATAGCCTGCCGGGCATCGATCAGCCGCTCGGTTTTCTGCTTTGCGGATACCTGCGCATCCACCCGCTCCACCATCCGGGAGGCAGGCGGTGCGGGATAGCTTACAGGCGGATTGTGCTTGCCCTTTTTGGCCTGTGCGCGGCGCTGCTCCCGGTTCATGGGTTGGGCGGCTCTGGCGGTATAGCGCTGTTTCTCGGCAGCAAAGGCGTTGCCCAGCTCCTCGATCACGTCATAGATGGGGGCCATGTTGTTTTCATCCAGTCCCAGACGGGCGGACGAGCCTGCACCGAGGATCTCGTCGATGCAGTCCATGGCAATGCGTGCCTGTGCACGTGCATGGTCGCCCAGACGGACACCGCCGCGCCGGAACTGCTCCGACTCCTCGGCGCTCCGGCGCTGCATCCGCTCGTTGGCATCCTCAAAGCGGTCAAGGTCGTTGGCGTTCATCAGGGAAAAATCAAATTCCTGTCCACAAATAACCATGTTCTGGCTCCTTTCAGTTGAGCCGTGCCCCGGTTCTGCCCCGGAGAAAACTAATCACGGCATAAAAGATCCCCGTTCCGGTGTGGAGCGGGGACTGTGTTTGAAAAAAAAATCAGCCCTTGACGGCCTTTGCAGGCGCAGCGGACTGGGTGTCGGGGTTGTAGTCAAACTCGTCCGGCGTGCCGATGGCCTTCACGTCGCAGGCAAAGGTGGCCTTGGAACCGGCTGCACCGCCTACGTCGCTGGTGACGATGATTGCAGCACTGCCTTTCTCGCCCTTGCCGGTGCGCAGGCTGAAATAGATATACGGCACGATGATATCGCTGCCGGTACCGTACACGATCTTGTGGCTCAGCACAAAATCCTGAAAAGCATCGCCCACGCAGCGGTCGCCGTTGACGGTAAGGGTGCGCTGGGTGCCGGTCTTTTCGGTGACGTTGCCGGTACGGATGTACTGGGAATCCTCGGTGGTGGCGTTCAGGGAGCCGGAATGCTCCTTCACATGGTCGGCGCAAACCACCCACTGGCTTTCCTTGGTCTGGGTGCTATCGATCTGGAACGCCAGCACAAAATCGTTCGCCGTCTCAATGCCGGTATACGACGCGCTGGGCGTGATGCCGGACTTGGTAATGGCTTCAGATACAGTCATATCAAAACTCCTTTCATTTGGGCATGTAGTAGGTCAGGCGCATCTGCAGCTGCATCTTACAGCTGCCCGCGCTGTTTGTGACGATGTAGCCGCTGTTCGTCACGGCAATGCCGGTAGGGGTCTTGCCCCCGCCGCAGGCCGAGAGGTCGGGCAGGTTATGGCGGGCATCCTGCTGCATGACCCATTCGGTAAGCTGCTCGAAAAAGCCGCTGTTCTGGATGCTGACGGCATCCATCTCGCTGTACTCACGGCGGCTGAGGAAGAGGTAATTCTTCGCCATTTCCCAGCCGGAGATGTACTCGGTGATGATGGGGTCACCGGGGCTGTCCTCGATGGAAAAGGCGGTGGATTCTTCTTCCAGTCCGGCAATGCGGAAGGCTGCACCGGTGGCTTCCTGCTCGTCGGCAATCAGCGGGCAGGTCTTGAGCCATGCCCGCAGAGCGGCAATGGTGGGCTTTACGGTTTCGCTCATAAGTGACCCATCCCTCCCCAGAATGTGGTGACGGCCTGTGTGGCAATGTAGGCAATGGCTTCACCGTAATCGGCCAAAGCACGCTGTCCCCAGTAAGAGCCGCGCAGCCCATTTTCACCGTGCAGACATTCGCCTTCAGGGTGAAGATAGAACTGCCTGCGTGCATAAGGCGTGTTATAGACCAGCAAGCCTTCGTCAAACTTGCTGGCTTGATTCACGCTGTTTTTCAATATGCCGGTATCGAAGGGCACGTACTGGTCGATGAGAGCGGCGGCTTTCTGCGCGGTGGCGAACTGTGCTTTCTGCAAAGCAGCGGTTTTTTCTGCGCCGAAATTTGTCTGCCAGTCCAGAGACATCTGCACACCGTCTGCCCGGAAGCGATATCCGGCAGGCTGTTCAAAAATGGGCTTGCTCACAGTCTCAGCTCCCTTCCACGTGCCAGTGGGGCAGCAGCGGCTCCCGGTTATCGGAGACAGCCGCCGCTGTGCAGCACAGGTGCGTTTTTTCGAGTTTGGCATACTCGGCTTCGGTCAAGGCAGGCACCGCGCCCTGAATGAGCTTCCAGCCGCGTTTCAGGGTCCAGTGCTTGGCCTTTTCGGCAGCAGGCAGAGCCGCCCACTGGGCATAGGGCAGATAGTCCGCCGTGCACACGCTGGCCGGGATGCGGATGTGGGTGGTGCGCTCCGGGTCCTTGGCGGTGCCGGAGCCGGAGGTGGAGCGGCATTCCCGCCAGCTGCACCCCGGGAACACCCAGCACACCGGCCTGTCGGTCTCGGTGGCAGTGTCGTGGATGAGGTTCACCACAGTAATGGCTGTCTGCATCACAAAATCCCCCTGTACAGAAGGCCGTGCGGGTCACTGCCCAGCGCGGTGCGGATGATCTCATAGGCTTCCTGCCGGGCGGCGGCGGTCACACTGGCATTGCTACCAAAGGTGACGCTGTAGCCGTCGTTGGAGACGCTTGCAGCACCCGGCACAGCACCCGCCGCAGACGTAGCGGCCAACAGTCCGATGATCTGCGTGCAAGCATCTGCCAGCGCTTCCCTGCAGGCCTCGCACCCGGCGGCGTGGCTCTCTGCCCGGCCAAAGGTGGCGGCATCGATTATGCGGGAAGCACGGCTGCACAGCACACCGAACGCCGTTTCCGGCACCGTGCCGCCCGCCGCCGCATACTGGTCATAGGTGCAGTAGAGCATGGCCTTACGCCTCGATGCGCTTGATGTACAGGGTCTTGGGCTTGGACACCTTGATGCCGTACACCTTGCGGCCCTGCACAGCGGATGCGCCGATGTACTTGCCGGAACCGCCCAGATCCTGCAGGTGCACCGGGGTCTGCCACTCCATGACGCGGTGGCACCAGTTGGGGTGGCCGCAGATGAACTCGGTGGTGGTTTTCTTGCTGGCCACGCGGGTGGTGTTCTCAAAATCCATGTTGTTGGACTCGTACACCGCAAAGCCTGCGATCTGGCCCACCGCGCCGGCCTGCACCAGCTGCTGGGACAAATCGCCCTGCTTGATGAAGCGGTCGTCCTGCATGAGGATCTCCAGATACTCGGGGCTGACGATCATCCAGCGGCCGGCCTGCGGCACGCCGTTGCGGCTCAGGGTGCGCTTTGCAGCCAGAGCCTCCTTGTAGGCGGTGGAAACGGTGCAGGCGGTCTTGGTGGCGCTGATGTTGGCACCCGCTGCGCCCTGCAGCGCCTCGATGGACTTTTTGTCGATGGACAGAGCCATGGAGTAGCCTGCGCTGTCCAGACGCTCGGCGGTGATGCCGTCGGGCACGGAAGCGGCGTCGAAGCCGTCGATGATCTCGTTCACGGCCTCGTCGTTGTCGATGTCCAGATCCAGATAGGTGGTGGTGCCTGCATCGGCATCCACACCGTTGGCCTTGTCGTAGGCCTTGACGGCAACCTCAGTGTCGCGGACAGGGATCTTGACCTTACCGGCCTTGGGGCTGCCCTCATAGCGGTTGTTGAAGATGGTATTGTCGCGGGTGACCAGAGTCGCACGCAGCTTTGCATCCACCAGAGCGGAGTAACGCTCCTGACTTGCATGTGCCATAGAAATCTCCTTTCGTTGTTACAGGTTCAGTTCAGGGTTCAGGGATTTGAAAGCGGCTTCCACACCATCGCTGTCGTTGGCGGGCGGGGCACCGTGCTCGGCTCCGGTGGAGACCACGGCCACACCGGCTGCACCGTCCTCACCAAAGGCCCACGGATTCGCCTTGGCAGCATCGTCCAGTGCCTTTGCAATGTCGGTACTGCGGTCGGCAGAGCCTTTCAGGGCATCCAGATCCAGCAAAGCCCGCACTGCCTTGACGCTGCGGCCCTTCTTGCTCATGATGGCGGCATTCAGGGCATTATCGAAGGCAAAGCCCTCGGCCTGCGCCTTCATGTCGGCTTTCAGCTTGGTGACCTGCTCCTGCAGGCCTGCCACGTCCACGCCGTCAAAGGCTTTCAGGCCGTCCTGTGCGGTTTTGAGCTGGGCGTTTGCGTTGTCCAGCTGGGTCTGCAGGGCGGTGGCGGCAGACTTCTCCCGGTTGATGTCTGAGCCGTTCTCCTGCATGATCCAGTTCAGCTGTTCATCGGTGATGCCGGGGATCTTGTTCTTCACGTCTTCACGCTTCATGGTGGAAACTCCTTTCGTGTGTGAGACCTCAGTTTTTTACACTGTTCTCTGTCAGTATTCGGTCGTGGGCGGGGTACGCGCCGCCCGCCGCATGGCACCGTTTGCAGGACTCGAACCTGCCGCTTCCGGTTTTGGAGACCGGCGCTCTTCCGACATGAGCTAAAACGGCATGAAAAAACCACTATGAAGCCTTTTTCTGGGCACATAGTGGTTAAAATGGGGGATTTCTGTGAATGACTTTTACGGCTTCACCTCCACACTGGGCAGGATGTCAGTGTGGAAATAGAGCTTGTAGTGGTAGGGGTCGGTATGGGTGCCGGTGATGTCCTCTACCACATACATGGTGTAGTCGTTCAGGTAGATGTAGTTCTTGCGGTAGGAATCCGGGCCGACTTTCACCGTGCAGACCAGCTCATTGTTTGAGTTGTTGGAGATGGACATGTAGCCTTCGGCTTCCATAATGACCTTATCGGTGCGGGCGTTGTAGACGGTGATCTTGCGCTCACTCTCGAAGTAATCTGCCTGCTTGGAGATGTTGTAGTTGGCCTTTTCGGCTTCGCTGGAACAGCCACACAGCAGAATGGATGCGGCCAGCGCAAGGGCGAGAAGAATCTTTTTCATGGTTCGTTCCTTTCTGTAAAAATGGGCAAAAGAAAACCACCGTCCGGGTGGATGGTGGTTAAGGTTATTCGATGTCGGGCGGGAGCTTGCCAAGTTCTTTCAAAATACTGTAGCAGTCACGAGCATACATCTGACGGTGTACAGTTCTGTCCCACCCATCGTAAAATGAGTTGCAAATATCATCATATGCCGGATCTACAGGAGTTTCCAGAAGAACCCGCTGCATTTCCCTGACTTCCTGTTCTGTGTAAGAAGGTTTATTCGTAGAATTTGGCACCATTTTTCTGCAACTCCTTTATGCAGTCCGAAATAACCCCTTCTGCCTTTTCAAGAACCTGTTCATCCGTCAGCGTGGACTTGAGCAATTCATCAATTGCGCAATCCATTTGCCGAATGGCCTGTTTCGCGGAGCTTTCTTGAAAAGTAGAAGTCTTTTCGATTGCGTAAATATGCCCATCATGCCCAAGAGCAGTAAGCAACTTCAAATTTGCGTTTCGCGTAAATTGCCGCAGATCACCATTTGAAAAGCTACCGCACGCAGGATGGGTATGAATCGCAATATAGGGTACATCCGGGTTTGGTAGCTGAACAGAATGACCATCCGGCAAGCCGATGATATCCTTCGTCAGCGGCTTCATTTTGATGTCGAACACCCTTCCCACTTCAACATTTTCCGGTTGCTTGGAAGCGACCATGAGAAGGCGCTTGTGGGCGTTTTTCAGCTGTTGCTGCCCGGCGGCATCCAGCGTGTCACAGCTGAATGCCTTAACATTTGCGATTGACTGCATTGTAACAGGTTTTGGCTCCATGTTCAAGCTCGAATAAACAGAGGAGTTTTTCTTCGCCGCCCAATTCGCCCTGCTGGCTTCGCTCCTGCCGAACTTCGGCACGCTGACACGGGCGCTGTCCACACGGCCACCGGTGGCCTGCGTAAAGTCTTTCAGGCTCTGGCGGGCGGCTCTCAGGCGCACAGCGCTGTCGGTGGGGTCCAGCCCGGCAGCATCCTCGGCCAGATACCGCTTTTTCCAGCGGCGGACGTTCCGCTCCCGGGCACGCTGCATCTGGGAGATCTCGTAGGCGGTGTACTTTCTGCCATTGTACTCGATATTCCGGGCGTTCAGCTCCTGCAGCTGTTCCTGTGTCCATTGGGGCGGGTCGCCCAGCTCCGGGAACACCGCGAAAAAGGTGTGGCGGCAGTTCCAGCCGCAAAGGCCTGCGCCGGTACCATAGCCGGTGGCGGCTTCAAAGTCCGGGTAGTGCCTGCCCTTGTAGTCAACCGCGCCGCCCCGGTGAAAGCGCCTGCCCTGCCACTCTGCATGAGAAGGACGGGCACCGCCGTGGGCGGTCGTCTCAACAAATTCGCAGCCCATTTCGTCCATGCGGGCCACCTGCAGCTTGCCAGTCGTCTGGTTCACACCGGTGAGCACGGCACGCCGCGCGGCCACCTCGATACTGTCCTTATGCCCGCTGGGGTATGTGACCATGGGCATGTCGTCTGCAAGGCTGTCCACTGCCTGTTTGACGGCGGTTTTGTAGTCAAAGGCACCGGTGCTCACTTTGAGCCATGCAGCGTCCAGTGTGCGTTCAAAGGCCCCTGTGACGGTGTTTGCCGTGGTGGCGGTCAGGTTCTGCCATGTGCCGCAGGTCTGCCGCGCGCCGGCATCCAGCAGGTTGTTCAGGGCGGCGTTCTCTTCAAAAGGGGGCGGCTCCATGTCGTAGTGGTAATAGATCGCATCCTCCCGCTCCATGGCTTCGGTGGCGGCCTGCAAAAGCAGCTTGCGGATGGCCGTTTCGCTCTTGCCGGTGTACTTCGCTAGCAGCTTCACCACGTCGTTGCGCACCGCTTCGGTCTGCTGGTAGCGCCACAGCTGCCAGTTAGCGGTGGGGGTCACGGCGTCCATCTTGCCGATGCGCCGGGCAACGTCCTGTAAGATCGCGTCCTCGACCTGCTGCCAGAGCTGCACAAAGGCGTCCGGCATCTGGTCGAGATAGCTCGGCGGCAGCATCAGGCACCCCCGAAGGTGAGGGCTTCGTCAGTGTGGCTGTCCGCCTTGGCCTCTGCCGTCCACTGGTGGGCCTCGTCCTCGCTCAGGCTGTACCGGGCAGCGAGATACCGGCAGCGGGGCACAAGGCCCGCAATGGCGTCCTCCCGCAGCTGGCTGGTGCGCTCGGCCTCACTGACGATGTAGCTGTCGTCCCAGTTGACCGAGATGCTGGACTCCGGGTCTACCGGCGCACCCAGCAGGGTCTTCGCCGCCCACAGCATGGCACGCAGGATGCCGATCAGTGCCGTCTCGATGGGGATCTGGTTCTTGTTGGCGTTCTGCACCAGATCCTGACGGCTGCCGGTGTACTCGGTGGCGGTGGTCACGGTGCCCTGATCGAACTTATAGCGGTGGCAGCCCAGTTTGCACTTGAAGCTCATCATGTCCAGCGCGTCCTGCACCGCCTGATGGTTGGAAGCGGTGCGCAGGTCGGGGTTATACTCCCGCCATGCAGCGGGCTGGTCGATGCCGCCTTCCGGCGTGGGCAGCTCGTAGAAGATCTGCCGGTGGACGGCATCCGGCGGCACGGCGTGCTCGATGCCTTCCTTGTCCACCCACTTGCGGCACAGGGAGCGGTCATAGAAGATCTTCTTGCCGCCGAGGCGGATGTCCTGCCGATAGTTGTCGAAGGCGTAGTCCACCATCTGTGCCGCGTCCAGCGCCTCGGAGAAGATGCTCATGCCCAGCCCCATGCCGCCGTCGATGTTCTTGGCAGCCGCCGGGCTGAACAGGCTGAACCATGCCGGTGAGCCGCTGACCGTGATGCTCTTTACCGTGCCCGGCGGGGTCTTGTCCTCGGTGATCTTCGCGAATTTCGGCGTGCCGGAGATGTCGTCCGTCACCTCAAACCATTCGTTGGTAATCGTGCGGCTGCCGTTCCTGACCGTGTGGGTCTGCAGGTAGACGGCAGGCTTTCCGCCCATCATGCACTCGGACACAAAGGCCGCTTCGGTCACAACGCCGCGCTCCACGCTGATGGGCAGGATGCAGCAGGCGGGGTCGTAGTCCAGCCGGATGCTTCCCTGCGGCGAAGGCAGAGCGTTGCCGGAGGCATCCACCGTCAGGTTCTCCACGCTCATCACAAAAGCGCCGGTGCCCGACCAGTAGGCCTGCTCGACAAGCCGGTTTGCGTTCTCCCAGAAATGAAGCTGCCGCAAAAGGCCCCCGGTCTGCTGTTCATCGCTGCCCAGCAAATAGGCAGAGGTGGATGCATCGCCGATCTGGAGAGTGGTCTTGTCGTTGAGCAGCAGGTTTGCCCAGTCCTCGCAGACGTGCTTAGGCATCCGCAGGGAAGCCAGACGCCGCGAAATGACGCTGCCGTCCGGTGCGTCCTCTTTCTGGTCGTGGATGTCGGGCACGTCGCCCTTCCACCACTGCCGCCAGACTTCGATGTTGCCGTAGTAGTCCGCATCGAGGTGAAGATGCTTTGTTTTGTTCAGGTATTCAATAAAAGCGGCAACGTTCATCTTGCAGTCAGTCTCCTGTAATCGCGTTCAATGGTGTACTCGAAGGCATCCAATGTATCAATGTCGGTGGTTCCATCGTCCAGACGTTCATCCACGCCGGGGTGCTTCTGGCTCCACAGGGCGCTGGCAAGGGCGTCCCGCAAGGTGGCGGCTTCCGGCATATACCAAAAGCGCCCGCCGCCCATCAGGATGGACGTCAGGCGGATTCGGTCGATGATCTGGATTTTGGCACTGTTCTGCACCCGGTCGGCCAGCCAGGAAAGCGGGCAGGCCCGCAGCCGGGTGCGGATGTGGTTGATCAGCGTCTGTTCGGCACTGTCGCAGAAAAGATAGTGGATCTCGCCGTACCGTGCGAACACGGCGGTGCAGAAATCGATCAGCTGCGCGGCGAGGTAGTCAGCGTCCTGATTCTTCGGGTCGATGCGGGCGGATGCCAGCCCCACAACCCCCGCGTAGTAGGGCAGGATGCCGGCAGCCACGAATGCGTGCCGGGAGCCGTTGCCGCCGAAGTCCACCCCGATGTGGATGCGCCACGGGCGGCAGGGCTTGTCCGCAGGCCAGAGGAAACGCCCATCCCCGGCGGCAATGCTGTCCGCAAAGGGCCGGTAGATGATACCGCCCGCTGCAGCCCACTGGCCGAGGATAAAGCGGTTATAGTAGACCGTGCCCGCGTACTCCTTTTTCAGCTGTGCCACGAACTCCGGCGGCAGAGTGGGGTTGTCGTCGATGGTGTAGGCCTGACAGTAGATGTCCGCGTCGCTGTCCAGAAACTGCTTGAACCAGTGCTGGGGGTTATCCGGGTTGCAGGTGCCGTCAAAATGGCTGTGCGGACAGGACAGACGGCTTTTCAGCATCTGAAATACACCTTCGTCCCATGTGGTGATCTCGTCCCCATAGGCGTACTCGAAGGCTGCACCCTGAATGCGGGCAATGTGCTTTTTGTTGTCGGCACCCAGCACGTACACCTTGCGGCCAAACAGCTGCACGATGTTGCCGGACGCCGAGGTGCGCACCACGCCCACAAGCTCCGGACCCCAGAGGGTCCGCATGGGCTCCAGCACGTTGCGTTCCAGCGTGCCGAGGGTGTTGCCTAGCATGACGCAAAGGCCCTCGTCCCGGGCCGCGCAGATGCGCTTGGGGATGGTAACAGCGCAGTCCAGATAGGTCTTGCCGGAGCGGGTGGCCCCAGTCTTGACGTTCCAGCGGTGGGAGCAATTGCGAAGGAACTCCTGCTGAAACTCAGTCAATGGCACTGTCCACACCTCCCAGCAGCTTGCGGGCCGCTTCCAGTGCATCCGCCGCCGGGTCCTCCTGCACGGTCTCCTCGCCCAGCATCTTCAGCAGCACCCCGGCGGCACGGGCATCACCGCGCTTCGCGGCTTCAGTAATGCCCATGACCACCGACATCTGATTGTCGATGTCCTCATTGTCCACCTCATCCCGCAGCAGGGCATTCACCCGGCGGCGGTCGGTCTCCGGCAGGCTGAGATAGTAGTCGGCGGCTTCTTTCATGCTGCGCTTGCGGCGGCGGGCCGCACCGGAAGCAATGCCGCCCTTCTGGGCGATCTGTCTCTGTTCGCTCTCCGTTCGTTCGTTGAACGGGATGAGATTTTCTTCGTTGGCCACGTCACCACCTCTCTTGCCGTAAAATCAAAAAGCCGCCCGGAAGATCCGAACGGCAGGATATAACAAAGAAACCCGGCTGGTACATTCAGGCTGTTGGTCGGTAAAGGTGATCCTCTGCGTCAGCCGGGCAGCACAAAGCCCGCAGGGATGAAGGGAGTAAGTCTTTCCTGCGGGCTTCGGCATTTTAAATTTTAGCAGGGGTTGACAGTATTATCAAGTCCGGTTCGCTCCGGTTCAGTCCGGACTTTTGATATCCAGTCTTTTGATGGCCGCGCTGTGGCGCTGGAACATCTGGCTGCGGGAACTGCGGATGTTGATCGCGATGTCCGGCCAGTCCTCCAGCAGGATGTACCGCCGGAACAGGATCATGAAATCCACCTCATCGTCCAGCTGGCTGAACACCTCCATGATCTCGGCCCGGATAGCGTCGCACACGGCAGACTGCGCCTCAGCGGCCCGGCGGGCTTCCTCGATGCGTTCCACCGCCCGGGGCAGTGCCTGACCGTCGCCCCCGCCGCCCGGCGCGGCAGAATAGCGCTGGGTGGTGTGCACGGCTTCCGCTTCCAGCGTGGCCAGCTCGTCCAGCCGCAGCCGTTCGAACCGCTTCGCCGACCGGTACCGCCAGAGCCACGCCTTTTTCTCTTCGTAGGTCATTCAGATCTCCTCCACCCGGACGAACACCCCGCAGGGGTCCGACCAGAACTTCTCCACGATCTCGCTGCACACCTGCGCGTCATCGGCCCAGAAGTGCAGGCGGGTCATTTCGTCCTTGAGGGCCTTTTCCAGATTATCGGTGTCCGGCTTTGTGGTGCGCCAGCTGCCGTTTTTGCGGCCCTCGGCAGGGAAGCACCACTTGACCAGCAGACGCACCGGACGGCCTGCGGGGATGGGCTTTTCCGGCGCGTGGGGTGCCAGATGGGCGTGGAGCTTGGCACGGGTCTGTTTCAGTTCCGGGCTGTCGTGGAGCACCGCGTGCGGCTGCCCGCCCTTCATGTAGGCGTGCAGCTGCTTTGCGTTGTGGGTGGTGGTGGGCGGCTGCATGGGGATAAAGAATTGCATGTACATGGGGTTCACCTCGTTTTTCTTTTTTTCAGGTTTTAGCGCCAACGTGATGGGGAGGGTTCCCCGAATGGATGGGGGCTGTGTACGCCCCATCCTTCGGGATGCCCCATCACAATTGCAGTTGCAGTTTTAGCTATTATATATAGGCTATTTTGCACTGCAAAATCTGCAGTCATAGCGGCTATAACTGCAAAATTGCGGTTTTTCCTGCCGTGCAAAATAGCGGCTATTTCTGCATTTTTACAACAAGCTGTAATTGAAGCTATTACAAAATGTTTAACCTGCGCTGCCGGGTTCCTTGCGTCCCACTTTCTCGCCATCGATCCAGAACCGTCCGTCATCTTTCAGCCGCGTCTTGATGGTGCGGGGCTTCAGGTCCATATACTCGGCCAGCGCATAGACGGTAACTTCGCCGTCCATCATGCAGGCTTCAAAGGCGGTGTCCAGCTCGGCCTTTTTGTCCTTGGTCACTTTGACTTTATCGCCCCAGCGCTTGGCGGCACCGCGGCTGCCCAGCGTTTTGAAATCGCTGTCCGGCTGCAGGTCTTCAAGCAGGCCGCTGTCCGGCTTGTGCACAGGGTAGTCGAACCAGAGGTTCACCGGGTCGAAGCGGGCGAACTCGCGCAGGGTGCCTTCGATGCGCCATGCGGTCATGCCGTCTGCCTTTTTCTCGGCAGCCGCGACCTCGGCATCGATGGCCCGCAGATCTGCAAGGCCCAGTTTTTCCTTTGCGATGGTCAGCATCCGGTGGCGGCTGAGGGTATCATCCAAGCCGTAGGAATCCGCATGTCCGCGTTTGTCCAACATCGCTTTGATCACGCGGCAGGCGGCTTTGTTATGGAGCTGCTCCCGGATGGCATCGGTGGGCACCAGCTCGGTCATGTCCAGCATGGCATCCGGGTCGCGGGCGAACACGCCGGAGCCGGATGCACGGTCCATGCTGCGCTTGCCGCCTTGGGCACCTTTGCTGTGGTGATGGCAGTAGATGACGGCGCAGTCCAGCTCCCGGCAGACCAGGTCGAACTGGTTGCAGAACTTTGCCATCTGGTCGGCGCTGTTCTCGTCGCCGGTGATGACTTTATAGATGGGGTCGAGGATGACGGCAGTGTACCCTTTTTTCTTTGCCCGGCGGATGAGTTTGGGGGCCAGCTTGTCCATGGGCACGGACGCGCCGCGCAGGTTCCAGATGTCGATGTTTGCAAGGTTCTCCGGCGCAAGGCCGAGGGCGGTGTAAACGTCTTTGAAGCGGTGCAGACAGGATGCCCGGTCAAGCTCCAGATTGATGTACAGCACCTTGCCCTGCGCACAGCTGAACTGCCCCAGCCACGACCCGCCCTCGGCGATGGCGATGCACAGCTCGATGAGGGCGAAGCTCTTGCCGGCCTTGCTGGGGCCTGCCAGCAGCATCTTGTGCCCCTTGCGCAGCACCCCGAAGATGAGCGGGTCGGCCAGCGGCGGCAGGCTGGCCCAGTCGGCGGCAAGGTTCTCGGTGTCCGGCAGCTCGTCGGTCTCGGCTTCCAGCCAGTCCCGCCATTCGTCCCAGCAGCTTTTGCCGATGTTGGTCTCAAGCAGCACCTGTTTCTTGTCCCCGCGCGGGATGCCGGGCATCCGGGAAAGGCGGGAAGGGTTGCGGTTCTGCTGGTCGATGGTCAGGCCGTTTTTCTGGCAGGCGGAATAGAGATAATCCACCCGCCTGCGGTACTCGGCGTAGTCCGGGGCATCCACCTTCACGATGGCGTGGACGCTCTTGCCGCCGGAGTAGACCAGCGCCGCACAGGGCAGTTCCAGCTGCTTGATGATGGCCTGCTGCTTGCCCAGTTCCATGTTGTCACACTCCACGAGGGCGTAGCGGTAGGCAGTAATATTGGCATCCTTGCGTCCGGTGCCGTCCACAGGGTTGAAGCAGATCCATGCACCTACTTCAGGATCACAGTCGCCCACCACCTTGCCGAGGTCGCCGCCGCAGGCATCCAGCTCGGTGATGAGCTGCCCTGCGGTGCGGGTCCAGCTGCCTTTTGCAGGGCGGCGGCGGTCGGCGGCCATAAAGCTTTCGGTCACATAGGCCACATATTCATCCGGCTCAAACAGGGCCTGCAGGTAGCGCTTGAGCTGGTCGGCAGGGTGCCACTCTGCGGGCAAAGTCAGCTCGTGAGCTTCCACCCAGCGCGGGTCTACCAGACGGCCCTCGGTTTGTGTGCTGGTGCCGGCAGAAATATCATCGTTCCAGTCCAGCGCATGACCCTCCGGGCCGCTCCATCCGTGGGAGTAGGCCAGCTGAAAAATGCTGCTTGCGGTGACGGGGCTGGCCCCGCCGCCGTGAAAGCTTTCCCATTTCTTGACGCACTCGCCCTTGTGATAGCGGCCCGCATCGCGGGTGCTCCACTGTTCCCAGATGGTGACGGGCAGGCCGGAATCCTTCAGGGCCATGCCCACCATGAGCCATTCGTCATAGGTCAGGGCGGACGGGGATACGAAGTCCAATGCTTCCTTGAGTTCATTTTCATGTTCCATTCGCGTTACCATCCGAAGTCAATGTCTGATGTGGGCGGCTCCTGTGCAGGAGTGTAAGTCTTTGGGTTCACGCCCTTGGGCACGCCGCGCCAGCCCTGCACCGCAATGCGGTCGATCATGTGTTTGGCTGCATCGAAGCTCCATGTGCCCACGCTCTGGAAACCGTAACGTTCCAGCACGCGGATCTGCTTGGGTGTGGTCAAGCCTTCAGCGCGGCGTTTGTTCAACCGGTCCAGCAGCAGGGAAGCCTTACCAGCAGATTCTACAGCGTCCGGCAGGATGCCCATTTTCTCAAGAGCAGCAGTCTGTTCAGCGCTGGGCGGGCCTGCTTCCCAGCCAAAGGCCGGCACATACCCGGCAAGGTCCTCGGCCTGAATGCTCATTTCGTACTGCAGCGGGTCCACGAGACGGGCTTTTTTGCGGCGCTGTTCTTCCAGCTGCTTTGCAAGGGCTTCTTCCCGCTGGGCCACCACGTCCTCGCTGGCCTGCACGGCTGCTTCCTCGATGTCCTCCGGGCAGCCGGTCTGGGCAAGGTTCTCGGTCATCTGCCGGGCCACGGCGCGGTCCTCACAAACCAGATCCGCCGGGCGGCACAGCTCGTGCTTGTCGGTCATCCACAAAAAATCCAGCAAAAGCAGATCGCTCTTGCCCGGGGAGAGCCGGGTGCCGCGCCCTACCATCTGGCTGTACAGGCTGCGCACCTTGGTGGGCCGCAGCACCACCACGCAGTCAACAGACGGGCAGTCCCAGCCCTCGGTGAGCAGCATGGAGTTGCACAGCACGTTGTATTTGCCTGCATCGAAATCCGCCAGCACTTCCTTGCGGTCGGTGCTCTGGCCGTTGACCTCGGCGGCACGGAATCCATGGGAGTTCAGCAGGTCGCGGAACTTCTGGCTGGTCTTGATGAGGGGCAGGAACACCACCGTTTTGCGGCCCTTGCAGCGCTGGGCCATTTCAGCGGCGATCTGTTCCAGATAGGGGTCCAGCGCAGTGCCGAGGTCTCCCACGGCGTAGTCTCCGCCGCTCATGGTAACAGAAGAAATGTCCAGCTTCAGGGGAATGGTCTGGGCCATGATGCGGCACAGATAGCCCTCTTTGATGGCATCGGTCAGCTTATACTCAAAGGCAAGGCTGTCGAACACCTCGCCCAGATTGCGCATGTCGCCCCGGTCTGGGGTGGCGGTGACGCCCAGCACCTTGGCGCTGCCGAAGTAGTCGAGGATGCGGCGGTAGCCGTCGGTGATGGCGTGGTGGGCCTCGTCAATGATGATGGTGCCAAAGTAATCATGAGGGAAGCGTTCCAGTCGGGCGGTGCGCTGCAGGGTCTGCACGCTGCCCACCACCACACGGAACCATGTATTCAGACAGGTGGCATCGGCCTTTTCCACTGCGCTGACAAGGCCGGTGGAGCGCTGCAGCTTGTCCGCTGCCTGTTCCAGCAGCTCGCCCCGGTGGGCCAGAATAAGCACCCGGTGGCCCGCCCGCACCTGATCGGCGGCCACGGACGCAAACACGATGGTCTTGCCGGTGCCGGTGGGCAACACCAGCAGGGTACGGGTGTGGCCGGCTTCCCACTCGGCGTGGATGCGTTCACGGGCCTGCTGCTGGTAGGGTCTCAGTTCCTGCCCCATCAGAATGCCCCCTGCGTCCAGCCCTGAGTGGGTGCGGCCTTAGGCTGGGGCGGCGGCAGGAAGCGCTGCACCTCATTGCTCTGGCCGGTCTCACCTGCATGAGGGCCGCTCTGCTTGGTGTACTCCCGGATGCCCAGACGGCACCAGCCCCGGGCACCCACCACTTCGTTCCAGCGGGGGCGGAAGGTCTCGCCCCGCTTGCACTGACCGATGCTCTCGAAGAAAGCGCCCAGCAGGCCCTGGGTCTTGGTGTGAAGATACAGGCGGTGGGTCACGGTGGTATCACCCTTGGCCCCGCCGAAGATCTTCAGGGTCAGCTTTGCCATGGAACAGGGCGGGAGCTTTGCGCTGCCCTCAAAGCGGGCACGCTCCATGCCGGTGACCTCAAAGGCATACTCGCCCTCGGGCAGGAGCACGAACTCCTGCTGCTCGTTGGTAAATTCGTCGTCCCAGCTCAGGGCGCGGTCGGTGGTGTTCATTTCGTTCATAAGTAATTACTCCTTTATTATAAAACTCCTTCAGTCACGCTTACACGTGCCAGCTCCCTCCGTGAGGGAGCCTGTTAAAACGGGATATCACGGTTATCCAGCACCATCTGGAACACCTGCGGCCATGCGGCGATCAGACAGCCCTCCACAAAGTCAGCGGGGTAGTCCTTGATGGGCATATCCTCCGGGAAATAGCCCCGTTTGCCCACAACGCCCTGCAGTTCTTCACAGCTGACCTTGTTGGCGCTCATCAGAGCGGCCAGCTTTTCCGGCACGCCCAGACTGAGCAGAACATTTTTCTCGGAGCTTTCCTGCAGCGGTGCGGGCTGCGGCTGAGCCACCGGCTTTGCTTCCTGCTGCGGGCTGGGCAGGATGTCGGCTTCCGGCTGGGAACGCGGCTGCGGTTCCGGTTTCGGTGCCTGTGCAGACATTGCGCCGGGGATGCAGGCGGCAATGCTGGCATAGTCAAAGGGTACTTCCTCCGGCAGGTCAAAGCGGTTTTTGGCATCCCAGCAGGGGTGATGCGCGGTGTACAGTACACGCCTGCCGCCGCTGGCCTTGCTCTTGGCGTTCTTGCCGTCGCCCACCTTTTCCACAACGGTCTTGTAGTTGGCAAACAGCAGCATATCGCACCACTCGCGCAGCAGCGGGGCCACCTGTTTGGAAGTTTTCATGCTCCAGCGGTCGTAGTTGCCCACGGCATCCGGCTGCTCAAATTTGGTAATAGCGGCATGGGCCAGCACCACCACGTTGTGCCCGGCCTGCAGCACCTCTTCCAGCGCGTCCAGCAGCTTGCCGAACTCTTCCTTAACATAGGTGTAGCCCTTGCCGTAGCCGAAATCTTCGATGCCGTTCACCTTGGCTTTGGCACACACGGCCTGAATGCACAGGCGTTCAGCCCAGTCGGCGGTGTCGATGACCAGCGTGCCGCAGGGGATGCTGCCCTTGCGCACCTCGGCCACCTCATCCAGCAGCATGGCCCAGCTGGTGGGCTGGGGCAGGCGCTTGACGTTCAGCCGCTTGGTGCCGCCCTCGGTGTCGATGAAAACAGGATCCGGGAAATGGGATGCAAAGGTGGATTTGCCGATGCCCTCCGGGCCGTACAGCACGGTCTTGACCGGGGAATCCTGCACCCCGGCAGTGACTGCATACTTACTCATTTAGAACGCTCCTTTCGTCCAGCTTTTCTGCTGGGGCTTTTCGGTGACGGGCGGCAGGGAAGTTTCGGCATCCTTCACCATGCCGTCCTCAATGATGATCTGGCATTCACTGCCAGTGGAGACCCGGGTGGCAATAGCCTGCAGGTGTTCTGTTTCAAGCCATGCGGAAAACTCCTGCAGGGTGGTCATGTCCATCTGTTCCAGCTTGTCCAGCAGCACGAAACCGCAGTCCGGGTTCAGGCGGCGGACGATGGCAGCGGCCACCCGCAGCTGGTCGCTGCCGGACATATCCCGCCAGTGCTTGCCTTTATAAGTAAGGGCACCGTCCTCTACGCCAAGGCCCGGCAGAGGCAGATCCGCACCGTTCAGCAGGGCCATGCGGTCGGCCCGCTTCCGGGTGATGGCTTCGGTGAGCTTGTCGTAGTCGCTGGCATACTGGGCAGCCTCGTCCTCGGCGCGGGATTTTTCGAGGTTGGCCCGCACCTTCTGGTTGATCTCCTCGATGCTCCGGATGGAGGCTTCCAGTTCGGCGGTGGATTCGTCCTGAAGATCTTCAGCAGCAGTCTGGGCGATTTTTACATCGGCCTGCATGGTCACCAGCCGCTGCTTTTCGCCAGTCAGCTGAAACTCAAGGTCTGCAACGACCTTTTTCTGCCGTTCAAGCAAATCCGAGAGCTGGGCCAGCTGCGTCCGCTTGCGCTGGTTCTCTCCGTTGCGGGCCAGAATATCCTGCTGCTGGCGGATGAGGTCGGACGCGCTGACCGGCTTTTCCGGTGCATCCGGGTAGGAGATCAGCTCCTCGGCAAAGTGCTTTTTCTGCTGGGCCAGCTGGCCGGTGAAGGTGCGCTTGTCGTACAGGGCCTTGATCTCAAGATCCCGGGTGTGCAGTTCGGTGCCGATGCCGATGATCCGCAGCAGGATATCGGCTTTCTCCTTGTCGGATGCTTCCATGAAGCGGGGCAGATCCAGCGCCAGCGGCTCGATGAAGGCGTTGAGCAGCTGCTGGCCGCTGCGGCGTCCGGTGGGGTCGGTGACGGTCAGGGTGCTGTTCTTGCCCTTGCGCTCCACCACCACCCCATTGGAGAGCCTGACCTTAAGGTGGGCGGGAGCCACGGCCCCGTCCCGCTGGGCGGCGTCCGGGCGGAAGCGGTCGCCGCCGAGGGCCCACGCCAGCGCGTCCAGCACGCTGGTCTTGCCCTGATTGTTGTTGCCGCCCACGAGGGTGAGCCCGGTGGGCGACGGCGTGAGTGCAACGGCCTTGATACGCTTGACGTTTTCGGCCTCTAAGGCCATGATCTTTACAGACATGCGGATACCTCCCCTTGAGCGGATGCGAGTGTGTGAACGAACTGGTTGATCGCGGTCTCACGCTGGTCGTTCGGCAGTTTGCGGAACTGCATTTTGGCGGACTGAACGATGCTGGTAATGGAACGGCCGGCCAGAATGATGCTGTCGTAGGCATCGCGGGCATCCTGTTCCTGCTGCGCCCTATAGTCCGCAGTCATTCCGGCCGCGATCTCGTAAGCTTTTTCGCCTGCCCGCCGGTCTACCTCTTCCTCATCCACCACGGCGGCGATGGGCTGCTTTTTCAGGGCCGCATTTTCTTCCTGCAGCTTATCTACCCGGAGCTTTGCCGCTTCGGCCACCTGCCGGGAACCGGAAAGCTGGCCCTCGGCATTTTTGGCCCGGGCTTCGGCCTTGTCGCGTTCCGCTTCGGCTTTCTGGCGCTGGAGGTTGGCCGCAATGCGGCTCTCGTCTGCATCGTGGTAGCTCTGCTGGAGCTGGGCGTTCTGCTCTTTCAGACCGCTGATGTCGGCAAGAGCGGATTCATAGCGGCTTTCTGCTTCTTCCCGCTTTTCCGCGTCCTTATGGGTCTGAGCTTCGGCGCTTTTCACCAGCTCCTTGAAATAGGCATTTTCCTTGCGGGCGTTCTGAGCGGACTTCTCGGCGGCATCCGCACGGTCTTTTTCGGCTTTGAGTTGGGCCATAAGCTCCTGATACTCTTTGTAAGTAGTGATGTCACCGGTAAAAACGGCTTGCTTGACCACCTCCGGGGTGCTGGGCTTGGCCGCAGCATACAGCAGTTTCAGGGGCTGCACGTCCAGAATGGACTTGCCTTCCAGCTGGATGTTGCCGCACTGTGCGGCAACGCTCACCATGCGGTCACCGGTGTCCCGGCTGATGCCGACGGCGGCACACCACTTGCCCCAGCTGCCCTGATAGTGGTTTGCGGTTAGGTCGTGAGCGTGCTTTGCGGCCATGATACGGGCCATGTTGCCGGTGATGAAGGTCTGCGCATCCTGCAACAACAGGGCGTTGGTCTGGTCGTCTGCACCAAAGTCAAAAGTGGGAGCGGTACTCGAGGGCACAGGCGCGTTTTCGTCTGCACTGACCGGAACACCGGGTGCGTCGGCAGCAGTCGCCAGTTCCGTCGTAGGGCTTGACCCCTCCGGTGCTGCCGGGGATGCCGCAGTTTGGTTTTCCGCAGCAGTGGCAGCATCCGAACACTGCGCGGATGGGGTAGGGTGTTCTTCCACCGGCTCAATGGGGGCGTTCTTGCAGGGCTTGGCCTCCCTGAGGGCCGTCAGCATCTGCTCCGGGAGCTCGTAGTCGTCCATGGGGATGAACTCGTCGCTGGTCAGAAACGCTTCCGGGGTCAGATGTTTTTCAGCGGCCTTGGCTTTGCCGAACTTCTGGGTCAGCAGATGGCTTTCCTTCCAGACCCGTGCGGATTCGTCCCAGCGCCAGAAGCGCCCACGGGTATAGGCGTAGTAAACATCGTTGCTGTTCTGGCTGATGATCATACCCGCACCTCCGTGTCCTTGAGGCGGTCCAGCATCTCGGCCTGCACATCCTTGCTCATGGGCTGGATGTTGTTGCCCTTCCAGCCATAGCAGAGGATGGGTCCGTAGATATGCTGGCCGCGATAGATACGGTTCAGGTCTCTGCCCATGATGCCGTACACCAGCACTGCCGGGGTGCGTGGCAGGACTTTCTGCTCACAGGGGCACCGCAGCAGTGCTTCGATGCCCTGCAGCGTGTCCGGCAGGGTGGTGACTACCGGCTCTTTGCCCGGTTCGATCAAAATTCCTTTCATTGTAAAACCTCCGATTTTGTGATATCATCGGGGTGATGAAGTCGTTCAAGCTCATCATCCCTTGCAGCTCGTCGGTGTTGGCGCACCGGCGGGCTTTTTTCGTATAGTGCGTACCGGCGGCAGGCTGTCCACCTCGCTGCGGTCGATACGTTCCCGCGCAAATGTGTACTTGTAAGTTCGATGGCTGCCGCTGAGCCCATGGCTGACGGCGGACGCGAAGCTGTTCGCGCTTTTGTAACCCAGCCGCCGGGCACACATCTCAGACGTGCCGGATGCCAGCAGATCGCCGGTTTTGGCATCCCAGACGGTGTACCACATGACGCTGGCAGGGTTTTTATTGCGCGCCCTGTAATCCCTGCAATATTGGTTGTGGCGCGCTCTGCGGCAGGAAGAGCAAAAACGCAGGTTGCCCGCAACATTGGGCATCACCTTGCCGCAGTCCAAACAGACGCGGGTGAAGTGCTTTCCTTTGTTCATGGGTGGTGTCAGCCCGCCTTCCTGCTGCTCTTCACGGTGTTCCGGGGCTGCCGGTGAACCTTCTTGCTCTGCTTTTTCTCCCGGTCATGGGCGGCAAAGCCCAGCCGGGCAAAGAACACCGCCAGCAGGATCAGCACCATAGCGGTGACGAACGCGCCGTCCGAGACGGTGCCGCCGGTCTGGAAGCTGCCCTCCAGCCCCATGCCGTACAGCAGGCCCACGGCCCCGCTGGCCACGGCCAGCCAGTACCATACGCCGGATTTGATCTTCATGCGGATTCTCCTTTCTCGACACGCGGGAAGAAATACTCCCCGATTTCATTCTGCCGGATACCCAGTAGCTCGCACATTGCAGTGATCTCCGTGCTGGTCCACGGGTTGTGTCCCTGCATCCTGCCGCTCATGGTGTCCCGGCCAATGCCGATGTACTCGGCCACTTCCTGATCGCGGTAGCCACAGCTGTGGAACCGTCCCCGCAGCTTCCAGTATGGGATCTGCTTGAAAGTGCCGCGAATGGTTGATGTGTTCAACATTTTATTCCTCCTTCTTCTCGGCCGGCAGCCCATCCAGCAGGCTGTCCATCAGGGCGGCGTAGAACGGGTAGCCTTTGGCAACGATGGTCAGGCTGTCAATGGCGTTGGTAAGGAAGCTCTGGGAGCCGCGCACCACGTTCTCCATGGTGCGCACCGTGTCGCAATGCTGGCCGTAAATGGCCTTGAACTCGCCGCACAGGGCCTTGACCTGCATATACTTGGCCTTGCTGTCCTCGCGGTTCTTGCGGCACTCGTCCAGAAAAGCGGTGTTCTCGTCCAGCTTCTTCCGGGCTTCGATCACCCGGTCGATGGCGTTCTGGATGTTGGCATCCTGCACGGCCCGCTGCTCTTTGTGCTGTGCGGCCAGCTGCTTCTCCATTGCATTGAACGCGGCAATGTACTTCAGCTTCCACTGCACGGCTTCCTTGCCGGTAAAGCCCATGGCCAGCAGCGAAAAGCCGTCCCGGTTCATCAGGTACATGGGGTACTTCTGGTGGTTCTGAGGGTGGGTGTACTCGGATTTGAAGAACATCTGGGTCACAGCTGAATTTTCAGCGCTCTGGGGCACAGCGCAATTTTGCGCTGTGATATCTTTGGGGGTCTGCGCAATTTTGCGCACCCCCTCCAGAATGTCCTCGATTGCGCGAAGAACATCTCGGTGGTTCTTCCCGAAGCGCTTAGCGACTTCCCGGCTGGATGCCACCGGTTCGCCGTTCTGGGTGGATAAGATGATGTCGTTCATGGTGAAGATGTACCTCCTTGTGGGTGGCTCCCTTCCCGTGCTATAATTGAGCGAGGAAAGGGGGTGAAAGAAATGGAAATAAATTACAATCACAAAATCCCTGATGTTGTGACGGATGATATCATTTTGAGCGGAAAGTACGGCGATTTGGATGTTACCGGCGTTTTGAATGGTTCTGTTACAGTAAAAGCTCCCGCATATTTTATTCTTCATGGAATCATGAGGGGTGATTTGCTGGTTGAGGAAGGAGCTCATGCTGCAATTCATGGCATTCTGAAGGCAGATGCCATCCAGAATCATGGCTCACTGGATATCTTCGGAACTGTCACTTGCCAGAGCATTGATCTGGGAAGTGCTGTTCTGCACCCGGGATGTATTGTGAACGGGGTTAAGTACTAACTGATTTACAACCTGAGACTGCCGCTCATTTACCGCCAATACAAGGGCGGCAATTTCTTTTGGTTCACCAATGATATCGATTTTCATGCTTTTCACCTCCTTTGGATGAACTTGCGCACAATATGTGCTCATTCTGCGAAAAAAATTTCTTCGACACTCTGGCCGAAATACTGAGCGATGCGCTTTTTGATCTGGTCGCGGGGAATGCGTTCGCCGCGCTCATACATAAAAAGCGCCGAAGTGCTGATCCCAAGCGCATCAGCAACGGTTTTTGCGTCCATTTCGCCGCGCAACGCGCGCAGCTTGTGGCCGATGGTCTTACCGTCCATCTGATTGGGTCACCTCCTTTCTGTGCACTTATTGTACTCAAAACCGAAGAATAAATCTATTCGCAGAGTGCACAAAATGTGTGCAAAAGAATAGTGCACATTTTGTGCTTGAACTTGCGCACGATATGTGCTATTATTTGATTGTAATAATATAGGGAGGTGGCCTGATGGCAACTTTTGCAGAGCGGCTAAAATCGCTGCGCCGTGAAAAAGGCTGGTCACAGCAACGGCTTGCGGATGAGCTAGATTTGTCCAAGAGTAGTGTAAACATGTATGAACGTGGGGAGCGGGAACCAGGGTTTGAAACTATGGAGGCAATCGCTGACCTGTTTAATGTGGATATGAATTATCTGTACGGACGTACAGATATTAAGATTGCTGACCCGATTGTACTAGCGCCCAAGAAGCCTACCATCCCCCCGGGCTTTGAGCCGATGCCAAAGATGAAGAAGATCCCGCTGATCGGCAGCATTGCCTGTGGGGAACCCATCACGGCAGAGCAGAACATTGAAAAAATGGTGGATGTGCCGGAGAACATCCGGTGCGATTTTTCCCTGACCTGCCACGGTGACAGCATGGTAGATGCCGGCATTCACGATAAAGACGTGGTGTATATCCGCATCCAGCCGGAGGTGGAGAACGGCGAGATCGCAGCGGTGCGCATTGATGGTGAAGCCACCCTCAAGCGGGTATATTACAACCCCGGCACGCTGACCCTGATGCCTGCAAACCCGGCCTATGCGCCTATGATCTATACTGGCTCCCAGCTGGAAGAGGTGCACATTGAGGGCAAGGCCGTAGGCTGGACGCACTGGGTGGGGTGATTTTGGATTATCGGAGTCATTCTAGTCTATATAGCGAAGGAGTGTTATGTATGAAGAAAACTATGAAAAAGACCGCTGCAGCACTGTGCATTGCCGCAACGCTTGTATCTGTGGCAGCGCCGGCAATGGCTGTCAGCCCAGCAGAATATATGAGCACAGCCGCTCTTGAAGAATGCAATACTGCGACGGTAGCGCAGGTGGAAAGCCTGATCAACCAAATCGGAACCGTCACGACTGCCCGCCGCCCGGCAATTGTGGCTGCTGTAAATGCTTATAACGAATTGGACGATGCAAGCAAGGCGCAGGTCAGTAACTTTGCGGTGTTGGCAGAAGCCCAGCAGGTGCTGGGACTGAAAGACGCTCTTGCAAAGCTGAAAATCAGTTACGATAAGGTCGAGGACGCAAGAAGCTATGTGTCACCCACGGAAGACCGACTGAGCAATCAAGGCAAAAGCTATATACTGCCCTTCTTTGTAAATGGCAGCACCAATGATCCGTCAATGTTTTTCATGGTTCTGTGTAGCGGCAACAAATATGTGTACTTGGACACGATTACGATTCGCGCGGGCGAGTATAAATATACCTACACGATTGATTGGACGGATGTGGATCGTGGCTATGATGGAAAGCAGTACTGGGAACTGACATCTTTTATGGGCGATGATGAAGATATCCAGTGGTTTAAGAATATTTTGAGCGCTGATGAAATCATTATCCGATACAGCGGCGATGGTGGCAGCATCGACCACACAGTCACCCCCGAAGAGCGTCAGGCAATTACGGATGTCTTGAACGCATATGATCTGTTCAAGGCAGCAAGCCCGACTGTGCGCGCAAAGGCTTTGAATAACTGATGTGAACTAAACAAAAAAGCCCCCGGTGCTGCGAACACCGAGGGCGCAGAAGGAGAAAATACGGGATGACAAAAGATACCGAAAAGGTCTTGCTGAAACTTTATCGTGCATACACGGAGCGCCGCAAAACCTTGCCGAAGTCTCAGGCAAAATACTTTGCATCAGAAGATGTGTCGGCTGCATTGCCGGGGATTCCGTGGGATGACGTGAGAGAGGCGCTTGCGGAACTGCGTGATGATGGCTATATCGACCTTTACATGATGGGTGCCTGCGATCTGTTTCCGAAGGCTATCGAGTACGGCGAAACGGCTGTCGAACGCGGCATTGACAAGGCGCTGGATGTGTGGAGTAAACTCCATTAACCGAGTTTCAGTTTGTCCACCGAAATGTTCAGCGTCATATCTGCGAGGGGATGGCCCGCATCGCACTGGATGGAGAAGCCTTTGACGCGATGGACTTCAACACCGTTCAACTTCATTTTGAAGTCTTTTTCGTCAAGATAAAGTTCGACGGCATTCTGACGCTCTGACATGATAGCACCTTTCTTTCTGTGTATGAATGAAAAGATTCGTTCACGTTCATTATACATCAAAATCATGCTAAAGTATAGCATAATTTTGATTTGCACAAACAAATAAAAAAACCTCCCCCGGTGTTACCAGCACCGAAGGAGGTTTCCGAACCGCTTGCCCGAAGGCGTCACGGCTCTGTACAGTAGATTTTGGCGAACCTCTGCACAGACTATGATACCACCTCCGGGCAGGCTTGTCAAAGTGTACCCTTGTGTATGGAGGCGGATTTTATGAAAAAACGGGTCAACACGGCATTTTGGGTGGAGAAGGAAAAACGCTGGTGTATCGCGGTGCAGAAGAACGGCACCCGCAAACGGTTTTACAGCAGCACGCCTGGCCGCACCGGCCAGCGGGAAGCCAACGCAAAGGCCGATGCCTGGCTTGACGATAGCATCCGGGACGGCAAGAAGAAGGTAGCTGCCCTCTATGCCCAGTGGGTAGAAGAACTGAAGCTCACCTGCGGCACATCCTATGTTGAGCAGTGCAAGAAATACGGAGATTACTATATTCTGCCTGTCTGTGGGGACATCCGCATTGACGAGCTGACCGAAGGCGATCTGCAAAAAGCCATCAATATGTCTTTCAAAAAGCGATGCCTTAAAAAGGAGCGTCAGCGTAGGTCAAGCGACAAGCCTTTGAGCCGCAAGACCCTTATGACGATCCGCTCAACGGAGATCAGCTTTTTGAAATGGTGCCGCCGGAACAGGTACAGTACGATGTTCCCTGAGCTGTCTATCCCGAAGAATGCCCGCATGGGGAAGAAAAAGATTTTACAGCCGACCGCTTTGAAAGTCCTGTTTGATGTGGACACCCGCCTTTACTATGGCAAGCTGGTCTTTGACGAGTATATCTATGCCTACCGGTTTGCAGTTGCTACAGGTGTACGCCCCGGTGAACTTGTGGGGCTCTGGTATGGTGACGTCAAAGGGAACACGGTCAATCTGCGCCGCAGCATCAACCGGTTGGATGAGGAAACCACCGGCAAGAACGAAAACGCCATTCGCTCATTTGATATGGGCGAGGAAGCCCATGAGGCCTACGAAGCGCAGGTGGCCTTGCTGAAGGCTTCCGATATCCCGCTGAACTATACCACCCCTTTGTTCCAGATCCCGAACCAGAGGGCTTTATTCAAGCGCTGGAAGAAGTACCAGCGTGACAATGGCATTGAGCCTCAGGTCACGCTGTATGAGATGCGACACACTTTCGTCAGCATTGAATCAGGCGTATTGACCGACAGCCAGCTGAAGATGCTGGTCGGTCACAGCAAGAACATGGACACTGCCGGAGTGTATCGGCACGAGCTTGACGGTCAGAGGGAAGATCTTGCTGCCGCTACCACCGCGGCATTCAGGAAGGCTCAAGGGTGATTCGGGTAACACTTTTGGTAACAGTCTTTTTTCTAAATGTCAAAAAACGAATTGGGCATAAGCCAACAAAGCTGCGTTATTCCTTCGCTCTTTCGTGAGTTTATGGCGCGTTTTTGACGATAGCACATCAATTTTAATTGTTCGACCCCCACTACCCGCATAAGAGAAAAAACGCGATGAGTTCTCAGAATTCATCGCGCTTTCTTTTATATAATAAATAGTGTTGTTCGAGGTCTGCTCCCTCGCACAAAAAGAAACCGGTACAAAATGGGTACACCCCTGATAGACATTTCTACGGGTTGGGACCCGCAGGCTAAGCAACAGCAACGGGTTGCGTTAGCTGATTTTTCCGCAGCCCCTTGGCAGGGCTTTGAAAAATCAGAACGCGGCCCCAACAACTCCTCCCTGTTTCAGCCGCAGGCTGCGGTCGTCGTTGTTGCACTGGGCTGATTGCTTGCGGCGCTATGCGCCGCCGCCCTGTTCGAGCCCCTTCCATCGCGCAAACAAAAAAGAAAAACCAGCACACAATGTGTACTGGTTTTTCTTGGTGCGATGGAAGGGACTCGAACCCCCGGCCTACTGATTCGTAGGAACCGAATAGCGCATTTTGTCCATTTCATCATTCAACGTCAAATCGCTATTTCGATCGAATTACCGTCATTTTGCCGTTGTTGTTCTATTGTATTCTTTGCATTGCTTGCACGGTTTTACACCTATTATCCATCCTTGCGATGTGCAGAAAATGTGCAAAAGTGTGCAGAGCTAAAATCAGCCCGACAAGACGGTCTCAAAATGAGCGACTTTCCTGCTGGATTTTTGAGGCATCAGCAGCACAAAAATTCCCTATTTCATCCAGACAACAATCTTACATGATACACCGGTTCTTTGGCAGGGTTTAGGACATCCGAACAGACACCGTTTTACATAGAAATGAGGTTCACCATGAACAAGCTGCTTTCCTGCCACTTCAATATGGATACCAACCGGATGGAAGCCCGGTTCGAGGGTAGCACCACCATTGCCATCGACTGCGCCGCTGTGGAGGACGAATACGGAAACACCCCGGTACAACGGGCGGAACTGGACTGGCTGCTCTACAATAAGCCGTTGGAGTACGCACAGCTTGTGCTGGGTGGAGAGGTGGATCATTACTCTGCCTTGGAGTTAATGACAGGCACTGCAAACATCATAACAATGTACAGCAGTGACACGACAAAGGTGCAGGTACCGGCAGCGGTCAGCAGCTTTTTCAGCGGATTCAGACCAAGGCTAGCAATGTAGCAGCCCAGCAGCAGGATGCAGAAGGTCGCCAGTTGGATGTACAGGGTGGGGACAGAATCGTAACTTTCCGCATTGCGGAAGATCGCCCAGCTCAAGGCTTTCAAAAAGCCGCTGCCTTTGCTGGCAATATAGGTGATGTGGCAGGCCCAGTAGGTTCAGCCTGCATAATAGGCCAGCTTTACATTGGTGGTCTAGTGCAGCCATGAGCTAACGCTGCCCTCACTCTTGACCGTAAAATCCAGCTCGCCGACCATCAGGGCATAAGGAACAAAGTAACGCGCAAACATCTGGATCCAGCTGAAGATGATCTGCGGACCATTGAAGTACACAAAGTCATTTGTGACACTGCCGAATCCCCATACGGTTGAGAATGTCATAAACGCAAGGATCAGCCATGTGATTTTGGTGGTTTCTTTTGTCGCTGACCTGCAAACAGCCTCCTCTTTCTTTTTGATCTTCAAGTAAAACGGTCAGACTTTTTTCGTCAAAACTATATTATTTAACCAAACAACGATATATTTTGATTGATTTCTATGCCAGTATAGCATAATTGACCACCCGTAATTTAGGTAGTCAACCAAATTGCTGCGATATTGATGTTCTGTATGTTGCATTTTTAAGGCTGTAGCAAAAAACAGGGCATATCCCTCAACGAAGGGGTACGCCCTGCTTTTTATCTCTGAATCTTTGGCCTGCGTGTTATGAGTCGCTGCAGCGCAGTCTGGCCCGTTCTGCCCGCTTTGCTCGTTGTGATTTTTCATACTGCACGAAATGCCTTCTATTTCTATTATTTATTACTTTTGAGGCAGTTCCGTTTTTCCACCTTTGGCATTGCGCTCCTTTTTCACCTTCTGGTCAAAGCCCTGACGACTGTTGCTCAAGTGAGCGACCATCAGTCGGTAGGCTTCGTCCCCGTCGTGGGCTGCCACCGCTTTGTAGATCTCTCCGTGAATGGACACCCGGGGACCGTTAGACAGACGGGGAACCAGCAGGCTGTAAGAAGCCCGCACCGATTTGATAATCACCGGAAGCATCCGCTCAAAGACGGGGTTTTTGCTCATGCGGCACAGGAAGGTGTGGAAGGCAATGTCCTTGGCGGTGATGGCCTGGATCACCTCCGGGGTGGTTTTCTTTCCCTGCAGCTGCGCATCCAGCTCGTCGATATCCTCGGCTAACTGCTTCAGGAGCACCAGCTCTTCCGCATCGCCACGCTGGGCGGCAAGACGACAAACAGAAGGCTCCAGGATCTGTCGAGCCTCAAACAGATAGGTGTTCAAATCATCACTGGCGATAAAGCGTAGCCCCAAAGGATCGTCAGACAGGCCCGGCACGGCGCTGACAAAAGTGCCGCAGCCACGGCGGATTTCCAGAACATCCCGAGACACCAGCGTTTTGATTGCTTCCCGGATGGTGATGCGGCTGACGTCAAAGGTCTGCATCAGCTCCTGCTCTGGGGGGATCTGACTGCCGACCTGCCAGTTGCCGCAGATAATCTGATTTTCAATTTTGTTTGCCACGATGGCAGAGAGCGTTTTATTAGAAGACATGGGTAATGGCTCCGTTCTCTGATCCTTTCCAGGATTGAATTTGGTGCGGGAATTTATGTGAGATCCCTATAAAAAGTCTTTGAATATAGTATAAATGGTTCGCAGGCAAATGTCAACGCTGAACGTAGAACGTCATACGTATGATATTGATTGTGACTTTTCGACAAAAAAGGCCGCTTCAGTTTATGAAAGGTTCCATCTTGTAAAATCGTAAACAATCTGTTAAGCTTTACACATAAGACATATGACGAGTGTCATATGATGAATTATATTTTGGAGGAGAGACTATGGACATTCTGTACGTGATTCTCACAGCGCTCCTGGTTGTCGCTGCCGTAACCATGATCCTGAAAAAGGTCGATACTCGGTTGACCTTCCTGTTTTTGGGCGTCATCGGTCTGGCTGCCGCTACCATCGTCACCGGCCAATCTGTGCTGGGTGACTCCACCACCGGCAATGTATGGCTGGACATTTTTGATGTGATCCGCGCCAAATTTGTCAGCACCATTTCCGGCACCGGTATCCGCCTGATGATGATCGGCGGCTACGTCATGCTGATGAACCACACCAAAGCGGCTGATGTGCTGGCCCTTGGCGCCAGCAAACTGCTGAAACCCATTAAGAACCCCTACATCGTGCTGGCTCTGGTTTACATGATCGGCGCTGTGCTAAAGATTTTTATCACCAGCCAGATCGCCCTTGGCCTGCTGTTTATGGCTACCATGTTCCCCATCCTGACCCGGATGGGCGTCAGCAAACTCAGCGCGGCGGCTGCCTGCGTGGCCATCGGCGGTATGGACCTTGGCCCCAACGACTCCACCGGCATCTTTGCCGCCACCGAGATCCTAAACTGCACCCCTATGGATTGGTTTACCAACTACGAGCTGATCATTGGACCGGTGATCATCGTCTGCGTCGGCATTTTCATGGGTATCTGGTTCCAGTATATGGATAAGAAGGAGTTCGGCGGTCTGGTGATCCCCGAAGAAGCCAAGGAGGACATGAAGATCTCTGACCTCGGTGTGCCCGCCTTCTACGGCGTCTTCCCCCTGATCCCCCTGACGCTGGTAGTCGTGTTCAGCTTTGTGGACGGCATAAAGATGGACGTTATCACCGCCCACATCATCTGCTTCTTCCTGTTCTTCATCGTGGACCTAATCGTAAAAAAGGACATGAACCGCCTGCAGGATAACCTGAAAAAGCTGTGGGTCTGGATGGGCAACTACTTCAACAACATCATCGTTCTGATTTCTGTCGCCTCTGTTTTTGCCGAAGCCATCAAGAAACTGAAGGGCATCGACGTTCTGTGCGGCATGCTGTCCCACATCGGCGGCGCCGTGATCATCGTGGCCATTGCGATGGCCGCCATCCAGATCGGCACCGCGCTGCTCACCGGCTCTTCCAACGCTCCCTGGTACGCTTTCGGTTCGATGGGTGCGGATATGGCCGCAACGCTTGGCGTACACAACGGTCTGCTGCTGGTGCCCATGCATCTGACCGGCGGCCTGTCCCGCTGCTTCTCTCCCTTCTGCGGCGCGATGATTGCCGTGTCCGGCATGGTGGAGACAGAGCCGATGGCCCTGTGCAAGCGCAACGCCGTTCCCATGCTGTTCGGCGTGCTGGTCTGCTTTATCGCAACCTTTGTTGTATTCGGACTTTGATTTTTACTCTGTTTTTTGAGGTGAAATGCTATGAGACACAATTTTGACGAGATCATCAACCGGCGAGTCTCCGAGTGCAAGAAGTACGAGGCTGCCTGCTATCCAGAGGACGTGCTCCCGATGTGGATCGCGGATACGGACTTTGCCGTACCGGCAGAAATTTCCGAGGCCATCCAGCAGCGGGCAAAGCACCCCTGCTTCGGCTATCCCATTGAGTCCTTTGAGTTTGAAGAGGCGGCAGCGCGCTGGGAGCGCGTCCGCTTTGGCTGGAACGTGGATCCTCACTGGGTCAAGTACGCCAACGGTGTTCTTCCGTTCTTGATGTACGCCATCCGAGCCTATTCTTATCCCGGCGACAAGGTGGTCATTCAGCCCCCGGTTTACCCGCCCTTCTCCGCTATCGTACGCAACAACGGCCGCCAGCTGCTGGAGAACCGCCTTGTGCAGGACGAAAACGGCAAATATCAAATTGATTTTGACGATCTGGAGAAGAAGCTGAAGGATCCCCGCACCAAGCTGTTCTTTATGTCCAACCCCCACAACCCCGCTATGCGCTGCTTCACCCTTGAAGAGCTGAAGCGGATCGGTGAGCTGTGCCTGAAGTACAACGTACTGGTAATCTCTGACGAGATCCACTGCGATCTGACTTATCAAGGTTACAAGCACATTCCCTTTGGTTCCATCAGCGAGGAGTTTGCAAACAACTGCATCGTCCTGATTAACCCCAGTAAAACCTTTAACATTGCCGGGTTCCGTACCGGAGCGGCCATCATCCCCAACAAACGCATCCGGGACAACATCGAAATCACGATCGTAAACAACAAAAACTATGGCCGCACGATCTTTGGCATGCTTACCTTTGTCACGGCCTACACCAAGTGCGACTATTACGCGGATGAGATGATGCAGTATCTGCAGCAGAGTCGGGATATGATGATGGCTTATATGAAGGAGCGCATCCCCCGCATCAAGCTAGCAGAACCGGAAGCGACCTATCTGATGTGGCTGGACTGCCGGGATCTGAATATGACCCAGGACGAACTGAAGGCATTCATGTTCAACAAAGCAAAGCTGGGCCTGAACGACGGCGCCACCTTCGGTACAGGCGGCACCGGCTTCATGCGCATGAACATCGCTTGTCCGCGGTCCACCGTGGAACAGGCGCTGGAGCAGCTGGAAAAGGCTGTAAACGCGCTGTAATATCCTGAAATGCACAGGCCGGGTTCGCTTTAGAGGGTTCGGTCTGTGTCACTTGTACTTTTTGCGTCAATCTGGTATGATAAAAACGTTTTCTCTTGCATCGAAAATCGAAAGGAGACGACCCATGAAAAAACGAATCCTTGCAGCGTTGCTTGTTTTCGTTGCATTATTGACCGGATGCAGCAGGAAGGAAACGACCGGACAGTGGCCGTCTCAAAAGATCGAGATCGACGTCTGTTACACCGCGGGCGGCACGGCGGATACCGTTGCCCGGCAGCTGTCAGCGCTCATGTCCCAGCAGCTGTCTACCACCTTCAATCTGGTAAACGTTACCGGCGGTTCCGGTTCTATTGCCGGCCAACAGGTGTACGCTGCCGCTCATGACGGCTATACCTGGCTGGGAGATGTGGCGCACACGGTATCTGGCTGGCGCACCCTTGGGTATGCCGATCTGGGCTGGGAGGATTTCTACGGCTTCTATGCAGCCTCTTCCCCTTATGTACTGTTTGTTTCCGGCAATTCTCCCTACCAGACCGCACAGCAGCTGTTTGACGCCATGCGGGGGGACCCCTCCATGAAGTGGGGCAACGCCGGTCTGGGAAGCATTAACCAACTGACCGGCTCGCTGATGCTGGAAAAGCTGGGCCTGAAGGGCAATTCCGTTCCCTACGACGGCGGCCGTTCCGCCGCCATCAAAGTGGTAGCCGGGGAAGTGACCTGGTCTTGGTGCGGTTTGTCCGATATTCTGGATCTGGCACAGAGCGGCGATATCCGCATTCTGGGCATCTGCGACAGCAGCCCCCGGGAGATCGACTGTGCAAAGGGGAATTATACCGTACCCAGCCTTCTGGACGACTACCCCGAGTTGAGCGATCTTCAGGGATTGCTGTATTGGGGCTTCCGGGTTTCCCGAGATACACCGGCAGACGCCGTGGCAAAGATCCGCGACGCATTCCAGAGTACTGTGGACAGCAAAGAGTGGGCGCAGTTTTGCCAGACCAAAGGGCTGGAGCCTGCGGCAATAATCGGCACAGAGAGCGACGAAATATGTGCAAAGCTGGAATCCATCTATGCATGGGGTCTGTATGACGCCGGGATCTCTACAATCAACCCGGCCGATTACCAGATCCCAAGGATCGAGGATTTCTCGTTCCCAGCCAATGACCGCACGGCTGCGGCGCAGGCATGGCCGGAATAGGAGAGCGCATTATGGATAAGAAAAAACTGCGCCAGTGTGCAGAAGGCTTGATCGTGACGGCAGCGGGACTGGGATACGTCCTCCTCTCTCTCGGCATCCGCAGAAATCCCGTAAAAACCGACGGTTTTTGGGGCTTGCTGACGGAAGCTAAATTCCTGCCGCTGTTGCTGTCTGCCATGCTCACCCTGCAAGGCGTGCGTCTGACAGCAGCGCTTTGGAAGGGGCAGGAGGTTTCGGCAGGCGGCCATAGCATAACAAAAAGATCCGTTTCTGTGGTCCTGCTGACACTTGCCTATTTGCTGTTGATTTCCAAAGTAGGTTTTACCCTGCCGACCGCGGCGTATTTAACGGCCATCCTGTTTCTATTGAACCGAGGCAGGCGTCCACTGGAGCTGCTATTGCTCAGCGGAGTGTACTGTCTGGCGGCTCTCTTGTTGATCCCCGGCGTGCTGGGATTGCAGCTTTTGTAAAATGGGAGAATGCACATGTTTTCTGAATGGCTCTATCTGCCCGAGGCGGCAGCTGCGTTTCTGTGCGATCCGGGCGTCTGGCTGTTCCTGATCGGCGGCGTGTTTCTGGGCTTTGTTGTCGGCGTCGTGCCAGGACTTGGGCCGACGATGGGCATGGCGCTTTGCCTTGGGCTGGTATTCCACTTGGAGTACACCCACGGTATGGCACTGCTCGTGGGCATTTTTGTGGCCTCGTGCGGTTCTGGCGGCATTACCGCCAGCCTGATCAACATCCCCGGCACACCCGCAGCAGCGGCGACCTGTCTGGATGGCAACGCCCTGACAAAGCAGGGCAGAGGCCGGGAGGCCGTAGGTTATTCCATTGCAGCGTCTGTTGTGGGAACGCTTGTGGGCACGATCCTTATCTTCCTGATCCAGCCCTTCGTGACTGGCATCGCCCTGAAGTTTGGCGATTGGGAGACCTTTCTGTTCTGCGTTTTCGGTCTGCTCATCTGCGGCTCTATTTCTGGCGGCAGCCGGCGGCGGGGGTGGATTGCCGCCTTGGCGGGGTGCCTGCTGTCTCTGACCGGAGCGGATGGGGTACAGTCCGTGCTGCGCTTCACCTTTGGGCGCGGAGAATTGTTGTCGGGCTTCAACAGCGTTATCGCCATGCTAGGGCTGTTTGGCCTTGGAGAGGTTCTCTACACGCTGTGCGCTCCCGAACCGGAGCGGACCGTGGAAAAGACCGGCTTTCCACTCATCAACTGGACGGTCTTGAAAGCCAATCTTGGCAACATGCTCCGTTCCGCTCTGGCGGGATTGTGGATTGGCTTCATCCCGGGCATCGGCGAGTCTGCCGCTTGCTGGTTTTCCTACGATCTTGCCAAGCGCTCCTCCAAGCAAAAAGAGAAGTTCGGCCACGGCTCCGAGGAAGGGATCATTGCGGCGGAAGTCGCCAACAATGCCTGCTCGGCCGGTGCGCTGATCCCGGCTCTGTCGCTCGGGATCCCCGGCAGTTCCACAGCGGCGATCTTTCTGTCGGCTATGTTCATCATGAATCTGCGTCCCGGCCCCACGCTTCTGATCGAGTCACCGGGCATCCTCTGTGGGCTGTGCCTGTTATTGCTGATGGCCGCAGCGGCAATGGGTGTCGTCTCCTTCCTGTGTTCCAAGCTGACGATCCGCATCCTGACCATTCCCCAAAGTCTTCTGATGCCGCTGGTGGCGGTGCTGTGCGCAATAGGCGCTTACAGTGCCATAGGAACACCGTTTGCCCTGATCCAGCTATCGCTTTTTGGTCTGCTGGGATATCTGATGAAACTGTATCGCTACCCGATCGCACCGTTTGTGCTGGGCCTTTTGGTTGGACCCACTGCAGACACCTCCCTGCGACGGGCGCTGATGCAGTACTCCGACAACATTTTCGGACTAATCTGCCGTCCTTTTGGGTTGGGCCTGATGGCAGTGCTTGCACTGCTGTTTGTGCTGAGCCTGAAAAGTGAACGTGCAGTCCGCAAGCAACAATAGAAAGGAAAGAAGTGTCATGTCCAACAAAGCAATTTATACAGCCGCTGCTCCTTCGGCCATCGGTCCCTACTCTCAAGGGATCTCCGCCAGGGAATATGCATTCATTTCCGGTCAGCTGCCCATTGATCCCGCTACCGGCGCCTTCCCCAGTGAGGACATTGCAGCGCAGACTAGGCAGTCGCTCCTGAACCTGAAGGCAATCATCGAGGCCAACGGTATGACAATGGCAGACGTAGTAAAGACCACCGTGCTACTGGCAGACATCAACGAGTTCGGTGCCATGAACGAAGTGTACGGCGAATTTTTTGCAGAGCCTTATCCGGCCCGCGCAGCCTTTCAGGTAGCAGCACTTCCAAAGAATGCAAGGGTAGAGATCGAAGCCGTCGCCGTCAAACGCTGACGGATCGCTTTGATGAAAGACAGCCGAACGGCGCACTGCATCCAAGGTGTGTTCTGTCAAACAGACAGAATAATAGGTTTATAATAGTTTTGGGGTCGGGATTTTTCCCGACCCCAGTATTTGTTTAGAATTTGCTTCTTCCGCTCCGCTGTTTTGAAGCAGCCGCAGCATGTTCTGACACAAATCACATGAACCGTGCGCCGACCGTGCAGAAACCGTGCGCCCATGCTCTGATACCATATATAATGATGATGCCGCCCACCTGTGGAGACCCACGGTGGGCGGGCATTTTGCGTTTTCAGATGGACTGGAATCCTTTGCCGATGATCTTGCTGGAGTTGACAATGGTCAGAGTCCTCCCGGCGCAGGAAATCCCGCAGCAGCCCTGCCTGCCGCCGGGTCAGCGCCACCATGATCATGGTGCGGGGCT
>ENA-UEQL01000109-UEQL01000109.1-human-gut-metagenome-genome-assembly--contig:-NODE-109-length-47030-cov-12.287564_pt1 | contig 47030 bp, 39 predicted proteins | sample MGYA00242905_ERZ507926 | MGnify/ENA primary metagenome ERZ507926 (study PRJEB26167, sample SAMN06115531) | human gut metagenome | host: Homo sapiens | place: China:Henan | collected 2015-09-09...
GATCCCTCTTAATGCTGCTCGGTTCCCCGCCTGACATGATTCGTGGGTATCCATTGCGCGAGACCGGCCCCGCAGCTCACGGCGGAGGACAAGTTCGTGAGATATATTTTACTACAATTCTTCCGCGATGGCAACTGTTTTTTGCCGCCTGTTTCGCTTTTGCTTTTATTATGCCCTCTGTTGACAAGGGCAGAGACGAAAAAAGGCGGCGCTTCAGCGCCGCCTTTTTTTCGGTAAAAGGAGAGAGAAATACAATGGGTGGGTATCCTTTCGGATGAGCGTATCATACACGCATCCGGGGTGGAAGTCAACAGGTTTGGCAAAGAATTAACAAACCATTCACAAAGTAGGGACTCCGTTCACAAATCGTTTACAGGCAGGACACTCCTCCCCTATTGACAACAAAAAATATTGGTGCTACCATTTAGCACGCTAATAGTTTGCATGCTAAAAATTTAAAAGCAAAGAAGGAGGACCGCCATGAAATTCTGCTTTGACGAGCACCCGGCGCACTTCGGCGCGCTGTTCGGCTACTGCGATCACCAGGTGCATAAGCTGATGGGGCGGATGCTGAAGCGCTACGACGTATCGCCCATGCAGTGCCGGACGCTGATGTTCCTGCACGACGCGGAGGACAGCGTGAACCAGAAAACGCTGGAGCGCCACCTGATGATCAAGCCCAGCACGGTGAACGGCATCGTGGACCGGCTGGAGGAGAAGGGGCTGGTATACCGCACCGTCAGCGCCACGGACGGACGGTGCCGCATTCTGGCACTGACAGAGGAGGGCCAGCGGTTCCATGACGATTTCCAGACCGTGCTGCACCAGGTGAACGAACGGCTGGAGCGCGGCTTCACGCAGGAGGAAAAGGCGCAGTTCACCGCATTTCTGCTGCGGGCGGGACGGAACCTGACCGACGAGGAGGAGGAAGCATGATAAAAAAATTGGCGCCCTATACCAAGGGCTACCGCCTGCTGATGCTGTTCGCCATCGCCTGCTCCGCCGGAGAGGCGGTGCTGGAGCTGACGCTGCCCCAGGTGATGAGCGACATCGTGGATATCGGCATCGCCAACGGAGACAGAGGCTATATCCTGATGGCGGGGCTGAAAATGGTCATTATGGCGCTGCTGGCGCTGGGCTGCGGCGTGGGCGCGGCGGCTTTGGCCGCCAAGGCGTCCATGGGCTTCGGTGCGGCGCTGCGCCGGGCGGAGTATGAGCAGGTGCAGCGGTTCTCCTTCGCCAACATCGAGCGGTTTTCCACCGCCAGTCTGGTGACGCGCCTGACAAACGACGTGGCCTCCGTGCAGATGACCACCTTCATGGGCATGCGCATGCTGGTGCGCGCCCCCGCCATGCTGGTAACGGCGCTGGTCATGGCGCTGATCATCAGCGCCCGGCTCAGCCAGGTGTTTCTGGTGGTGATCCCTCTGCTGGTGATCGCGGTGGTCATCGTCATCAAGCGGGTGGGGCCGTTCTTCACCTCTTTACAGGGCGCTACCGACGACGTGAACCTGGTGGTGCAGGAGGATCTGAACGCCATCCGCGTGGTGAAATCCTTCGTCCGCGAGGAGCAGGAAAAGGCCAAGTTCGCCCAGCGCAGCGACAGGCTGCGCAGCATGGCGGAGCGCGCCTTCGGCTTCGTGGTGCTGTTCATGCCGGTGATGATGATCCTCATGGGCGGCACCATCACGGCGGTGCTGTGGATCGGCGGCCACTATGTGTGGGAGGGCACGCTGCTCTCCGGCGACCTGATCGCCTTCTTCACCTACGTCAGCGAAATACTGATGTCGCTGATGATGGTATCCGTGGTGCTGATGATGCTGACCCGCGCCATCGCCTGCGGCAAGCGCATCGTGGAGGTGCTGGAGGAGGAGCCGCGCATCACCGATAAGGACGCCGACCCCGCCCTGACGGTGGAGGACGGCAGCATCCGCTTTGACCATGTGTACTTCAAGTACCACGACACGGCGGAGAGCTGGAATCTGGAGGATGTGAGCTTCTCCGTGCCCAGCGGCGCTACGGTGGGCATCCTGGGCGGCACCGGCAGCGCCAAGACCACGCTGGTCAGCATGATCCCCCGGCTGTACGACGTGAACGACGGCGCGGTGTATGTGGGCGGTCACAATGTGAAGGAATACACCATGGAGGCGCTGCGCGACGGCTGCGCCATGGTGCTGCAGAAGAACACCCTGTTCTCCGGCACCATCCGGGAGAATCTGCGCTGGGGTGACGAGCACGCCACCGATCAGGAGATCGAGGACGCCTGCCGTCTGGCCTGCGCCGACGAGTTCATCGAGAAGATGCCCGACGGCTACGACACCTATATCGAGCAGGGCGGCACCAACGTCTCCGGCGGCCAGAAGCAGCGCCTGTGCATCGCCCGCGCGGTGCTGCGCAAGCCGAAGATCCTGATCCTGGACGACTCCACCAGCGCGGTGGACACTGCCACGGATGCGAAGATCCGGGGCGCGCTGAAAACGGCGCTGCCCGGCTGCACCAAGCTCATCATCGCCCAGCGGGTCACGTCCGTCATGGATGCCGACCTGATACTGGTCATGGACGACGGGCATATCTCCGCTATGGGCACCCATGACGAGCTGATGAACGCAAGCGACATTTACCGGGAGGTCTATCGCTCCCAGCAGGAAGGGGTGAGCATCGATGGCTGAAGCAAAGCGCGGCGGGCGCGGTCACGGCCCGCAGGGGCACGGCTTCCAGCGTCCCAAGGACTTCCGGGGCACGGTGAAGAAGCTGCTGACCTATATCGGGCGCTACAAGGCGTCGCTGGTGCTGGTGTTTATATGCCTTGTCATCAGCTCCGTGGGCTCGGTGATGAGCAGCTACCTGCTCAAGCCCATTATCAACGACTATATCCTGCCCGGTGATTTCACCGGCCTTCTGAAAATGCTGGCGCTGCTGCTGGGACTGTTCCTGCTGTCGGGCCTGTGCTCCTATGCCTACGCCCGCATCATGGTGCATATCTCCCAGCGGACGGTGGCCCAGATGCGGCAGGATCTGTTCGACAAATTGCAGGACCTGCCCCTGCGGTACTTCGACACCCACCAGTCCGGCGACCTGATGAGCCGCTTTACCAACGACATGGACACCGTGTCGGAGATGATCAACTCCAGCTTCGCCAGTGTGGTGTCCTGCGCCTTGACGTTTATCGGCATTGTTGTTATGATGCTGTATATGAACTGGGTGCTGACGCTGATCACCTTTGCCTTTCTGGTGCTGATGCTGCTGGTGGTCAAGGGCGTGGGCGGCAGAAGCCGCGTGAGCTTTCAGGCACAGCAGCAGGCGCTGGGCGCCATGAACGGCTATATTGAGGAAATGGTGGAGGGCCAGAAGGTCATCAAGGTGTTCAACCACGAGAGCAAGGCCATCGCGCAGTTCTCCGGGCTGAACGACAGCTATCGGGACGCCGCCACGGCGGCCCAGACCTACTCCGGCGCCATGATGCCGGCCATGGCCAACCTGTCACGCATCGACTACGCCGTCACCTGCTGCGTGGGCGGGCTGCTGGCCATCGGCGGGATGTTCGATGTGGGCTCCCTGGGCGCGTACCTGCTGTACGTCAAGCAGGTGAGCCAGCCCATCTCCCAGATCAGCCAGCAGGTGAACGTGCTGCTGGCGGCCATCGCCGGCGCGGAGCGCATCTTCGCCGTCATGGAGGCCGAGCCGGAGACGGACGAGGGCAAGACCGTCATCGTCCGGGTGGAGAAGGACGGCGACATCCTGACGGAGACGGATCGGCGTACCGGCTTCTGGGCATGGAAAAAGCCCGACGGCACGCTGGTGGAGCTGCGGGGCGACGTGCGGTTCGACCACGTGACCTTCTCCTACGACGGGGAAAAGACGGTGCTCAACGACGTATCCCTGTTCGCCAAGCCGGGGCAGAAGATCGCCTTCGTTGGCTCTACCGGCGCGGGTAAGACCACCATCACCAACCTGATCAACCGGTTCTACGACGTGCAGGAGGGCACCATCACCTACGACGGCATCAACGTGAAGGACATCCAGAAGGCGTCCCTGCGCCGCTCGCTGGGCATGGTGCTGCAGGATACCCACCTGTTCACCGGCACCATTGCCGACAACATCCGCTATGGCCGTCCGGACGCCACCGACGAGGAGGTCCGGGCTGCGGCGAAGCTGGCCAACGCCGACAGCTTTATCCGCCACCTGCCCCAGGGGTACGACACGGTGATCACCGGGGACGGCGGCAGTCTGAGCCAGGGCGAGCGCCAGCTGCTGGCCATCGCCCGGGCGGCAGTGTCCGACCCGCCGGTACTGATCCTGGACGAGGCCACCAGCTCCATCGACACACGGACGGAAAACCTGATCGAACAGGGCATGGACTCGCTGATGGAGGGCCGGACGGTGTTCGTTATCGCACACCGGCTGTCCACCGTGCGGAACAGCCAGGCCATTCTGGTGCTGGAGCACGGGCGCATCATCGAACGCGGCGACCATCAGGAGCTGCTGGCGCAGAAGGGCAAGTATTATCAGCTCTACACCGGCAAGGCGGAGTTGAGCTGACGTATAGGACCACCAAAAAACGGAAACCATAAGGAGGATGCACCATGACGGAAAAACAGCTTTGTGATATGGCGGTGGCCATGCTGGAGCGTTCCTATGTACCCTATTCCCACTTCCCGGTGGGCGCGGCGCTGCTGTGCAAGGACGGCACAGTATTCACCGGCTGCAACGTGGAGAACGCCGCCTACGGCGCCACGATATGCGCCGAACGGACGGCCATGGTCAAGGCGGTCAGTGAGGGGCACAGGGACTTCGACACCATCGTGATCGCCGGGCGCAGCAAGGATCACTGTGTGCCCTGCGGCACCTGCCGGCAGGTGATGATGGAATTCGCGCCCGACCTGACGGTGATCTGCCTGAACGGAAAGGGCGAGAGCAAGCGCTTTTCGCTGAAGGAGCTGCTGCCCTACGGCTTTGACCAGAGCTGGCTGTAAAAGCGGCAGAATTTTCATGGAACCAAATCGCACCGCGCTCCGTCTCAATGGACAGAAACCTATTTCAGGAGGAACCTACACGATGAAAAAAATCATTTCCCTTGTGCTCGCCGCCGTGCTGACCCTGAGTCTCGCCGCCTGCGGCACGAAGAACGACAGCAAGGGCGATCAGCCCGCCGCGCCTGCCAGCGCCCTTGACCTGCTGGAGAAGGTGTGGAGCACCTACACCGATGATGAGAAGTTCCCCGCCTCCGGCGGTGACTACTCCGAGGCGAACAGCAAGGAGGACGCCCCCGGCGTCTATGACCTGACCGACCGCGCCGCTGTGGACAGCGCCCTCGGCCTGCCGGAGACGGCCAAGGTGGATCAGGCCGCGTCGCTGGTCCATATGATGAACCAGAACACCTTTACCGCCGCGGCGTACCACTGCACCGATGATGCCGATGCGCTGGCCACCGCCCTGCGGGACAACATCCAGCAGCGGCAGTGGATGTGCGGCTTCCCCGATAAGGTTGCCGTGGCCGTGGTGGGCGAATATGTGGTGTCCGTGTTCGGTGCCGAGGATCTTGTGAACACCTTTATGTCCCACCTGAACGGCATCTTCGGCGTGCAGCCCGTCTACGACGAGGCCATCCTGTGAAGCGCTGGATAGAGCGAGGCGTATTTCTGCTGGCGGCAGCGGCTATGGTCATAGCTGCTGCCGCCATTCCCACCCGGCGGGTGCAGGAGGATACGCTGCCGGAGGTATATGTGTACCGTGGCTATGCCGCCGCCACCGACGCACCGTGGAGCGAGAAATCACTGGACTTCGCCGTAAAACGGTTTTCTCACCTGTTGGAGGCATATTTCCCCGGGTCGGAACACGTATATATGAGCGTGATCCCAGATAAGGCCGCTTTTATGGAGACGCCGGAGGGCTACACGCCCGCCGGGGCCCAGGAGACGGCGGACTATCTGGCGCAGCGGCTGCCGGTGGAGATCATCGACATCGCGCCGCTGCTGGCGCTGGAGGACTATTACCGTACCGATCCCCACTGGCAGCAGGAGCATCTTTCCGCCGTGGCGCAGACCATATCGGAGGCCATGGGCGCGCCTGTGCCGGACACGACAGAGGAGACGCTGTGCGCTCTGACCGGGGAATTTCACGGCAGCTACTGGGGCAAGACGACGGAGCCGCTGACGGCGGATATACTCTCCTACATCAGTACACCGGTGCTGGAGGGCTGCACGGTGTACGACTATGAAACGGACAGCACCGGCGGCGTATACGACTTTACCGCGGCGGAGAAGGCGCCCTACGACCTGTTTCTGGGTGGGCCGAAGGCGCTGCTGCGGATCGAAAACCCGGCGGCTAACAATGACCGGACGCTGATCGTGTTCCGGGATTCCTTCGGCAGCAGCCTTGTGCCGCTGCTGGCGGGCGGCTACCGCACCGTCTATGTGGTCGATATCCGGTATATGGCCACAGACGCGCTGGCACGGGTGACGGAATTCCCGGAGGGGGCGGATGTACTGCTGCTGTACAGCGTTGCCGTACTGCAAAACAGCATTACGCTTAAGTAAGCAAAAGGCCGGGCGCTGAAAGCGCCCGGCCTTTTGCGGCAGAAAGAACGCCGGAGCATTGCTCCGGCGTTCTGCATTTACTTAGAAGAAGAAATCCTTGATCTGGCCGTACAGGATGAGGACCATGCACAGCGGGGTGATGAACTTGACGCAGACCTTGAAGAAGCCGTAGCTGCCCATGGCATGACCGGACTGCTCCGCCTCTTCCTTGACGAACTCGGGGCCGATCTCCCAGCCGATCATCAGGCACATCAGCAGGGCGCCCAGCGGCATCATAACGCCCTCGGACAGTGCATCCCAGAAGTCCAGCCAGTCAGCCGCCCAGTTCTTGGGTTCCGCTATATTCAGTATATTGGCCGGTGCGATACCGCTGGAACCCAGGCAGTCGGCGCAGACCAGGATGCAGCCCAGGCACACACAGGCGGCGGCGATGAGGGTGTAGGGCTTACGCTTGTCGCCCTTGCCCTCGATACGGGCCTTATCCACGAAGTGGGCCACGATGACCTCCAGCAGGGAGATGGAGGAGGAGATGGCGGCAAACACCACCAGCAGATAGAACAGGATGCCGAAGATGGGGCCCAGTGTGCCCATGGAGTGGAACACGTTCTGCATGGTGATAAACAGCAGCTTGGGGCCGCCGATGTTGCCGGCGGGATCCAGCGCGAAGCGGGCAGGCATGACGCACAGACCGGCCATCAGGGCCACCATGGTATCCATGATGATGATCAGCAGGGCGTTCTTCTGCAGGTTCTCCTTCTTATGCAGGTAGGAGCCGTAGGTGATCATGGCGCCCATGCCCAGGGACAGGGAGAAGAACATCTGGCCGCCAGCGGTGGAAACAACGTTAAAGATGCTGGGAGCGCCGGACTTGTAGGCGACGATGGCCTGTGCCACGCCATTGACCATGATGGAGGAAACCTCCGCGCCATCAACAACCGCCTTGGCGGGCACATAATAGCCGACATTGGCCGCCCAGCCGGGGGAGAACATGTACTTCAGACCGTCCAGAGCACTGCCGTTAACAACGCCCTCCACGAGAGAACCGTCCGCCTGCAGGATCTGCACGGCCACGTCGGTACCCTCCAGGGTGCAGGCGCGGATGATGCAGATCAGCAGGGCCACGAACAGGGCGGGCATACCCACGGAGCAGACCTTCTCGATGCCGCCGCCGATGCCGCCCATAACGATGAGCATGGTCAGCGCCACGAAAATAAGGCCGTAGATAACACCCTCAGCGGGACTGCCCAGGAAGTTGCCGAAAATTTCGCCGCCGGACAGGCCATTGGAGCCGAAGCCGGCACCGAACAGATCGCCGATGTTCAGAACGGTGTACTTGATGCAGTAGCCGCCCAGTGCGCAGTAGAAGAACAGGATGAAGAAGGCGGACAGGATGCCCAGCCAGCCCATCCACTTGAACTTCTTGGACAGAGCCTTGTACGCGCCCACGGCGCCGTGGCCGGTCTTGCGGCCGATGGCCAGCTCGCCCACCATAACGATGAAGCCGCACAGGACCGCCAGGATCAGATAGATGATGAGGAACGTGAAGCCGCCGGAGGCACCCATCTTATTGGGGAAGCCCCAGATGTTGCCCAGGCCGACTGCAGAGCCGACCGCGGCCATCAGGAACCCGAAATTGGATCCAAAGCCTTTTCTTTCTTCCATTGTTTTCTCTCCTTAACAGATTTTTGCCCCTACGTCGCCGCAGAAGCTGATAAATTTTACCGCGCCCGTCTATTGACAGGAAACGGCACGGGGCACCGCCATGCCCCGCAGGTATTTCCTCACGGGATAAAATCCCTTCAAGGCTACCTGAAAAAAGTATACAGGAAACTCTTTCCGCCCGCAATTAGCAGTTTTTATAAAAATTGAGCGCCATATTGTACATTTTTAACATTCTATGAACGGATTTTTCCACATATTTTATATGGTTTTTGCTTCTTTTTTACATTGAACCATTCACTTTTTGGCGGGGTTCCGGGATTTTTGCAACGGACGGCGAATGATTTTCTTTTCAGGAAACCTGATTGTAGGTTTATTAACAGGCGGGGGAGGGGGACAAAAAAGACCGCCGGACGGCGGTCTTTTCGATCTGTCAGGAGAGAGGTTGACCGGATGGCGGTCTCGGGAACAACTGAAAACACGTCCGCAGAAAAACGCTGCGGACTATGGAAAAAGTATACAGGAAATCGTCGAATGGTTCGATCAGCAATTTTAACGTCTTTTTCTGTTTTAACATTATCTTAGCATTAACAATATTGTTTTTTGTGGTGTTTTTCAACTGTTCCGCGTTCAAATATATGCAAAGCGCAGATGTTTTCCATGTTTTCCGGCGCAAATATCTTCACTTTCATATTAGGAAACTTTTTCATCGTCGTGTTAAGAGTGCGTTAATTATACGCAGGGAGACGGTGTCCGGACGCAAAAGGCGGGCACTTCCCTTTTTGCGAATTGTGTGGTATACTATGATTTTATGAGACAAGACACGCAAAGGAGGCGGGACACGTGAGACGAGCAGGCGCAGCGGTGCTGGCGGCGGTATTGGCGCTGACGCTGGCGGGCTGCGGGCGGCAGAACCGTCCGCAAAGCGGGAAACTGAACGTGGTGTGCACGCTGTTCCCCTACTACGACTTTGTGCGGCAGATCGGCGGGGACGCGGTGGACGTACAGCTGCTGGTGCCCGCCGGGCGGGAGACACACAGCTTTGAGCCCACGCCGCTGGACGTGATCGCCGTCAGCGAGGCGGAGGTGTTCATCTATAACGGCGGGGAAAGCGAGCTGTGGGTGGAGGACATTCTGGACGCGGCAGGCGAGGCTATCCCCTACCGGCTGGCTATGATGGACTGCGTGGAGACATACCGGGAGGAGTACGCCGAGGGGATGCAGGGCGGTCACGACCACGACCACGATGACCACGACCATGATCACGACGACCATGACGGCCATCTGCACGATGGCCACGAAGAGGAAATAGAGTACGACGAGCACATCTGGACATCGCCGGTGAACGCCATGGCCCTGTGCCGGGCCATCTGCGATACGCTGTGTGAGGCCGATCCGGACAATGCCGACGGCTATCGGGCTCGGCTGGCGGACTATCTGGACGAATTGCAGGCGCTGGACGAGACATTCCGGGACATCACGGACCATGCGGCACGACGGCTGCTGGTGTTCGGCGATCGGTTCCCGCTGCTGTATTTCTGCAGGGAATATGATCTGGATTACCGGGCGGCGTTCCACGGCTGCGCGGGAGACACGGAGCCGTCCCTTGCCACGCTGAAATACCTGATCGACGTGGTGGAGGAGCAGGAGATACCGGTGGTATACACCATCGAGCTGAGCAGCCGGAAGGTGGCGCAGGCCATCGCCGAGACCACCGGGGCGCAGGTGCGGACGTTCCACTCCTGCCAGACGGTGAGCCGGGCAGAATTCGACGGCGGAGCCACCTATATCAGTCTGATGACCGCCAACGCGGCGGCACTGAAGGAGGGACTGTCCTGATGGAACAGGAGAAGCGCATATTGCTGGACTGCCGGGACGCGGCGCTGGGCTATGAGGGCAAGCCGGTGTGGGAGCACCTGAGCTTTCAGGTGCACAGCGGCGACTATGTGTGCATCGTGGGTGAAAACGGCAGCGGCAAGTCCACGCTGGTGAAGAGCCTGCTGGGGCTGCTGCACCCCATGGCGGGCGAGATCGTACGTTCGCCTGCCCTGCGGGGCGGAACCATCGGCTATCTGCCCCAGCAGACAAAGGCGCAGAAGGACTTTCCCGCCACGGTGACGGAGGTGGTACGCAGCGGCTTTCTCAGCGGGAAGGGAATGCGGTTTTTCTACACGCCGAAGGAGAAGTCCACCGCGCTGATGCACATGGGCAAGCTGGGCGTACTGGAGCTGAAGGACCGGTGCTACCGGGAGCTGTCCGGCGGGCAGCAGCAGCGGGTGCTGCTGGCGCGTGCCCTGTGCGCCGCCGGAGAGCTGCTGATACTGGATGAGCCGGTGACGGGGCTGGACCCGGCGGCAGCCCAGGAGCTGTACCGCACGCTGGAATACCTGAACAAGCAGGAGGGCATCGCCATCGTGGCGGTGACACACGATATACGCAGTGCCCTGCGCTACGCCGACCATATTCTGCACGCCGGCCATGGAACGTACTTCTTCGGCACGGCGGCGGACTATCTAACGTCCCCCTGGGGCAAGCGGTTCGGAGGTGACGAGGCATGAGCTTACTGCTGGAAATGTTCACGTACCCGTTCATCCTGCGGGCTTTTGTGGTGGGTATCCTGGTGGCGCTGTGCGCGGCGCTGCTGGGCGTACCGCTGGTACTGAAGCGCTACTCCATGATCGGCGACGGGCTGAGCCATGTGTCCTTCGGCGCACTGAGCATCGCGCTGGCCTGCGGCTGGGCGCCGCTGCCGGTGTCTATCCCGGTGGTGGTGCTGGCAGCGCTGGGGCTGCTGCGGATGACGGAGAAAAGCCGGATGGGCGCGGACGCGGCCATCGCGGTGGTCAGCGCGTCGGCGCTGGCCGTGGGCGTGGTGGTCACCAGTCTGACCACCGGCATGACCACGGATGTGGACAGCTTTATGTTCGGCTCCATCCTGGCCATGGACCGGGCGGATGTGGCGCTGAGCGTGGGACTGTGCGCGGCGGTACTGGTGCTGTATGTGCTGTTTTACCATCGGTTGTTCGCCATCACCTTCGACGAGAGCTTCGCCCGGGCCACCGGGGTGAAGGTGGGGCTGTACAACACCATCCTGTCGGTGCTGACGGCCCTGACCATCGTGCTGGGCATGCGGATGATGGGCGCGATGCTGATCTCCAGTCTGGTCATCTTCCCGGCGCTGACGGCCATGACGCTGCTGCGGAGCTTCCGGGGCGTGGTCATCTGCGCCGCGGGGCTGAGTGTGGTGTGCTTCTGCGTGGGGCTGACCGGGTCGTACCTGTGGGGCACGCCGGTGGGCGCCACGGTGGTGCTGGTAAATTTGGCGGCGTTTTTGCTGTCGAGAGGCGTTATGAAGCTGAAAAGAGCGTCCTAAGGGCGTTCTTTTCAGCTTTTCGACCTATTTTGCGGGTGCTTTTTGCGGAAAAACCCTTGCGTTTCGTGTGCTTATATGGTATGCTATGTGCGTATGTAAGGTTAAGGTATTGACTGGAGTGGACGAGATCGTCCGCTTTTTTTAATGGTCATCGTTCTATGATGACCGGGACGTTCTGTTGGAGGGCTTGCTGTGAAAAAGATCACCGAGGTCGTATGGGCGCTGGCGGAGCCGGCGGTGCAGGCGCAGGGCTGCCGCATCTGGGATGTAGAGTACGTCCGGGAGGCGGGACAGTGGTACCTGCGGCTGTATCTGGACAAGGACGGCGGCGTGGACATTCTGGACTGCGAGGCCATCAGCCGCACGGTCAGCGATCTGCTGGACGAGGCGGACCCCATCGAGAGCAGCTACGTGTTCGAGGTGGGCTCGGCGGGGCTGGAACGCCAGCTGAAGCGGCCGGGGGATTTTGCGCAGTTCATGGGCAGCCCCGTGCTGGTGAAAACGTACCAGCCCAAGGACGGGCGCAAGGAGTTCGCCGGGACCCTGGCGGGCTATGAAGACGGCGCGGTGCTGCTGGACATGGGCGGCGAGACGGTGCGCTTTGAGAAGAACGAGACGGCGCTGGTGCGCCTGCGGGTAGAATTCTGAGACAACACGACTTGAGATAGAAGGAGAAACGACCATGAAATGTGACGAGATCTTCGCGGCACTGGCTATGCTGGAAAAGGAACGGGGCATTCCCCAGAGCTTTATGATGGGCAAGATCATCCAGGCGCTGACCACCGCCTATAAGCGCGACCACGAGGGCGTGGAGTATGTGGTGGTGGACGTGGATGAGGAGAAGAAGGACCTGAAAATGTACGTCCAGAAGGAGATCGTGGAGGAGGTGGAGAACCCCGCCAGCCAGATCTCGCTGGAGGAGGCCAAGCGCATCTCCGCCAAGAACGAGCTGGGTGGCATGGTGAACTTCCCGGTGGAGTCCGTGGAATTCGGCCGCATCGCCGCCGGCAACGGCAAGCAGGTCATCATCCAGGGCCTGCGGGAGGCCGAGCACGGCATGATCTATGACGAGTGGGGCAGCAAGCAGCACGAGATCCTCACCGGCACCGTCAGCCGCATCGACCCCCGGAACGGCAACGTGATCCTGCGGATCGGCAGCGGCAGCGAGGCCACGGAGGCTGTGCTGACCATGAACGAGCAGGTGCCCGGCGAGGAGCTGCACGAGGGGCAGATGGTGAAGGTGTATCTGGTGGAGGTGCGCCGCAGCACACGCGGGCCGCAGGTGATGATCTCCCGCACCCACCCCGGTCTGGTGAAGCGGCTGTTTGAGCTGGAGGTGCCGGAGATCTACGACGGCACCGTGGAGGTGCGGTCCATCGCCCGGGAGGCGGGCAACCGCACGAAGATCGCCGTGTGGTCCGAGGACCCCAACGTGGACGCCATCGGCGCGTGCGTGGGCCCCAGGGGGCAGCGCGTGAACGCCATCGTGGACGAGCTGCGGGGTGAGAAGATCGACATCGTGAAGTACAGCGAGGACCCGGCGGAGTTTATCGCCGCGGCGCTGGCACCGGCGGATGTGGTCAGCGTACAGCTGGCCGACGAGGGCAAGGCCTGCCGCGTGACGGTGCCCGCCGACCAGCTGAGTCTGGCCATCGGCAAGGAGGGGCAGAACGCCCGTCTGGCCGCGCGGCTGACCGGCTATAAGATCGACATCAAGGCGGCCAACGCGGAGTAAGCGGCGGCTGCGGAAAGGAACGGCAGCGATGCAGAAGACCCGTAAGATACCCCAGCGGCAATGTGTGGGCTGCCGGGAAATGAAAGACAAAAAGGCGCTGCTGCGTATCGTGAAGACCCCGGAGGGGGAGATACTGCTGGACAGCACCGGAAAGAAATCCGGCCGGGGCGCGTACGTGTGCCCGGACCCGGAGTGCCTGAAAAAAGCACGGAAAAGCCGTGCGCTGGAGCGCGCCTTCGACACCGCCATACCGGCGGAGGTGTACGACGCGCTGGAAGGGCAGATGGTGGCACTGTGACAGAGCATTTGTTATCCACTTTGGGTCTGGCGCTGCGCGCCGGTGCGGTGGCCGTGGGCGAGGAGCCCGTAGGCGCGGCGGCACGGGCCAAGAAAGCCAGGGTCATCTTTACGGCGCGGGACGCGGCAGCATCCTCGGTGCGGCGGGCGTACAGCTTCGGCCGGGCAGGCAGCTGTCTGTGCCTGCCCTTCCCGGCGGACAAGGAGGATTTCGGCCGGGCGCTGGGCCGGACCAGCGTGGCCATGTGCGCGGTGACGGACATCGGGTTCGCCCAGTCGCTGGTGAAAAAGCTGGCGGCGGTGGAGCCGGAGATCTACGGCGCGGCGGCGGAGGCGCTGGACCTGAAGGCCAAGCGGGCAAGGGAACGGAAGGAAGAGCAATTACAGCACGAGAAGAACCTGCGGCAGGGCAGGCACCGCGTTCACGGCGGCAAGCCGCCGGAACCGCCCCACGCGGCTCCGGAGCCTCCGGCACCGGAGCACAGCCCCCCCGCGCCGGAACACCGGCGTCCGCCGCGGCGGGAGTATCCGGAGGGACGCCCCGACCGGGTCTATAAGGAACGGAGCGGCCGCCCGCCCAGGGATAAACGGCCGGCAAAGAAGGAGGCCCCCGGCGCACGGTATGAAAACGCGCGGCCGGTAAAGAAGGGCAAGGGAAGCCGGAAGACGACCGGCAGATAACAGGAACACAGCGCGCCGTGAGCGCGGCGCGAGCAACTGAGATGGAGGTGGCTTTATTTGGGTAGTATCGCTAACAAATACAGAGTGCATGAGGTGGCCAAGGACTTCGGCGTGTCCACGAAGGAGATCACGGAGATCCTGACCAAGTACGCCGAAACGCCCAAAAATCATATGCAGGTACTGGAGGACCGGGAGCTGAGCCTGATCTTTGAGTATCTGACCCAGCACAACCCGGTGAGCAGCATCGCGGTGATCTTCGCCGAGGGCGCCAAGCCGGAGGAGAAGAAGGCGGAGAAGCCCGCCGCCAAGCCGGCGCAGAGCGCGTCCGCGCCGGTACAGGGTCAGGGCCAGAGCGGCAGGCCCCAGCAGGGCGGCGCGCCCAAGGCGGAGCAGCCCAAGCAGCCCATGTCCCGCGTGCCCCAGCGGCAGGTGGTGGACACCCGCAAGGCCACCAACGTCAATCTGGACAAGTACGACGAGAAATTGCAGGATATGGCCGACGCCCGCAGCAGCGGCAAGCGGGACCAGCAGGCCCCACAGGGCAAGGAGAAGTTCCGCAGCAATAAGCAGCGGCGGGACAATAACTTCGCCAGCAACAAGCGCAAGCAGGAGGAGGCCGACCGGCTGCGGAAGCTGCGGCTGGAGGTCATCAAGAAGACCCCTGTGACCGTGCAGATCCCCGACGAGATCAGCGTGGGCGAGCTGGCCAGCCGGATGAAGAAGACCGGCGCAGAGGTGGTCAAGTGCCTGATGAAGAACGGCGTGATGGCCTCCCTGAGCCAGATGATCGACTTCGACACCGCCGCCATCATCGCCGAGGAGATGGGCTGCAAGGTAGAGAAGGAGGTCGTCGTCACCATCGAGGAGCGCCTGATCGACGACCATCAGGACAAGGATGAGGACCTGGTGCCCCGGGCACCCGTGGTGGTGGTCATGGGCCACGTGGACCACGGCAAGACCAGCCTGCTGGACTATATCCGCAACGCCCACGTGGCCAGCGGCGAGGCCGGCGGCATCACCCAGCACATCGGCGCCTATCAGGTGCAGATCAATGGCAAGCCCATCACATTTCTGGATACCCCCGGCCATGAGGCCTTTACCTCCATGCGCGCCCGCGGCGCTATGGTGACGGATATCGCCATTCTGGTGGTGGCCGCCGAGGACGGCATCATGCCCCAGACGGTGGAGTCCATCAACCACGCCAAGGCCGCCGGCATCCCCATTATCGTGGCCATCAACAAGATGGATAAGCCCGAGGCCAACCCCGAGCGCATCAAGCAGCAGCTGACCGAGTACGGCCTGGTGTGCGAGGAGTGGGGCGGCGACACCATCGTGTGCCCCATCTCCGCCAAGACCGGCATGGGCGTGGACAATCTGCTGGAGATGCTGACGCTGACCGCCGAGGTGGGCGAGCTGAAGGCCAACCCCAACCGCGCGGCGCAGGGCACCGTGATCGAGGCCCGTCTGGACAAGGGCCGCGGCCCCGTGGCCACGCTGCTGGTACAGAACGGTACGCTGCATCAGGGCGACATCATCATCGCGGGCACCTCTGTGGGCCGCGTGCGCGCCATGGTCAGTGACAAGGGCCAGCGCATCACCGAGGCCGGACCCAGCGTACCCGTGGAGATCACGGGTCTGAGCGAGGCACCCTCCGCCGGCGCTACCTTCAACGCCGTGGCCGACGAAAAGCTGGCCCGCGAGCTGGTGGAGCAGCGCAAGGCCGAGGAGAAGGCCAAGGCCAACGCCCCTGTGACCAAGGTGTCGCTGGAGGATCTGTTCAGCCAGATCCAGGCCGGTGAGATGAAGAACCTCAACCTGATCGTCAAGGCGGACGTGCAGGGCAGCGTGGAGGCGGTGAAGGCCTCGCTGGAGAAGCTGAGCAACGAGGAGGTCCGCGTGCGCGTGATCCACGGCGGCGTGGGCGCCATCAACGAGAGCGACGTCATGCTGGCGTCCACCTCCCAGGCCATCATCGTGGGCTTTAACGTCCGGCCGGACGCCGCCGCCCGCGACAGTGCCGCCCGGGCCAACGTGGATATGCGGATGTACCGCGTGATCTACGATGCCATCAACGAGATCGAAGCCGCCATGAAGGGTATGCTGGCCCCCAAGTTCCGCGAGGTGCTGCTGGGCCACGCCGAGGTGCGCCAGACGTACAAGGTGTCCGGCGTGGGCACCGTTGCCGGCTGCTACGTGCAGGACGGCAAGCTGCAGCGCAAGGACTGCCAGGTACGGCTGGTCCGCGACGGCATCGTCATCCACGAGGGCGTGCTGGCCTCCCTGCAGCGGTTCAAGGACTCCGTGAAGGAGGTCCAGGCCGGCTACGAGTGCGGTCTGAGCATCGAGAAGTTCAACGACATCAAGGAAGGCGACATCGTGGAGGCCTTCACCATGGAGCAGATCGAGGTATAACAAACAGCCGAGGGGTGGGCAAAGCCCACCCCTCTTTTTCTTGAGAGGAGGAACGGTCTATGGCCGGAAACCGTATCGGGCGCATCAATGAGGAGATACGCAAGGAGCTGAGCGCCCTGCTCCGCACCGTAAAGGACCCGCGGGTATCCGAGGGGATGCTGACCATCACGCGGGTGGACACCACCAGCGACCTGCGGTACGCGCGGGTGTATATCAGCGCGCTGAACTGCGCGGATGAAAAGGGCCTGATGAAGGGGCTGAAGTCTGCGGCCGGATATCTGCGGCACGAGCTGGGCCAGGCCATCGACCTGCGCTACACGCCGGAGCTGCAGTTTTTCATGGACGACTCCATCGCCCACGGCGCGCACATTCTGGACCTGCTGAACCACGTGAAGCCCGCCAACCCCGCCAACGCGGACATCGTGCTGCCGGAGGACCGGGAATGAGCGCGCGGCTGACGGTGCAGGAGACGGCGGCCTTTCTGCGGACGCTGGACGGCGTGCTGATCCTGACCCATGTGCGCCCGGATGGGGACACGGTGGGCTGTGCCGCCGCGCTGTGCCGCGCCCTGCGGGCGCTGGGCCGGACGGCGTATCTGCTGGAAAACCCGGAGATCACGGAGACGTACACGCCCTACGCCGAGGGGCTGTGGGCACCGAAGGGCTATGTGCCGCAGCGCGTGGTGTCGGTGGACATCGCCGCGCCCAATCTGCTGCCGGAGAACGCGGTGCCGTATAAAAACGACATCTGCCTGGCCATCGACCACCACGGATCCCAGGAGTTCTTCGCGGAACGGACGTGCCTGGACGCGGAGGCCGCCGCCTGCGGCGAGATCGTGTATGAGATCGTGGGCAGGCTGACGGACATCACGCCGGAGATGGCGTTGGCGCTGTATGTGGCGGTCTCCACAGACTGCGGGTGCTTCGTCTATGCCAACACCACGGCGCGGACACACCGCATCGCCGCCGCGCTGATGGAGCGGGGCATCGACGTGGGGCCGGTGAACAAGGCACTGTTCCGCACGAAGTCGCCGGTGCGGCTGGCCATGGAGGCCCGGATGGTGGCGGACATGGAGCTGTACGACAACGGCCGGGTGGTGGTGATGTCCATCCCTCTGGCGCTGTGCCGGGAGCTGGGCGCTGCTGAGTCCGACGTGGAGGAGCTGAGCAGTCTGGCGGCGCTGGTGCAGGGCACCGACTGCGGCATCACGCTGCGGGAGCTGAAGCCGGGACGGGTGAAGCTGTCGCTGCGGACGGGACCGCGGGTGGACGCCAGCGCCGTGTGCCGCGTGCTGGGCGGCGGCGGCCACAGGGGCGCCGCCGGGGCCACGGTGGACGGCACCATGGACGAGGCGAAGGCGGCCATTCTGGCGGCCTATACGGAGGTCATGGGATAACATGGCCGACGGGATCATCATTATCGACAAGCCCGCGGGATGGACCAGCATGGACGTGTGCGGCAAGCTGCGGGGCATACTGAAAACGAAAAAGGTGGGCCACGCCGGAACGCTGGACCCCATGGCCACCGGCGTGCTGCCGGTGTTCGTGGGAAACGCCACACGGGCGGTGTCCTACGCCGAGGGCGGGGACAAGGAGTACGTCGCGGGGCTGCGGCTGGGGCTGACGACCAACACCCAGGATACCACCGGCGAGGTGGTGGCGGAGCGCCCTGTGTCCGTGACGCGGGCGCAGCTGGAGGACGTGCTGGCGCGGTTCACCGGGGAGGTCGACCAGGTGCCGCCCATGTACTCGGCCATCAAGATCAACGGGCAGAAGCTGTATCAGCTGGCCCGGAAGGGGCAGGAGATCGAACGGCCCCCACGGCGGGTGACCATACACGAACTGGCGCTGCTGGAGCCGGAGGACGGCGACTGGCGGCTGCGGATACGGTGCAGCAAGGGCACGTATGTGCGGGCGCTGTGCCACGACATCGGGCAGGCGCTGGGCTGCGGCGGATGCATGAGCGCTCTGCGGCGGACCATGGCCGCCGGGTTTACGCTGGCGGAGAGCCGCAGCATCGAGGACGTACAGGCGCAGGGCGAGGCCCTGCTCTCCCCTACCGACTCGCTGTTCCGGCAGTACCCGGCCTATCACATCGCCGGTGAACGGGACCACAGACGGTGCCTGTGCGGCAACCCGCTGGCGGCGGAGGGCTTGCAGCCGGGGCTGTACCGGGTGTACGGCCCGGACGGGGCGTTTCTGTGCCTGAGCCGCTGGGAAGCGGGTGTTCTGACATCAGAGAAAAACTTTTTCGGAGCGTGAACAACTTGGAAAAGACAGTTATCGCCCTGGGCTTCTTCGACGGCGTGCACCGGGGCCACGGCGCACTGCTGCGGAAGACGGCGGAGCGCGCCCGGGAGCTGGGAGCCGTCCCCGCGGCATTCACCTTTGACCGGCCGCCGAAGGAGGTGGTCACGGGGCAGCCCGTGTACCTGATCAACTCCAACCGGGACCGGCAGGGGCTGATGGAGCGTCTGTACGGCATCGAGCGGGTCATTTTCGCGCCCTTTGACCGGGAGATGATGACCATGCCGTGGGAGGCCTATCTGGAAATGCTGATCGGGACATACGGCGCGGTGCACTTCGTGGCCGGGCACGACCACCGGTTCGGCCATAAAAACGCCGGGAACGTGCAGCTTTTGCGGCAGAAGTGCGCGGAGATGGGCATCGGGTGCGACATCATCCCGCCGGTACAGCGGGAGGGCATCACGGTCAGCTCCACGTACATCCGGACGCTGGTGGAGGCGGGCGACATGGAGCGCGCGGCGGACTTTCTGGGCCACCGGCACTGCCTGAGCCAGACGGTGCAGCACGGACAGCGGATCGGGCGGACCATCGGCATCCCCACGGTAAACCTGGCGGTGCCGGAGCACGTGCTGGCCCCGGCGCACGGGGTGTACGTGACGGAGGTATTTCTGCCGGACGGACGGCGGTGCGCCGGCGTGACCAACGTGGGCACGCGGCCCACGGTGTCCGACAGCGATCGGGTGTCCGTGGAGACGTACCTGCTGGGCTTCGAGGGCGACCTGTACGGGCAGGAGCTCCGGGTGGAGTTCTGCCGCCGGCTGCGGGGCGAGCAGAGGTTCGACACGCTGGAGGCGCTGCGGCAGGAGATACAGCGGAATATTCAGCAGGCAGAAGCCTATTTTAAGGCATGAGAAAAGGCGCCCCTTTCGGGGCGCCTCTTCTGTTATTTCATACGGCGCCGGGGTAAGACACCGCGGAAAACGGTGTCAGTCCTCGCGCTTTTTGCCCACAAACGCCACGCCGGCGGCGGAGGTCAGCGCCATGCCGACATACAGAGCAATGCCTGCGTCGAAGGTCTTGGGGCTGCCCTTGGTGTCGTTGGCCTTGGTGTCGGTGGTGGGCTGGTAGTAGTAATAGCCGCCGACCTTCTCGACGGTGAACGTACCGTCAGTGTTCTCAACCACCTTGTAACCATCGGGAACAGTGGGCTTCGCAGTATAGGTACCGCTGGTGATACCGCTATTAGTCACGGCGGTATAGGTGTCACCATTCTTCTGCAGGATCTTACCCTCGGCAAGATACTCCTTCACATCGGTAGAGAAAGTACCGCCGGTGACGGCAACAGGCTTTGCGGTCTCGATACTTTCTTCAACCTGAATACCGCCAACCACATTGCCGCCAGCAACATTCAGCTTAACATCATTGCCGTTCGTGTTCTGAGGATCACTTACAGCAATTGCCTTACCAGCACTTGCTGCCTTGATGTTACCGCTAGTCACATTAACAGTAATGCCCTGGTTCGTGGTATGCTCGGCAACAATCAACGCTGCGCCGCTTGCCGTTGTTCCTTTTCCGTTTGCAATGGGTGCGGAATAAGTGCCCGTAGATTCAACGGTACCGCCATTTATATTCAACACACCTGCACGAATTTCAATGCCAGCATCACCCTTGACACATGCCCCGTTGTTAATATTAGTAGTGCCATTACCAGCCAAATACAGCGCATGACCAGTAACATCGATAGTGCCATTTACGGCAACCTTGTTTGTGTTCGTAGTAATAGTTCCGTTAATGGTAGCGCCGTTGTCACCGGTAATCTTGCCGTTGATAGTCAGTTCTGCCCCATCACAATCGTTCCAAAAGCCAACAGCAAACACGCTGCCAGTTGCCCCTGCGCTCTTCGCTGCATTGACGATCACATCATTTTCCAGCACTAATTTTGCCCCGCCGTTCAGCCACATTACGCAAATGGATTCCGATCCGTTGTAGGTCACATCAATCGTACCATTCTTAAAGGTGACAGGAGAATAAATGTCAAACAGCAGGCTGGAACCACTAATCGTTTTCCCACCCAGATCAATGACAAGATTTACTCCGCTCTTCTTGATTTCCACACTCTCGTTCAGGACAACATTGTCGGTCAGCGTAATCGTGTTATTCTCTGCCGTAGCAGCGCCGATTGCCGTTTTCAGCGTCTCGGCATTACTTACACTTGCCGGATTTGCGGCCCAGCTGACGCTGCACAGCCCTATGGCCATGACCAGCGCCAGAATGGTTGCTAATACTTTTTTCATTGTTCATTCCCCTTATGGTAGTAGATTTCCGCAGGTGCGCTCGTTTTAATGTGTATTAAAACGCGAATGCAGAGGTACCTCTGCGGATAGTCAGATTATAGCACAGCTGCACCGTTTGTCCAGCCTTTTTATGGAAATTTTACACATTTTTTCTGTTACCGGGAATAAAAACAGGAAAATTTGGCAGGAAATGGGAGTTGGGGCGGAGAAAATGCCGCCTGCGGCGGGGGCGAGGGCGTTTTTTTGCGCTGCGGGGCGTCGGGGACGCCGCCCCTACAGGGGAAGGCTTTGGGGGTCAGACCTTCAGATCAGTGGCGGCGGCGCGGGTGTGCTCGCGCATGGCCTGTTTGGCGGCCGCGTCATCCTGCCGGTGGATAGCGCTCAGTATCTCCCGGTGGCGCGCCAGAATACGGCGTTCCAGGGCCAGACACGCGCTGTCGTTCAGCGTCTCCATCTTTTTCAGCAGGGTGTGCTGCTCCACCTGGCCCAGGACATCGGTGACGATCATGGCCACCTGGTTGCCGGTGGCGCGGGAGAGCAGACTGTGGAAACGGACGTCCAGCTCAGCGAAGCGGCGGTAGTCGCCCAGGGCCTGCTCCGCCGCCGTGAGACAGCTGTCCAGCGCCGCCAGATCCTCGTCGGTACGGCGCCGGGCCGCCCAGCCGGCGATGGTACCATCGTTGACGGCGCGGTACTCGCCCAGCTCCTCCAGAGATATCTGGTTCAGCTGGAGCATGGCCGACAGCGGCTGCTCCACGCCGTCGATGGTCAGCTCCTGCACCACGGCGCCGCTGGCGCCATGGGTGGAGGCCACATAGCCGCCCTGCTCCAGCATACGCAGGGCCTCGCGGATGGTGGGACGGGAACGGTGGAGCTGCTCCATCATGGCACGCTCGGAGGGCAGGCGGTCGCCGGGCTTCAGCACTCCGGAGGTGATAAGGGCGCGCAGCTGGTCATAGATGGCCTCGCTGGCCCGCCCGCCGCCGATGGGCTGCCAGGGGATATGTACGGCTTCCGGCATGGAAGGGCCTCCTTTCACAGAAAATACCCGGACAGTATAGCGCATCCCGGGGAAAATAGCAAGGGCAGGATGCAGGAAAGCCCGGAGGACGGCGCCTTCGGGCTTTCCCGCTGTGGGGAGGGGGATATTACTTCTTCAGGGCTTTCATTTCCTCGATCATCATGGGGACCACCTTGAACAGGTCGCCGCAGATGCCGTAATCCACCACCTCGAAGATGGGGGCCACGTCGCTCTTGTTGACGGCGATGATGCACTCAGAGTCCTGCATGCCGGCCTTGTGCTGGATGGCACCGGAGATGCCCAGGGCCACATAGATGCGGGGATGGACGGTCTTGCCGGTCTGTCCCACCTGATGGTCGGCGGTCATCCAGCCGGCGTCCACCACGGCGCGGGACGCGCCCACCACGCCGCCCATGAGGGCGGCCAGCTCCTCGGCCAGGGCGATTCCCTTCTCCACGTCCTTGGCGATGCCGCGGCCCACGGAGACCACCACCTCAGCGCCGGTGAGATCCACCATGGCGCGGGCGGCCTTGACGATCTCCAGCACCTTGGTGTGGATGTCGGCCTCGGTGAGGGCAAAGGCGGGGTGGATGAGCTCCACCTTGCTCGCGCCGTTCTCGTCAAACTCGCGCTTCTTCATCACGCCGGGGCGCACGGTGGCCATGGCGGGGCGGAAGCGGGGGCAGACGATGGTGGCCATCAGGTGGCCGCCGAAGGCGGGACGGGTCATCTTCAGGTTGGTGTTGACGTCAAAGAGCTTCGTCTCAAAGCTCATGGAATCCACGTCCAGGGAAGAGCCGGTGCGCAGGAAGTTGATATAGCCGTTCAGATCCACATCCAGGTGGGTGCAGTCGGCGCACAGGCCGGTGTGGAGACGGGCGGCGCAGCGGGGCGCCAGGTCGCGGCCGATATGGCTGGCGCCGAACAGCATGATCTCGGGCTTGAACTCCTGCACCGCGTCGGTGATGATCTTGGTGTAGGCGTCGGTGGTGTAGTCCTTCAGCAGGGGGCTGTTGTAGACGTAGACCTTATCCGCGCCGTAGCCGCCCAGCTCCGCGGCGATGCCGTCCACGTTGTCGCCCAGCAGGATGCCGGACAACTGCACACCCAGCTCGTCGGCCAGCTTGCGCCCCTCGGAGATCAGCTCAAAGGTGGTGGGCATCATCTTGCCCTGCCGCTGCTCGCAAAAGACCCACACGCCGGAGAAGGCCTTGGGATCGGTATTCATAAAAGTAGACATATCGTTTCTCCCTTCTCAGATGATGTGCTTGGCGGACAGGATGCCGAACAGCCGCTCCACGGTCTCCTTGCCGCTGCCCTCCAGCATCATGCCGCTGCCCTTGCGGGGAGGCGTAAAGCTCTTGTAGATATTGGTGGGAGAGCCCTTCAGACCGATGGTGTCCACCTCGATGAGGGGATCGTCCTTCAGCGCGTTGTAATCCAGCACGGTGACGGGCTCGGCGTCGCAGTCCAGGATGCCCCGGATGGTCATGTAGCGGGGGGTGTTCAGCTCCTTGATGCAGGTGAGCAGGCAGGGGGTCTGCACCTGGACGGTCATATAGCCGTCCTCCAGCATACGGCGGACGGTGAGGGTGTCGCCGTCCTTCTCGATGTCGGCCACATAGGACACCTGGGGGATCTCCAGCTTTTCGGCGATCTGGGGGCCCACCTGGGCGGTGTCGCCGTCGATGGCCTGACGGCCGCAGAAGATGATGTCGTCCTTGTCCACGCCCAGGTTCTTGATGGCGGCGGCCAAAATCTGGGAGGTGGCGAAGGTGTCGGAGCCGCCGAACTCACGGGCGGACACCAGCACGGCCTTGTCCACGCCCATGGCCTTCAGCTCCAGCAGCATACCGGCGGCGGGAGGGGGACCCATGGACACGGCGATAACGGGGCAGCCCAGCTGGTCCTTCAGGGCCAAGGCGGCCTCGACGGCGTTCATATCGTCGGGGTTGATGATGGTCTGCATGGAGGCGCGGTCCAGCGTGCCGTCGGCGTTGACGGCGACCTTGCCGGAGGTATCCGGCACCTGCTTGACACATACGATAAGCTTCATTCTATTCTTGCTCCTTTCCGCATTACTTCAGCAAATTGCCGGAGATGACCATCTGCTGAACCTGAGAGGTGCCCTCGTAGATGGTGAACACGCGGCAGTCGCGGTACTTACGCTCGACGGGGTACTCCTTGATGTACCCGTAGCCGCCGTGGATCTGCACGGCCTTGGCGGCGATCTCGTTGCACGTCTCGGAGGCGAAGTACTTGGCCATGGAGCAGTACATGGAGGCGTTGGGGTCGTTTCTGTCCTTCATCTGGGCGGCCATATAGACCAGCTCCTTGGCGGCGGTCAGCTTGGTTGCCATATCCGCCAGCATGAAGGCGATGGCCTGGTTCTTGCAGATGGGCTTGCCGAACTGAACGCGCTCCTTGGAGTACTTGATGGCCTCGTCCAGGCAGCCCTGGGCCAGACCGATGGACTGGGCGGACACACCCAGACGGCCGCCGTCCAGCGTCTTCATGGCGTTGATAAAGCCCATGTTCTCCTTGCCCAGCATATCGCTCTTGTGGACGCGGACATCCTCCAGCACCACGTCGGAGGTGGCGTAGCCCACCAGGCCCATCTTGGCCTCGTGCTTGCCGCAGGAGACGCCGGGCGCCTTCATGTCCACGATAAAGGCGGAGATACCCTTATTGCCGCGGCTCATGTCGGTCTTGGCGTAGACGATGCAGTAGTCGGCCAGGGGTGCACCGGAGATAAAGCACTTACGGCCGTTGAGGATGTAGTCGTCGCCATCCTTCACGGCGGTGGTGACCATGCTGCTGGCGTCGGAGCCGGCGCCCGGCTCGGTGAGGCCGAAGACGATCTTCACCTTGTTCTCCACGGAGGGACGGAGATACTTCTCCAGCTGCTCGGGGGTGCCCGCCTGCATCAGGGGGCCGCCGCCCAGAGAGTTGGGGGTATTGGCGTACAGGCTGGCCACGGCGGAGACACGGGCGATCTCCTCGATCATGATGACATAGGCCAGGGTATCGGCACCGGCACCGCCGTACTCGCGGGGGATCTTCAGGCCAAGGAAACCGCACTTGGCCATCTTGTCCACGATCTCCTCGGGAAACTCGCCGGTCTCCTCCACCTTGTCAAGGACCTCGGTGGTGAGCTCGGTCTCGGCAAACTGGCGGACCAGCTTGCGGATCATTTCATGCTTTGCGTCGAAAATCATAGTTTTCCTCCTGTTAAAGTATGGGTCACTGCTCTGCTCAGCAGGGGATCTCGTGCTTGGACTTGCCCTCTGTCAAAATCTCATAGATGCTGTTGACGCCGCACTCGGCCATCTGCTCCGCGGCCTCTTCGGTGAAGAAGGCCATGTGGGGCGTGTGGTAGACGTTGACGAAGGAGCGCAGGTACTTCAGCTTGAAGTAGGGCATACCGGGGGTACGGATGATGTCCTCATCGTGGGGAACGTGGATGATGCCGGTCTCGCCGGGGAAGGCATCCATGAACAGCGCGCCGAACTTGCCGGACTCCACCGCCTCGGTGACGGCATCGATATCCATCAGCTCGCCCCGGGCGTTGTCGATGAACACCACGCCGTCCTTCATCTTGGCGATGGCCTCGCGGTCGATCATGCCGGTGGTCTCGGGCAGCAGCGGGGTGTGGATGGTGATGATGTCGGACTCACGGTACAGGGTGTCCAGGTCCACATACTCGGCGTACGCACGGACGGCGTCGTTCTCATAGACATCGTTGGCGATGATACGGCAGCCGAAGCCGCTGAGGCACTTGATGATGGTGAAGCCGATCTTGCCGGTGCCCATGACGCCCACGGTCATGGTACGCAGCTCGCGGCCCATCTTGCCCTTCAGGGTGAAGTCGTTGTCGTTGGTGTTGTACAGCGCCTTCTTGAACTTGCGGATGCACATCAGGATGGCCATAACGGTGTATTCCGCCACGCCGTTGGGCGCGTAAGCGCCGTTGCACAGGCGGAAGCCCAGGGAACGGGCATAGCCGCAGTTCATGTGGTTATAGCCCACGCAGCGGCTGGCCAGCACCTGCACGCCATAGCCCTTCAGCTCGTCCAGAACGGCGTTGGAATAGTCGCTCTGGCCCAGGGTGGTGACACCGTCGCAGCCGGCGGCCATATGGGCGGTGGTCTTATCCAGATTTGCGGGGGTGGAGATCAGCTCGATACCGTATTTCTTGCACAGGCCCTCGATGACGGGCTTCTCGTCGGGACGTACTTCGTAAGCAGCGATCTTCATGATTCTTCTCCTTCACATTCCGGGGGGCGGCGGCGCGCTCCTCAACGCGCCGCGCCCTTATAGTTTGCTTTTCCTCAAGTCGCCGGGGTGTTCGTGTTCGTCGCGCTCCGCCTACGGCGGAGAGATTTTTCGTTCTGCCGATGGCAAACCGGCGATGGCGTACCGTGTGTACGTCGAGACGGTTTGACGATGGCAGGGCGGAAAAGATCCCGCCGTCAGTCTTTCAGGGAAGGATCCATGGGCACCGCCTCGCCGGCGGCGATCATGGCGGCCACCTGCTCGTCGGTGTAGCCCAGGTTCTTCAGCACCAGTTCGGTCTGCTCGCCCAGGTACGGACCGCGGTTGTAGGGAGGCAGCTCCGTCTCCTCGAAGATAACGGGAGGCCGGACCATGGTGCGTTTATTGCCGTTGGAATATTCCATCTCGTAGAAGCAGCCGGAGGCCCATGCCTGCTTATCCACCAGCAGCTGATCCCAGGTCTGGGCCACGGCGTAGGGCAGATCGTTGGCGTCCATCAGCTTGCACCACTCGTCCAGGGTACGGCTGGCCATCTCGGCCACCAGGAAGTCGTAGAACTCCTCGATGTTGGCCTGTAGGTTGGTCTGGGGATAGTAACGGGGATCCTCGGCCAGCTCGGGGTGGCCGATGGCGCTCATAAAGATGGGATAGTGGCGGTTGTACTGGGGCATGGCGATCTGGAGCCACTTGTTGTCCTTGGTCTTGTGGGCCACCACCAGGGGATTGGGCAGGGTGCGGCGGGACAGGGGGTACTGGGTGGTGGGGTCGCCGTACTGGCTGGCCTGCAGCAGCAGGGAGACATCCCAGATGGCGCTGTGGAACAGGGAGACCACCACGCGGTCGCCGATGCCGGTCTCCCGGGCGCGGTACAGGGCCGCCAGCACGCCGGAGGCCAGGTACATACCCACCTGATGGTCGCCGAAGCCGGCGATGGTCAGCATGGGCAGGGCGTCCTTATCGAACAGGGTACCCAGGATGCCGCCGCGGGCGAAGAAAGCGGTGAAGTCAAAACCGGGCAGGTCCTTATCGGGGCCCTTCTCGCCGTAGCCGGACACGAAGCCATACACCAGCCTGGGGTACTTGGCGTGGAGCGTCTCATAGTCCAGACCGGCCTTTTTCAGAGGGTTCTGCCGCCAGTTGGTGATGAAGATATCCGCCTCGGCGATGAGCTTTTCCAGGGCCTCGCGGCCGGCGGCGGTCTTGGTGTTCAGGCAGACGCAGGTCTTGCCGGCGTTCTCCAGATCGTAGGAGGTGTTCTCCTTCTGGTCCTGGGGACGGCCCTCGTTGACAGCGGTATAGCGCAGGGGGTCGCCGGCGGGGGCCTCGACCTTGATGACCTCGGCGCCCAGATCCGCCAGAAAGCGGGCGCAGCAGGGGGCGGCGATAAAGGTGGCCAGCTCCAGCACCTTTACGCCCTCGAGGGGACGCTTTACTTCACTCATATCGTTCCTCCATGTATGTTAATAAATGGTGTGTTGCTTACATTTTCAGCAGATCGCGGAAGGTCTCGAGGTTGGTTCGCACCTGCTCAAACCGCACCATCTGACGGTCCACCTCCACCAGCGTCAGGGGCAGGTCGGCGGCCTCGCAGGCCTTCTTGATCATCACATAGTCGAACTCCTCCGGGTCGCAGAACTTGGTCAGCACCACCAGAACACCCTTGGCGCTTCTCGCCTTGGCGGTGTCCACGATCCACTTCACCCGGTTCTTCTCCTGATCGTACAGCACAGAGCAGTTGCCCATGGCGGCGAACTTCTCGGCCAGCGCGTTCAGGGCGTCATCGCGCTCCGGTGCGTCGGTGCGGTACTGGCGGGACTGGGCGGCCACGTCGTCGGCCACGATGTGCAGACCCATTTCGTCCAGAATGGCGTTCAGCGCCGGGGCGTCCGTCAGGATACCGGAGATGACGATGGGCAGCTTCTCGGCGGCGGGAGTCTGGGCTTCCAGCTTCTCAATGAGCGCCTCCACCAGCTCCGTGTGCTCCTCCTTGGTCATGAAGAAGGCGCTCTTGAAGATGTCGCTGCGCTGGGCGGCGGTGATCTCCGGGTGAACAGCCAACAGCTGGTCGATCCTCCGCATGACATCGTTGTGACGGTTGTAGACCTTGATGGAGGCGAGCAGCTTCTCCTCGGAGAATGTACCGCCCAGCTTCTCCAGGTCGCGGATCACGCGCTCATAGCCGGCCTTGGTATAGGCCACGCCGTAGGCGGGCTTGCGGTTCTGGGGATAGGTCATGGGGATGAAGGGGATGGACGGCACGGCGTACTTCCAGTTCTCGCCCACGGTCTTTAGGGTATCGCACAGGGAGGGGATGACGATGGCGGACGCGCCCTCGTAGGCACCGTTGATGCCCAGCTCCAGCAGGGACTGGACAATGGCGCACAGGAAGGCGGGACAGTATTCCTTGGCGCGGTTCAGCGCTACATCGCCGCCCCAGGCGCCCATAGGCACGAAGCCCATGGCGTGGATAAGCTCCTCCGGGGTGTAGACGGGAGCGCACAGCACGATCTTTTTGCCCTGGGCCAGATAGCCGTCCATCTGCGCGCGGGGAGAGGCTGCCGCCTCATGCAGCTTGTTGAGGATGTCGTTCATGCCTTACACTCCTTTCGCAGCCTTGTTGGCTTCCATGATCTCCGTCAGGCCCTGGACGCGGGTGTCGTACTGGGCCTCGGAGAAGTTGCGGGGGTCGGCCTGGTCGCCGTCAAAGCTGACCACGGGGATGTTGCAGGCCTTGCCGATCTGACGGCTCATCTCGTACATGAAGCCGCTCCACAGCTTGCAGGAGCGGTTGGTATGCACCAGCATACCCTCCACGTGGTTGTCCTTGCAGAGCTTGATGCGCTTGTCGCGGCTCATCTCCAAATTGATGGCGTTGGGCACCTTGCAGTAGGCGCGGATCATCTCGTCGAAGGTGTTGTAGTCGAAGCCGAAGGCGTCGGCGTAGATGGTGGTGACCATGTTGATGCCCCGGGACTTCAGGCCGGTGCTGGTGGCACGCAGGTACGGCCAGCAGGCGATGCCCTCAAACATGATGCGGTACTTCTCCTCGCCCCGGAAGGTGGAGGTACCGTTCTTGTGGTTGTCCTCGTACTCCTTCAGCAGCGTCTCCATGGCGTCGGCGGCGGTGGACTTGCCTCGGGCCGTGACCATGACGGCCATGTGGTTCAGCAGGTCGAAGCCGTTGAAGGGAGAGGGCACATACCTGGCGCAGCCGGTGGCCGCCAGCCATGCGCGGCTGGAGCGGCAGGAGAAGCCGGTGACCTCCTGGAACTTCTCGTCAGACCACTTCTTGCCGGTGATCTCCTCCAGCTGCTTCACGGCGTCCCAGAACTGGCCGGTGACGTAGGCCACCTCCGCGTCGGACACCTCGTAGTCGGGATTGAAGGGGATATCCAGCAGGATCATGGGGATATTCAGCTCACGGGCCAGGTTCTCATACCACTTGATCATGCAGGAGCAGATGTTGCTGCAGCACAGCAGTACGTCGGGCATGGCCACGTCCTGCTCGGGACAGGACTTCAGCTTGGCGTAGGCCAGCGACACACGGGCGTAGGCGCAGATGTCGTTGGAGTAGCCCTCGGACTCCGCCACCTCGCACATTCTCGTGCCCGCGCCGCGGGCGGCGATGCCGGCGGCCTGGTTCTCGGGATACACGGTGGCGATGCCCATAGTCTCCGGGATCTCCACAGGGAAGTTGCTGGAGACCCAAGCCACCTTCTCGCCGCGCTTCTTGGCCTCGATGGCATCCACATAGGCGTCCGCCGCGATCTTGCCCAGCTTATACTTGGCGGAATTGGGATCCACCGGCTTAGGCACCTTCTTCACTTCTTCTGCCATTTCAGTTCCTCCTCACAGCTTTTATCGAAACATATTTCTGTTTATTCATGTCGTCTGCTTATATGCCCACAGGGCCGCGCCGATGGCGCCGAAATACTGGGCCAGCGGGTCCACACTGACGGGGACGTTCAGCTCCTCGCTGAGGGCCTGGCGCACCGCGTCGTTCCGGGCCACACCGCCGGAGAGACAGACCTGCTCCGTGACGCCCGCCCGCCGGGCCAGGGCCGCCACGCGGCTGGCCACGCTGCGGCAGATACCTGCCACCAGATCGGGGCGCCTGACGCCGTTGGCCATCTGGCTGATGACCTCGCTCTCGGCAAACACGGTGCAGGTGCTGGAGATAGCGGCGGGGGCCGCGGCCTTGGCGGCCTCGGCATCCAGATCGTCCACATCCAGGCGGAGGATAGAGGCCATCACATCCAGAAACCGCCCCGTACCGGCGGCGCACTTATCGTTCATGACGAAGTTCACCATCTTGCCGGAGGGCGACAGGGCGATGACCTTGGCGTCCTGTCCGCCGATGTCGATGACGGTACGCAGGTCCGGGAACACAAAGCGCCCGCCCAGGGCGTGGGCCGTCAGCTCGCTGATCTCGCCGTCGGCGCCCTCATAGTTCTTGCGGCCGTAGCCGGTGACAAAGGCGCAGGCCATATCGGCCCGGGTCAGGCCGCTGGTCTGCCACAGCTGCGCCAGCGCCTCCTCCGGCCCGCCGGTGCCCAGGCCGCCGGTTTGTAGGCTGTGGGCCACCAGCTCTTTTCCGTCTTTAAGAACGGCGCACTTGGAAGTGGTGCTGCCGATGTCGATACCTAAGGTGTACATGGGGTCCTCCCTATTCTGTGCGATCGGGCAGAAATACCCTCTCCCGCGGTGCGGAGATACCGCGCGCCGCACTGGTCTTACCAGTTTACTTATATTATACGGGTTTGTGAAATTTGCGTCAATTATGCGAATTGCCAAAGAAATAACAATTATTTGTGCATTGTACCGAGCCGCACTTTAAATGATTAAATCTTTCCGGATTTTTCCGGGACAATGTTGCGTTTTCTTTGGAAACTCGTCATGGCAGTATGGGAAAGCCGCATGGCGCGCTCGCGCCATGCGGCTTTCTGCGGTTCACAGCTCCAGGTCGTGTTTGTTCAGCTTCATGTTCCGGTAGGCCTTGGGCAGGCCGGGGGCGATGAGGGGAAAGGTGTTCTCCGTGTCAGACGTGGGCTGAATGTTATAGGTGCCGTACATATTCACCAGGTCGAAGCTGCTGCGCGGCACGCCGGGAAAGTGGTGGACGTCCGGTGTAGCGTCATAGGGAAAGCCCTCCCGGCTGCGCTTGCGTTTGGGCATAAAAATCACCTCCGGCCTTAGTATGGCCGGAGGCGGTGGGTTTATGAGCTTCAGCGGTAGACCTCCGCGTCGAAGTCGCGGACGATCTCGTCCCGCTTCTCGTCACGGACGCAGACCAGATTTGTCTCGTCAAAGGCCAGGCGCATGGCGAAATCCTTGGCCTCGTAAATGTCGTTTGTCTCGAAGAAGTCGCGATAGGCCTCCTCCGGCTCATGGCTCTTGCGCCAGATAACGTGAAAACGCATAGAAATTCCTCCTGCAAAATGGGGGTAATTTTTAGTATACCCCCGCCGGAAGCAAAAAGCAACGGTGGGTTTTGCCAAAAAACACAGTCAAAGTTCGTCACATTTTCCCCCGGGAAAGTTGTGATTTCTTCTTTCCCTGCCCCACAAGATATTGTATAATAGCAGACGATATTTTGGAGAGACAGAGGTGGATCAGGGTGAAGATCGGATTTGACAACGAAAAGTACCTGCAATTACAGGCGGAGCACATCACGGCGCGGCGCGCCCAGTTCGGCGGCAAGCTGTATCTGGAGTTCGGCGGCAAGCTGTTTGACGACTATCACGCCTCCCGTGTGCTGCCGGGGTTCCAGCCGGACAGCAAGATACGGATGCTGCAGACGCTGAAGGACGACGTGGAGATCGTGGTGGCCATCTGCGCCGGGGACATCGAGAAGAACAAGATGCGCGGCGACCTGGGCATCAGCTACGACGTGGACGTACTGCGGCTGATCGACGTATTCCGGGGGCTGGGCTTCTATGTGGGCAGCGTGGTCATCACCCAGTACGCCGGCCAACCGGCGGCAGACGCCTTTATCAAGCGGCTGAGTGCCCTTGGCGTGAAGAGCTATAAGCACTATCCCATCGCCGGGTATCCCTCGGACGTGGCGCACATCGTGTCCGACGAGGGCCTGGGCAAGAACGAATACATTGAGACGACCCGGCCGCTGATCGTGGTAACGGCTCCCGGCCCCGGCAGCGGCAAGATGGCCACCTGCCTGAGCCAGCTGTACCACGACAACCGGCGGGGCATCCGGGCGGGCTACGCCAAGTACGAGACGTTCCCCATCTGGAACCTGCCACTGAAGCACCCGGTGAACCTGGCCTATGAGGCGGCCACGGCGGACCTGAACGACGTGAACATGATCGACCCGTTCCACCTGGAGGCCTATGGCAAGACCACGGTGAATTACAACCGGGACGTGGAGATCTTCCCGGTGCTGGCGGCCATGTTCCGGATGATCCAGGGCGAGTGCCCCTACAAGTCCCCCACGGACATGGGCGTGAACATGGCGGGCTTCGCCATCGTGGACGACGCGGTGTGCCAGGAGGCCAGCCGCATGGAGATCCTGCGCCGGTACTATACCGGATGCGTGGAACGGGCCAAGGGCCAGGCGGACGAGTGCGTGGTGCGGAAGCTGGAGCTGGTGATGCAGCAGGCCGGCGTGACGCCGGACATCTGCCCGGCGGTGGCGGCCTCGCTGGAAAAGGCGGAGGCCACCGGCAAACCGGCGGGTGCCATGGTGCTGCCGGACGGCAGCGTGGTGACCGGGCGGACCTCCCCCCTGCTGGGCGCGTCGGCGGCGCTGCTGCTGAACGCGCTGAAGAAGATGGCGGGCATTGACCACAAGCTGGACCTGATCCCCCCGTCGGTGATCGAACCTATCAGCGCCATGAAGACCGGCTGCCTGGGCCACCGAAATCCCCGGCTGCACTCGGATGAGGTGCTGATCGCGCTGGCGATCTCCGGCCTGACGAACCCCCTGGCGGCCATGGTGCAGGCGCAGCTGAAGAACCTGCGGGGCTGCGAGGCCCACTTCTCGGTCATCATCTCCGAGGAGGACGCCAAGCTGTATAAGCGGCTGGGCATCAACGTCAGCTGCGAGGCGAAATATGAGGTCAAGAGCCTGTATCACAAGTAAATAAGCGTCTGTGCCCGCGCATGGCGCGGGCACAGCTTTCTGAAAGGAGCACATATGCAGAGCATCGCACAGATATTGGCATCGGAGCTGGGCCAGCCGGTCCAGTACGTGGAAAACGTTATCGCCCTGCTGGACGAGGGCAGCACCATTCCGTTCATCGCCCGCTATCGGAAGGAACAGCACGGCTCCATGAACGACACCACCCTGCGGAAGCTGGAGGATCGGCTGCAATACCTGCGGAACCTGGACAAGCGGCGGCAGGAGGTCAAGTCCGCCATCGACGGGCAGGGCAAGCTGACCGATGCGCTGGCGGCGGCCATCGACAGCGCCGCCACGCTGGCGGAGGTGGAGGACCTGTACCGCCCCTACAAGCAAAAGCGGCGCACCCGCGCCACGGTGGCCCGGGAGAAGGGGCTGGAGCCCCTGGCGCAGCTGCTGCTGGCGCAGGAGAAGGACTGTCCCGCGCCGGAGGCGGCCGCACAGGCGTACATCGATCCGGAGAAGGGCGTGGAGACCGCGGCTGACGCATTGCAGGGCGCCAACGACATCATCGCGGAGATCATCAGCGACGACGCGGACATCCGCAAGGCACTGCGGGGCCTGCTGATGCGGCAGGGACGGCTGAGAAGCCTTGCCGCCACGGAAGAGGACAGCGTGTACCGACTGTACTACGACTTTGAACAGGCCATTTCCAAGCTGGCGGGGCACCAGATCCTGGCCATCAACCGGGGCGAAAAAGAGGGGCTGCTCTCCGTCACGGTATTGCTGGACCGGGAGGCCGCGCTGCCGGCACTGCGGCGGGCGGTGGTAAAGCCCGGCTCGGCGGCCATGGAATTCATCAAGGCCGCCTGTGAGGACGCCTATGACCGGCTGATCTATCCGTCGCTGGAGCGCGAGGCGCGGTCCGCCCTGACGGACAGCGCCAACGAGGGCGCTATCGGACAGTTCGCGCTGAACCTGAAGCCGCTGCTGCTCCAGCCGCCGGTAAAGGGCCACGTGACCATGGGGCTGGACCCCGGCTATGCCCACGGGTGCAAGGTGGCGGTCATCGACGGCACCGGCAAGGTGCTGGACACCACGGTGGTCTACCCCACCTACGGCGAGCGCCAGAAGCGGGAGGCCATCGCCAAGCTGACGGCCCTGTGCAAAAAACACGGCGTGGCGCACATCGCCATCGGCAACGGCACCGCCAGCCGGGAGACAGAGCAGATGACGGTGGAGATGCTGCGGGGCCTTCCGGGCGTCAGCTATATGATCGTCAACGAGGCGGGCGCGTCGGTGTACTCTGCCGGCAAGCTGGCGGCGGAGGAGTTCCCGGACTACGACGTGAACCTGCGCTCGGCCATCTCCATCGCCCGGCGGTTACAGGACCCGCTGGCGGAGCTGGTGAAGATCGACCCCAAGGCCATCGGCGTGGGGCAGTACCAGCACGATATGCCGCAAAAGCGGCTGGACGAGGCACTATGCGGCGTGGTGGAGGACTGCGTCAACGCCGTGGGTGTTGACCTGAACACCGCCAGCGCCAGCCTGCTGGGCTATATATCCGGGCTGAACGGCACCACGGCGAAGAACATCGTGGCGTACCGGGAGGCCAACGGCGCCTTCCCGGACCGGAAGCGCCTTTTGAAGGTTCCGAAGCTGGGGCCCAAGGCCTATGAGCAGTGCGCGGGCTTTTTGCGGGTGCCGGAGAGCAAAAACGTGCTGGACAACACCGGCGTACACCCGGAGAGCTATGGGGCGGCGGAGAAGCTGCTGGCCCTGTGCGGCTGCGGCGACGAAGACGTGCGCCGGGGCGCGGTGGATGGATTGATGCGGAAGGTGCAGGCCATGGGCGAGGCAAAGGTAGCCGAAGAGATCGGCGTGGGCGTGCCCACACTGCGGGACGTGGTGAAGGAGCTGATGAAGCCCGGACGCGACCTGCGGAGCGACCTGCCGGCGCCCATTCTCCGCACCGATGTGCTGGACATGAAGGACCTGAAGCCCGGCATGGTGCTCACCGGAACGGTGCGGAACGTGATCGACTTCGGCGTATTCGTGGACATCGGCGTGCATCAGGATGGGCTGGTACACATCTCGCAGGTGTGCAGCAGGTTCATCAAGCACCCCTCCGAGGTGGTGGCCGTGGGCGACATCGTGAAGGTGCTGGTGCTGGACGTGGATGAGAAAAAGCATCGCATCAGCCTGTCCATGAAGCAGGTGAAGGAATAAAAAAGAAACCGCCCTGGAGGGCGGTTTCTTTTTTATTTGTCTTTTACTCGATGACGGGGAGCTTTTTGACCACGGCGGCGCAGCGGGGGCACAGGTCGGGGTGTTCGCTGTCGCTGCCCACGGTGGGCAGGACCTTCCAGCAGCGGGCACACTTGGCACCGTTGGCGGGGCGAACGGCCACCTTCTGCTCCGCGTCCACGTCCACGCGGACCTGGGAGACGATAAACAGGTCGGCCACCTGGGCGGCGTCCATGGATGCCAGGAAGCCATCCTCCGGCGTAACGGTCAGGTCCACCTCAGCCTCCAGACTCTTGCCGATGGTCTTGTCGGCACGGGCGGTCTCCAGCGCGCCGTTGACGGCAGTGCGGAGGGCAGCGATACGGGCCCAGCGGGCCATCTCGTCCTCGGAGAGGGCGTAGCCGTTGTAGGGCAGCACCATCTCGTTGAACAGGACGTTGCGCGCGTCATCGCAGGAGCGATGGGGCATGGCCAGCCAGATCTCATCGCAGGTAAAGGCCAGAATGGGGGCAAACAGACGGGTCATGGCGTCCAGGATCAGGAACAGGGCGGTCTGGGCGCTGCGGCGGGAGAGGCCCTCGGCCTCGTCGCAGTAGAGGCGGTCCTTGAGAATATCGAAGTAGAAGGAGCTCAGGTCCACCACGCAGAAGTCGTTGATCATGTGGGACACCACATGGAACTCGTAGTTGTCGTAGGCGGCATAAGCCTTGGTCAGCAGGTCGTTCAGGCGGGTGATGGCCCACTTGTCCAGGGGCAGCATGTCGGCCGGCTCCACCAGATGATCGGCGTCGAAGCCGGTCAGGTTATCCAGGCAGAACTTGGCGGTGTTGCGGAACTTCAGGTAGTTCTGGCTCAGCTGCTTGAAGATCTCGTCGGAGCAGCGGACATCCACGTGGTAGTCGGAGCTGCCGGCCCACAGACGCAGCAGATCGGCGCCGTACTTGTTGAAGATCTCGGCGGGGTCCATGCCGTTGCCCAGAGACTTGTGCATGGCCTTGCCCTCGCCGTCCACGGTCCAGCCATGGGTGACGCACTCCTTGAACGGTGCGCCGCGGCCCAGAGCGCCCACGGCCACCAGCAGGGAGGACTGGAACCAGCCGCGATACTGATCCAGGCCCTCGATGTACATGGTGGCAGGCCAGAAGCCCTGATCGCGCTCCATAGCAGCAAAGTGGGTGGAGCCGGAGTCGAACCAGCCGTCCAGCGTGTCCGTCTCCTTATCAAATCCGGCGGCCTTGCCGCAGTGGGGGCAGGTGAAGCCCTTGGGCAGGATGTCGGCGGCGTCTCTGTCGAACCAGGCGTTGGAGCCCTCCTTCTCGAACAGCCCGGCCACGGCCTCGATGCTCTCGGGGGTGCAGACGGGCTTGCCGCAGTCCTTGCAGTAGAACACGGGGATCGGCAGGCCCCAGCGGCGCTGGCGGCTGATGCACCAGTCGGTGCGCTCCAGGATCATGGAGCGCATACGGTCCTTGCCCCAGGCGGGCACCCAGCGCACGTCCTCGCAGGCGGCGATGGCCTCGTCCTTGAAGCTGTCCACGGAGCAGAACCACTGGGGGGTGGCACGGAAGATGATGGGCTGCTTGCAGCGCCAGCAGTGGGGGTAGCTGTGGACGATGTCCTCGCTGGCGAACAGAGTGCCGTTGTCCTTCATATCCTGCAGGATGACGGGGTTGGACGCATCGGTGGTCATGCCCTCGTACTTGCCGGCGTAGGCGGTGTGCTTGCCCTGATCGTCCACGGGCACTACCATGTCCATGCCGTAGCGCTTGCAGGTCACATAGTCGTCGGCGCCGAAGCCGGGGGCGGTATGGACGCAGCCGGTACCGGAGTCCATGGTCACGTAGTCCGCCAGCACCAGACGGGAGGTCTTGGGCAGGAAGGGATGGTCGGCCAGCATGTTCTCGAAGAAGGAGCCGGGGTGCGTCTCCACGATCTCATAGCTGTCAAAGCCGCCGATCTTCATGACCTTCTCGACCAGTGCCTCGGCCATGATGTACATCTCGCCGTTGGGCGCCTTGACCACGGCGTAGCTCTCGTCGGGGTGCAGGGCGATGGCCAGGTTGCCGGGCAGGGTCCAGACGGTGGTGGTCCAGATCACGAAGTACAGCTTGCTGTGGTCCAGATGGCCCAGCTTGCCCTGATCGTCATGCATGGGGAACTTGACGTAGACGGTGGTGCAGGGGTCGTCCTTATACTCGATCTCCGCCTCGGCCAGCGCCGTCTCGTCGTGGGGGCACCAATACACGGGCTTCAGGCCCTTGTAGATGTGACCGTTCTGGTACATTCTGCCGAACACACGGACCTCCTGGGCCTCGAAGCCGGGATCCATGGTCTTGTAGGGGTGCTCCCAGTCGCCCACCACGCCCATGCGCTTGAAGCCGTCGCGCTGGACATCGATGTAGTGGTCGGCAAACTCATGGCAGGCACTGCGGAACTCAGAGACGCTCATGGCCTTGTGGTTCAGCTTGTTCTGCTTGATGATGGCGGACTCGATGGGCATACCGTGGTTGTCCCAGCCGGGGATATAGGGGGTATAGTAGCCGCGCATCGCGTACATGCGGGTGATAAAGTCCTTCAGGGACTTGTTCAGGGCGTGGCCCATGTGCAGCGCGCCGTTGGAGAACGGAGGGCCGTCGTGGAGGGAGAACAGGGGCTTGCCCTCGTTCTTCTTCAGCAGCTCGTTGTAGAGGTCCAGCTCTTCCCAGTGCTTCAGCATCTCCGGCTCACGGGCGGGCAGGCCGGCGCGCATGGGAAAGCCGCTTTTGGGCATATTCAGTGTCTTCTTGTACTCCATGTTGCTTCTCCTTTATCTGAATAGTTTTGAAAACAAAATAAAAAGCGCCTTTGTCTCGTTCAAGAGACAAAGGCGCGGAAAAACGTCCTCTGCGGTACCACTCTCGTTGCCACCGGGGCGGCCACTCATCCCCCACGGAATGGGGCGGGGAGAAGGTAACGGCTCCCTTGCCGTCCGCGCTTACTCGGCGAGCTTTCAGGCGGATGCTCCGGGGTGATGTTCGGTATCCCTGTCCCGTCCGCCTTGCACCAAACGGCGGCTCTCTTCGCGTGGACATGAGGCACGGCCTGTCCCCTTCATCGCAACTTTCAATATTGCTGACAATGTAGCACGGTTTTGAAAAAATGTCAAGAGGAAAGCGGAAAAAGGCGGCACACAGCCGCCTTTTTCAGTTAAATTATCCGATAATCCCGCTGGGCCAGGGCCTGCTCCCGGCGTATTTTCTGGACGGCCAGGGCCTCCTCCAGGGCCACGATGATGCTGTTGGACACCAGGAAGCCCCGGGGCGTCAGGCGCCAGCCGTTCTCCGTCCGGGCGGCAAGTCCCGTGCGCTCATACTGCACGAACAGATCCTCCATGGGCTGGAATCGCTGGCGGTAGGTCGTCTCGAAATACCGGCGGTCGATGCCCTCCGCCGTGCGGAGAGACAGCATGACGTACTCGTAATCGCGAGTCAGCGTGGCGTCGGACTCGGACTCCGACAGGATCAGGCGTCCGCTTATGTAGCTGTCCAGGTCCCGGACGTAGGCGTAGCGCACGCCGCCGAAGTCGGAGTGGGCGCCGGGGCCGAAGCCGGCATATTCCTCCATGTGCCAGTATTTCAAGTTGTGGCGGGAGGCAAAGCCCGGCTTGGCAAAGTTGGATATCTCGTACTGCTCATAGCCGTTCTGTGCCAGAACCGTGACGGCGTAGAGATACATATCCGCCTGGCCGTCGTCGTCCGGGAAGCACTCGCTGTCCCGGCGGTCATACAGGGGCGTGCCGGGTTCCAGCTTCAGGCCGTAGCAGGAGATATGCTCCGGGGCCAGGGCGATGACGGCGGCGAGGGTGTCCTCCCACTGCTGCATGGTCTGGCCCGGCAGGCCGTAGATCAGGTCCATACTGAGGTTTTTGAACCCGGCCTTCCGCACGGCGGCCACGGCCTCCTGCACCTGGGCAAAGGTATGGATGCGGCCGATGGCGCGAAGCAGGCCGTCATCCGCCGACTGAACGCCCAGAGATATCCTGTTGAAGCCCGCCCGACGCAGCGCACGCAGGGCCTTGACGTCACAGGCGGAGTCCGGGTTGGCCTCCAACGTGATCTCGGCATCGCGGGCCACAGGGCAGCGCTTGCGGAGGGTCCGCAGCAGCTTTGTCAGGCGGTCCGGTCCCAGATAGCTGGGGGTACCGCCGCCGAAGTACACCGTGTCCACCCGATGGGCAGCAGTGCGGGGCGCGACCTCCTCGATATGGCGCAGCAGGGCGGCGGTATAGGCGTCCATCTTCTCCTCGCTGCGGGGCAAAGAGTAAAAGTCGCAGTAGGCGCATTTCTGGCGGCAGAAGGGGATGTGGATATAGAGCCCGAGAGGGGCTTTTTCTTTCTGCATATCAGCGTACCTGAGGCGGCAGTATGGTCACAGCGCCGTAAAAGCAGTTGACCTTGCAGCTGCGGCAGCCGATGCAGTCATCCTGACGGACCTCATAATAGCCGTCCGGCCGCAGGTCGATGCACTTCATGGGGCAGAACATGGCGCACCAGCCGCAGCCAGTGCAGCTCACCGGGTCGATCACGGCCAGCTGGACCGCCTTGCGCCCGAAGGGATGGGCAGGGTCGTACATAACTGACGCCCTCCTTTCCTGAGATCACCGTATTATTATAGCCGCTTTCATGGGTTTTGACAAGTATAGCCGCGGCGGAAGCGGCACATATTACCGGCGAAAGGATGTGATGGCGTGACACCCAAGGAATATGACGCGCTGGTACGACAGCTGTCGCCCAGCTCACCCATCGGCAAGGACACGGCGCTGGCCTTTGTCGTCGGCGGCGGGATCTGCGCCGCGGGACAGCTGATCGCCAACGGCTGGCAGGCGCTGGGGCTGACGCAGCAGGAGGCGGCCTCCGCCACCTCGGTAACGCTGGTGTTCCTGTCGGTGCTGCTGACGGCGCTGGGGCTGTACCACCGGCTGGCGCGGTACGCCGGGGCAGGCACGCTGGTGCCCATCACCGGCTTCGCCAACGCCGTAGCCTCGCCGGCCATTGACTTCCGGGCGGAGGGCATCGTCACCGGCACGGCGGTCAAGATGTTCACCGTGGCCGGGCCGGTGATCGTATTCGGCACCGCTGCCAGCGTGGTGTACGGGCTGGTGCTGTATCTGCTGGCATAGCGTGAGCGCCGGCGCTGCCGGTCACGACCGTGTCCGCCCGTACACATAAAAAGCCGCCTTTCGGCGGCACATGAAAAAAGAACCGGCCTCTAGCCGGTTCTTTTTGCTCGGTTCAGATGTACTGCTTCATGCCCTCGGTGGCGGTGTCCTCGTCCGCGCTGATGGTGACGGTGAACTTCACGCCATTCTCCTCGCTGAAGCGGTCCAGCCAGTGAAGGAACGTCTCTACCGCCTGCAGGTCGTTGCTGCCGGCGATCTTGCAGAGATTATCCACGAACACATGGGAAATATCGTAATTGCCCGCGTACATACCGCACAGGAATCCGCGCAGGCAGTCAAAAGAATCCACATTATACTCGCCGGCGTTGACCAGACGGACGTTGTAGCTGACGTCGTAGGTCATATCGCCCTTAGGCTCGATGCACACGACACTTCCGGTCTCGGACTCCACACTGGTGTGGATGAGCTCGATGAGCTGCTTGGTCTTACCGGCACCGTTGGCACCCATGATCAGTCTAACCATAAGAAATCACTCCTTTGTCATTGGTGGTTTCCACCTGAGTACAGCATACCATACCGGTGGAAAAATAGCAATGCAGAAAAAGTAAACTTATTTTTGGGCACTTTTACTTTTCCAGCTTCCCCAGCAGCGTCTGCCGCAGGTCCTCATACCCCGGCTTGCCCAGCAGGGCGAACATATTTTTCTTATAGGCCTCCACGCCGGGCTGGTCAAAGGGGTTCACGTCCAGCAGGTAGCCGGACAGGCCGCAGGCGTACTCAAAGAAGTAGATCAGCCCGCCCAGGGTCTGCTCATTGATGGATCCGGTCCGCAGCGTCACGTTGGGCACGCCGCCCTCCACATGAGCCAGCAGCGTACCGTCCATGGCCTGCTGGCGGATAAAGTCCATGCTCTTGCCCGCCAGGAAGTTCAGGCCGTCGCCGTTGCCCTCGTCATAGGGCACGGGGTTTTCGTTTTGAGAGGGGCCGAAGCGCACCACCGTCTCGAACAGGTGGCGCTCACCCTCCTGGATGTACTGGCCCATGGAGTGCAGGTCGGCGGTAAACTCCACGCTGGCGGGGAACAGGCCCTTGTTCTCCTTGCCCTCGCTCTCGCCGTACAGCTGCTTCCACCACTCGGACATAAAGCGGAAGCAGGGCTCATAGGCCGCCAGCAGCTCGATCTTCTTCCCCGTGCGGTACAGCTCATACCGGGCGCCGGCATACTGCCAGGCGGGATTGGCGTTCATGTCCGCCAGGGCACATTCGCGCATCATATCCGCCGCGCCGGCCATCAGCGCGTCGATATCGATGCCGGCCACAGCAATGGGCAGCAGGCCCACGGCCGTGAGCACACTGTACCGTCCGCCGATGTTGTCCGGCACCACGAACTCCTCGTAGCCCTTATCGTCGGCCAGGCCCTTCAGCGCCCCCTTGCGGGCGTCGGTGGTGGCATAGATGCGCCGGGCGGCCTCCTCCGGGCCGTACTTCTTCTCCAGCAGCTCACGGAAGAAGCGGAAGGCCACGGCGGGCTCCGTGGTGGTGCCGGACTTGGAGATAACGTTCACGGAGAAGTCCACGCCGTCCACCAGCTCCATCACCTCGGTCAGCGCGTCGGAGCTGAGGCCGTTGCCGATAAAGTAGATGTTAGGCGTATTCTTCTTTTTCAGGTTGTAATTGGGCGAGCGCAGGCATTCGATGACGCCCCGGGCACCCAGGTAGGAGCCGCCGATACCGATGACCACCAGCGCCTGGGAATCGGACTGTATTTTCTTCGCCGCCGCCTTGATGCGGGCAAATTCCGCCTTGTCATAGTCCTCCGGCAGACGCACCCAGCCGGTAAATTCGCCGCCGGCGCCATCACCATTTTGCAGATGGTCATGGGCGATACGCAGGCGGGGGGACAGCGCGGCCTCGTAGGGCAGTGGGATAAAGCTGCGGACATTTTGCAGATCGACCTGTATCATGTTAAAACCTCCTCGTCGGTGCAATGCAACTATTTGCCCTATCGTACAACGTTTCCGGCGAAAATACAAGGGGAAAAACGGGACTTTTCCCCGCTTTTCCCCTTTCCGCTACGCCAGGAACACCGCCTGCTTCAAAAGATCGGTGAACATCCGTCCCCAGCTGCGCCCCGGAACTCTCTCCGCCGCCAGAATGGGCACCGTCAGCACCTCCGTATCGCCGCTGCACAGGGTCAGCGTGCCCACCTGCTGGCCCTGCTGTATCGGGGCCGCCAGCGTCTCCGGCAGGTCCACCCGATACTCCAGCGACGATGCCTGCGCCTTCTCCACCACGGCGGTAACGCCCGTCTCCGGCAGCGTCAGGCCCACCTGCTCCGCCTCCCCCATGGTCACCGGCAGGGCGGGCAGCGGCTCCTCCGGCGCGGCGGAGACCAGCGTATAGGCGGAGAAGCCGTAATTCAGCAGCGCCTTGGCGTCGGTATTCCGCTTGTCGGACGTCTCCCCCTTCATGACCACCGCGATCAGCTCCATGCCCTCGCGCTCCGCCGTGGCGCTGATGCAGTAGCCTGCGGAGGCGGTGTAGCCGGTCTTCAGCCCCGTGGCGCCGTCGTACCAGCGGATGAGCTTGTTTGTATTGGCCAGATCAAAGGTGCCGTTTCGGATGCTGTCCGTCCATATGGTGGTGAAATTGCGGATGTCCGGGTGCTTTGTCAGCAGCTCGCGGCTCATGAGGGCAATGTCATAGGCGCTGGTAACGTGGCCCGCCGCCGTCAGGCCGGTGGGATTGGCAAAATGGGTATCGTCCATCCCCAGCCCCCTGGCGCGGTTGTTCATCTGCTCCACGAACAGCTCCGTCACACCGGCGACCTTCTCCGCCAGCGCCACCGCCGCGTCGTTGCCGGAGGACACGCACACGCATTTCAGCAGCTCCTCCACGGTGATCTGCTCGCCCTCCGCCAGAAATACCTGGCTGCCGCCCATGCCGGCGGCGTTGGCCGACACCGTCACCACGTCATCGTAGGCCAGCGCGCCGCTGTCGATGGCGTCCATGGTCAGCAGCAGCGTCATGATCTTGGTGACGCTGGCCGGCTCCAGCTTCTCATGCTCGTTTTGGGCGAACAGCATCTGTCCCGTGGTCTTTTCCATCAGCACCGCGGCGCGGGAGGTCAGCGGCAGGTCCACCGCCCCGGCGTGTACCGGCAGCACAGCGGTGATGCACAGCGCCGCCAGCAGCGCTGTCAGTTTTCGTTTCATAACGTCCCCTCCAGGCTTTTTTCTATGGGTATGCGGCGGGACAAGACGTTCATGCCCTTTCGACACAATTTTCGGTTGCAAAACCGCCGCCGGTATGCTACAATAACCCGGTAAGTAAATCGCAGGGTTGGTATATCGGTATTACAGCGGCTTCCCAAGCCGTTAAGGCGGGTTCGACTCCCGTACCCTGCTCCAAGTTAACAAACAGGTTTAGATGTCATGCGGTGAAAACCGCATGACATCAAGCTTTTCCGGGGTTTCCCATACCCCGATTTTAACGGTTTCAAGCATGAATGTCAGAGCCGTCTGGGAGGCGTTCGACGTGATTTGAACCCCCCCTTTTTCTGCTTTCTGGCGATAAAATCAGATGCAGCTCCCTTTTGCACGAGGATTTTCCTCACAAAAGGGAGCTTTTTTCATAAAAAAGTTTCACAAAGTTTGGGGCGTCGGTTTGTTGGTTTCATAAAACCATCAACCGGCGCTCTTTTGCGTTTCAGGACAGATCAAGGGCGGAAGCCCGGAGAGGAGCAATATGCGAAAACCAACAAGACCGCTGGCACGGCGGATCGACGAGCGGCAGCCAGTGCCCTATCAGCAGAGGTCACCGGAACCGGTGTTTTGCACCGAAAACGAGCGATGCCGTGGATGCCCGTATCCCGCCCACGGTATTGTCTGTTGGCACCGGGGTGGAGGCTGTCTGCGCACAGATATGGAAGAAATAGAAAGGAGAAGCAAATGATGATTCAAGCGGTTCTCAGTAACCCCAGCCACCTGGAATACGGCGTAGCAACTATCCCGTTCCCCATCCCCCGCGACCAGTACGCACACTGCATGGAACTGCTGGCGGCGTTGGAAATCGGTGACGCGGTCAAGGCAGACTGCAAGGTGGAGAAGATCGACAGCTTCTACACCGTTCTCAAGCGAGTGGAAATGCTCATGGTCAATGTGGAGGAGCTGAACTACCTCGCCAAACGGTTGGACAGCTTTGACACCGGTGAGGCCGCGCAGTTTCAGGCGATGGCGCACAAGTTGGAGCTTTTCAAGCTGAAGGATCTCATCAACCTGACCTTCTGCTGCCAGCAGGCCACGGTCATCACCGATTTTTCCGACCTCGCCGCTGTTGGCCGTGACCACTACATGAACCTGCACGGCGGCAACGCAAGCGTGGATGAACTGAACGCGCTGGATGGCAAGGGAACCGCACGGCAGCTCATTGAAAGCGGCAGCGGCAAAATTACTCCCTATGGCGTGGTTTACGACAACGGCATGAAGTTAGAGCAGGTCTACGATGGCCGGTTCTTCCCCTGCTATTACTATGAGCCGAACGCCATCACCGTTGCGGTGATCTCTAAAGTCGAGCCGGAGGACACCAATCACATCACATGGCTGTTTCTCCCCATGGTGCGGGAGGAGATCGACCGCGCCCTCCTTCGCGGGGGCATCACAGATCCCGCCGATGTCCGCCTGCGGCTGGAGGACAGCCAGCTTCCCAACGAGGTGGATGTTCTGTTGGATATGGAGTACGAAACCCTCTCCGACCTCAACGAACTGGCAGAGGCAACGGATGGGTTGTCAAAAGCAGATATGGAAAAGCTGGGCGCTGTAGTCATGCTGACAGAGCCAAAGTCTGCGGCACAGATCAAAAATCTTGCAGAAAGCCTTGACCTCTTTGACTTCGCCCCCGGTGCGCATACGCCGCAGGAGTACGGCAAATACATGATCCAGAAGTCCGGCCGCTTTGAGTATGACGAAAATCTTGACGCTTTTTATGACTATGAAAAGTATGGCACAGAGCGCATGAATGAGGAGGACGGGATGTTCACCGACCGAGGTTACATCGCCTATAAGGGCTATTACAACATGGAAGAAGTGATGGACAGTGGTCAGAGCAGCCACATGGAGATGGGAGGGCTTTCACGATGATCATTCAGGCGGAACTGAAGTGTAAGCAGACCGGGTGTGAGGCAGACCCCTGCGCCGTGGATAAGGTCATTGAGCTGCCAAACCCGCGGTTCCAACAGTTCAGCCGCGCACTGCTGGCTGACTACGATTTTATCGCGGAGAACAAAAATGCCATTCGGCATAACGGGGACGCCAGACACTGTCTGCTCATCCTCGATGCGGAGGGAACGGACGGTTTCCTTGTTGACCCGCAGGGGTATAATTACGCCCGATACAGTGCCTTTGTCCCCAACGCCCGCAGCTTGCTGACGCCGGATATGGCAATTGACCACAGTTACCTATCGTCGGCAAAACCTTGGTGGGACGAGGACCGAGATGAAATGCTCCGCATGACATTGCACGTCAATGGGAAGCCGGACTACACCCTCATCCTCCCTGCCGACGAGAAATACCTCGATGCTGTGAAGGCTTACCTCGATATTGATGTTTTCGCGGATGCCATGCTCTGGGATATTCGCTTCAAGGTTCCATACATCGGGGAACTGATCCGCGATACGGATTGCCCCGCCGTGGAGGATTACAACGATTTTGCCGAAGCCTTGGAGGACATCTGGCAGAAGGACGGGATGCTTCTGACCTACGCCGCCGTGCTGGAGGCAGAGAAGCCGGAAACCCTGCTCCGTGCCTGTGAGCTCCTGCGAAATCTGGACAACTACCAGCGCATCGTGGAAGGAGCCTACGGTTACGGGCAGCAGCGATTGCAGGAAACACTGGGGCTGGATGATGAAGCCATCTACGAGATGGACGGCTACATGGATTTTGAGAAATACGGTCAGGACTGCATGGAAAACGACTGCGTGACAAAAACAGAGTTCGGCCTGCTGCGGCGCTTGGACCCGCC